>ENA-ORXR01000550-ORXR01000550.1-marine-metagenome-genome-assembly--contig:-NODE-550-length-49523-cov-25.000121_pt1 | contig 49523 bp, 38 predicted proteins | sample MGYA00237866_ERZ511479 | MGnify/ENA metagenome assembly ERZ511479
TGGTGAAATTGGTAGACACGCTAGACTTAGGATCTAGTGCTTCACGGCGTGGGGGTTCGAGTCCCTCCACCCGCACAGATAAAAGTTCAAATTCAAGTGTCAAGTACAAGTTCAATTCAATAAAATTGTGCTTGAAATTGATATTAGAATTTGAACTTTTTTTATAGAAAAATTTAACGTTTAATTTTATGTAAAAGTTTGATAATTAATAATTTAAACTTACACTTATTCTTAAACTTAAACTTCACAACCAATCACTAATCACCACTTATGCCAAGCGTAACAAGACGAGATACCGAAGATTTTAGAGCTATCCTCACCTTACACATTGCCAAAGAAGATTACGAAAAAAGTGTCAATAAAAAACTGAATGATTATAGAAAAAAGGTACACCTCAAAGGCTTTCGTAAAGGGCAGGTACCGATGTCGTATGTCAAGAAAATATATGGCAAATCGGTCATTGCAGATGAACTGAACGAACTGGCTCACAAAGAATTAATCAAATACCTATCTGAAAGCGACATGCAAACCATCGGTCAGCCACTCCCTGTGGAAGACCAAGTTTCACCCGATTTGAGTATTCGCAACTACATCGATTACGATTTTGAATACGAAATCGGGTTGATACCGCCGCTTGATTTAAAGGGATTGGATAAGAGTATTACGCTTGATTCATTTGATATTGAGGTGACAGATGAAGCCGTACAAGAAGAAATTGACAAATATCTAAAACAACACGGAGACCGCAAACAGGTGGACGAGGTAAGTTCTGAGAATGACCTATTGATGGTTAATCTCATTGAATTGGAAGGCGACGAACCTAAAGTCGGCGGACTCGACAAGCACTCTATGATAGCCATCGAAGACATTCAAAATGAGGATTTGAAAAAACAAATTCTCACATTGAAAAAAGGCGATACTTTCGATGCTGATATTTACGAATTGGTGGCTGAAAATCAATCGCAGGATGTGAGAAAATACCTCTTGAGTGTAGGTGATGAGGCGGAATTCAACGACACATTCAGAGTCGAAATTTCTACCATCACACATATGCAACCTGCTGAAATGTCTGCCGAAATGTTGGTGGATGCCATAGGACGCGAAAAAGCAGAGAAGTATGTTGCTGAATTTTTGCCAAAAGAAGAAGAAGATGATGGTGAAGAAAAAGCAAACGAAGACGGTGATTTAGATATTCCCGAAGTCGTTGATATGGAAGGACTTGTCGAAGATGTTGAGGAAGAAAAAATCATTAGCAAAGAGGAAAAAGAGGCGGCAACCAAGGGTATGAAAGAGGAAATTGGACTGATGATAAAAGAGCAGTCAAGCAATACAGCCAATGACCGCTTAATGAATAAAGTCATCGACGAACTTTTAGAACAAAACGACATACCGCTATCTGATAAATACTTCAAACGTTGGCTGATTATCAATAACGAAGGTAGAGAAATCTCTGATGAAGTATATGAAAATACCATCAAAACGGTACGTGCCAACTTCATATTAGATGCAGTCGCAAAACACCTCAACATCTACACTTCGCTGGAAGATGTGGAGGCAGAAACCCGAAATGATTACTACGAACGCGCCGGACTCAACCCCGAAGACCCAAAATCTGATGAGCAATTCCAAAAATTCCATGAGATGATGATGCAGTACGATGAGTCTTTCATGATTAAGCGACAAAGCCAACTCAATAATGACAATGTAAAAGACAAACTCGAAGAAATCATTGTCATCAACAAAAAGAAAGTAAGCTCCACCGAGTTCAATGACATTATAAAAGCAGAATACGAGGAAGCCAAGAAAAAAGAAGAGGCGAAGAAAAAAGAGGAGGAAGCCATCGAAGTAGAAGTAGAGGAAATGGAAGGGTAGGCTAAGGAATGAAATGACAAAATGAGTAGATGAGTAAATATTTTCGGTTCTTTGACAATTTTTGCAAAAAGAGAAATTCAAATTAATGTAAAATGTAAAAGTTGTAGGACTTGAAGCGAACGTATTTATTTTGTATTTATTTGATTTTTAGTTTATTAAAAAATAAGAAAATAAAAATGTTTTGTACACGTACTACAAGTACTTTTACATTCTACATTTTAAAAAATGCAAAAATGGTCAAAGAACCATATTTTCATTTAGTATTCTTCATCTACTCATTCTTTGGTCGATACAAAGATATTACAAATCCGTTAAAATCAACCCATTCATCGAAGCTGCTAAACATTCCTGTCACAAATGACATTTATAATGCTACAAAGAATTAATTTAAGTGATGAATGAGTAAATAAATTCCTTGTAATTCATTCACTCATTCACTCATTCAAAATTCACTCATTAAATATGAACGAATTCAAAAAATTTGCGACCAAGCATGTGGGTATCAACACGCTTGTGTACGAAGACTACGAAAAAGCAGTCAACGCAGCCGTACGACCGAGCGTGTATGGCATGACTCCAAACGTCATCGAAGAACGCCGAATGAACGCCGTAGCAATGGACGTTTTTTCGCGTTTGATGATGGACAGAATCATCTATTTTGGTTTGCCTGTTCGTCCTGATGTAGCGAATGTAGTCAACGCTCAATTGCTCTTTCTCCAATCAACTGACCCTAAGCGCGACATTCAAATGTTCCTCAACAGTCCGGGCGGAAGTGTGATTGATGGCTTGAGTATATACGACACGATGCAATACGTATCGCCTGATGTAGCAACTGTTTGTACAGGTTTGGCAGCATCTATGGGGGCAGTATTATTAGCAGCCGGAGAGAAAGGCAAGCGTTCTTGTTTAGGACATAGCCGCGTGATGATTCACCAGCCTTCAGGCGGCATGCAAGGTCAGGCAAGTGACATGGAGATTAGCTACAAATTCATGAAATCACTGCAAAAAGACCTTTACAACATCCTTGTTAAACACACCGGACAGCCTTACGAGAAAATCGAAGAGGACTGTGACCGCGACAATTGGCTCTCAGGGCAAGATGCCCTCGAATACGGCTTAATCGACGAGGTACTCGGTGCAGATTCAGGCGAGAAGAAATAGTTAATTCGTTGATTCGTTATTCGTGTACTCGTTATCCGTATATTCGTGTACTCTGTATTTACGTAAAACATTTATTGTATATTTACGTAAAATTGAGACATATCACTCAATTATACAAAAGAATAACGAACAACGAGCACACGAATTTAACGAGTCAACGAATAACGAACTAACGAATATATACATGAAGCGTCACCAAACTTATAGGTGTTCATTTTGCGGGAGAGGTAAAGAAGAAGCACTGATTTTGGTCGCCGGTATCGACGGACATATCTGCGATACATGCGTTGACCAAGCCCAACAAATCATTGAGGAAGAACTCAATACGGGCAAAAAAGACGAAGAATTTCACCTACCCGCCACCATCGTACCGCAGGACATCAAAAACCACCTTGACCGCTACGTGATTGGTCAAAACGATGCCAAAAAATTCCTCTCCGTAGCCGTTTATAATCACTACAAACGCCTAAAGCAAAAACCGACAGACGATGAGGTAGAAATCGAAAAATCGAACATCCTGCTCGTCGGACGTACAGGTACAGGTAAGACGCTGCTCGCCAAGACAATAGCTAAATTCCTCAACGTTCCTTTTGCGATTGTGGATGCAACGGTATTTACCGAAGCAGGTTATGTGGGCGAAGATGTGGAGAGTATTTTGAGCCGTCTGCTGCAAGTTTGCGACTACAATATTGCCGCAGCACAACGCGGAATTATTTATGTCGATGAAATAGATAAAATTGCCCGAAAAAGCGACAATCCGTCCATCACGCGCGATGTATCAGGCGAGGGTGTACAGCAAGGACTCCTCAAAATGTTTGAAGGAACCGACGTAAATGTACCCCCCAATGGCGGACGAAAACACCCCGAACAAAAACTCGTCAAAATCAACACCGAAAACATTCTTTTCATTTGTGGTGGCGCATTTGATGGTGTCGAAAGGCACATTGCACAACGCCTTAATACCCAAGTTATTGGCTTCAATAAAGAAGAAACCGAGCGCATTGATGGCGACAATCTCCTTCAATATATCAGCCAGCAAGATATCAAATCTTATGGCTTGATTCCCGAACTTATCGGACGTTTGCCGGTGCTGACTTACCTTTCTCCACTGGATAAAAAGGCATTGCGCCGCATCCTCACAGAACCGATTAATTCATTGGTCAATCAATACAAAAAGCTATTTCGCATAGAAAATATTGAATTGAGCTTCAGCGACGATGGATTGGATTTTATCGTAGAAAAAGCGCATGAATTTGAATTGGGTGCGAGGGGCTTGCGTTCTATTTGTGAGGCAGTTATGATAGATGCAATGTTTGAATTGCCTTCACAAAAAGATATTCGCGAGTTTACGGTTACGCGCGAATATGCCGAGCAGAAAATCAGCAAATCTAAATTGAGTCAGTTGAAAGTAGCTTCCTGATTTCATCAAAAATTGCGAATAATTACAGTATTCGCAAAATTGCTATTGATAAAAGAGGCAATGTATCCTTTCGGGGACACATTGCCTTTTTTGTATTAAATTTTGGCATGTTTAAATTTCTCACAAAAGTAGTTTACACTTTTTTTCTCAATTTAAAAATAAAAATACTATTTTAAAAATCCGTTTGCTAAACTTTTCGAGTTTCGTAAACGTACATAATGCACTGACTTTTAGTTAATTACTAATATTTGTGATATGCTTCTCCGATAGCTATCGGAGTACGAAACTTGAAAAGTTTAGCAAACGGCGTATATTATTTTTTGTTCATTTAAAGTGTCAACTGCTTTTCTAAACATGCCGAACTTTTTAACTTTTTAAAGGCTAAACATATTGAAAATTTATAGAACTGACCAGCCCTGCCTCCAAAGGGGGAGATTATTCGCTTCGCGAAGAACTACTCGCGTTAGTCTCCCCCTTTGGAGGGGGTTGGGGGAGGAATAGTGTGAAAAACTGATGTTCAAAAATTTCCTAAAATCAGAATAGACACACTAATTTCTCTTTTGGCAAAAATTGTCAAAGAACCAATTATTATTTATAAAACGAATAAAATCTGTTTTTTACGAATATTTTAATAAGATAATTATCAACGCTCAATTATCAATTTGGCAAAAACATTGTTTCAGATGCCACCATCTTTTTCTTTCTGTTTATGCTTCTGTCTCCAATCGCTCCACCCGCACCGCCACGCCATTCAGCGCAGCATTTCCCGTCAAGGCATCTACCCGATTTTCTTCTGTCAAGTCATTAATCGAAACACCGCCATAAGATGCAGCCACGCTCATACCCGTCCGTTTCCGACTGCCCCAACCTTGCGGAATACTCACCACGCCTTCCATCATTTCGTCGCTGATGGCGGCTTCTATCGTAACGCTACCCCTTGAGGATGAGACTTTTACGGGTTTTCCGTCTTCGATATTGAGACGTTGGGCATCATTGGGGTGGATGATGACGGTACATTGATTTCTGCCGCGCATCAGGCGGTCAGCGTTGTGCGTCCATGTATTGTGATGTCGCAACACTCGTCTGCCAATCATCGCAAATGGATAATCTTCGGACGTGGGCTGTTGCTTGAAATAGGTATTTTTAAGTCGTTCTAAATCAGCAACAAATAAATCGGGCGCGAGGTCGATTTGTTCATCGTCTGATTGAATGCGTTGTTCGATGCAAGGTTGCAATTCGCCTAAATCTATGCCGTGCGGATGCGCTTTTAATTTTTCCAAACTCAATCCTTGTGCGCCATAATGCCCCATTTGCAACATATTGTCGAGAATGATTTCGGGGGTCAATCCATTCTCCGGTTGCTCGGTATATTTCAGTAAAATTGCCTTGCTGACTTCCCAATCATAACGCTGGTCATCGTCTCGCGGAAATAGCGTAGGCGAATATTTTGCCGTATTACGAACCGCCATCGAATGAAAAACAATATCGTAATTGGAGCTTTCCAAACCCGTCGCAACGGGCAGAATCATATCCGCATGTCGTGTCGTTTCATTGAGATAAATATCTACGCAAACCATAAATTCCAACTGCTCAAATGCCTTTTCCAAGCGTTGTCCGTTGGGTGCAGATAGGGCAGGATTCGCGGCGATAGTGAACAAGGCTTTTATTTGCCCTTCGCCTTCCGTTTCGATTTCTTCGGCGAGTGCCGCTACCGGAAATTCGCCATTAAAATAGGGATAGCCGCTGACCCGCGACTTGTATTTGCCGTAGCTGCGCGACTTTCCTTTGCGACTACTCATCAAGATATGGTCGAAGGCAGGCGTGGTAAACATCACGCCACCCGCTTTGTCGAAATTGCCCGTGAGGATATTCAATACATTGGTCAGCCATTGGCACAAACCACCAAAAGTTTGCGTAGATGCGCCCATGCGGCTGTAACAAATCGCGCTTTCAGCACCTACCATCTGTTGGGCTATTTTTCGGATGTTTTCGGCTGAAATACCTGTAATCGGCGCGACTTTTTCGGGCGAAAAGTCTTTGACGGCTGACTTGATGTTGTCCAGACCTTTCATCATTTTTTGGAGATTTCCCAACTGTACTGCGTCCTTTTCAATTATGGTATGAATGATAGCGGCGATAAATAGCGCGTCGGTTTCGGGTTTGATAAAATGGTGGGTGTCAGCACGTTCTGCGGTTTCGGTGCGGCGGGGGTCGATGACAATCATTTTTCCGCCGCGCTCTTGTAAGGCTCTTAATCTTCGGGGAAAATTGGGAACGGTCATCATACTGCCATTAGAAACCATTGGATTTCCGCCGATAATCATAAAAAAATCGGTGCGGTCAATATCGGGAATCGGAATCAGCAAGCCATGCCCGAACATATAATTGGACGCGACATGATGCGGCAATTGGTCCACCGACGAGGCACTAAAACGGTTTTTTGTACCCAAAGCGCGAAGTAGCTGCGGATTGAAAATGATATTGCCGAGATTGTGGGCGTTGGGATTGCCCAAGTAAGTGGCGAGCGCGTTTTTGCCGTATTTGGCTTGAATGTCTTTGAATTTTTCGACCACCGTATCAATGGCTTCCTCCCACGAAATTTCTTCCCATTCGCCGCTTGCGGTCTTGCGAATGGGGCGTTTCAATCTGTCTTTATCGGCATAAAAATCTTGCAAAGCCACCGCCTTCGGGCAGATGTGTCCCTGACTCAAAGGGTCTTTTTCGTCGCCCTTGATAGAGATGATTTTTTTGCCTTCATGCTGAATGACGATGCCGCACATGGCTTCGCAGATGTTGCAGGTGCGGTGGTGTGTTTGGATGTTGCTCATGGTTGTGATTTTTGTTTTTGATATAAAGATTCATTTACGAGGATAATATGTTCGTTGAAATATGGAATTACGACTTGTCTTCTTCGTTTTTTATCTTATTTTTGGTAATATCAATCATCTCTCCTTTCTTAACTTGTGGTTGTTGTAGATAGAATTTTCCACTTTTATTGATTATTACAACATGCCAGTACATTCTTCCGTTTCTCTCGGTTGTCCACATATTGGGATAGTAATTCTTAAATTCATCGAAATCAAATAGAAAAGTATTCTCCGCAGAGCCACACCCATAAGCAATATATGATTTTTCATGTTCTTCCAAGTATTCTTTTTGATGTGGATGGAACGCAAACCAGTATTTTGGAGACTTTCCGCTTTTATGGACTTTTGAAACTGAACACATTACTCGTATAGATTTACTTTTACTTTCATATGAGATTCTTGAACTCTTAATCAGGTTAACCCCCAAATGTTCTTTAATTTTATCAATGCACGATTCATGGAATTTTACTGGTTTAGTCTTTTCTTTTTCGTTCCTAATTTTCTTGGTTTCTTCGTCTTTAATTTCTTCCAATTCATCCTCCGTTTCCTCTTCAAGTTGTAAATCTTTGGAGGTAATAAATATCAATTCAATTAACTTATCAATTCGTGTATATTCGCGAGGCTTCAATAGTTCGTTTATTTGTTGAAGAGTTTTTGCGTCGTTTAGGTTTTCTTTTAGTTCAAGAAGATTCAACAAAGAATCTGTGCTTATTAGTCTTACGTCCCATGCGTGCTTTGAACCTCTAATTTGAGCTTCCAAATCGCCAGTATCTTGTCTGCCAACTACAATTAAAATTGATGACTGACTTTTATTTAGTTTTCCAGTTTCAACGAGCTTATTTCGATATTCAGCAATTACATTGAGATTTATTCTGTAAGCATCTGTAGTCTTCACTTCTACCACAATTTGATGCTCCTCTTTAGAGGTCCAAATTCCGTCAAAACCAATACTATTTTTCTTGCCTCGATACAATCCATTTTCAACTTTAAATCCCAATCTTGAACCAATTTCATTTATTAAATCTTGTAAGACGATTCCACTATTATTGAAGGATTCATTTAGACATTCAATTGAAAAGTTACGTAACTTTTCTGTCGGAATATTCTCAAGAAATTCTCTAAATTCAATAGATGTTTGGCTATTATCTAATAATTTCCCTTCACCCGTAAATGCAAGAATTTGTTGAATTGATTTTCCGTCAAATATTTCTTTGTTTTTGGTCCAAAGTTGAGTTATTGAATTCATTTGCTGTTCGTTATTTTGTATTATTTGTTCGTTATTTGAATGTAAATTATTACACATTTTCCATTCAAACACCCAAATTTACAACAAATAATCATATTATATTTAAAAGAAAATATCATAACAAAAATCTAAAAAGAACCGTCACTCCGCGCTCTACTGCGTCTTGGTACAATGTCCAACTTGTAGAGCAAATTCATGAATTTGCTCTACATCGTCGGCTACCTTACCACCGATGATGCACAGAAGGACGAATCAACTCATTATACACCTCCTCCACCGCTTTCATTTCCTGATTAGAAATAGGGCGAATGTTCAAAGTCTCCAAGTTCGCATGAAGGTGGTTGAGTTTGGAGATGCCGGGAATCACACAGCTCACTTCTTCAAACATCAGTATCCATTTCAAGGCGATATTTGCCAGTGCGAGGTCTTGGGGGAAGATGGATTTTAATTTTTCGGCGGCTTCGAGTCCGAGATTATAGTCGATTCCTGAGAAGGTTTCTCCTTGGTCGAAGGCTTCTCCTTTGCGGTTGAAATGTCGATGGTCGCCACTGCCGAATGTGGTTGCTGCATTGTATTTTCCTGATAATAAGCCACTTGCAAGCGGCACTCTTGCGATGATGCCGATGTTTCGTTTTTTGGCTTCTTGGAAAAATAATTCCGCAGGTCGGTGTCTGAACATATTGAAGATGATTTGAACGGTGCAGACATTGGGATACTCTATGGCTTTGAGTGCTTCCTCGACCTTCTCTACGCTTACGCCTAAGTGTGCTATTTTCCCTTCCGTTTTCAGTTTTTCAAACTCCTCAAAAATCTCTTGTCGATAATACACCTCCGTAGGTGGACAGTGCAATTGTATCAAATCTATGCGCTCCAATCCGGTGTTTTTGAGGCTTTGTTCGACGTATTCGCGCAGTGCTTTTGCTTGGTAGTTTGCATTGGTGTGCGGGTCGATAAATCTGCCGCATTTGGTAGCGATATACACTTCCTCTTTTCGTGAGCGAATGATTTTGCCGACGGTGCGTTCGCTTTGTCGGTTTTCATATACGTCGGCGGTGTCGATAAAATTGATGCCTTTATCTATGGCTTCGTTGATGATGGTTTCGGCATTTTTTTCGTCAAATCCGCTGCCCCATTTTCCGCCGACCTGCCATGTGCCGAGACTTAGCTCTGAGATTTTTAATCCGGTTTTGCCTAGTGTTCTGTAGTTCATATTGTGTGTGTTTTTGTTCAATTAGGATAAAGAGAATATTGCATGCACAAGATATACTTATTCACTTCTTTTTATTTTAATTGATTTAAATGCTTCAATTGCCTTTTGTTGATTTTCTATACTAAGATTTTCGCCAACTAAATTAAAATTAAAATCTGAATTCAAATCTTGAAAATAAACACCAGTCATCCCTTCAACTCCATTTTTAGGTCTAATTATTTTTCTATAATATTCACCAAGTGTGTCAACTTGAAAATCATGTTTACTGACGTTTTCAGGAATAGCAACATGCACTATTTGAGAGGTATCTTTGTAAGTTAAAATCACTTTATACTTTCCGTTTTCAATTAAAGTTTCCCTTTTAGGAATTTGGTGTCTTTCGACTTTGACTAATGAAGTATCAGTGACGCCTCTCTTTTTCATTATGTTATCTCTTTCACCAATTACATCTCCGGTTGTATAAAAAATTCCTTCTTTTAGATATGGAGGAGTTGGCATCCACTCCCATTCTTCGTTTATATATTCTGTCATTGTTGGAACTAAAGGATTTGCATACCCCATTTCGCTCCAATCAAAATATAAATCAACACCGCTACTTTTTATTCTTCCAACAAAACTGTCATTTCCTCTTAGTTTTTTGTATTTCCAACTTGCTGGAACTTCAATGTCAAATCCCCACGTATAAATTACCTTTTTTTCATCTGAATTTAGTGCTGTACATCCAACGAAAAAGATTAAAAGTAGTATGATAGCTTTGATTTTCATTCTTCTATTATTTCTATTTGTCCATAATTGAAAGCATATTTGGTTATGTTCTCTCCCGTAACATCAAAGACAAAAACAACTCTAAATTTTTCATCCCCTGACACGTAATCCGAAAAGTTGTTGTAAAAGACTATTTCATCTCTATTAAGTTTAGTTGTGTGCAGATATGTTCGGGCTTTTGCCTGATTGAACCCTATTTTAATTTGCTCCAAGTGCTTTTTTAATTTTTCTTCATCCTTTACCCCAAAGTATTGAATCAATTTACTTGTTTCCTCATTATCAAATAAGTCAAAGATTAAGTTTCGGTTGTTTAAATATGCCTCTCTAACCAATAATCTATCTTCATAATTTTTATCTAATTCATCATAATTGCTTCTGTATTCTTTGCAATCTCGCCTTAAAATGAATTTGAAATAAGCATCAAATTTTTCTTCTATTCTTACTGATGCCTTGTTTGCTTCTATCTCTGCGTTGTATTCTTTGCTGAACAAATTATCATTTATAAGTAGGTCTTTTGCCATTAAAAGATATTCTTCGACATTAGAATTCTTTTCAGATAAGTCATTACATATCTTTTCGACTATCCGTTCAGCAAGGTCTTTTTCTTCTGCATTTACATTTCCACTCTGACAACTTATACTCCCCAAAATTAAGATTATTATTATAACGATTAATTGATGTTTCATCTTTTTATTTTTTAGTGAATTCCAAATTCAAAAATACACATACCACACATCCCCATTTCAAATACTCAAAGTTATGGCAATCGCATGAAAATCATTCCCCAAAAAACTAAAAAAGAATCGTCATTCCAAATCAAGTTCAGAATGACAGTTCTTTTTTTAGGTTTTCGAGGTAAATTATTTTGATGTGTTTGTTCTTTAAAACGGTTCTTTGACAATTTTTGCAAAACCAATCAAATTCTTATATCACGCAGAGGTCGCAGAGAACGCAGAGTGTTGATAATCAAACCTCTGCGACCTCTGTGTTCTCTGCGTGAGACATTTTGAATTTGGATATTGCAAAAATTGTCAAAGAACCATTAAAACTTACTAATACACCGCAACAAAAGCTCTCTTTTGTTGCGGTGTATTTATTTTTTACTCAATATTTCTCCGAAAGATATTGAGACAGTAATAACATCATAGCATTATCCGATTCGGGTATGCTTGCTCGATTAGTGTCATTCAAACCGAAAAAAACACCCCTTCCGTATATAATTTTCTTTTAAATCACGTTATAAAATCTCTGATAGTCCGTCAAAAAGATTTCATTATTTATTCATTGTTTAATGGTTCGATTGTTGTATAGTTATTTCGTTTTTAATTATAAAAACAATTTGAGAATCAAACAATTCGATAATTATAATTTTCAATAATAAGAACAACTTGCAATAAGCACCGTATAATTTTTAAACAAAGAAAACTTTGAATTTGAACTTTCCCGATAATTAGCGGGATTGAACTTGAACTTTCAAATGATACATAAAAAAATATTTCTCGCAATTACCCTACTGATTTTCAGTACATTCCTCATTGCCCAGCCTTCAAATGACGAATGTGACGACGCCATCCAACTTACTGATGTGACTGACTGGTGTTCGGCTTCGGGTGAATACACAAATGTTAGCGCAACGGCTTCCGGCTTTGGCGCGGCGTCCTGCTTTTCCAATAACAACAGTGATGTTTGGTTTATCTTCACGGCAGTAGCATCCGATGTTACGGTGGCGGTGGTCGGTGCTGTACCGATTGCGTCCGGTGGTACGCTCAACAATCCTGCGGTAGCCTTATATGCAGGCGATTGTGGCGGTACAGTTAATGAGTTGCGTTGCGAAGCAGATTTGATTAATAATAATATCATTGAATTGTACAGAGGCGGTTTGACGGTAGGAGAAACCTACTACATCCGCGTCAACGGACGTTCTAATAATACAGGAACATTCCAACTCTGTATCAATAACTACTATCCGCCGGTAGAGCCGGGGTCGGATTGTGGTTCGGCGGCTTTTCTTTGTGATACTTCGCCTTTTACGATTCAAAGCGTCGTCGGAGCAGGCTCGGATGCGAATGAAGCTGCGGGAACTTGCCTTGATGGCGGTGGTGGTGATTCCGAAACCAACTCAACATGGTTTACATGGACGGCTGCCAACAACGGTACGCTTACCTTCACCCTCACCCCGACCAATCCCGAAGATGACCTTGATTTTGTTTTATACGAACTTCCAAACGGAATCAACAATTGTATAGGCAAACAGGTCTTGCGCTGTATGGCTTCCGGCGAATTTGGTACTTCGGGTCCGCCATGTATGGGGGCTACGGGGCTTTCTACAAATGCTACAGATACCAATGAAGATCCGGGCTGTGATATTGGGAACGATAATTTTTTGGCTCCTCTTCAGATGCAGATAGCCACGACTTACGCCTTATTGGTCAACAACTTTACTTCTACGGGCAATGGTTTCTCATTGTCCTTTGGTGGTACTGCACAATTTGTAGGCCCGAATGCTCAATTTACGGACGACGTAACGGGAACGGTCTGTGCCGGAGAATCCATTACATTTACAGATAATAGCAGCTTCAATGAAGGCAATATCACGACCCGCGAATGGAATTTCGGACTCGGTGCCGTGCCTCAAACTGCTACGGGTATAGGTCCACACACTGTTCAATTTACCCAACCCGGCGATATTTCGGTAGTGCTTAGGGTAGAAACGGACTTGGGATGTGCCGTGTCGCATGTAGTGGATTACACGATAGATGCTTGTTGTGATAGTGTGAATGAAATGTTTACTTCTTTCACGCAAACCAATCTTGACTGTGCCGACGATGCTGATGGCTCGATTGATGTGAGCGTATCGGGTGGTACACCTCCCTTTGAATTTGAATGGTCAACAGGCGATACTTCTGAAGACCTTGCTGACCTCATTCCCGGCAATTATCTCGTAACGATTAGCGACCAAATCGGTTGTGAAACAATTTTTGATATTAACATCGACGGTCCGCCATTATTTCAATATGAAGAGGCGATTACCTCACCCACTTGCGGTGGTGGTACGGATGGCGCAATCAACTTGACAGTAGGTGGCGCGACGCCACCATATACCTTTGTATGGACACAAAATGGCGCGCCTTTTGGCGGCAATACAGAGGATTTAATTGATATTCCAATTGGTGATTATGCCGTAGTAATTACGGACAATAATGGTTGTCAAATCGATCACGAATACGAAGTCCGTGAACTTGAAGTCGTACTTTCCCCCGATGCCAATATCGTAGAACCAAGCTGTAATGGTGCAAGTGATGGTACGATTGAATTAGATATTGAAATCGGGCAAGCGCCTTACGAATTTGATTTGAATGATGACAATGGTTTTACGAGTAATGCTATTATTCAAAACGTAGCCGCAGGAACATATACGGTTACTGTTCGCGATGCGAACATGTGTATGGGAAATATCGACATTGTAATTACCGAACCTGATTTATTGGAAGTCACTTTGGATGGAATGGATATTAGCTGCTTTGGTTATGATGACGGTACAATTGATGCCGTAGCTACAGGCGGTACAATGCCTTATACCTATACATGGAATCCGACGCAAACAAATACCGCGAATTTGACTGACCTCACCGCAGGAGATTACAGCCTGACTGTCACCGACGAAAATGGCTGTGTTGCGACTTCCATGACGACGATTATCGAACCTGCCCCCGTTAATATCGACTCCATTATATCGGCAGATAATGTATGTTTTGGTGGAACAGATGGCGAATTGACCGTTTATCCTTCGGGTGGAAGTCCTCCATTTCAATATAGTGCTGATGGTGTGAATTTTCAGGACAGCCCAACGCTCACCAACTTGCCTTCAGGTACGGTGACGGTGACGATTCGTGATGTATTTGGTTGTGATTTTTCTACGGAAGCCGATATTTCACAACCCGTCGAACTCATTCTTGATGCAGGTGAAGATGTAGAAATTGACCTATCCTACTCCACCGAACTCAATGCCGTCCTCATTAATGGAATCATTGATACGATTACGTGGTCGCCACCAATAGAACTCAGCTGTATTGGTTGTGTCAATCCGACGGCTATGCCACCCGTGACGACGACTTATATAGCCACCGCCATGACGCCTGAAGGTTGTACTGTTATTGATTCCGTCACGGTCATCGTCAATGATGTGCGTCCGGTGTATATTCCGAATATTTTCTCTCCAAATTTTGATGGGTCAAATGATACCTTCACTGCCTTCGGCGGACAAGCAGCTACGCTTATCAAAGAATTTAGAGTCTATAATCGCTGGGGTGGCTTGGTGTTTGAAGGCACTGATATTGACCCGAATAACCTATCTGCCGGATGGAACGGTACGGCGTCTAACGGACGAAAAGTTGACCAAGGCGTGTATGTGTATCATATTCGCATGGAATTTTTTGATGGAGAAATATTTGATTATCAGGGAGATGTGATGGTGGTTAGATAGTGATTAGTGATTGGTTAATTAGTGATTAGTTCATTAGATAGTTATTTTCGCGAAGCGCAAATTAATAAAAACTAATCACTAATTAACCAATCACCATTCACTATATTTTTAGATTTTGTTAAGTGATTCGTGTTGGCAATTATCCTGTAAAACCCCTATCTTTGAGATGATTTCATTTTTTAATAAAAAAAGAAATAAAAAAATGAGTGCGACTGAATTAAAAGAGAAATTATATCGATACATTGATGCTGCTTCTAATGAAGAATTGGAGCGATTGAATGCGTATGTGGAGGATGATCCTGTCATTGGTTACACTGTTGAAGGAGAGCCAATTAGAGCGAAGACATTTAAGGAAAAAGCAAAAGCAATCAGAGCGCGTGTAAAAGAGGGACATTACAGAACTTTAGACGAACTGGAAAAAGAATCCGAAAAATGGTAGATATATATCAGGTCATTATAACTGATGAGGCTTGGGATGATATTTATAATATAGTTTCTTATTTGCGAAGAAATGCAAGTGAAACTACTGCCCAAAATGTGAGAACGGGAATTATAAAAGAGACTCGTAAACTCGAAAAATTTCCAATGGGATGCTCTATTGTTCACGAAATTAGTGATGAAGGTGATATATATCGTTTCACCTTGAAATGGAAATACAAAATCATATTTTTTGTAAATGAAGAAGATAAAACAGTAGAAATTATTGCCGTTACACACACAAGTATGAATCCTAATCGTCTCCAAGACCTCATTTAATTTTCACATGAAATATCTCACCATACTCACCTTTTTTTCACTGGTCGTCTTGGCTTCCTGCGAAAATGATATGTCAGCCATTCAGCGCGTCATTTCGCAAGAAGAACAAGCCGTAGAACGTGCGCGGGATGTCGAAATCTTGTACAGTGATTCGGCGGTTGTGCGGGTGCAAATCAAGGCATATACAATGCTCAATCACCTCGATAAAAAAGAACCACGCCGCGAATTTCCAGAAGGCTTTATCGTTGATTTTTATGATGAAAATAGACGAGTGACCGGAAAACTCTCCGCCAACTACGCCATGCAATACATCAACGAAAGCAAAATCTACATGGAAGACAGTGTAGTCGTATGGAATAGGGAAGGCGAACGACTCGAAGCCGAAGAACTCACTTGGGATGAAAAAGAAGAGAAAGTCTATTCCGATGAATTTGTGAAAATGACGACTGCCGACCAAATCATTTATGGCTATGGTTTCACGTCTAATTTGGAGTTTACCCGCTGGAAAATCAAGCAGGTGACGGGGGAAATTGCAACTGACGAGTTGACGAATTGACGAGTTGATGAGTTGATGAGTTGATGAGTTGACGAGTTGACGAGTTGATGAGTTGTTGGCGATAAATGATAAAAAATTGCGCGACAAAAACCGTCAACACGACAACTCATCAATTCGTCAGCACATCACTCCGTCAATTCAACAACTCATCAACTCGTCAACTCATTTCCTTAGTAATTTCAAATACGGCGATAGCGGTGGCTACGGCTACATTCATGGATGAATTGTTGCCACACATACGGATGTGTACGGCTGCATCCGAAGCATTGAGTAGCTCTTGTTCGACGCCCCTGTTTTCTCTACCGATGATGAGGCAGATTTTTTCGTCCGACTGCACTTCAAAATCCAGAATATCAATACTTTGCTCCGTGATTTCGAGGCTGACTATCTTGTAACCTGCCTCCCGTAATTTTCCAATCGTTTCGAGGGCATTTTCGCAGTATTCATGCGCGACGTATTGGACGGTAGAACGCGCAGTACGGTTGATTTTTTTTCTTGGTGGACTGGGGCTTTTGCCGCAGAGGTATATTTTTTCCACGCCCAAAGCATCTGCCATACGAAACAGACTGCCGATATTCATGGGCATGTCCATATCATTCGCTAAGATGCAAATTGGGTATTTTTTTACTTCGGGTTTACTTTCTTCGTATCTGAGTTGGTAATCTTGCATGATTTAAGGTTTTGTTGGGATATTTTTCTTAGTATTTCGATTAATGATTAATATGTCCGGTTTTCGCTTTGCGAAAACTCATCCATTAACCATTAATCAAAATGTTTCTCCAAAAAGGCAATCATTATATCCAGTGCTTCCGGTGCATCCTTCCTAAATTCGGTGACGACGCCCGAAAAGTCATTGCGGTGTCCATCCAAATAAGCATGTGGACGACCTTGATGTTCCCAATATTCACAAGGTTGGTTATGCTCTTTGAGTTTCGCTTCAAATGCACGGATAGATTCGGGTGTAGTGACCTTATCCAACTCACCAACGGTCAATAACATCGGTGGAAGTACTCGCTCCTCTGCATCGGGAATGAGGTGATAAGGCGACATTGCTTCGTACAATTCAGGGTGCGTTTTCAGGTTAATTTCCTTTCCGAAAAACCCTCTTCCTTTCAACCAACCCGTTTCTCCACCGCCTTCCACCCACTTCACTACATTGAGTACGCCATAACTCGGCACTGCCGCTTTCACTTCCAATTCATTTGATAACACAAGCATTGCAGCAAGATGTCCGCCTGCGCTGTCGCCTGTGACCGCCATGCGCGTAGGGTCGCCGCCGTAGTTGCGGATATTGTTTTTGACCCACAGAGCAGCATTGACCGCATCCGCTACCGTCTGGTCGAGTGTGACGGTATTATCTTGGTCAACGAGCAGCCGATAATTGGTATTGCAGACAATCATTTCGCTGTGCTGTGCGATGTAAATTGAAAGGCTGTCCATCACCGATTTGGTATTGATACACCAACCTCCGCCGTGATAAACGATGAGAACGGGATAGCTTTTTTTACCCGTTTGCGGCACATAAATATCCATCGTCAATGGAAAACCATCGGGAGACGACCATTCTATATCTGCATGGGTTTTATAATCGTGTGTAGTGGATGTATCGGGTGTTTTATTTGTTTTGCAAGCAATAAAAATAAGGGAAAAAGCAAGTATGTATAGTGTAATTCTCATCATAAAATAGTGTTTCGAGCAAGCGTAAAACGATTTTGTAAATCGTTACTTGGTAGTGCTATAAATGTAATGCTCAAACTTGCCTTGCATTTTGAAAATGCAAGGCAAGTCACCGGAAATTAGCATTACATTTACAGGACTTACCCCGTTAATTTAGAACATATTTTCGTGTAACGATTTGCAAAATCGTTTTACGTTTTTCACCTTTGACCTAATGTTAAAAAAGTACCACACCAAAGGCATTATAGAAGCCGGATGCGATGAAGCCGGGCGCGGCTGCCTTGCCGGTCCCGTCTATGCGGCTGCGGTGATTTTACCGCCTAATTTTGAACACGAACTATTGAACGACTCCAAACAACTCACTGAAAATCAACGCGATAATTTACGCCCAGTCATCGAATCGCAGGTACTCGCGTGGGCGGTAGGTATAGTTTCTCCACAGGAAATCGACGACATTAATATCCTCAATGCTTCCTTCCTTGCCATGCACCGCGCTATCGACCAACTCACGACCCGCCCCGAATCGCTCTTGATTGACGGCAATCGTTTTTCGCCCTATTTCGGTATTCCGCATCAATGTATCATCAAAGGCGATGGTAAATATCTATCTATCGCCGCCGCATCCGTCCTCGCCAAAACCCACCGCGACGAGTACATGCAAAGCATCCATGCGGAGTTTCCGATGTACAGTTGGGATAGCAATAAAGGTTATCCGACCAAAGCCCATCGCACTGCCATAAAAGCGCATAGTACGACAAAATATCATCGCAAAACTTTTCGATTGCTAAAGTAACACAGGCTTCCAGCCTGCACGTTTGGAACAGGTAGTACGCGGGTGCAGGCTGGAAGCCTGTGCTACTTAACGACGAAGATTCGGTTGCAATTGATACGCTTTTTGGCGCAATTGTTCAGCCCTTTGCAAATCACCTTTTTCAGCGTATGCAGTAGCCAGATTCAAGTACAAAATCCCTCTATCCGGTTGTTTTTGAATCAATTGCTCAAGGGTCGCAATCATTTTATCCGTTTGTTTAGAAAGTCCGTAGCAAAGCGACATCAGGCGAAGGGTTTCGGTATCGTTGGGCGTATATTTTTGGGCGCGTTCGAGATGGACAAGTGCCTCATTTGCATCCTGACGAATCTCACCATGATACCGCCCCAAAGTACGATGTACCAAACCGATATTTTCATTCAAGCCGGGATAGTCGGGATACAATTTTTGCGTGCGTTCAAAACCACTTAATGCTTGTTTTAAATAGGGCTCAATTTTATTCACCTCCTTTTTTTCCTCCAAAAAAGAAATGGCTGCGGCACGGTAGGTAATCGCCATATTATTCATCGCTTCTTTGTAATTCGATTTGTATTGTTCCGATTTTTTGTAATACTCAATCGCGGGGTCGTATTGCTTCGAATAATTGTGAGCATTACCCAATAAAAGGTAAGCATTGGCATAAGTCGGATGAATCTCAACTGCTTGTTTCAGGTAGCCAATCGCTTCTGCGAGCATAGCATTTTTTTGACTTGTATTTTCAAGCAAAAGTGAACGCGCAGTTAGTTCGCCCCCCATTGCATTGAGGAGTTTCGCGCTATTATTGGAGGTTTTAATATCGGTAGAAAATAGGGTAAAATTATCTTTCCATGCTAAATTTCGATGTATTGTTTTTACGGAAAACAAAATTAAAATAACACCAACAATCGCCATAACTCCTTTTAAATCAGCTATTGACCTTATTTCTTTTTTATTAAAATAATTTGCCAACCACCACAACAAAGCCGCTACCACAAGCGCGAAACCCACCGACGGCATAAACATAAATCGCTCCGACATATTCGTTCCAATCGGAAAAACGATATTTGATACAATCGACAAAGTAATCAGGAAAAAAAGAATGCCGAAGGCGATGATATTTTGTCCTTCTCCACGCGCACCTCTAACTCCTAAAGGAGAACCACCACGCTCATTTGGCTTTGTGGGGTGACTCCCCTTTAGGGGCTGGGGGCGTGCGCGAAACATACGCATAAGCGCGTACACACCCATACCGACATAAGCCAACAAAGACAAAATCACCCGCCAGTCTGCAAAGGACATTATCCCAACCTGACGCGGATAATAATCGTGGGTCAATGTAATAGGCGCAACGAGTAATTGTAAATATTTACCTAAAGTAAACATGATAGTAGCAAGGCGTTCTGCTAATGTAAAATCAACCCAAAGCCCGTTTTCAACTTTCATAAAAGGGTTATTCATCAGGTCAGTGGAAGTTGTGCCAAAATCTGCCCCCAAGATGTTGAACCGTATCATCAAAAACGCCGCTGCTGCTACTACAAGTGGTAAGGTATATTTCGCAATTTGTAGAAAGTCTGCTTTCGTGAAAAAATAAAATGCCAAAGGCACAACCGCCAAAAATGTAATGGCATTTTCCTTTGCCAAAAGTCCTAAAAAGAACACTACGCCGGAAAGCAGCATCCACAAATTATTTTTTTCATAATACGCCCTCAACGCAAAATACAAAGCCGCCAAAGCTCCCAATAAGGTAATGATTTCATCCCGTCCTTTGATATTCGACACCACTTCCGTGTGAATGGGATGCGTCATAAATAACAGGCTCGCTACCAATGGAATAAACCATAATTTGAGGTCATATCGCCGTTCAGGGTTTATCAATTTTAGCAAAACGAGATACAATACAATTCCGGTAAGCGCGTACCACAAAATATTCATCAAATGTCCAAGAAAAGGACTTTCCATTATCTGATATTCTACCGCAAACATCGCCAAAGTCAGCGGACGATAACGACCACCCGCGACGAGATTTTTCTTTTGTTTGAAAAAACCGTGAAAGGTGTCTTTTGTGAAAATATTACCGAAATCCGCCGATTTGGTGAAGTCATTATTCGTAATCACAATGGCATCATCCCAAGTATAATCACAGCCGAGTGTATTGGCGTACAGCACCGCCGCGAGTGCTGCAAGGATGATAAGATGTAGCCGCAGATTGCGTAAAAAACCGGACTTACTTGCCGTTTTTTGCGCGGTGGCTTTTGATTTGGGATTGGCTTGAGTATTTTTCTTGCGTTGTTTGCTCACTATTTAGAATGCTTAAATGATGAAATGCTGCAATGCTTAAATGAAGCGATGAAATTAGTGATTTTTATTTGTAAAAACGGTAAATGAACTTTGAATTTGCTTGGATTGTAAGTATATTGAGGTACTTTTTTGATAAAATGTAAATTATGGAAAAACAAGCGGTTAAAGTTTTTATTTCTTATGCCCGTAAAGACACAGAACTTAAAGATGAATTAGCGATTCAACTCAAACTCCTCAAAATGCAAGGACTTGTAGATGTATGGAACGATAGAGAGATTCTTCCGGGACAAGAGTGGGATAAAGAAATTAAGGGCGAATTAGAGAAAGCAGAAATTATCCTATTATTAATTAGCAATGATTTCCTAGCTTCCGATTATATTAATGATGTAGAGGTCAAAAAAGCATTTGAACGGTATGAAAAAGGAGAAGTTATCATTATTCCCGTTATTATCCGTCCTACACAATTTGTGGATTTTGAGTTAAGTAAATTTCAGGCTTTACCTAAAGACGCTAAACCTATTTCCCTGTGGGATGACAGAGACAGTGCATGGCTTTACGTGGCAACAGGATTAAAAAGAGTCATTCTTTCATTGCAAAAAAGCAAACAGGAACGTCAAAGTAAATTACCTGATTTAAGCACGAATAAAACTAAAGAAAGCAGCAATAAATCTGAAATAAAAGGTAACGGAAATATTATTATTCAGGATGTTCAAGGGGGTAAGATTAATATCATTGGTCAATTATCATCTCCTTTCGACAGTGAGATAGCTACCCGTGAGATGATGAGTGAAACTGTTTTCGCAGATGCACAACAAGCTATTGGCAAAGGCAAAACAACTAAAGCTATTGAACTACTTTCAGAATACATGCGAATAAATAAGATCGAAGCAGAATATGACGACTTACTTATCCAACAAAGCCGATTGAGTAATCTTGAACGCCAAAAAAGGAGAGGCACTATGAGTATCAATGAGGTAAGTATTTCGATGGCAAGAATAAATGCAGCAATTTTAAGTATCATATCTGACCTTAAAGAGGAATACCAAAGCGTAAATTCAAAAGGATAACCAAATGGCAAAACGAAAAGTACTCATCATTCACGATGAGCAAGATAGTGAGGTGAAGCAGCTGATTTATGTTGCTTTTGACAACTCCGCTATTGACAATCTGGACATTAAACAAATAGCCCTTCAAGTAGATGACGAAGGACTGCACAGAGACGAAATTAATGAGCGTAAAGTCAAGGAACTCACAGAAGCAATGTCCGAAACAGATGCTATTATTACAGTTGTTTCAAGTGATACTGTTGTAAACCCTGAACTAAACGAATCATTCCTACGCTTACATACAAAAGATAAATTAGACGACAAATATATTATCCATTTCATTTTTAGAGCCTGTATTACAGAGGGTTGTAAATGGATTGAGTTGGGTGATACAGAACCCGGCATTAATTATCCCTTTAAAAATCAAGATACTAATGCCAAAAACGCTATTATCAAACGCTTATTGAATAATACCGCAAAATGGTTTGAAACAGGAAGTAAAAAAATTGAAAAAGTCTTTATTTCGTACAGCCACCGTGACGGCGATTTTGCTGATTTATTAAAACTCAAACTGGAACAACGAGGCTTTATCGTTTATCTTGATATTGATAGTCTCACACCCGGCAAAAAATGGAAACCCAAAATTGACGAACTCATAGATGAAGTAAATCTTGTTTTATTGGTGCTATCACCTCGTTCAAAATCATCCGAATATGTCACCTATGAATGGTCTTATGCAATGGGACGTAGAAAAATGGTACTTCCTATTATTATTGAAGAAGTAGAGGAAATGCACCCAAAATTAGGAGAAATACACGCTATTTATTTCGACGACAGAAAAAGTAGAGATTGGGAAAGTTTGCTTGCTGGAGTCGAAATTGCTTATAATCAACACATTGAAGATGTATGGGAATCGTAGATTTATCATTTCCAAAACCCCACACAAAACCCTATATTTGCACACCAAATTCGGTCACTGCAAATGAAAAAGCTAAAACGCCTACTCTTCACCTTCGTCCTCCTTGCCATATTAGTCTTGGTGGCGGTATTGGCGTATAATGCGATAAAATTTAGCTCCAAACAAGTCAAAATTGACCCCGCGCCCGACCTTCCGCTTAACGAAAACATCACCTCCCGCCTCACACAAGCCATTCAAATACCAACCATTTCCTACGATACACACATTGACACAGCGGCATTTGTGGCGTTCAATCAATATCTCGACAGTCTCTTCCCTGTCATTACTACTCAATTGGATACACACACCATTAACGGCTTCAGTCGCATCTATAAATGGCACGGGCAAAACACGACGCTCAAGCCCATTTTGCTGATGGCGCACATAGATGTCGTGCCTGTAGAAGCCGATACCCGCGAAGCGTGGACAACTGACCCGTTTAGCGGAAAAATCATCGACGGACACATCTATGGGCGCGGTGCAATTGATGACAAACTATCGCTCGTCGGGATGCTCGAAGCCATTGAGTTGCTGGTTGCGGAGGAATATTTTCCAAACCGTACTGTATATCTCGCTTTCGGGCATGATGAGGAAGTCGGCGGTACAAACGGGGCGGTAGCCATCGTCGAATATTTCAAAAATCAAAATATCCAATTTGAGTACATACTTGATGAGGGCAGTCTCGTAACGGAGGGCAATATGCCCGGACTTGACCGTCCGCTTGGATTGATTGGTATTGCAGAAAAAGGCATGGTGACACTCACGCTCACGGCGCGTACCGATGGCGGTCATTCGTCGATGCCACCTGCACAGACAGCTATCGGTGCATTGAGCAAAGCCATCGCTACGCTCGAAGCCAATCCCATGCCCGCGACATTTGCCGGACCGACACAATTGATGCTCGACCACGCGGGACCCGAAACTGATTTTTTGATGAAAATGGTATTAGCAAACACTTGGCTATTCGGCGGGATATTGAAAAGTGAATTGGGAAAGAAAAATACGGGCAATGCCGTCATTCGTACCACAACGGCAGTGACGATGATTGACGGAGGCATAAAAGATAATGTACTTCCAAAACACGCGACAGCCAAGGTTAATTTCCGCATTCACCCTAAAAATACGATTGAAGATGTGGTCAATTATGTTAAAAAAACGGTGAATGATGATAGAATTACGATAGAAATTGACCCGACGCCACAAAATCCGTCTAAAATTTCAGACCATAAATCCTTTGGTTTTCAAGTAATTCAACGAACTTTGCAGGAAACTTTTACGGACGTGGTCGTTGCCCCCTCACTTGTCGTAGCTGCAACGGATAGCCGACATTTCAGAGACGTGGCAGATAATACCTATCGTTTTATGCCCATTCAACTCAATAATGAGGAACTAAAAGGCATTCACGGTACAAATGAGCGAATTTCTGTTGAGAATTATAAACAAGCGATTCGGTTTTATTATCGTTTGATAAAAAACAGTTGTCAGTAATAATGATTAATTTAATTTTGCTTCGCAAAATTTTTCTTTTGACTGATTATTAGTTTTTTATAAATAAAAAATTAACTAAAACAAACCCATTGGCAGCATTTTTGAATATTCACCAAACAAAAAAGCGAAAATTACATTAGACTTAAAATTTATTGGAGGGCGATAGTACCGTTATCCATTTTCAATTATAAACTATCAATTAATTTAAAAATTTGTAGAACATGAGAAACATATTTTTCATCATCGCACTGATTACGGTAGCTGCCTGTGGCGGTCCGAAAGAAGTAACAGTGGACAAAACACCTACGACGAAAGCACCTGTCAAAGCAGCCAAAGCAGGCTGTGAAACATTCGACAACACCCCCGACCCACAAGAAGCCACCAAACTTCACGTACTTTACCGCGACTACATCAAGGTAAAAGATTATGACAATGCACTGCCGCTTTGGGAAAAATCATACAGAATGTCTCCGGCTGCTAATGGTAAAACATCAGTCGTATATAAAGATGGTGTAAAAATCTACAAGCACTTCTTTAAAAATGCAACGGACGCAGCCAAGAAAGAGGAATACAAAAACAAAATCCTTGAACTCTACGATGGTCGCCTCAACTGTTTCCCGGATGACGAGAATGCAGTATTGTCGCAAAAAATCCGTGACTTGTACTATGATTTTGACGACAAATCAAATATCCTCGCACTCGGTAAGCGTGCCCTCGAAGTAGGTGGTATGGATGCCAGCCCTGCGATTTTCTACGCTTATGCGGATGTAGCTGCTACGGATTTTATTGCTGAAAAACTGACCAAAGACGAAGCATTGGACATTTATAATAAACTCAACAAAGTCGCTGTACACAATATGAATAACGACGACGACCCGGAGAAAGCCGAAAGATATGCTAAAGCATGGGGCGACGCACGCGGACGTTATGAGTTGATTGGTGCATATGTGTTTGATTGTCAGCGTTATGTTGACCAGTATCGTGGAGAGTTTGATGCAAGTCCTACGAAGGAAACAGCACGTGCTTTGGTACCGAAATTAAGCGTGAAAGGTTGTGACCAGTCTAACGCATTCTTTGCACAAGTATGGAATACGGCTTATCCGAAAATCGTTAGAACAACGACAACGACTTCTCGTCCTACTTCAACTTCGTCAAGTGGAAGCGGAACAGCAGGTATGTCATCTGCTGAAAAAGTATCTTACTACGAAGGAAAGCTCAACGACCCATCTATCGCTGATAGCAAAAAATTCTCTTATGCCATCAACGCCGCGAATATTGCGTACAGTAAGCTCGGTCAGAAATCAAAAGCCCGTTCGCTTGCTCGCGAAGCAGCCAAGTACAACCCTTCTTCGGGTAAGCCTTACTTTGTGATTGGCAACATCTATGCAGGTAGTGGTAAAGATTGCAGCAACGGCGTAGGTACAGGCTTTGATGCCCAGCAAGTTGTTTGGGTAGCTATCGACCAGTGGAGACGCGCTATCTCTACCGAGCCGGGTTCTGAAACTGCTCAAAAAGCACAGGAAAGAATCAACAAATATACCCAGTATATGCCTTCGCAGGAAGACGCCTTTATGAAAGGTTTGAAAGAAGGACAAAGCCACACCGTAGGCTGTTGGATTAATGAGTCAACGAAAGTACGCTTTAAATAAATCCGGGTTACGGGTTGCGAGTTACGGGTTATTTAATTTGTGATTCGTTATAAAGATTTGGGACTTAGATCCCGTGTTGTTTTTATAAACAACCTGCCCCGGCACGCAAGTGTCGGGGCATTTTTGTACGTAAAACGATTTTTCAAATCGTCACGTGAGTCATAGTAGAACGATTTACAAAATCGTTTTACGTTGTGCCACTAAAACATAATAATTAAAAAAGAAATGTTCGTCGAATAGGTGAGCTGCTTTGATGTCGCAATTTCGGGAAGTGAGCATCGCCTCATATTCCGTCAAATCATATTGATGCGGATGCAAAATATCGCCCGGCAGCAGTCGGAATATGTATTTAAAAAAAGCATAATTGTGAGCATCAATTGATACGACGAGCGTACCGCCCGGCTTGGTCAATTCCACCAATTTATCAAAACACAAATCCAAGTCCGCTACATGATTAATCGCATTTAAACAGAGAATTGTATCGTAAGGCGTATCACTTTGAAAGGTCTCAAAAGGTTGGCTATAAAAGCTTGTATTTGGATAGGCTGTTTTATCGAAATGTTCCAGTTTTTCTTCGTAGTTATCCAGTAGTGGGTCAACCGCATCTACTTGATTATCAGGCAATACTATAAATGCACCCGCCGGACCGCATCCCACGTCCAATACATGCTCGCCTACACGCGGCTGCACATCTATACGCGTGAGCAAATCGCGCCAGTATTGCCCTTTCCACGCCAAATAATCTGCCTTCGGCTTCTTTTTCAGATAACCTTGCCACCAACGTATTTCGGCAGCTTGGGCAACGTTCCAGCGTAGGTTCGTGATTGGTGATTGGTGATTGGTGATTGGTGATTGGTCACCTTCTGATTCATGATTTTCAGTTCGTTTCATAGTTCAAATTATGATAGCGAGTAGCGAATAAACCAGTCACTAATCACCAGTCACCAATCACTTCTTCTTAGCTTTCTTCTTCTTGTCTGCCTCCAATTTAGCCGTCTTAGCCTTCTGTTCTTTTAAAGCTTTTTCAAGGCTTTGGGCAAATGCCCCTTTCTTCTTAGGCTTCTTTTTATTCTTTTCTATCTCCGCTTCAATTTTCTTTTTATCAATCACCACTTCTTTCGTAATAATTGTTTGTGCAATATTTATAATATTACTAAAAAACAAATAACAACACAGACCCGATGCAAAACTATTGAAGAATACGATGAAAAACAGTGGCATGGCGTACTGCATATATTTCATCATCGGCTGTGCGCTGAAATCCATGTGTTTGGAGTTGTAGTAAGTGTAAATCAGCGTAGTACCCGCCCACAAAAGAGTAAACAAACTGACGTGCGCCCCGTACATCGGTATTTCAAATGGCAGACTCATAATCGAATCCCACGAAGAAAGGTCATCTGCCCACAGAAAACTCTTTTGCCGGAACTCAATCGACGCCGGAAAAAAGCGATACAACGCAAACCAAATCGGCATCTGCAAAATCATCGGCATACAACCACCCAATGGACTCACGCCCGTTTCCCGATAGAGATTCATCTGCGCCATTTGCAATTTTTGAGCATCGTCTCCATGTTTTTCCTTCAATTTGGCAATGCGTGGTTTGAGTGCGCCCATCTTCGCCTGTGAGTACAGCATCTTGTAGGTCAAAGGAAATAAAATCAACTTCACAATCAATGTCAAAGCAAAAATCACCAAACCATAATTCGGAATAAAACCCGCCAAAAAAGAAAATAACGGACGGAATAGATTTCGATTTATCCAACCAAAAATACTCCAACCAAATGGTATAATCTGCTCAAAATCAATATCATAGCTTTTGAGTAATTTATAATCATTCGGACCGATATACATTTTCATGGCAAAGGATTCGTTGGGCGCATGATTATACGGCAACGTAATTTCGCTGGTCAGTTTTTTAATTTCATTATCGGCATCCAGCATTTCCGTACTTACCGCCGCGCTTTTGAATTTACCCTCTTTCGCAATCAAAGTAGAATTAAAAAACTGCTGTGCATTAGCTACCCAATGTACACTCTTTTCCGATTCCTCTTCATCATCTCCATTACACGAACACCAGTTCGGGTCTTCGTCTGTCTCTCTGAAATAGACCGTCGAAAGATTCTTTTCACTATATGCCGAAGCGTCTTTTTCGAGTTTATTAAGGTAATTTATCCACTTTAATTCAATCGACTCCGCATTGCGGTCAATCACATCATTCAGTCCCACAAAATTCAAGTCATAATCGACCATGTAGCTCCCGTCTTCCACTGTAAATTTCTGCTCCAGATAACGCCCATTTCCTGCATCCGCTTTGAAACTCACCGTATTGCCCGACATCGTTGGCACGAAATACAAATCGCTCGTATAGACTTCCTTGCTTTCCGCCGAATTTACAGGCAAGCGATATTCAAACTTATTTTTCGGGTCAGCCAGCACATTGAGTTGTTCCTTATAATAGTTATCAAGGTTCTCATTCACCCATTTTTTGTAGCCCTTCAAATCTACATTCACGATACGCGCACCCTTTGTCGAGAAAGTGATTTTCATCTTATCGTTCTCCAAAATCACCTCTTGCTCCTCCCCTATTCCCGCAGGTGCGAATACGCCATATTTACCCGTCATTGCCATTTGGCGCAGCGAATCCGGCAATTGTTTGACTTCCTCTTGCTCTACCTTCTTCGCTTCTTCAGCAGGTGTGATACCCAACTGCTTGAGGCTATCTACACGTAGCTGCTCGGTGCGTATTGAATCTCGCACAAACTCCTGACGCTCCATCTCCGCCTCTGAAGGTCGATTAAAATAATTCATCCCTATCAACAGCAAGAATATGAGCGTAAAACCTATAACCGTATTTTTATTATCCATCTTTAATTCGTGATTCGTTAATTCGTGATTCGTAGATTCGTTTGTTTCGTAATTCGCGTATTCAATTTATTTTTTTGTATAAAAACGAATAACGAGTTAACGGATAAACGAATCAACGCTTCTCAAAAAGCGGCGCAAAGGTACAAAAAAATTAAGCGCCCTTTAATTTGAGATGTATCTATTCATTAAAAACGCCACATATTTTTTCTGTACAACAAATAAAACGCCGTGAGTATGTGTATGGTTAATGCGTTGGTCTATATTCAAATGAAATTCGTCGAAGAAACAATTCGCATCCTGTTTATATTTCAGAAAAAATCTACATCTCTTATTAATTAGACTTTGGACAGAGGAAATTAGGGAATTGGGAAATTCGGTAAATCCCTCTATTTAAAATTTTTATGAAAAATAATTATTTACATATTTTATTATGTTAATAAAACTAAAACAACTGATAATCAATAGATTACGAATTTTAACGTAATTTCCCAGTTCCCCAATTCCCATTCTGTCCAAAGTCTAATTATTAAATGGTGAATATAAAAACCGATGCAACTTTACGACCTTTCTACTCGTTTAAATAAATAAGTAGTAAGTATTGAATAACCGACACTTTTTGAGCAGGGTATTTTTTGTCAGACAAGACTCATTTTGACAATTATAGCCGAGCTACATGAGGAAAAATAGCCGAAGTATGGCGAAAAAAGATACGTTCAAAAATGTCGATTATTCAATGCTTACTACTTATACAAATTGATAGAAAAATAAAAATGTGTGTTAAACTCCCTTAAAACTTTTTTTACAACCAAATTCCCCTTAAATTCGTTTCTATCTGTGTGAAATGAGAAAATGAATGAATCCATTTTTGATTAAGTGATTTTTGATTTTAGATTAATTTATTCTGTTCAATCAAAAATCGTGCAATCAAAAATCAAAAATCGTTCAATTCACTCATCGAAGTACTATGCACCGAGTTTTACCCTGTAAGCAATTTAATTCACAGAGAATGATAAAGCATCGTTCTTATCCGAAACACAAAGGTTTCAAAGGGTGAAATGATTAATAATGAATAAATTTTGAATAAAAGAATGAACTACAATCAATACGATATTATTTTTTTACGTTAAAAACATTATCGCATTGTAGCATTATCGCATTATATTCACTCATTCAAAATTCACTCATTCACTCATTCATTTCACTCCAAAAATACGGTTAGACCATGAAGAAGAAGGTGTCTCCCAAAGTAAAAGAAATTATCTCCCAGAGTAGGAAAGAAGCCTTACGGTTGGGGCATGACTATATCGGCACAGAACATTTATTGTTGGGTATTGTCAATAAGCCTTACAGCTTTGCTGTCAAAGTACTCATCTCATTAGGGATTGATATTGAAGAACTTAGAGAAGTCGTGGATGATAATGCCGCACGCGGCAAAATGGCAAGCACTCATCTCGAACTCGGCGAATTGCCACTCAATCGAGAGGCAGAGAAGGCGCTAAAAACCATGTCCCTGGAAGCACGGGTACAGAAAAATCAAGAAGTCTGCCCGGAGCATTTGCTCATGGCAATTCTCAAATACCCGGAAAGTGCCGCTTCCAAAGTGCTCAACAGTCTCGACGTTGATTACGAGCATTACAAAACGGAAATGGAGTATGTCCGCCATGAAATTCAGGGCGAAGCTCCACAAGATGCTGACGACTATGACGACGATGACGATATGCGTAGTGGCGCATTCGGCGGCGGTAGTGGGCAGCAACAGCGCAAAGGCAATTCCAAATCTCGCACACCCGTACTCGACAATTTTGGACGCGATGTCACCAAACTCGCCGAAGAAGGTCGTCTAGACCCCATCATCGGGCGCGAAACCGAAATTGAGCGCGTATCTCAAATCCTGAGTCGTCGAAAGAAAAATAATCCAATACTTATTGGCGAACCCGGCGTTGGTAAAACAGCTATCGTTGAAGGGCTTGCGCTGCGTATCACGCAGCGAAAAGTATCTCGCGCCTTGTTTGGCAAGCGTATCGTGATGTTGGATTTGGCGGCACTTGTGGCAGGTACCAAATATCGCGGACAATTCGAGGAACGCATGAAAGCGATTATGAATGAGTTGGAAAAATCGCGCGATGTGATTCTTTTCATCGACGAAATTCATACCATCGTAGGTGCAGGTGGCGCAACGGGTTCATTGGATGCTTCCAATATCTTCAAACCTGCACTCGCACGCGGCGAATTGCAATGTATCGGTGCATCTACCTTAGATGAATATCGCCAACACATCGAAAAAGATGGCGCATTGGATCGTCGTTTCCAAAAAGTATTGGTCGATCCGCCTTCGCCGGAAGAAGCCGTACACATTTTGGAAAACATCAAACCGAAATACGAAGAATTTCACAATGTAGAATATCAAGAAGGTGCGATTGAGGCTTGTGTAAAATTGAGTACACGCTATATCACCGACCGTTTTTTGCCAGACAAAGCAATTGACGTATTGGATGAAGTAGGTGCGAGAGTACACTTGAAAAACATTCACGTACCTAAGCATATTCTTGAATTAGAACAAAAAATAGAAGCATTAAAAGAGCAAAAAAATCAAGCCGTTAAAAATCAGCAGTACGAAAAAGCAGCTGATTTGCGCGATGATGAGGCGAAGTTAATCCGTCAACTCGAATTTGCTCAAATGCAATGGGAAGAAGACGCAAAAGTAAAGCGTTATCCTGTCAACGAGGAAGATATTGCAGAAGTCGTGGCAATGATGACGGGCATCCCGATGAAGCGTGTCGCTCAAAGCGAAAGCAAGCGACTGCTTAATATGGTGGATGACCTCCAAAAATCTGTCATCGGACAGCAAGAACCCGTAGAGAAAGTCACCAAAGCTATACAGCGTAATCGCGTGGGCTTGAAAGACCCGTCGAAGCCGATTGGTTCGTTTATCTTCTTAGGACCTACGGGTGTCGGTAAAACGGAATTGGCAAAGGTGCTTGCCCGCTATCTCTTTGATACCGACGATGCCTTGGTTCGCATTGATATGAGTGAGTACATGGAGAAATTCTCTATCAGTCGCTTGATTGGTGCGCCTCCGGGATATGTTGGTTACGAAGAAGGTGGACAATTGACCGAGAAGGTACGCCGCAAACCATATTCAGTTATTTTGTTGGATGAAATCGAAAAAGCGCACCCGGATGTATTCAATATCTTATTGCAAGTCCTCGACGACGGGCAACTTACAGATGGTTTGGGTCGCAAAGTAGATTTCAAAAATACGCTTATCATTATGACTTCCAATATCGGTGTCCGCGACCTGAAAGATTTCGGACAAGGTGTTGGTTTCCAAACTAAATCGCGTAAAGAAGGCGCAGAAGACCACGCCAAAGGTGTTATTCAAAATGCACTGAAGCGTACTTTCTCGCCCGAATTTTTGAATCGTATTGATGATGTGGTTATCTTCAACAGCTTGGAGCAGGAGCATATTTTCAAAATCATCGACATCGCATTGGCAGACTTGCACAAGCGTATCGGTGAGATGGGCTTCAAATTGGAATTGACAGAAAAAGCGAAAGAATTTTTGTCGAAAAAAGGATACGACCCGCAGTACGGTGCAAGACCGCTACACCGCGCGATTCAGAGGTATCTCGAAGATCCGCTCGCTGAAGCTATCTTAAACGAAGATATTGGCGAAGGGCAAACCATCAAAGCGGATTTGGCAAAAGACGAGGCGATTTTGACTATTGCTGTACCGAAACGCAAGAAAGAGAAAGAGAAAACGGAAGACAGCGATTCGAATTGATTTTTGATGGAGTGATTTTTGATTTATTTTGCTTTGCAAAATTTCGGCATGTTTAGAAAAGCAGTTGGCACTTTAAATGAACAAAAAATAATATACGCCGTTTGCTAAACTTTTCAAGTTTCGTACTCCGATAGCTATCGGAGAAGCATATCACAAATATTAGTAATTAACTAAAAGTCAGTGCATTATGTACGTTTACGAAACTCGAAAAGTTTAGCAAACGGATTTTTAAAATGGTATTTTTATTTTTAAATTGAGAAAAAAAGTGTAAACTACTTTTGTGAGAAATTTAAACATGCCAAAATTTCCTATTTAAAAACAATCAAAAATCACAAATTCTAAAATCATTCAATTCATTTGCAAATAAAAAAATATAAACGGTGCGGAACGTGTGTTTCGCGCCGTTTTTTATTGTCAATAACAAAAAAACATGCACACCTATTATTACGAACTTCCCACAAATATTGTATAACCCATAAGAAAACACTACTTTTGCGGGTCGAAATTGGAAATAAGACCTAATTTTTCAAACTAATTATAACAAATACTAATCAATCAGTCGAATCCTGTCTATGGACTACGGACTATCGACCATCGACTAAAAAGAAATTATGGATTCAATAATCAAACTGGCAGTTCCTGCTATGGGCGTTGTTGCCTTATTATATACATTCTGGCGTTCGGGCTGGGTGAGCAGACAAGAAGTGGGCAGCGAAAAAATGGGTAGAATTGCCCAAAACATCGCTGACGGTGCGATGGCTTTCCTCAAAGCCGAATATCGTGTATTGGCTATTTTTGTAGTCATTGTGGCGGTTTTGTTGGGTATTTCCGGCAATACTGCGGGGTCTTCTCCCCTTGTTGCGCTTTCATTCGTTTTGGGAGCGATTTGTTCTGCATTGGCGGGCTTCATCGGAATGCGTGTAGCGACTAAAGCAAATGTACGTACCACCAACGCCGCACGTACCAGCCTCGGCAAAGCACTCGAAGTAGCTTTTAGTGGTGGTGCTGTGATGGGCATGGGCGTTGTAGGACTCGGTGTACTCGGTTTGGGTACTTTGTTTTTGATATACTCAAGTATGTTCGGAACAGCTGATATGGCACAGACGCAGCGCGTCATTACCATTTTGACCGGCTTCTCATTTGGTGCATCATCTATCGCCTTATTTGCGCGTGTAGGTGGCGGTATATATACCAAAGCGGCGGATGTAGGGGCTGACCTCGTAGGTAAAGTAGAGGCAGGTATTCCCGAAGACCACCCGCTCAACCCTGCAACTATCGCCGACAACGTAGGTGACAACGTAGGTGACGTAGCCGGTATGGGTGCCGACCTTTTTGAATCTTATGTTGGTTCTATCATTGGTACGATGGTACTTGGTGCGCTATTTATGGGCTTACCTGAATTTGCCAATGACGGACGTTTTGGTGGTATGAATGCTGTTTTATTGCCATTGGTACTCGCGGCTGTCGGTATTTTGACATCTATTATAGGTACATTCCTCGTAAAAGTAAAAGAAGGCGGCGACCCACATTCTGCATTAAATAAAGGTGAATATACTTCTTCCGCATTGATGCTTTTGGCAACCATTGGTATTATCATGGTGATGATGCCCGATTCATGGACTGTCGGTGGCAACACTTACCAGAATTGGGGCGTCATCGTAGCAGTATTGGCGGGTTTGTTCTCCGGTTTGGGTATTGGTAAAATTACTGAATACTACACCGGTACAGGTACAAAACCAGTACAAGGTATTGTTGACCAATCGGTTACGGGTGCAGCGACCAATATCATTGCCGGACTCGGTGTGGGTATGATGTCCACTGCTATTCCGATTTTGATTTTGGCAACTGCGATTATCGTAGCTCACCAATTTGCGGGACTTTATGGTATCGCTATCGCGGCTGTCGGTATGCTTTCCAATACAGGTATTCAACTTGCAGTAGATGCTTACGGACCAATTTCTGACAACGCAGGTGGTATCGCTGAAATGGCTGAATTGCCAAAAGAAGTCCGCCAACGTACTGACCAACTTGATGCCGTAGGTAACACCACAGCAGCGATTGGTAAAGGTTTTGCGATTGGTTCGGCTGCATTGACAGCTTTGGCACTTTTCGCGGCATTTATGGCTACGGCAGGTATTACTTCTATTAATATTGCGAATCCTATCGTCATGGCTGGTTTGTTGATTGGTGGTATGTTGCCCTTCCTTTTCTCTGCGCTTTCTATGGGTGCGGTAGGTCGTGCAGCGATGGATATGATTCAGGAAGTACGTCGCCAATTCAAAGATATTCCCGAACTCAAAGCAGCATTGGCAGCGATGAAAAGAAACGATGACAAAGAAATGAGCGAATGGTCAACCGCTGACCGCGCCATTTTTGATGCAGCAGATGGCAAAGCAGAATATAGCAAATGTGTAAAAATTTCAACAGACGCCTCTATCCGCGAAATGATTCTTCCGGGGCTTATCGCAGTGATTACACCGGTTTTGATAGGCTTTTTGCCAGGATTTATTAGCTCTGAACCAAAAATAGGTGCTCAAATGTTGGGCGGATTATTGGCAGGAGTCACCGTTTGTGGTGTATTGATGGCAATTTTCCAATCGAATGCAGGTGGTGCATGGGATAATGCGAAGAAGATGTTTGAAGAAGGCGTTACGATTCAAGGAGAGAAGCACTACAAAGGCTCGGAAGCACACAAAGCAGCCGTAGTCGGCGATACTGTGGGCGACCCATTCAAGGATACTTCTGGTCCTTCATTGAATATTTTGTTAAAATTAATGTCAGTTGTTGCCTTAGTTATTGCACCTTTCTTATAAAGGTTGTATATTTGCAGCAACACTTTCCTACCGAAACAATACAGAACGGGCGTTCCAGCAATGGAACGCTTTTTTTTTGTGTATAGGTGAACCGACTTTTCATTTGCCCTCAATGATACCATCCATATTATTATTTTCCTCAAAAACACAATCATTTTCATTATTAAAATGACCTCCTCGCAAGCGGCAAACAAGGCAAGAACTAAAATCAGCATTAATTTTGAATGTTTCATATTTATGAATTTTAGTTTTTCCAGTAAATTTATAACATTATTTTCCCCTTTTTGATATAATCATATATCTTACGTTCCAATGAATTTACCTGTAATCACAGTCATCACAGTCGCGTATAATGCGGCGGCAGACATCGAAGGTACGATACAAAGTATGCTGAATCAGAGCTATTCGCATGTCGAGTATTGGGTGATTGATGGAGCTTCTACGGATAATACATTAGAGATTGTCAAGAAATACGAAGGACAACTTCACTACCACAGCGAACCCGACAAGGGCTTGTACGATGCCATGAATAAGGGTTTGCGACGCGCGACGGGCGATTTCGTTCTCTTCCTCAATGCAGGGGATAGGTTTTGTGAAAATGATACGCTCGAAAAAGTTTTTGCTCACTACACACCCGATACAGACATCCTCTACGGCAACGTGATGATGGTGGACGAACAACGCCAAGCACTTGGCTTACGCAGCGAACTAACGCCCCACCAACTGCCCGAAAAACTGACTTGGCAAGACATGAAATTTGGAATGGTGGTGAGTCATCAGGCGTTTATTGTCAGGCGCGAGATGGCACCCGAATATATGGACAACAATCTTTGTGCAGATATTGATTGGGTGATTTTGTGCCTACAAAAAAGCCGTCGCACGACACACACGCATACCTGCATCGCCGAGTTTCAGACAGGTGGCATCTCCCGACAACGCCACCAAGAATCACTGAATGACCGCTATCGCGTATTGGCGAAACATTTTGGCGCAAGAGCGAATTTTTATAACCACATTTGGATAGTAACGCGGGCTGCTTTTTTTAAATTGAAACGGGGGAAGAAAAGTTATTGATTTACTGTACTGACGACTTTAGCCGTCAAGTAAGTTTTACTCCGATTTTTAAATAAATAAAATTCAATCACTTGCAGCAATGTCTTCGCCAAATTGTGAATTATGAATTTTGAATGATAAATAAATTTAAATCTTATTTTATTTCTTACTGATAATTAATAATTAACAAATTATATATTTTTTATCATTCAAAATTCTTCATTCAAAATTCAAAATTGGCGAACACATTGTTGCAGATACGTTTTTATTTCCCGCGACGGCTAAAGTCGTCGGTACGGGGGAAACAATTTTCATTATGAATCAATCATTGCACATCAACAAATCAAATTTTGCAGACTCCAATATCCACGAAGCAGCCATAGGCAAACTCGCGGATGGAGAGGTCTTACTTCGAATTGATAAATTTGCCCTTACGTCGAATAATATCACTTACGCGGTGGTTGGCGATACAATTGGTTATTGGAATTTTTTCCCGGCGGATGATGGCATGGGTATTATTCCGGTTTGGGGCTTTGCGACGGTAGTGGATAGCCAATGCACTGATATTCAGGTGGGTGAACGGTTTTATGGCTATTATCCGATGGCGTCTTATCTGAAAGTTGCGCCTGTCAAACATTCGGATTTTGGATTCATAGATGGTGCAGAGCATCGAAGAGCGTTGCCTGCCATTTACAATTTTTATACGCGCACTACGCATGATAATGTGTATTCAAAAGAGACTGAAAACCTCCAATGTTTGGTGCGTCCTTTGTTTACCACTTCGTTTTTGATAGACCATTTTTTTGCGGATAATGATTTTTTCAATAGCCAACAAATCATCCTCACGAGTGCATCGAGTAAGACCGCATTGGCACTCGCGCATCTAATTCACAGTAGAAAAAAACATCAACAAAATGCTCCTAAATTGATTGGTTTGACTTCTGCAAAAAACAAGACATTCGTGGTCGCAAGTGGCTATTATGACGAGGTTTTGGCATATGAAAATTATAACAAAATCGAAGTCGTCAACAGTTCAATCGTAGAATTTGCCGGAAATCATCAGCTTCAATATCAGTTACAAACGCATTTGAATGACTCCTTGAAATATAATTGTTTGGTTGGTCTTGTGGATTGGAAAAATATCAGAGGAGCAGAAAAATTGCCAAAAAAAGGGGTATTTTTCTTTGCGCCTACCGTGGCGCAAGAAAAGCAAAAGGAATGGGGCAGAGCGGAGTTTGGGCGTAAATTGGAAATCGCATGGAAGGGTTTTACTACGGAGGCAAATGATTGGTTGAATGTAAAAGAAAACACAGGAATGGCAGCTTTACAAGAGATATATTTGAAGATGTTGAAAGGTGATTTTGATGCGAAGGATGGGTATATTTTTAAGGTTCTTTGACAATTAGACTTTGGACAGAATGGAAATTGGGGAACTGGGAAATTAGGTTAAAATCTGTAATCTATTGATTATCAGTTGTTCTAATTTTATTGACATAATAAAGTATGTAAATAATTATTTTTTATAAAAAATTAAAAAAGAGGGATTTATCGAATTCCCTAATTTCCTCTGTCCAAAGTCTAAATACTTCGAACAGTCAAAAAAATAAGAAGCATCACATCCCAAACCCCTCCAAAACCTCTGCAATCTTCCGATTATCCGACAGTCGCGGCACTTTATTCTGCCCACCGAGTTTCCCTTTCGATTTCATATAATCGCGAAATGCGCCTGCGCGCAATGGACTGATTTTCAGCGATTGTAAAATATTTCCGTCAATCAAATCCTTATAATACGTATTTTGTCGGACGACGTGTGCGTCCACTTTTTGTGCAAAGTTTTCCAAATCATTCGGCATATTATCAAACTCAATAAACCACTCGTGATAAGGTGTTTCGCCATTCGGCGGATTCACTTGCGGTGCTACGGTAAATTCGATAATTCGCACGCCTTCCTCATTCGCTACCGTCATCAATGCCTCTTCGACTTCCTTGCCAATGACGTGTTCGCCGAAAGCGGAAATGAAATGTTTGATACGTCCCGTTACGAGTAATTTGTATGGATTGGTGGAGGTAAAACGCACCGTATCGCCGATATTATAACCCCAAAGTCCGGCATTGCTATTGATGATAACGGCGTAATTGACGCCCACTTCCACATCGCGCAAGCTCACGCGTGTAGGGTTTTCATCAAAAAATTCATCCGCTTTTACAAACTCGAAAAAGATACCCGAATTGGAATTGAGCAAGAGCGCGGGGTCATTTTGTTCGTTTTGAAAGGCGATAAAACCCTCCGAAGCGGGATAGGTTTCGAGCGTGTCGATTTTCCTGCCGACCATCCCTTCTAATTTGGCGCGATAGGGTTCAAAATTGACGCCGCCATACACAAAAAGAGACAGGTTTGGGAAGATATCAATGATGTGATTTTTGCCCGTATAATCCAATAATCGCTCATAATACATCACCACCCAGGGCGGTATTCCGCTAATCATTCGCATGTCTTCTTTCGCGGTTTCTTCTACGATTTTATCCAGTTTTTGCTCCCAATCTTCGATGCAATTCGTCGTATAAGTCGGCATCTGACTTGCTTTTAACCATTTGGGAATCAAATGGTTAGAAATGCCCGACAAACGCCCGACGTGTATGCCATGCAGCATATCCATTTCAGGGCTACCGGATAGGAAAATCATTTTGCCGTCAAGGAAATTCGCATTACCTGTTTCCGCAATATAATTGAAGGTCATATTCCGCGCCGACCCAAAGTGATTGGGCAGCGAATCCTTTGTAATTGGAATATATTTTACGCCGGAAGTCGTGCCGGATGTCTTGGCAAAATAACGGGGTTTATCTGTCCATAAGACGTCAGATTCGCCGTCTTTTACTCGGTCAAAATACGTTTTCAGACCCTCGTAGTCGCGCACAGATACGCGCTGCATGTAATCCGCATGAGTACGAATATTCGCAAAATCGTGGTCGCGCCCGAAAGCAGTATTTGCACCACGTTTGATGAGTTGTTGGAAAATTTTCTCCTGATGTGCTACCGCATTACGTGCCGATTTGCGGATACTTCCGGCGGTGTATTTAGCGAGAGGCTTGACTAAGGTGGATTTGATGCCCATGTGTGATTTTTTTGGCAAAGATAAGCAAGAAAGTTTAAGTTCAAGTACCAAGTTCAAGCGCAAGTTTAAAGATTTGGCAAAGCCAAATCCTATAATTTGAGATTGAAGCTCGCACATAGATAGTCGCAAGATGAGATGTAGAGAAAATTCATGAATTTTCTCTACATCCAAACCATTCGAATTATCAACTAAAAAAGCCCGTCTCCGTTGGTAGAGGTGGGCTTGTATTAAGGTGAATAGTTGCGAATAAAGTTTAAGTTCAAGTCTAAGTTCAAGTTTAAATGTAGGTTTTGGCTATGCCAAAACAAGTTTCAAACTTAGACTTGAACTTAATCTTAAACTTTCTAATCCAGTACTTCCTCTACTTCGTACACAAAGTATTTAGTGTCTCCGAAGATATTAAATTGGAAATATTTTTCTTTGTAACGCAGCTTGACGCGATGTCCTTCATCGACTGCTCTTTCCAAGTCTCTGATAACTTGATCGTTGCCTCTTCTGACCGAGAAGTCCCACATATTTGTACCGATATCGCCGTCTTCATCTTCAGTAAATCCGCCGACATTAAGTTGCCCTTCGTAGGTTTTCATAACGTAGCCTTTCTTACTGAGTTTGACTACATTGCCGGCACGGTAGCCGTCGCTGTATGTTCCAAATACGAGAAAGGATGATACTCCGAGTCCAATTAATAAAAAGATACCGAGTCCGAGAAATATTTTCTTTTTCATGAGCTGTTTTAAAGTATGAAATAATTGTACGTAATTTCTAACGTTTATTTGACGAGTTTGGTTGTAGGCGTCACGGAGATTTGGACAGTGTTCGACAGAAATAGGGTAGTAAAAAATTCCGTTGTCGTCAGCCGAATTTGGTTGTAAATGAGGTAAATTTTTATGTTCAAACTACCAATTTTCAAAAAAAAACTTCGTCTGCGGACTATACCCGATGTTAGTCGAACACCTCCGAGATTTGGTCATACAAATTAATATATTGTTCCACGGTACTTTTTAATTCAAATCTCTTTATCGGAACATTTTCCCACTTCTTTTCCATTGCTTTTTGCAAAGCCTCAGAAAGTCCATTTGCACTAAATTCGTCCATCTTTATATATTTACCTGATATAACCTCTTTTAGTGCTTTTTTATCCGATGAAATCACAGGAATCCCCAAAGCAATACTTTCTGCTGCTACATAACAAAAACCTTCGCTATAAGACGGAACAACTATGCAGTCTGAGTTTTTTAGTTCCGAAACCAACTGCTCAGAAGATAGGTGGTGTTTAAGGCTAATGTAGTTTTCAAGCTGATGTCGTTTTATATAATCTACAATGTTTTCAAGCAAAGATTTAGGCGTTTTGGGAACAATAATTTTTAATCTCGTATCCGGGTATTTTTTTTGCAACAAAACTGCCGCATCTAACAACACATCTAAGCCCTTAGAAATGCCCAATCGCCCATAATAAGTGTAAGTAAAAGGGCGTTTTTCATCCCTTACTACGACCGCGCGATTGAGTCTTTCGATACGTTCATAGTCCAATCCATTATATATCGTAGCAATCCGTTGCTCTGCAATACCATTCTCCCGCATACTATCTGCCGTACTATGCGATACAGCTATGAATTTATCAAATCGAAACCGCGTCAGCATTTGTTCGAATAGATAATGCCCCCATTTTGCCACACGCCCCATGTATGGCAGTTCAAACCAGAGTTTGCCCCATACTTCGTGAAAAGTAATGACCACTTTTTTTCGGAACGTCTTGGCAGTAAGATAAGCAGGCAAGCCCGCATTGTATGAGGTCGTATGCACGAGGTCGTACCCGCGAATATGACGCATGATAGGGAAAACCGCAAACAGCGTAAATGTGTAACGATTAAAAAATGGATAACGACGAATTTTGACACCGTTCATCAGCTCTTCGGCAGGCATTTCTTTATTGAGGCGGGTTGTTATAACGGTCACTTCATGCCCTTCTTGCACCAATCGCTCCGTGAGACTTTTAAATAAAGTCTCTACGCCGCCGATATTTGGGTAGAAATTTTCCAGCACAAAGAGGATTTTCATGATTCGTGGTTCGTGTATTCGTTATTCGTTGATTTGTTATTCGTGTATTCGTTATTTGTCACTCGCTACTCATTACTTTTACAAAAGGCTAAATAACAAAAGTCAAACCGAATTAAAAAGCAGAAGTGAAAATTAAGCAGCAAATTCTAATTTAAACGTATTTTTACGCGATATTTTATTGGTGTTTGGGAATTTTCTAAAATATGAAAATCAAAGAAAACGTCTCGCTAAAACCTTATAATACATTTGGCATAGAAGCTGGTGCGGCACGATTCGCAGAGGTGCATAGCGAGGTGGCACTCATCGAATTATTGGATGCTCATACGCCCGAATTGATACTCGGTGGTGGCAGCAATATTCTCTTTCATGGCGATGTGCAAGGCTTGGTCATCAAAAATAATATATTAGGGAAACAGGTCATTGATGAAAATGATGAAACTGTACAGGTGCGTTTTGGTGCAGGCGAAAACTGGCACGAATGTGTGCTGTGGGCAATCGAAAACGGCTATGGCGGTATCGAAAATCTTTCTCTCATTCCCGGTACTGTCGGAGCAGCTCCCATGCAAAATATCGGCGCATATGGCGTAGAGTTGAAAGATGTTTTTGTCGAATTGGAAGCGGTACATTTACGAGAAAAAACGCAACAGACCTTTAATCACGCAGCTTGTAAGTTTGCTTATCGTGAAAGTGTTTTTAAGAAGGAATTAAAAGGACAATTTTTCATTACGGCTGTCACCTTGCAATTGACCAAAAAAAATCATAAATTGAATACTTCTTACGGAGCAATCCAAACAACTTTAGAAAAAAACAACATAAAATCACCTGATATAAAGTCGATTAGCGACGCGGTGATTCAAATACGCCAAAGCAAACTGCCCGACCCCACTAAGCTGGGTAATGCAGGTAGTTTTTTCAAAAACCCCATTATCCCTAAGTCACAATTTGACCCTATAAAATTGGCGCATCCCGGTATTGTGAGTTACGATTTGCCGGATGATATGGTCAAAGTACCCGCAGGTTGGCTTATCGAACAATGTGGCTGGAAAGGCAAGCAAATCGGCGATGCAGGCACGTACAAAAATCAAGCCCTCGTTATCGTCAATCATGGCAAAGCAAGCGGCGAAGACATCTGGCAATTGGCACAAAAAATACAACAATCGGTCAGCGATAAATTTGGTATTCAACTGACCCCGGAAGTGAATGTTTTTTGAATCTATGAGTTGATGGGTTGACGAGTTGTGGAGTTGACGAGTTATCGAGTTGTCGAACGAACGATGCTCATCAATTCGACAACTCCACAACTCGTCAACCCATCAATTCGACAACTCATCTATGAACGACATAAAGCGATATTATTCTATCAGCGAAGTAGCTGAAATGTTGGGCGTTTCCAATTCCCTGATACGGTTTTGGGAGACGGAATTTTCTGTGATAAAACCCAATAAAAACAGTCGCGGCGACCGTCGTTTTACCCGCAAAGACATTGATAACCTGAAAATTATCTACCACCTCGTCAAAGAAAAAGGCTTCACACTCGAAGGCGCGAAACGAGAAATAAAAGCCAACAAAAATAAGCTCAATGAAAAACAACGCACCATCAAGCGGCTAAGAAAATTGAAAGGTTTTTTGGAGGAATTACGTGGGGAGTTGGACAAGATTTAGGCAAATACAAGGTCAAGTACAAATTACGGCTATCCGTCTAAGTTTGCCTGTGAGGTTTACTCGGCAGACGAAGGTTATTGTAAAATGTAGTGATTTATCGCATAAAATATTCGCTCCGAACGAAGGGATTCGTCTGACGAGACTTCGCTTTAGGCAAAGTATAAGTGGGTAGCTCAAATTACGGGATTTGGCTACGCCAAATCCTTCAAATAATTTGAACTTGATTCTTGAACTTGCGCTTGAACGTCAAAAACCAAGTTTTTGCATCGTCTCCTCATCAAATTGCCCAATCGGCAGCCCATTATCCTGCTGAAATCTGAGCAGCGCATCTTGCGTTTTTTGCGACCACTCCCCTTTCGTTTTTCCTTTGTAATAACCGCGTTTTTTGAGTGTTTTTTGAATTTCCTTCATATTTTCGGCAGCTTTGGTATCACACCAAACAGTACGCATTTCGATTTTGCCGCCTTGCCGGATTATCACGAGTTTGTCGATGACATCGTATTGGGCGGGGCTGTTCACAAGATTTGCCGTAGCATCTTGGCGGAGCAAAAGCCGCGTCACTTCTTGCGTGACGGCAGGCACATACACCTCGCGTACCTGTGCAGGTACACGCAGTTGTAGGCGCGTAATCGTCTGTATTTCAGGCTCTGAACGTTGCATCTGTGGTGGTTGGTTGGCGCAATTATTCACTTGAATATCGCGCACTTCGTAAGTTTCGGGAATATCCGTCAGCAACCAATAATAACATTTATCGCCCTCTTTTTCGAGGTCGCAATTATCATTCAAATGACGTATCCAACGCTTAGTCGGTGGTGCGGTTTCTATTTTTTCGGTAAATGTTTCGATACAATCTGCACCTGTTTTTTCCTCATTAGAAATGGGCATATTTTCGCCGTCTCGCACTACGATTTCCTCTCGAATGGTATCATATTCAGCCGGAATAATCTCATAAATCGTCTTTGGTGGCTCAACTTCTATCGTCTCAATAATCGTATCAAAAACAGCCACGACCACCTCATAATAGGAGGTTTCGGGCGTTTTCAGAATATTCTCCGAAAGCGTATCCAATACCGCCGGAAGCATACATTGAGCAAAACATTCACTACCACTATCCACTTCGGCAGTAAATAAAGGAAAACGGTCTTGCGCCGATAAATTTACAGAAATGAACAAATAGAAAATTAGTAAAAAACGATACATGGTAATAATTTTGAATGAATAATGTCCGCAGTCTATCAGTCGGCAGTCCGTCGCTTATACGCGAGATAGTTTTACGTATAAGTACCGATAGCTATCGGTAGACTGCGGACGGATAAACCGCCAACTTTGAGCCATCAAAATTACTCTTTTTCCCTTAAATTCACACCATTCTCAAAAACCGCTTTTATGCCGTCGTAAATTTCATTATTTTTGTCATTCGTTAGCCGTTATTCGTTTACTCGCTATTTGTGTAAATGGATGCACGAAAAACGAATTAACGAATAACGGATAAACGAGTCAACGAATACACGATGAAGAAGCTTATAGAACCGGAACAGAAAGCACTGGAAATCAATCTGGACGAAAGTATCTACGGCACATTTGCGGAGATAGGCGCGGGGCAGGAAGTAGCGCGACATTTCTTTCAGGTTGGCGCAGCCGTCGGAACGATTGCCAAGACCATGTCGGCATATGACAAGATTTACAGTGACCGCATATATGGTGTGGAGGAAAGTGGACGCTACGTGTGCGAATCCCGCTTGTACAAAATGCTCGACCACGAGTATGGCTTGATGGAAGAACGCCTCACGCAGTCGCGCCCCAATAGCACCTTTTTTGCTTTTGCCGATACGGTTTCTGCTATCAATTACAAGCGCACGAACAAGGGGCACGGCTGGTTGGGACTTCGCTTTCAACTTGACCCCGATGGTGAGCCGAATGAGTTGGTACTGCACGTCAAATTGAGGGATAAAAACAACCGCCTTCAACAAATGGCAGTTGGGATATTGGGTGTAAATATGGTCTATGCCTGCTATTACTATCACGATGATCCTGAGATATTTATACAATCATTATTGGATAGCCTCGAAAGCCGGGTGTACATTGATATGATACGCTTGAGCGGACCAAATTTTAAGGAAGTCGATAATCGTTTGTTGAGCCTGATGTTGGTCAAAAACGGATTGACCGATGTAGCGATGTTTGACAAAGACGGACGCAACATCCACCCGTCTGAATTTTTATACAAAAAAAATGTACTCGTAGTACGTGGTAGTTTCCGACCTGCTACGCTCGTCAATATGGATATGCTCAAAACGAGCAGCCGCCAATTTACGGATGACCCCGATGTTGACCCCACAAAATACTATCAAATGACCGAAATCACACTTGATAATCTTCGGTCTGACGGCGAAATTAGTGACCATGATTTTCTGGATAGAGCCACCGTACTCGGCGAACTTGGTCAAACGGTTATCGTCTCCAATTGTGAATCATATCCCAAACTGATTAAGTATTTTTCTGATTATAAAATTCCGAAATTGGGTATTGTCATAGGCGTACGCGTATTGTTGGAAGTTATCAATCAAAATTACTATCAACACAACGACGGCAGCCTACTGCACGCTTTCGGCGAATTATTTACAAAAAGTGTAAAATTATATGTGTATCCTTCTATGCAAGAGGGTAGTTCGGAGTTTATGACGAGTCGAAATATGCCCATTCCCGATGGCATCCAACACCTCTATACGCACCTGTTGGAAAATGGACAATTGGAAGATATTAAGGGCTTCAATCCCGATATTTTACACATTTATTCAAAGGATGTCTTGCAAATGTTGCGTGCCGATGAAGGAAATTGGCGCAGCCTCCTTACTCCACAAGTCGCTAATTTGATTCAGGAAAAATGCTTGTTTGGATTTCCTTGTCAGCGATTGGAATTTGAATATTAGACGAATTGATGAGTTGTGGAGTTGATGAGTTGTCGAGATGACCGCTTCATCAACTCATCAACACAACAACTCATCAACTCGTCAACTCGTTAACTCGTTAACTCATCAACACATATGGATAATTATATTCAAAAATTACTAAAACGCATCGGTGATATGATGGACGGCTATATTCCTTTTGAAAAATTGGAACCGCATGTGCTGGAAGTCAAGGATTTGTCGCGTGCAAAGGATGCGGCAGATTGGAAACAAATGTACATCACCGTCAGTGCTTTTTTGAATACGGATGGCGGTTTGGTTTTGTGTGGCATTAAAGAAAATGAAAAGGAAAAAACCTACGAAATAACAGGATTTAACTCCGAACATGAGGATAAAATTCGGGCAGAACTCACCTCCGGCAATCACTTTACAGACGATGAGCGAAACCAATTGAAATTAGACCATAGAAATATCACATTTAAGTTGTTTAATTTTCGTGGTAAACAAATCGGTGTGGTCAATGTACACCCCTTTGCGGATGATGAGAAATTTGTATTTTACCGAAAAACAAACACCGCCTACATCCGCGAAATGACAGGCGATAAAAAATTGACCCAAGCCCAACTTGAAGCGCATCAGGAATACAAACGCGAGCTAGAGTATGCGCGTGAATTGCGACCTGTGCCGGGTGCGACGATTGAGGATTTGGATTTGGAGAAGATACAAAAATTGGTCAGGTTATTGAACGAAAGCGGACCTTTTTTGAGTGTGCCGGAAAGTATGGAGGAAGCTATGCCCTTCTTGAATACCAATTATTTTATACAAAACAATCGTATAAGCCTAATAGGTATGTTGACCTGCGGTAAAGACGCATTTTATCACCTCGACAAACGGGCAGAAGTGGACTGCTTTCTGGACACCACCGATAAAGCTTTTGTGACCGCCGATAGGCGATATTTCAAAGGAACAATCATACCTTTAATGAATGATAGCATACAGTTCGTAGCCCGTAACATCAAAATAGCTACGTCTTATGAAAATAACGGTAAAGCCGTTCCGGAATATCCGCTTTACCTTCTCAGAGAATGTATCAATAATGCCATTGCTCACCGCGATTACAAATCCAATCGTCCGGTGCAAATTATCATACAGCCCGACCAAAAAATTGTCATCAAAAATCCGGGTACATTCAAGCAGAAAATGCTCATAGAAATCCCTGATGGCAACCAAACTATTTACCGAATTGCCCCGCCCAGAGGTCTGCCCGAATCTAAAAATCCTAAACTTGCCAACTTCCTCAAAGAAATACAATTTATCGAAAATCGCGGTGTCGGAATGGCAACATTGGTCAGAGAAGCCCTCGAACATCGTATCGGGATGCCCCACTATACGATGGATGCGGATACTGTTATTTTGAATATACCAACGGGAAATATACTGGATTTTAAAACCAGAGCTATATTGAAGATTTATGATGGATTTATCACGAATAAACTCACTAAAAAAATGAACCGTGAGAGTAGCAGAACCATTCTCGCCTACCTGATAAAAGCCGAAGATATGGATGTTGATGAATGTGCTACAATACTACTGACCAAAGAAAATAACCATCTCAAAACCATAAAAGGCTTGTTGGAAGTAAAACTCATCGAAGAACATCCAAACAGCCCTAAGCACTCTCCCATTTACAAGGTACATCGTCAACTACGGAAGACACAATATGATAAGGAATTAAGAGAAATATTTGGTGAAAATAAATTTAATAGCTTGTCTGACAAAGAAGAACAAATGCTTAATGCAATTTATATCAATCAATACTTTGGTAGTGCTTACAATTTGAGTGATGGTGAAAAAAATAAAGCCCAATTTTGGGAAACGATAACGAATTTCCTCATTTTTGACACTTACGAATATCAAACGGACGTAAAAAACCCCGCATTTTTTCAAGATAACTTTTTGACTATCAATGAATTATTAGACAACAAAAAACTCATTACTTTCTCGGAAGAATACGGCTACCAAATCAACGATTCAAAATAAATTCAAATGAAAAAAATACGTGTGTTCAATCAACTCGTAAATCTCAACTCGGTAACTCGAAACGTAAGTTTCCTATTCGCTTTAACCTTCTTACTAATATCATGTGACGACCTCACCAAAAAGCCCAACCCCACCACAGACAAATCAACTGAAATGGAAGAAAAAAAGCCACCCATCGTTCGCACAAACAAGACCTACACCAAAGACGAACTCATCGGTAAGGTCAATCCTGCTACGGATGCTGATTTTACAAAAATTGAATCGAAGTACACCACCAAATCCAATATTTACCTCCGCAAAGACGCTTACATCGCTTTCAAAGAAATGCACGCAGCGGCATTGAAAGACGGCATCAATCTCAAAATCGTATCCGCGGCACGTCCCTTCAATCACCAGAAAAGCATCTGGGAAGCCAAGTGGACCGGCGCACGAAAAGTCGGTGGTAAAGACCTCTCCCAAGCCATGCCCAACGGCAAAGACCGCGCCCTCGAAATCCTCAAATTCAGCTCCATGCCCGGCACTTCGCGCCACCATTGGGGTACGGATATTGACCTGAACAATTTAGAAAATTCATGGTTTGAAACAGGGGAGGGACTCAAGATTTACAAGTGGTTACAAGACAATGCCCTCGTCTATGGCTACTGCCAAACTTACACGCCCAAAGGCGCAGACCGCCCACACGGCTACGAAGAAGAAAAATGGCATTGGAGCTACCTGCCCATTTCGATGGATATGGTGCAGCAATACCAAAAATTTCTGAAAGACACCGACATCGCAGGTTTCAAAGGCTCGGAAACAGCCACCGAAATTGGCATCGTCGAAAAGTATGTATTAGGAATAAATCCTTCTTGTAAATAATTGGCTAAGAGTTATTTTATCAGCAATTCAGGGGGAACGAAAAGTCGTTTTTATAATGCGTAAAACGTTGATTATTAGAACCAATTTTACGAAGCGATTTTTTACATTTTTTCATTAAAAATGGATAAA
>ENA-ORXR01000551-ORXR01000551.1-marine-metagenome-genome-assembly--contig:-NODE-551-length-49515-cov-14.617764_pt1 | contig 49515 bp, 67 predicted proteins | sample MGYA00237866_ERZ511479 | MGnify/ENA metagenome assembly ERZ511479
CCCCCCCCCCCCCCCCCCCCACCTTGCAACCCACGCTGCCGGACCACAGAGTACGTCATCCTTTCGTTCGTTCGTGTGCCCACCTTCTTTGCGGTCTTGCCCGACTCCCTTCCCACCCCCCACTATTCCCAGGTCCCTCACCTCCTTAGTCAAACAGTGCACTGATCTGACAATTCAATATCATTGACATCGGGTGTTGCTTGTGGTTGAGTTTTTGTGCTCCTGTCGTTCTTCTTTCCTGTTTTTCTTTCGTCTTCTTTTTTTCTAGACGCTGGTATGGCGGGGGGGTCGTCCACCCCATCGTCATCCTCCGGCGGGCGTCCCCTGCTTGTTGGGGGGGTACTTGTCAACCCCCCCCCGAGGCGTGGCCTTCTTCCGCCTGTTTCTCGCGCCGCGGCCGCGGCTGCTGCTCGTGCACCCCCTGCGGCTGCTCGGGCTCCGTCCCGGTCGCCTGCCGATGGGAGCCGCCCCATCGGCCCGGCGGCACGCACCGCCCGCCACGTGGCGGGCGCGGCCTCTGCAGCTGCTGGCCCCGCAGCGGCAGCGGTGGCCGCCGCCCCCGCGGCCGGTTGCCCGGACGAGCGGTCAGTCGGCCGCCAGACGCTTAAGCTGGCGGGCGAAAAGCCCTACGACTGCCCTATGTTATAGCTGACGGAGGAGGATGTTCGATTTCTCAAGGCTTTAGTACCGTCAACTGTGAAAAGCTGTTTTGTACTACACCTCACGTTTATGCAGCAGGACCCGGTCGTCCGCGCCAGGGCGATCGTCTACCTCGAGCGCAAGGTGCCGGCGTTGCGCCGGGCGGAGAACAGCTGAGCGGCCATGAGCCTCCTCGCCAAGGCATCCGACATCCTTCGAGCCACCAAGAAGCGGCGGGAGCGACGGCGCGCTCTGGCCCGGGTGGAGGCTGATGAGGCCCGCAAGGAGCGTCTAAGTAACATTGACGCAGAGATCCGAGACCCCACCCCCACGGCCGAGACCGGCAACCTCGTGTTTTTCATGGTTCACGGGCGCGCCCGCACTTAGTCGTAGCGGCGGGGAGGGGGGGGTGGGTGAGTCTCTTCGCGATGTGTGTGAATATGTAGCACAGCGAAATACTAGGATTGAAAACTTGATAGTTCAAAATTAAAAGAGAAATACGTAGAATCTGGGGGCGTCCTGCTCGCGGTTGGAGCGATCCTGTGAGCCAATCATATGTCTGTCCAGTCTCAAAAAAGAGGTCAATTTTTGCTGGATGCCGAGTCGGGGTGACTGGATCGCCAGTCCAACGAGCTGGATGACCAGGCACACAGGCTGGCTATTCGGGTCGTGGCAGCCCATTATCCAGTCATATTTTTACCGTAGGGCGCGGCGGGCGCGCCGCGCTTGGCCCAACGCTTGGCGCCGCGGCGGAGGCGGTCGCGCAGCGGCAGCGGCGGCGCGCCGTCACTCCCGCTGCCGCCGTCGGGCAGGGGCGTGGCGGCGAGCGCCGCAATCTTCCGCGCGTCCAAGGGACGATTCGAGAACCCATTGCGATCACCCCGGGTGACAGCGAAACCTGCCATTCCAGCCTTGCTCCGCAGGTTGTTGCTAACCTACGTCGGGGGTCGTGTCAACTCACTGGGTTCTTAATTTCGACCGTGTGAAATGAAACGAAAAATCTTTTCATGGCTCGTGCGGTCGACCGGACAGCTGACAGCAGCTGACAGCATCTCGACACGAGGGCGGCATTGGTGTCAGCGCCCTGCGCCATTGTGGCGTCCATGCACTTCTCGCGCCGTAGGCGTGTGGCTTTGTCCCGGCCACACGCGTTGGCAACCACGTCGTCCTCCCCGCGCGCTTGCACGAGTGGGCTCCCATCATGGACTTTTTGGTGGGCCCGTCGCGCACGCTGCAGAGCTGTGACCCGTGTGCCGGTCTCTCTGCGGAGCTGCGAGACTTGGAGCCCCGCGACGCCATGCCCTCCGCCGCCACCGTGCGCGCCGAGCTGCTCTCTGACATTTTTTCTGACCTTGTTGGGGATGACGGTGCCGAGGACGAGCCCGAAGCAGAGAGCCTCGCCTCGGCCCATATGCCGATTGCCTCGGGGGCTGGTGGGCCCGCGCGGCAGCCGGCCGGTGGGAGTTGGGGGGGTGAAGACGGGTTGTTCGTACTGATAGCGGCGGTTTTGATGTTTGATAGCCGTGCCGGGCAGCGGCCGGCCTACTACCGTGACAATGGCCAGCTGTGGGCCCGGCGGATGTGGAGAAGCCATCGCTATTTTAAGCGCCGCCTGCGAATGTCGCGGTCCTCTTTCAACCACCTCTTTGCACTCGTCGGACCCCACTTAGCCCCAGACCGGCGGCCGTCGGGCGGGGCCCCACGGACTGTACCAGCACGGGTGCGGCTGATGCTTGTCTTGTACTGGCTTGCGCACGGCGGGAGCCAATTTTCCATCAGCGACGGGGCGGACGTGCCCTCCTCGACGTTCTCCGACACTCTGCGGGAGGTGGTCGACGCCCTCCTGTCCTCGCTTCCCGCCCCCGAATTTCCTACGATGGCAGAGGAGCAGCAGGCGCTGGCTGACGAGTGGCTGGAGCTGCACAGCTGCCCCATCGTCGGCATTGTGGGGGCGCTCGACGGCACGTTGATCCGCATTCTCACCCCCCCCCGAGCCGTCAAGACGGCATTCAACACGCGTAAATGCTTTTACGGCGTCTCCCTCATGGCCATTTGCGACGCGAAGAAGCGGTTCCTTTGGTGTCGGTCGGGGGTGCCCGGGAGCACTGCTGACAGCCGTGTCTTCAAGGACAGTCAATGGTACCGGCGGCAGAGGACGGCGGGGCGGCGGATGCTCAGGAAGGGATTTTTGCTGCTGGCCGACGGCGGCTTTGCGTTGGAGGAGTGGTTGCTCAAGCCGTACCTGCGGGAGCAGCTCAATGCGGCACGCAAGCAGTACAACAAAGTACTTTCGTCGGCCAGAGCCCTCGTGGAGCAGGCTTTTGGCCTACTTAAAGGACGATGGCGCGTGCTTCACGGTGTCGTCAGCGCCGAGACAGAGCTGGTGCCGTCCATCGTGGAGGCCTGCGCGCGTTTGCACAACTACCTTGTCGACCTGAATGACCCCTGGGATGCGGCTGTTGACGCGCAGGCGACGCACACCAACGAGGTGGTCGTCGACGTGCCCGCCGGGGAGGCGTACAAGCGGGCCTGGGCGGCGCGGGAGGCGCTTGTTGCGGAGCTGTGGGAGATGTACGGGGCGTAGCGCACATGTGCGACCGACGCCAGGTGGACGACTGTACGCGAGTGCTCCCTGCGGTATGTTTTTTTTTCTTTCTGTGCCGTCGCAACGCCTCCCCCTTTTTTTTCATTCCTGGAATTCGATTGGGGTGGCCCCCATCGTGTAATTGTATTTTTTTGCTGCCTGGTGATTGCATGCCGAGTTCCCAGAAACCGACTCTCGGATGCCTGGCTGGTTTTTCTCACCAGTGCCTCACCAGCTCTCCCCCCCCCACTGCCCCACCCGACGGCCAAAAATGTCTGCCGCCCATCCCCGACCCACCCCCTTCCCGCCACGGCGGGTGCGGGAGAACCTGTGTGGACAGACGCTCGTCGAGAAGTGCGCACAAGGAAGACCGGGCGGGATTTCAGACGTTTGCACGCGGGTGCTGGGTGGTCGCGGCACATGCGGGGGGGGGGCACGGAGGGCGGGGGAGAGGGTCGTTGGCCTCATCGACAGCGAATCCAGGCCATGCGGCTTGTTTGGGGTGGCCGCGGGCACTAGTGTCGTTCAGCGGGCAGTCCCACAGAGCCCCGAGGTCAGTGTTTTGAGAAGAAGGGGCCAGGCCGCGGGATGAGGGCGCATGAACTAGCTCATAACAGCAACCGTAGAAAGACAAGAGCTGACGAGGTTGGGGCGAGCGCACGGCGATTGGGGCACCATCCAACGTTTCTGTTGACACGGAACAGAGAGGGAGTTGGCGTCGCCGCAAGGCGCCCCGCGCCCGTGCTTTTTTCATCCCGTGTCAGGGGGTGCTGGGGGTCGGTGGGTGGCCCCGATCGTGGTGTTAACCTACACCGCCGCGAGATGCGCGGCTTTGGGTCGCCCGGGGGAGCAGAGGTAGATTTCTGCTGCTGGAGGACGGGTCGGAAAGAGAAACAGGAACAGCAAGCAGAGCCGTGCGGATACAAGTGAGAATTAAATCATTGTCCTTGAGAAGCCAGTACTCGACGTGCTCGCGTCTGTGGGGCGGCCTTGACGTGTCTCTCTCTTTTGTATTTCTTTTCTTGTGTCTCCCGCGCCGCGGAATTGGGTGTACGGAGAGAGCAAAAAAATTGTCGAAGGTGGACGCAGAAATTGCACAACCAGCAACAGGCGCGGCGAGCAGCAGCTTGCACACAAACGTGAACGCATCCCACGGCCTACTCCCCGTCGCTCGCTTCCCCCTCGTCGTCCATCGCCGCCCCATCGCCCCCCCCCCCCGCCGTTCCCCCCCCCCCCCCCCCCCCCCCCCCCCCCCCCCCCCCCCCCCCCCCCCCCACCCCCCCTGGCCCCCCCCCCCCGTGTGCCAGTCGCGCTCCCCGCGCCGGCCGCGCCCACCGCTCCAGCGCCACCGCCCGTCTGGTGCGGCGCCCCACCATGCGCAAGCGCCGACGTCCACTGGCGGAACTGATCGACGGACACGCCCGCTTGGGCCAACTTGACGATCGTGTCCGCGTTGCTGGTCCGCTCTTGCACCTCAAGGAAGCGGTTGTACACGCCCTTCTTAAACTTCATGGACGCGGCCGTCGCCTTTGCCAGCAACATATTAGACCGCTCCTCCTGCTTTTTTGCCTCCGACTGCTCCTCCATCCACTTGAACACACCTGCCGCCATGTCGTTCTTAGCCGACTTCTGCTTTGACTTGAGTGCGCTTCGCGTATGCACGCGCCCGCCGCGGCGGGCCCCCGCCCCCCCCGCTCCAGTGGAAGCCGCCCCCGCCGTGGAAGACAGCGGGGGCTCCTCAAATTCGCTGTCCACATAAGGCTAGTCCCGACCACCCCCCCGCACGCGGTGACTGGAGCTGTCATCACTGGAGCACAGGGAGGAGAGAGATGCTGACAGCGATACCGCTGATGCGGCCTCAGATCGGCGCCGCACGCGTCGCCCGTCGGCGGGAGGACGAGCGAGGCCGCCACCGTCACCAGAGGGGGTTGACGGCGGGGCGCCGCTCGCTCCAACTGTGGAGTTAAAACGGCGGCGGCTTACATCGCCCGCCGACGGCCGCGTGCCCCGAGCGGGGCGCACCCCCACCTCCCGAACGCAGGCTGCCTCTAGCGCCACGGCTGCCTGCCACAGAATCACCCCGCTGGCGTAGTCTGGGAATCCGTCTGTAGTCAGACACACAGAGAAGCGAGCAAAAAAAGAAACAGAACAGAAATGGTAACGAGACAAACAGTGAATGGGGCACGAGAATACGTTCTCCGCTCAGTAAATGCATTCAAAGGTGTACCAGAAAGCATCTTGCTCGAGCGCGCGTACTGCCGCAGCCCCAACACCACCCACCCAACGATTCAGTTATGATACGTACCCGTAATGGTTTTGATCTCCTCAGGCGTCCCGCCCCGGTTGCGCTTCTCCTCCGCGGAACGGTGCACCGCGCGCCAGGACTTGTTCAAGCTCTTGGCTTTGTTTTTGATGCGCGACACGTCGAAAGACACGCCCGGCACCGCCGTACATAGCCTCTCCACGATCGATTGGTTGAGTGCATTCAGCTTCTTGTTGTCGCTACGTGAGTTGTAGCGCGCGCGTGCCTCTTTAGTGTCCACCAACCAAGACAGCAACACCTTGCACGCCTCCACCGACCACGTGATGCGCGACACAGACCCCCCCCCACAAGGTGTAGGCGCGCGCCGCTTGCGACCGCCGCCGCGACCGGCTGCTGCGGCGGTCGGCCGACGGCGACGGGGGAGCGGCAGTCGCTCCGATGCGGATGACCCGCCATCGGACAATCGACCTGTTCCCGATCGCAGGGGGGGAGGGGAAGGCGACGGGGTGAGCGGCGGCGATGGGGTGCGGGGTGGCGACGAGGCGCGCGGGCGGGCGTCAGAGGAGGGAGCAGAAGCAGCGCTCGCACCCCCGGCCATGGCGGGCTTCCCGTGTGCGCCAACGTGATGGTGTGGGCGAGGGTTGTGAAAAAGAAAAGGACGCGTACGGCACGGACGGGAGAGAGGAAAGGGTAGGCACGCGCCCTCCGTCCGAGAGGAGACCCGCATGCGTGCGCCCAACGTATGTCAATCCCGACTGGCGGCGAGCCACCGTCAGCCCGGACCGGCGTCGCCGCGGACCGGACGACCGCCCGGTCGATCGGCCACGTATTCGCCGTCTAGCGCCCGCCGGTGCTGTTAACCCACATATCTGACTCAGGGTTTAGGCTGAAAGGATCAGGAATGTCCGATCAACGCTGGCTGCGGCTTGCAACGACCGAATTGACCTATATAACACCGGGGTTAACACTTGCAGTTCTCGAATCGGGCCCAAGTCGACCGGCCGCGGCGCGGTCGGCACGTCCCGCACCGTATTGCGCTCCGACCAGAGATGGTAAGTGATTTCAATCTGATTGAAATCAGGCAGATTTTAATTATCAAATCAATATAAATCGACCCCTGGTTAATTTAAATCTCATGAACTTTATTGGATAGCCCCCCTTTGTATTTTGTTAAAGAGAGCATCAATTTGGTTCTTTAAGATGGGTGCTACAATATTTTAGGCGCCCCGGAATTCGCGTCGTCGCCATGGCCTATTCGTACACTTCCTTCCTGAGATACTTACACAGCTCTGGGAACTTCTCGGGTGTCAGAGACAAGCACTATTCTACCAACAAGAGCATACAGAGTCGCGCCGGGCTTGTTCTCCACCTTCCTTCGTCTCAAGCCTGGTTGAAGTCCGTTGCGCACAGTGCTTTCTTCTGTGTTGTACGGTGCGAGATACTGCTGCACAGCCAGCCAAGGGCTAGCTGGTGTGTTGTTCATGCTGTCCTTGTCTCTCATGCTTATTTGTCGGTTGAGGCCATCAGACCCGCTCTTGTGTCTTCTGGTTGCACTCTCAGTCGTCTTCAGCTTCGACAGGTGCCCAGAGCCGGCCCAGAAGCGGCCTTGATTGACTTGACTGGGCACTATAGTAATTGGCAGAAGTATAAATCACCCATCGCGATAGAAATCGGTGACTGTCGATCTAATCAGAAAAAATCGCTGTATACGGTTTGAAATCAATGGGTGATTTAAATCTTTCTTTTTCGCACTGTTTTTGATTTAATCACACCTCTGGCTCCGACGCGGCGAGGGTGTAACTGACCACGCCCACTCGACGGATGTCGAGTCGATCTCAGCCAATGGCGTGTCTCCCTGCGAACCCCACCCACGGGCTTTCAAATGTGACTTATACATTTGAGAGGTGCCGCACCCTAAATAGTTCCAAGCAATGCAGAAGGCTGTACAGGATACAAGAACATTTTTTTGAACGGTACGGGACTGCCATGGTACACGTGCATCCCTCCTCCTTCCCTCTTCCCCCTCCCTCCCTTTTTGGTCGGCGGACCCCCAGCCCCCTACCGTCCATGGTCGCAGCACCCGCCGTCACCTTTCCCTCCGCCCTAAAACTCCAGAGCCCCCCCCCCCCCCCCGCCCCAGCGGCATCGTCGCCTACTCCAACCAGAGCATGACAAAAAAAGACAGCATAAGAGGGTAGCGGGGCCTGGGGTCGGGGGGGTGGGGGAGGGACGAAACATCAAGAGGGGGAGGGGGGACGAGGTGGAGGGAAGAGGTGGGGGCGACGGCGGAGGATGCTGGATCGGGGCAACAAGAGGAGGGGAGGGAGGGGTCGAGACGAGGGGGACGGGAACGAAGGGCGGCTGCCACAGAGCCGGCTCTGAGCGGACGGGGGCCAGCCCCCGTTGATCAGACGCGTATTGACGTGGCCAACCCCTTTGGGCGCGCAAAATTCTGATTGGCCAGTCGGTTGTCGACCACCGACACCTCGATAGATTCAGCCAATGAGAGCGTCACAGATAGCGACGGCAGCACTTGCAATCCGATCACCAAGTGGCAACAGCGCGCGCGATTTGCCCTTGGGGCGGCCGAGTCGGGCGTCGACCACCACCTGTCCCTGGGCACACGCCGCTGTGGCCGCTGCACCGCTCCCGCGTACCGTACGTTCTCGTATGCTATCTTGCTCCCTCCCGCCACCACCCATCACGTTTTTCCTTCCCCCACCTTGGATAACCCCCCCCTGTTTGCGGTTGCAGAGTTTGATGGTGGGCGAGGGGGGGGGTTGGGGGGGGTGATGCGACGTCGCTACTGTACTCTTGAGGTGGGGGGTGGCGGCGACCTGCAGGGTGAATGGGGTGGTGGGGGTGGCTGTGGCGGAGACTAGGGACAAAAGAGGGACGGGGAGGGAGCATGTACAATAGACAAGAACGAAGGGTAGTCGGAGGAGGGGACGATAGAGAAGGGGGCAGGTTGAAATCGGGTACACGGTACACCGTCGTGTCTCATGTACAAGGCTTTGGAGCAATATCCAACAAGTAGATAACAAATATTGTTGAGACTCTAAATATGTTGAGTGTCCTCTCCCCACGGGGAGAGCGTCCTTTCTGACCGTGAATTGAATTGATCTGATGACGGCCCGCCATTGGCGGAGGAAGGACTCGACATTCGTCGAGTCGGCGTGGTCAGTTACTCCATGCCACAAACACCACGCGGACGGACGCCGTCGGGAAAACGCATCGGCGTGTCACGGACCAGGCGCTGGCCAGTGTCACAGGTCTGCCTCTTCCAGACCCGTACCCCTCCCCCCCCTGCCATCCCCCACTTCTCTGCGTCCCTCGCAGTTCCCCTCCCCCACCATGTCTCCCCCACCCCCTCCCGATGATGGGGGCCGCGCCCAGTCCACGGGCGCCGCCGGCAAGCGCACGGCTCGGCTCGTCGGCTCCTCTGTCGCTGGCGTCATTGAGCTGTTTGGCTTCCACCCCGTCGACACGGTCGCCAAGCGGCTGATGAACGAGCCGGGCCAAATCCGGGTGCCCGGCGCGCCCATGTCGGTCAGCGTCGACGCCTACTCGCGGGTGATCTTTCGGGACGCCCACGCGTCCCCGTCGGCCCTTGTCAAGTACACCTCCCTCTTCCCAGGCCTCTCCTTTGCAGCCGGCTACAAGATTGCGCAGCGGGTGTACAAGTTTGGGGGGCAACCCGTCGTCACCGAGGCGCTCACCCGCCGCTACCAAGCGCCCGTCGCGCGCGTCGTGGGCGACTCGCGCGCCAAGCCGCTGCTCCACGCCTCGGCCGGCGCGCTCATTGGCGTTGGTGAGATTGTGCTGCTGCCGCTCGACGTGCTCAAAATCAAGTCCCAAAACAACCCCGACGCGCTGCGCGGCCGCGGCCTCGTCTCCATCCTGCGCACGGAGCGGCTCAGTGGCCTGTACCGGGGCGCCGGCTGGACCGCCGCCCGCAACGCGCCGGGCTCCTTTTCGCTCTTTGGCGCGTCGGCGCTCGTCAAGGAGCGGGTGTTTGGGTTGGAGCGGTACAACGACGCGACGTTTGGCCAAAATTTCGTCGCCTCCCTCGCGGGCGGCGTCGCGTCCATCACGGTCGCCTCCCCGCTGGATGTGATCAAGACGCGGTTGCAGACGCGGGATTTTGGGTCGACGGTCACGGGGGGGCAATTACTGCGCGACCTGCTGCGCCACGAGGGGCCGACCGCCTTCTTCAAGGGGCTCGTGCCCAAGCTGCTGGTCGTCGGGCCCAAGCTCGTTTTTTCGTTTACGATTGCGCAGCATACGATTGCGACGCTGGAGCGGTGGTTTGAGGCATCGTCAGAGAGCGCGTAACTCGGGCGACACCGCTCTTCTGGTAGGAAACGCAACTTGTGCAAACCCCCAACGTCGTTATTGTTTTTCTCTGGCTGTGCACGTCTGGTCGGGCACTAGCCCTGTCCGACGAACCGCACTTGGCAGAGCAGACAGGTCAGCACGTGTCTCTTCGTCTGGAACTGCGCCGGCGTGTGAGGAGTGCCGGCGCCCCTCCTTGGCCGGTGCATTGCAGCACCCACCGCTCTCCCGTGTGGCCAAGACAGGCTGCCCGGGTGAGGAAAATGTGCAAGAGGCGGCTACACAAAACGATCTACGTTCCAGTCTACACAGCAGGATTGCGAGTGATGCCGGTTGCAGTCCAAGGGCGTCAAAAATGACAATGGCAATCATGACCTGCCACACACACAAAAAAAAAGCAGAAGCGCCCTTGTACTCTCACGTACAGCCTGTCGGTACACGGCAGGTAAGCGCAGAGAGCGTCGGCACGCTACAGAAACAGAGACGACGACACCACCGGACGGTGCGCGCTCCCCCCGTTGTGGCCAGCCCAAAAGGCCATCCCCACCAAACCCCTACACGTCCACCTCGAGTAGCAGGCGGCGCGGGTCTTCCACCAGCCGCTTCATCCGCCGAAGGAAGGTCACCGCTTCCCGCCCGTCGATCAAGCGGTGGTCGTACGACAGCGCCAGGTACATCATCGGGCGGATTTGGATTTCATTGCCAATGACCATTGCCCGCTTCTGGATGATGTGCATGCCGAGGATGGCCGACTGGGGCATGTTGATGATCGGCGTCGATAGGAGGGAGCCAAACACCCCCCCGTTGGAAATGGTGAACGTGCCGCCTTGCATATCATCAATGCCCAGCTTACCTTCCCGCGCGCGCGTGCCGAGGTTGGCAATGGTCTTCTCAATCTCCGCGAAGGACATCTTCTCGCACGACCGCAAGACCGGGACGACCAGGCCCGTCGGCGTCGACACGGCGACCGACACGTCCACATAGTCGCGGTACACAATGTCGTCGCCGTCGATAAAGGCGTTGACTTCCGGCTGCTCCTCCAGGGCGACCGTCGCGGCCTTGATAAAGGGGGACATGAACCCAAGCTTGACCCCATGCCGCTTCTCAAACGCCTCCTTGTACTCGTTTCGCAGGTCGATCAGCGCCGACATGTCGACTTCGTTAAACGTTGTTAGCATCGCCGCCGTGTTTTGGGCCTCCTTGAGCCGATCCGCAATGCGCTTGCGCATGCGCGTCATCTTGACGCGCCGCTCCCCGCTCTCTGACAAGTTGATCTGCTTCTGCGGGGGCGACGGCACCGCCTCCTTGGCGCCCGGGGCGGCCTTGGCGGCCGGCACCGGCTCGGCCGGCGTCGCCGCCTCGGGCTCCGCTGCCGGCGCGTCGTCAGCCTCTGGGGCGGCGGTCTTGGCCGGCATCCCCTCGGCGGCGGCGGCGGCGCCGAGGCGCAGCGCAGCCAGCGGCTGGCCAACCGCCACCGTTTCCCCAACTTCAGCCTTTTGCTTGACGAGCAGCCCCGCCGACGGCGCGCGCACGTCGACGGTCACCTTGTCCGTCTCGATCTGCACGACAATTTCATCCTCCTCCACCGCCTGCCCGTCCTCCACCAGCCACGCGGCGACGGTGCCTTCGGTGATGCTCTCCCCCATCTCGGGGACCGTCAGCGTGTCTTCTGGGCCCGCCGCCACCGACAGCGATCGGGGGCGCGCCGTCGCGACGGCAGCGGCGGCGGCAGCGGCAGAGCGGCCGACGGCCGCCACACGGGGGCCATCGACGGCCGTCGCGAGGCCGGCGCGGCACCCAGCCGGCGACGCGAGCGTCGCGACGCCGCCGCCGCGGCTCCGAGCCGCGCCGACCAGCGGGCGGGCCGGTGAGCGGCCGGCCGACCGGGCGATCGCTGACAGGACCCGCAGCCCCGCAACGGACCGCATCGTGGGGGGGATCACCCAAACAACGACCGCAACGGTGGGGGGCGGGTGGGGGGAACACGGCTTCCCGCACAGCGACTCGACCCCAACGGCACTGGCAGCGTGAATGCGCCAGGCAGAGGCAAGATGGCAGGGCAGGGGTGAAATCGACAAACAGGGGCCGACCGGGTCGGTCGAAGCGGCACTTGGGTAGAGGGGGGAATAGCCCTGGCGGAGACCGACAGAGGCGGGTGAGCACTACCTGAAACCGTCGGCAGGGACCTCAGCAGACCCGCAGTCGCGTCGCTCTCACGCTGACATCGCTACTGCAGTGGTCCCAGTGGAACCGCCTTGAGGGCATGAATCGCCGACCGCCGTCGACTCCGCGCTGCGCACATGTAGGTAGTTGTGCGCCATAAAATTGCCCAGAGCAAAACGTTGCGACATCAAGTACCTGTCGTGCGCGCAACCAGACCGATGGGGGAGAGGCCTGCGCGACCGATGAGCTGACGAGGGCGAGGACGATGCGACCGACGAGCTGACGAGGGCGAGGACGATGCGACCGACGAGCTGACGAGGGCGAGGACGACGCGACCGATGAGCTGATGAGGGCGAGGACGACGCGACCGATGCGCTGTCGACAGCAAATGCCAGGCGCTGGAGCGAGCAGGAAGATGCCATCCACATGGGAACAGTTCATGAAAAACGGCCATCGTACAGAGCCTACCAAAACCAGCGGTCAAAAAGCAAAAGAAAGAACGAGGCACAAAGCAAACAACACATCATGACGAGAGGGCGCTCTTGACCGCCGCTTGGAATCGGGCGGGCAGTGACTTCGACGCCTCCTGGATGCGCGCCTTGTCATTGGCGTCCCACGCCTCCTTGAGCGCCACCAGCTTCTGCAGCGGCACGCCCGCGTCATAGCTCGAAGGCAGCAGGTGCCGCACTGCGTCCCGCTCGGCCACCAGCTCCGCTTCGGTGGCGCTCATCATCTTGGCGCTGTACGCGTCGATGGGGAGCCCCTTGACCCGCGTGTAGTGCAGACCCGGGCACGCGCACGGCACCGAGTACCAGAGGCCGCCACCAATGCCGTACGAGCCGTCCGACAGCACGCCAATGCTCTGCCACTTGTCGCTCCCCAGATGCACATCGCGGATGTTGTCAATGGCAGCCGACGCGGCCGAGGCAGCCGACGAGGCGCCACGCGCAGCAATGACCTCGGCGCCGCGCTTTTGCACCTTGGAGACAAAGTCGCCAGTCAGCCACTTGTCGTCCTTGATCACGTCCTTGGCCCACCGCCCGCCGATGCGAGCGTGCGACACGTCTGGGTACTGGGTGGCCGAGTGGTTGCCCCAAATGATCACCCGGTCCACGTCCTTCACGTCCACGCCCGCCTTCTCAGCAATCATACCCTCCGCGCGCGATTGGTCCAGGCGCGTCATGGCCATAAACTGCTCCGGGAGCATGTCGGGCGCGTTGGCAGCCGCCACCAGCGCGTTGGTGTTGGCGGGATTGCCGACAATTAGCACCCGGGAGCCGGGCGCAGCGGTGGCGGAAAGGGCCTTGCCCTGGTCGGCAAAGATGGCGGCGTTGGCCGAAAGCAGGTCCGACCGCTCCATACCCTGCTTCCGGGGCATGGCGCCCACCAGCAGGGAAAAGTTGGCATCGCCAAAGCCCTCCTCCAGATCCGAGGTGCCCTTCACCGACTCGAGGAGGGGGAATGCGCCGTCCTCCAGCTCCATCATCACGCCCTTCAGCGGCGACATGCCTTGCTTCGTCTCAATGAGCTGCAGGCGGACGGGCTGGTCCTTCCCCAGCATCTCACCACTGCCGTGTGCAAGAAATACATGCACAAGGACCAAATGCATGCATAGGGAGCGTCAGCATGAGCATATCCACCAAATCAAGAACCGAGTGTGAGAGCCAACTGCTCTATCGCGCGCACGTGCTCTGGGGTGTAGGTCCCGCCATGCCTACCGATGGCGAGCCCGCGCGAAACTTCTAGGCCGCCGGCGAGTCCCCGCTCCATGCATCAACACGCATGCGAGTAGCGCATCCGGCCACCCCCATCCAGGCAACCAAATCGACGCCGCCGCTCCCAAACCCCAGGGAGGCAAGCTCACGCACCTGGCGATCCGCATCAGCAGCGCATAGCCGATCTGGCCCGCCGCTCCAGTGACAGCCACCGTCAGGGGCGGCATGAGGTCCTTCTTGGCGACAGCCGCAAGGGATCGCCCCCCGGGGGCGCCGGTGGTCGTGCCGGCCCGCAACAGCGTCGATGCCATTGACGGCCGGGTGGCGGCCGACGCGGTGGCGGCGACCGCCGCAGCGGAGCGGGCAAACATAGCGGCGTCAAGAGGTAGGACAAATCACGAGGAGGACAACCAGAGGGGAGTAGCGAGGCGGCAAGGATCACCACAGTGCCACGGCCAACGCCGGCCCGAGCGGAAGCGGGAGCACAAACGTTGGCCGCCACGTCCACAAAGCCGCCTCTGTCTTCGGGAGCGCGGCGTGGTGGTCTGGGGAGCGAAGCCGTGTGGTCGTCGATGGTTGATGCTGGGGCCAAGAGTCATCCGACCGATCCGACCGTTTACTTAATACCAAAAATACATTTGCTGCACAAGCCAGACCATGTCTTACTCCTTGTACTTGTACCTACTAAAGACTTGCCCAGGCACCGCGGACGGGCCGCGTGCTCGACTCTTGTCCGCGGGGGGACCGTCACGACGCGCGCCGCTCGTCACGTCGGCCACCACCCCGTCGCCGTCCCTCGTGGTCCCGTCGCTCTACCACCCTCCCTCCCTCCCCCCCACCCTCCCTCCCTCCCCCGCCATCGCCATGGGCGTTGCAAAGCGCCGTCGGTGGGACGTTGACACTTCCGAAGTGTCGGACGGCCCCCCCGCGGCGCCGTCCAAGTGGGACGCGGCCCCTGGTGACGGCGTCGGCGACGCGCCGCCGCCGGCGCCGACCAAGTCCCGCTGGGACGCGACGCCCGAGGTCACCTCTGCCTCTTCCGGAACCGCAGATGCGCCCGACGCAACGCCGCTGCTCAGTTCCCTGACGGCCCCCACCGCGTCGGGCGCGCCTGCCGCCGCCGCGTCCCGCTGGGACGTGACGCCGGTGCTCGGTGACGCCGCCGCGGCGGCGGGCGGACGGGCGGGTGGACCGGGGGTGGCAACTTCCACACCATCCCGCTGGGATGTCACCCCCGTGGTGGGGGGCGGCGGCGGCGGCGGCGGCGGCGGCGGCGGCGCGACGCCGTCCAAGCGCTCCCGGTGGGATGAAACGCCTGACGTGGCGGCTGCGGGGGGTGGACCGCTCGGCGGGGCGACGCCCCTCATGGGCGCCGGCGGGGTGTTTGGGGCCACCGCCACCGTTGGCGGCGTCGGCGGCGCGCCGCTGATGAGCGCCGAGGCGCTCGCCGCCGCCCGCGTCGCTGCCGACGCAGCCGCCCGCAGCCGGCCGGTGACGGACGAGGAACTCGACGCGCTGCTCCCGACCGACGGCTTTAAGGTGCTCACCCCCCCGGAGGGGTACGTGCCCAAGCGGCGGCGGCCGGTGGCGGCGACGCCGCTCCTGACGCCGCTCATGACGCCAGTCGGCGGCACGCCGGTGGTTGGCGGGGCGGGTTCGGGTGGCGCCTTTGGCGCCACCCCGCTGTACGTGCTTCCTGCCGAGGGCGGGGTCACTGCCGAAGCGGTCGGCATCCCGGCGTTGCCCCCCGGCTTGGATGGGATTGAAATGTCGGCGGAAGACTATGCGGCGTTTGGGACCATCCTCGGGCCGGATGGGAAGAAGGACTCGAAGGAGCTGTCGCCCGCCGAGCAGAAGAAACGGCGCATCATGAAGCTGCTGCTCAAGGTCAAAAACGGGAGCCCGGTGATGCGCAAAGCTGCCTTCCGCACGCTGTCGGACAAGGCGGTGGAGTTTGGGGCGGGCCCGCTCTTTGACGCCCTCCTGCCACTGCTCGTCTCGCCGACGCTCGAGGAGCAGGCGCGGCATTTGCTGGTCAAGGTCATTGACCGGGTGCTCGCCAAGCTCGAACACCGCATCCGCCCGTACGTGCACAAAATCCTCGTTGTCATGCAGCCGCTGTTGATTGACGAGGACTACCACGCGCGCGCCGAGGGGCGGGAGATTATCGCCAACTTGGCCAAGTCGGCGGGCCTGGCGACGATGCTCGCAACGATGCGTCCGGACATTGACAACCCGGACGATTACGTGCGGAATACGACGGCTCGGGCGCTGGCGGTCGTCGCGTCTGCACTCGGTATCCCGTCGATGCTCCCCTTCCTCCGCGCCGTCTGCGCCAGCCGCAAGTCGTGGGAGGCGCGGCACACGGGCGCCAAGGTCGTCCAACAGCTATCCATGCTAGTCGGCTGCGCGGTGCTGCCGCTCCTCAACCAGCTCGTCGGCGCCATCGCGGCGGGCCTCACCGACGAGCAGGGCAAGGTGCGCACGATTACGGCGTTGGCGCTTGCGGCGCTCGCTGAATCATCGGCCCCATACGGCATTGAGGCCTTTGACGGGGTGCTCAAGCCACTCTGGAAGGGCATCCGGCAGCACCGGGGCAAGACGCTGGCGGCCTTCCTCAAAGCCGTCGGCGCACTGCTGCCGCTCATGGATGCGGAGTACGCGTCCTACTACACCTCTGAGGTGGCCGGGGTACTCAAGCGGGAGTTTCGCTCCCCCGACGATGAGATGCGAAAAATTGTACTGGCCGTCGTCTCGCAAGCCGTCGCCTGTGATGGCGTTACCGCCGAGTACGTGCGGGACGAGCTACTCGCCGACTTCTTGGCCGACTTTTGGGTCGTCCGCACCGCCGCCGATCGGCGGGCCGCCCGCACGCTCGCCGACACGACCGTGGCGGTGGCGGGCAAGGTCGGCGGCGCGCTCGTGCTCGACCACTTGGCGCCGCTGCTCAAGCACGCGTCGCCGCCCCTGCGACGGCTGTCGGTGGATACCGTCGCGCGCATTGCCGGAGACCTGGGTTTGGCTGACGTTGACTCCCGGTTGGAGACTCTGCTCGTCGACGGCCTGATTGTGGCGCTGCAAGAGGAGCACGGCGGGCCAGGCGGTGGCGGCGGCGACGGCGGCATGTCTTCCTACGGCTCAGGCGACGCGGCGGTCAAGGCTGTCTCCACGGTTGTTGCTCAGCTCGGCACGCGCGCCGCTTCGTACCTCCCCCAGCTGGTGCAGCTGGTCAAGTGGCGGTTGAACCACGCGTCTGCCAAAGTCCGCCAGCAGGCGGCGGACCTGGTCGGCGGCCTGGCCCCCGTCCTCGGGGACTGTGCCATGACGGAACTCCTCCAGCACGTCGGGGAGGTGCTCTTTGAGTTCCTCGGCGAAGAGTTCCCAGATACCCTCGCAGGCATCCTCGGCGCCCTGTCGGCGGTGCTCGCGGTCCTCGGTGTGGAGGAGATGCGTCCAGGTGTTGGGGAGCTGCTTCCCCGCCTGACACCAGTGCTCAAAAACCGCCACGAGCGGGTGCAAGAGAACGCCATCATCCTCGTCGGTCGGATCGCGCGGGGTGGTTCCGAGCGGGTATCCCCCAAAGAGTGGATGCGGGTGTGCTTTGAGTTGCTGGAACTTCTCAAGGCGCCGCGCAAGAGCGTGCGCCGCGCGGCGGTGGCGACGTTTGGCAACATTGCCGCGGCGATTGGTGCGGATGACGTCCTCAGTACCCTCCTCAACAACCTCAAGGTGCAGGAGCGACAGCAACGGGTGTGCACGACGGTGGCCATTGCCGCTGTGGCGGGTGCGTGCGGCCCCTACACAGTCGTGCCGGGCCTGTTGCACGAGTACCGGACGCCTGCCCTCAACGTGCAAAACGGGGTGCTCAAGAGCATTGCCTTCCTCTTTGAGTCGATCGGCTCGGAGGGGCGCGATTACGTGTACGCCGTGACGGGGCTGCTCGAAGACGCTCTGTCGGACCGGGATCTGGTGCACCGCCAGACGGCTTGCTCGGCGGTCGCCCACATTGCTCTCGGCGTGGCGGGCTATGGCTATGAGGACGCGCTGGTACACTTGCTCAACTACGTTATGCCCAACGTATTTGAAACGAGCCCCCATGTGCTCAACGCAGTGCTCTTTGCCATCGAAGGGTGCACCGTCGCCCTCGGCCCGGCCGTCATCTTTGCGTACTTGCTGCAGGGGCTCTTCCACCCGGCCGCCAAGGTGCGCGCCATCTACTGGCGCATCTACAACACGCTCTACGTGTACGGACAGGAGGCCCTGGTCCCGGCGTGGCCCCGCCTGGACGGGCTAGGCGCTGTCTACGCAGACGGCAGTGCCACCGCGGGTGCCGAGGGGGCAGCTGCAACCGCGGCCGCATCGGCACGCAACGGCATGGCGGCCGTCGGCGATGGGGATCCGGGTGCGAAGGCCCATGTGCCCGGAGAGTGGCCCGACAACCGTTATGCTCGGCCAGAGCTGGACTTTGTGTTATGATGAGTGCTTTGTCCATGCTGAAGACCGTGTGTGTCTTGTTTTGACCAATTGCAAGCCTGGTTGAGTGCAAGCGTCATCGCTTTAGTGACGAACGGTTTGCTGCAGGCGTGCTCAACGCCTGGTGCCTGACCATTGCCTCATGTGCGCTCTGTTATTCTTTGGGTTACTGCGTTCATGTGTCCTTCAGTGCACTGGTGAAACTCTCCTCGTTACGTCCCGTATCACGCCTGTTGGCGGTGGTGGTCTCGTCGCTTAGTGAAAACCGCGTGGCTTGTGGCGCAGCTGCTGTACGTGACAGCGCACCGAGGTCCTCTTCTAGTCGGACAGCATGACAGCATCGGAAAGAAAGGTTCATGTGTTTTTGTTCATTTTATCCTTTTGCCCTTGGTTTTTTACACGGCTGTGCAGTAGCCGGGGCTTGAGCGTCATGCCCCTCAAAAACAAATCCTATTCCGCCTTGTAGGGGGAGCTGTAGTAGAGCACCTCCCCTTCGTCCGGCACAAATTTGCATTGCGTCCACGATCGCCACAGCGCCTTGGGGATCGGTGTGCTATCTTGCAAGTAGTACTGGCCGAGCGTCTTCTTGAGCGCCTCCGTCGCCTCCTGCGCGTGGTAAAACGGCATCTGAGAGAACAGGTGGTGAGCCACGTGGGTGTCCCCAATGTGGTGCTGCAGCACGTTGTAGATGCCGTAGTCACGGTCCACGGCACCGACCGCACCGCGTACGAACGTCCACTCTCCGTTGCGGTAGTGAGGCACGCGCACGTCCGAGTGCTGGAGGTACGTGATCAGCACCAGCCACATGTTGACAAAGAGGTACGGGATCAGGTAGTAACGGGCGACAGCGCCGAAGCCCCACGCCTTGATGGCCGCGCCGATGGCGCCAAAAGCTAGCAACAGGCCGACGTCCGACACGATAACATCAGCCCGGTCCTTCGCATCAAAGATGGGCGAAGAAGGGTTGAAATGGTTGACCCACTTGCCTGGATGCGCCTGCGACGCCGTGTTCATAAGCAGGTACGCAGGCCATCCAAGAAGCAGCATCTGGGCAATGCCTACGAGCTCCGCCACGGGCGCCTCGCTGACGGCGTCGGCAAAGGTGCCATTCTTAGGTGACGCGACGTCGGCGCCAAAAAACTCCGACTCGGTGTGGGGCACAAACACCTGGTCCCGATCCATGTGGTTGGTGTTCTTGTGATGGGTGCCGTGAGTGATCCGCCAGCTATGATAAGGCACGAGCAGTGCGGAGTGCAACACCCAACCAACCGCGTTGTTGATCCTCCGAGATGGGGAGAAGGATTGATGACCGCACTCGTGAGCCAGCACCCACACGCCAGTCATGACGGCCCCCTGGAACCACCAGTAGGCGGCCCAAGCGACGGCGCGCATCGGGAAGGGGAGCCACGACAGCCCGTCCATGGTGTGGATGGCCACCGCCATGACCGCAATCATAGCCAGATCCCCAGCCAGGTGCATCGAGGAGCGGGCGAGGGAGCGCTCAAAGCAGTGGGCAGGCACGGCATCGCGCAGCTGCTTGATGGTGAAGGTAGGGGGGGGCTGCCGCCCGGCTGTCGGCACCGTCGAGAGGCCATGACGGGAGCGGAGGAGCGAGGCCTTGGGGCCGACCATAGGTGCCAGCTCCTCGACGGTAAGGGCCCCAGCAAGATGGCGATCCTCATCGCGCGTGCGCGGCGCCATGGCGAGCTTGACAGTCGGGGGAAGGGGGGGGAGGGCGAAGACGAATGACACCCGAAGAGAGCGTCGGGCGAATGGTCGGGTAAAGAGCACCGACGAAGAGAACTAAAAGCAGTCGACTGTGCACGCGTAGGGCGTGCCGAGAACAGACGTAGACGCGCACTCGGGGTGGGGCAGAACGGACGCCGTGCCCGCGCACCAATTTGTCGTGCGATAGAGGTCGGTGGCCGCGAGTACCGTGACCCGGAGCGCTTCGTCCGATGCACACGCTTCCGCCAAGGCAGAAGATATGGGGGGTGGCACGTAGACACCGCTGTCAATACCATCAGCGGGGGGGCTCTGCGAGTGATTGTGACCGGGGTTGGCCAGAGTGTGGCCACGCGGGTCCGCCGGCCAGGTGGCAGCCGGCCGCACAGTCCGGGGGGGGGGTCACAGCGAGGGGCTGGCTCCCTGCTGCCAGCCACAGCCCAGGTCGCCGGCGGCGGCCCGCGGCTCCACGGGCTCCGCTGGCCCGCGCCGCACCTCCTCACCCCCCCCCCAAGCTCGCGATCGGCAGTGTCGCCGACGGCAACCCCGCAGCGTCCACCATCACAAGCAACAACAACCAATCAGAGCGCTCCTAGTGACGTGGGGCTATTTGCGGCCGCGGAACACGACCTGGATGAAGGTTGGTGGCCGAACGCCACCCACGGAACCGCACAGTCCAGTTGTGAGGTGCAGATGCTGCCTCATGAGTGGAAAGACCATCCATCCATTCTGGGGTGGAACGAAAGGGATCAGGGAATGCTGCCACGTAATCCAGGTATTTTTAATGCTCAGCCTGTTCAGAGGACTGCAATTGGAACATTAAGCTGATGCAATTCGCAGACGTGCCACTCGCGCCCGCTCTTTTAGGTTTCGGCTTGCGACGGACAGCGCTCTTCCGCCCCGTGGCGGGCCTTGAGTGGCTTTGCCGCCACCGCTGAATTCTGCTCGCAGTCGAGCCGATGCCCCTGCTCCATCCCGCCGCCGTCGCTCCCGACGTGACTTATGTCTGGTGCGCGAGCGAGAGCGCGGCGGCGGTTGCACTTTGTGCGGTGGCCCGCACTCCGTAGGCCGCGGCCTGCTCGGTGTGGTGGAAGCTTCGCGCGACGTCACCGGATTAAATCCTGGTGCCGGGCGGAACGGATGGGACGGTGCCACCTGGTGGACCGCCGCGAGGCAATCGGCATTGCAACTGGTGGGCCACCACGAGCCTTACGTCCGTTGCTGCCAGCGCTTGCAGGCGCGGCCAGTGTCGGTGAGCGTCTGGCGACAACCGCCACTCACTCCAGGCCGCCCGCGATGGGGTGCACAGCTGGATAAAATTACTGCGGCCGGCGGCCGGCGGTTTGTCCTTGGCCGGCCCACCAGGCCGCCCCGCGCGAGCCACGGAGCGTGGCGTGCCAGACGCCCTGAGGAGTGCCTTACGGCGCCCGCCCCGACGCACTGTAGCCCGCAACGGGGTCGGCGGTGTCGCTGCGGTCGGGCCAGGCACTGTTTGTGTTGGTTGAGGTTTGATAGGAAGAAGCGAAAACCAGACACTGGCGTGACTCCTCGCGACTTCATTGTCGTTGTGTGCAATGACAAAGTCTTACATCAGCAACAGAACGACAGCAGCGCCGGCACCATGCACCCTCCTCCGCTCGGGCCACTGACGTGGGGCCCCGTCGCTGCGTTCGTGGTCCCTCACTTCCACACCCGGCTCTGGGCGACCAGCCCCGCCGGGCGGGACGGACTCTCACTACCAGACCCCTGTGCTTCTGAAGACCAAGCTCGCAAATCGTTCCCGTCACCACCCGGTGCATCGCTCCGTGGCCGAGGGCTGCCCACAGTCCTGGTCGTGCGCACATCAACCACCCGTCCGGTTCGCGGCGACGCGCGCCGCCGACTCTGCCCCGACTAACAATCCGCCGCGCACCCGTCAGTGCGAGTCAAAGGTTCTCCTTGCAGTCAGCTACATGGGCCTTGATGCGACCCACCGATTCGACGGCCGAGGCCTGGCGCGCCGACGCCGCCGCGGCCCAGGCTTGCACCTCGTCCCCGTCAGCGGCGGCCATCAGTTCGGCGAGGCTCTCAGCGATCCCGTCCAACTCCTCCAACAGCGCGTCGCAGCGCGAGTCCAGGTCGTCGAGGAATGCTGGCAGCTCCTCCTCTTCGACGTCGTCGACGCCGCCTAGGTCGGTCGACAAGGCGTCCATGTGCGCTTGAATGTTGGACATCTTGTCTTCGACATAGGAGAACCACTGGTCCACGGACAGCACCATTGTGAAAAGTTGACGGGAGGTCGGCTTGAGGCGGATGACCAGCAACTGGTGGCTGGCCACCAGGAGACAGTCTGGGCTGCCAAGATGTAGTGAAACAATGTGGAGATGAGGGCGGGTGTGGAAGGAGGAGAGTGTGAACAATCAGTGCTTGGCGACGCTCGCAGCGAGGCGGGGGAGGGGATGCGATGCCTTGGGGGATGGACCGCCTCTCGCTGAGAGACTCGCCTTTTGTATCCTGGCAGCAGCGGAGGCACCTGGGTTGCGGCGTCGGCCGCCGCCCCAGGACTGCACTCCGCCCGCCCGTACCCCCGTGGACAACAGCGACCCACCAGGCACCCGCCCCTCCAGGCGGGCCCCCTCTGCGGAGGGATCGTCGCGACAGGCGGGGGCCCAACAGAATGACGAACAGCTGGCCTGTTGGGCAACAGCCAAACAAACGCCCATCTGTTGGGTGGCCTGCTCGGTCAACAGAGCCCGAACAAAACGCGATTCTGTTCAGTGATGTTGTTTGCCACTCTCGAGAGAGAACCATGCATGTGCCAGGAACTGATCAGCGTTTCGGCCCAAATCTGTGTATTAACCAAGAAGAAAGAACTCAGAGGTGCCTGGCACGTCACTAGGGTAGACTTGGACACAAATGTCAACACTTCATGCCGTCCGAGTACCATTTACAAACAAATACAATAGAACCTTCGACGCCCTTATCCACGGGGGCGGTTGAACGCTCTGGTGCAATCTCCCGATGGACACCAGCGCAGCAGACGGCGGCCCACCTGGCGCTCACAGCCACCCACGCCTCATGCGTCGTTGCCTCCACATCGTTGTCGTCGTCCGGCTGCCACCGCCACATTTCTCGCCTCACGCTGCCCCTCTTCCCCTCACGCCCCCTTTTCGCCTTCCCCCTCCCCCCCTTTCGATTCATTGCCCCTTCTGGACCCGCTCTGTGCACGCGTCCCTTCCCGGGGCATGTCTCTCCCGCGCATGGTATGTGTCGTGCCTCACTCTCCGCGCCTCCATGCATGTTCCCTCTACCCCCTCGTGTTTTCCCTCTCTTCCCCCTCCGCCCCCTCATACCACGGGCCTTTTGTTGCCGCCCGACCGTGGTACTTCTGTATTGATGGCCATGTGCCTGCTGGCGGCGCAAGGCGATTTTCTCCTTGACGGCCGCTCGGACCATTCATACCGACATTCGGACTTGGTGCTTTCTCCGGTATGTGTTTGGTTCGTCCTACCGGAGGCTACGTTTTATGTATGTGCTATGTCTGTGTCTGGGGTAAGGAGTAGGTTTGTTGAGCTCATTGTTGGCGCTGGTAAAAGTAGAGGCGCATCGGGCACGCACAGCCCTGCAACAGTCAGCACTAAGTTACTCCAGTCGTTGTATGTACTTAAAGACCATGCTTTGGACTCCGAACGTGAAGCCTAATTACGTATGAATAAGTCTTGGACAGCTATTCCTATTTCTTTTTATCCGTCCTGGTTGCTGCAGCTGATCCGCCCGTTTCTGAGAGAACCACGAGATCCAGAGCTCAGCACCGAACAATAATGTAACAGAATGGCCTTTGTTGGGCGTTTGTTCGGCAACAGCGTTCGAACAGAATCGCGTTCTGTTGGGGGCGCCCGCCGCCGCGACGATGTGGGGAGGGGCTGCCCGCAGAGGACGGTCAACTGCGCCGCATGAGGGTGGCGGCTGCTAGCATCGCGTCTCGGACAGTCTGGGGACTAGATTTAGAAGATACCTTGCAGCGCGCCTCGGGCTGGTGCGGGGAGGTCAGGCGACTTGCTAGCGGGCCCGATGCAACTTCACCGGTCGGCCGACCGTGCCGCGGCTCGCCCTCGTTCTCCAGTACGCCAGCACCGGCTCGGTCGAAAGTCAGGCGGCTGACGGCCGTGGTCGGGTGGCAGGGTGGAGCGAGTTGGGGTCTGGGGCGCCTCCATAGGCCGACGTGAGCACTTGGTTCCTGCACCGCCAGGAACACTTTAAGAACAGCATCTCCTAAAAAAGATCTAGACCTGCGCGCGAATATGCAGCGGCTGGCTGATGGGAGCGGTGGAGGCGGAAACCGGGAGCCTTCGGCCCGCAAGTGCTTGGCACAACATGAGATCTTTTTCAGATGGGCTGGCTTGCGGACGATTCGCAGCAGTCGGCGGGCGGCATCGTGCGTCCGCCTGGCGAGAACGCTAGGCCACGCATCGTCCATACGGAACCAAAAAATCCGACTCCGTGGCTCGTCCCGCAGCATGCGTGTCAACGAGGGGCTGCAGAGTCTGTGCGCGACGTCGCCAGAGCTCGCTGAGGTAAACTGGTCGGCACCACCGAGGCCCTGAGCTGGCAGCCTAGTGTCTATTCTACCGACCGCATCATTTGATGCGATTCGCATCAAATGATGCGGTTTTTCTGTCTTCTGCTATGAGAGAACGGCTGCTCCGCTGTTCATTCTGACGGCAGAAACGGGTCCTGCGTAGGCTTTTTATCCTTGGGGTAGAAGGAGGCCGCCCAGAATGTATTTCTTCCTTCCCATACAGGCGATGCCGCGGAAGCACCCAGCAGACCATCCTGCCATGTCCCCCCCTCCCGCCGCCCCATACGAAGCAGAGCTCTTCATGGGCTGTTCGGCTCCAGGACACTCCACATACCCTTTCTATCAGACACGGAGGTGTCCCTAGGCAGAAAAAACATGTTCGGACAGCCTCCGTACGTCAAGCAAGACGAGTACGCGGGTCCCCCACCGTGGCTGTTGCAAGTCCAAATCCACGTATTTGGGGGTTCTGAAGGTGGGAGGGGGGGGAGGGCGATGCTCAGCCCCGCCGGCAGATGCCCTCTGAGTGGGTTTGGATAGTTTTCCTCATACGAGGGTTATCCTCAGCGGGTCTTCTTTACGCTGGGCTGAAGTGGCGACCACCCAGCTCCATATTCCCGATGAGAACAGCAACAACGTGAGTTCATAGGTGCCAAAAGGGCCGATTTCCTACTCAGATGCCCCGGCAACCGCGATTCCGACACGGCATCATCTGATGCGCTGCACCGCATCATTTTATGCGATTCTGTGGTAGAATAGACACTAGGGCTCAGAGTGGGGCTTGGTTTTCGTAAGGAATAGCCCATTCTGGCCACATGGCGGCGGTGGCGGTCTCGCCGCGCGGCGAGCCCACCTCCCGCCGCGATTTGACAGGACAGAGGGGGTGGCGTGCATCATCCACCGGCGCTCGTGATCAGTCCATGCCAACCTAACTCCACGTTCATCACATGACGGTATCCACAGTGGATAAGAGAAAGCGGACTTTGAGCTGGCAAAGAAACTAAAAAGGAGTGTGAAGGGATTAATCCACTTATTGCTGTCTTCCCGATTTTGGCCGATGTCAAGACGGGTGATCGACTGTGCGAAACTGTGTCTCAGCCATCCATTCAGCCGGATAAAGTGGATCCGCCAATGGGCAGTTGACCGAGACCCGGTCTTGACTTCGACCACATCGGCCAAAATTGGGAACACAGCAATAAAAGAACTGGTAGAACTCCTTGCGTTCCTGGATCACCCTGACCGCTTTCAGTGGGAAAAGAGCCGCTTGACTTCCAGATCTTGATCCCACGCCCAACTCGCACAATCCCAACACGCCTGCACCTTTCACAAACAGCACCTCCAACCCCAAGCACACCCACCACATTGACAACCCACCACCATTATTATGCTTTCCAATGCCATCGACGCCGCTGCCGCGGCCGCTGAGGCAGTTCTGGTCAAGGACAGTCAGGCGCTGGCCGCCGAGCGCGCTTCCGCCCTGCGAGCAGCCGCTCGGGCCGCGGCTATGACAGCCAACGCGGTGCATACGTTCCCCCCTCAGGCCGCGGGGTCTGCTCGACTTGTTGGTGTCTTCCGACGCAAACGTACACCGATGCCTCTGGACACGAAGCTGCGCGTCATCGGATGGCATGCGGACGGGAAGAGCATCGACTACATCAGCCGTCAGCTGGGTGAAATCCAAGACACAAGCGTCCTCTACAACATCATCAAGCAGAAGGACACCCTGCTCGCGCGTGCTGCAGGTCGGCCAGGTGGGAGCGGGGTGACGTCGCGGACAACCGACTACACGGAAGTGGACCGCATGCCGCTGGAGTGGTTCGTATCTATGCGTGCCCGTGGCCGCAAGCGCGCGACGCTGTCTCTTTCCATCATCAGGCAGAAGGCGTTGCACATTTCAGAGTACCTCGGTGTTGGCGACTGGGCGGCTTCGAACGGCTTTATCCAAAACTGGGCGCCCGGCCACGGTCTTGTAAACGTATCGCTACATGAGACTGTTGTGTCGGCAAAAGTGGCTGAGGCGACGGCGCGAATGGAGTAGATCCGGAAAAAGCATTAGGGCGTCGACCCGGACCTCATCTATAGCGTGGACGAGACGGGGCTTCTGTACCGTGGCTTTCCGTCGCGCTCTCACGTTCCGTCAGAAGATCTCCGCTCTGCGCGCCGCTCAAAGGCGATGAATAGAAAGGACCGGGTCACCTCTGCGCCCTGCTGCAACGCTTCCGGCTCGCACAAGGTGCCGGTGACCATGATTGGTCATGCGATGCAGCCGCTGTGCAATTCTGGCCAGTGAAACAAGTCCCCATTGTCCGACTTCTCGCAAAATTCGGCCTGGATGGATGCGACTGTGTTCAAGCGCTGGTTCCTGGAGGTTTTCGTCCCCTTCTTTTGCGCCCGCACGGAGCACCACGTGAACAGGATCCTGGACAACATGGGCGGCCACGACGGCATCTCGCATCCGAACATCACCGTCATCGAGCTGCCACTCAACACGACGGCAATCTACTAACCGCTCGGCGCGGGGGACATCGTGACGCTAAATAACCGGTACAAGTCGCGTCTGTTGCGGCGTGTTGTCTCCAACCTTGACAGGCTTCTTGTGAGTGGCGCCGCAAACCCTCGGGTTCGGCGCAGTGGTTGTCGTGCGGAGGGCGGTCAAGCCTACCTTCTCGACGCCGCGAACTTCATGAAGGAGTGGGCTGCCGGCCCTTCGGAGCAGAACTACAAGTGCTGGTGGAAGGCGGATTGCCTGCCCTCTGATGCTGTGGTGGAGCTACAGCGCCAGCTGGGTGAGGTGCATCCATTTTCCGACAACGTGCAAGCGGACGTCTCGGCCCTCGCGGCCGTGATGGCTAATACGACGGAGTACGAGTTAGACGGCCTTGGCGACCAAGCTCAGATGCAGGGGGTGCGCCGCTTGTTGATGGCTGATAGTAATGTTGAGGCCATCGATCAGACGGTCGATATTTTTCTGGCAGAGGAGGATGAAAACGAGTGAAAGGGCAGGTGTGTAGGGTCGGGTGGTATGGGTGACACCAGTCATTGTACCAAGGCAATAAAATATTGCCTTTGATCTCGTCGGGATGCAGATATCTTCCCTCCGTTTGGGACACGGTTTTTCGTTGGCTAGTCCCTGGGGCGGCCCGGCCGGCGGGGGATGTAAGCGTCCGAAGAGCCGAGACGGTACAACCGGCGCGTTGGTGGCGGTCAGCCGCTACGAATGTCCGGCGGGGTGGTTGGCGTGAAGCGGCGGCGCCATGCTTGAGGCGCGGGCGCCGGTCGGTTACACCTGGTAGCCGGTGCGGGGCGGTACCCGCCCACCCCCACCCCCCCCCCCGCCCCCCCCTGCCGGGTGCGGGGGTGGGGGTCTCCGACCAGGCGCTGCGGCCTTGAGGTCGCCGGGGCCGCCCTCTATCCCGTCGGCCCGCGGTCGGAAGCTTCCTCCTCCTTGCCGCGTTGTCACGTACAAGCGGTAAGGCGGACCATCCGGCCATGTGCTTTGGGTGGACGCGGGCGGCAGGGCCGCTGGCCTGAGCATGGGGGACAGCTCCGGACAGATAGCCTCGACTGTGGCGCGCAGGCCACTCAGGACGAGCTGACTGCGCTGGAGGGACATTTGGTAGATCGGCTGGCCGGCCTACTGCCAGCCAGCCGGGCCGATGGATCCGCCGGCGCCACCGCTACGCCGGAGCACCCGGCTTCGCTGGGTGCCGGCCAAGCTTCTGACGCGTTGCCGCCGGTAACGACGACGACGCTTTGGCCGAAAAGAGCAACGACAACCACGCAACGTCGGGAGCTGCCAGAAGCGACGACAGCGACTCCCTGCTTGGAGGGCTCGGCGACGGCCGAGCGCCGGCCGGTGGTGGGGGAGAAGCCGTCGCCCATAGCCGGCGTCGACATGTGGTTCCCCAACTCGACGGCTTGGACGATCCCGACCTTCTCGATGCCAAGGAAATCATCACGGGGTACGACATCCCCTCGGCGATCCGGCGGGAGGACGGCATCCCCGTCCCATTAGAGACGATCGACGCCCGCTTCCTCTTCCGGCTCAAGGACATATCGGCGGGCTACCACAAGGCGGTGCTCTGCTACCAGATCTCCCCCTGGACGCACGAGCTGTCCAACTCGGAAGTCTCCCTGTTCTCCCGGCTGGAGGATTTTAGCGCGGCCGCGCTCGAGGACCGTCTCGCTGGTGCCGCCATCGCCTCGCGCCAACTCTTCCATATGGCCACCGCCCAGTACGACTACCTCGGGTTCGAGAAGCGCGACCCCGTCGGCACTGAGCTCTGCCGGAGCACCGAGGCTATCCCACAGAACACGCTGCGGGGCTCGCGCGGACGGCGGTGGCGCTCCACCTTCGCCCGGGACAAGGTCGGGATCATCATCAAGGCCGCCGCCGAGGAGCGGGCGGCCAAGCACCGCAGGCGCCGTGTCGTCCCCGAGAACCCGGGCGGCGGCGGTGGCGGAGGAAGCGGCGGGGGGGTGGCGGCGGCGGGGGTGGCGGAGGAAAGGGGGACAAGATACCGGGAAAGGGCGGCGGGAACCGACAGGGCGGCGGCGATAGCGGCGGCGGCGACAAGCACGCTGCGTCCAACGCCTGAGTCTTTTGAGCCTGCCTCCGGGGGAGTGCTTTCACCCCCGGGCGCCGAGATGCAGGAAGCCCCTGTAGCGGGATTGCTGCCCCCGCCCTCCCACCTGTCCGACGCCGCTTCGCCGCCGCTCGTGCCCCCTTTTGTGGTCACTCGCCTGGCGGTGAAGAAGTCGGGGTCGCTGGGGGCCTCGCGCTGGGTGATCCACACCATCCGACTCGGAGTACAGATGCCCTGGACCCGTCGCCCACCCCGGTTTCACAGCAAGGGCTATACACTGAGCGCCCCCGACGCGGCCTGGGCCGAGAGGGAGCTGGCCCGCTGGCTGGCAGCGGGGTACTTGTGGGAGGTTGAAAGCGCGGAGGCGGCGCGGATGCACTGCATTTTCGGGGCGTTCGAGACCTGGAGCGCGGGCAATCCGAGGCTCGCTGTGGACTACATGCCCATATCAAGCAGCGTCGGTTCAAGTACGAGACGATGTGGGAGGTAGCCCCAGGACTTTCGCCGGGCGACCACCAGATTTCGTGGGACGTGGCCGACGTGTACCACCACCTGCGGCTCCGCCCGGAGTATCAGGCCTACATGGCCTTCACCATGCTGCGAAGATTCCTAGTGCCGGTGTCCATACCGTTCGGTTTGTGAATGGCCCCGTACACCTGGACGAAGGTGTTCCGCCCGGTCGTGGCGCGTCTCCGGGAGTTGGGTGTCCGTCTGACGGTGTACGTAGAAGAAATTTCCGGCCGCCCGCTCTGCAAGCAGAGAGACGCGGCGAAGACGGCGGACGCGCGCACGGGCTGGAGGCAGGCGGAGGAGCTGTTCTAGTCTCTCAGATTTCGGGTGCACAAGACCAAGTGAGAGCGCGATGGGACCACGGAGCTGCCACTGATTGGGAGCGTGGTCGACACGCGCCGGGGTATCTTACAGCTACAGCCCAAGCGGTTGGAGAAGGTCTAGTAGTTGGCTGCGGCGCTTGTTAGACACGCGGCAAAGCACTGGCTTGGGATGCGGCTCGGAACCCAGAGCTCCTTTTGCGCAGCGGCCACCTCTACTACCCTGGCCGTGCCACAGGCCCGGTACCGCACGCAGTCTCTCTTCTCGGCGGTGCGCCCGCTGTTGCGCGCGGGGCCGTCCGGGCGACCCAAAGACCGGGACATGCTCCTGGGGCACCAAGCGCTGTGGGATCTTCGGTGGAGGGCGCGGCTGAGCGATCACGCGTTCCTCGGTCGGTGCTGTGGCCATCGCCCGAGGACGCGGTGGTGCAGATGGACGCGAGCACATCCGGCTGGGGGGCGATCTGGACCGGCATGGTGCCGGCCAGGGGGTTCTATGGGTCCAATAGTCGCCACCTGGACATCAACGTCCACGAGGTGGCGGCCTTGCGGCTGGCGGTGCAGTCTTTGTTGCCTCTATTGCGAAAGGACGGCACGGTCGTGTGCTTGGATGATGGACTGAATGGTCGGCGTGCACGTGGTCACCAGCGTCACCTCCCGCTCAGAGGTCATGATGCAATAGCTGCGCTCCTTGCACGCCCTGTGTGAGCGAGAGAGGGTGAAGTTTCATGCGAGCTGGATCCCCTCGGCTGTCAATTACCTGGCCGACAAGTTGTCGCGCCACCCGGACAGTACGGACTGGTCGCTATCTGTCCGCTCATTTTTGGCGCCGCGAGCGCGCACACGGGCCGCAGACGGTGGACCTATTCGCTTCGCGTGATAATCGCAAGAGCGGCCGCTACTACTCGGCGACCGCGCCCCTCGTCCCCCACCCCCCCCCCGCGCCCCGCGTCCACCCGCCCAATGGGTAAGCAAGCCCAGTAAGAAACGAAAACAAAAAGAAATGAGACCGAGACCAACACAATGACACGAGAAGAAGTTACACGAGCAGAAGCTGGCACACAATCTGACGCGCCAGGTATAAGTGCTCTAATTCCCCACAGTGCTCAGGAAGAAATAGGATTCGTCTCTACGGTCCGCCGCGCCCGCCGCACGCGCGAGCCGGTGCCGCTTTCAGACCCCTCTCTCTGCGGTCTCCGGACGTTCTCCTCCGCAGATTCGGAGCTGTCAAAAGGGTTGGCGGTGCCAGTCGGGAACTGGCCGCACCCCAGCACCCGACGGATGCGGCATCGAAGGCAGCCGCGGTAAGCTGAGGCCCGCCATCTCTTTCCCCCAACCACGTCGAACCAAGTCATCCCTCTCCCGGCCACCGCCATCGCCCGACCGCGCAACGGATGCGACACCACGCCCACCGTCACGGCCACAGCCCGCCCCACAGCCCGGGAGCGCATCGGAAAGGGCACCAAGACCGCCGCCACCGCCACCTCGCGCCCCTCCGCCACCGACCGTCCCACCACCATCTCGCGCCCCACTGCCCTGCAGAGCATAGGCGGGGGCACCAAGCCCGCCGCGGCCAGCCCCACCGCTACTTACCGCCCCACAGCCTCCGTGACCGCCTGCCCCACCATGTGGCGGCGCGTTGTCGCCACCGCTGCTCGCGCTACCACCACCGTTTCCCTCCTGTCCCTAAACCCCATCCGCGTCTAGGTCAATGACACTCTTTCGCGCAGCCACCTAGTCCCGCAACACCTGCCGATGACTGGTGTGCTTGCTCTCAGTCAGGTCATCATCGAAGGCACGTGCATTGATTTTGAAGCCCAAATGGGCAACAGTGGTCTCTCTATCTTCGGGTGAGTGAGGACTGGTCCCCCGGTTGTCATGTTCCTGGTTTGTTTTAAGGTTTTCGCCCAGTGGTGTTCTGCCTCATGAAACTTCACATGCAGGTACGCCAACTCTTTCGCCCAGACGGCGCGCCCGGCCTCCTGCTTCTCGCCGTGAAGCACGCCCTCGTTCACCTTCCTGACGTCGGCAGAGAGGTACTCTCTCTCGAGGGACAGAAGAACATGCAAGGGTAACAGATAAAACAGTCGCACGAGCTGAAGAGACGGCACACTTTAGCAAAAGCTATCCACCGCTGTTCTTGACGGTCAGTATGCGCCGCCAAGACATCAATGGAACCCCCGAAAGCACCCCCTCTGCCACACAAACCAAGTCAAAGTACACTCTCCGTCCATCTCTCCAGGAACATACCGTGCTCAGCACGAAGGCCAACGTGGAAAGCGCCATCTAGGCAAGTGCGTCTCCATCTTCCCCGTCATACCGCTGGATTTCTTCGGAACAAACCTTGAACGGGATACCATAGCCAAGATTTCCATCACTGATGTGCAAGGTGAGAAATCTGAAAGTGTCCTGGACCACCGCAGCGGCCGCATCCACGCCACTGCGACGTGGGCAGCAAGAAAGGGCGAAGGTAGAATTCAGTCTACTGTTTGGCTTGACAGCATGCCACTCCCGTACAGTTCCCGAATACCAAAGTGGCGCACGGCCCAGCTTCTCCTCCTCGGAGCAGAGAAGTCACAGAATTTCGCATGCTTCACGTCGCTTTACGCCGTCCATGCACACCTACGTGGAAAGCACGTCAACTGCGGGCGTCGCGGCGCCCTCCATCACCGTCAAGGCGCCCAAAGATAACGCGCACCAAGTGAAAACGTCCGCAACAGGGGTGGAGTATTGCCGGTACCTCCCGGGCGGGCCGACCAGCGGGTAGCCTTCTGTTGGAAAACGCAGAGCGTCTGTCATCGATACGACGGCAGACGACGGCACCCTCCGACTTCGGCCACCCGGAGTCTGGCGGCGCTGGGACCTGGCCTTTCGATTGGCCCATCGTAACTGATTGAATCGGGAGGGACGAAACTGGCGGAAACTGGCCGAGGCCCCCAAGCGTCGCGAGATTCGGGCCGAGGTCCTGTCTTCAAAGTTTTGAATTGAAACTACGGGCCGGGACGTCGCATGTCCGACGCAGCACGCCGTGACTTGGCACATGCGCGAAGCCAGGGCGCAGCGCAGCTCACAGCCGTCAGCTGTCTTGGGCGTCATGCGGCCTGCGGTGCTCGATGGTGCTTACCGGCAGTCGACCACGTCACGACTTACTCCCTCCCCCTGACAATCGACTTGGCACTTGAGCCGTCGAGGCCGCTCGCGCCCTCCCCCTCCTCTCGCCCCCAGCCTCCTCCTATCCCGCCACTACTGTGCGCCCGGCCGCCGCTGAGCGGTCGGGCGAGGTGGGAGTGGAGGAGCCGTCAGCTGTGGTTACCTAACCACGTCGGCTGCCTTCTCCTTCCCCCGCTGTGCGGGTGCAGTCTTCCGAGGCTGCGCGCCTTGCTGCGTTGTCCACCATCGCCGCCCAGGCCACGGCCACTGCGGCGGCAGGGGCAGTTGGTCGAGTGGCGGCGGCGGCGGCAACGAGGAGCCGTGCGGCATCTCGGCGACAAACGCGCGGCATCGGTACCCTCGAGGCCGACCTGCACGCTGGGGTGGATGCGTGGGCGGGGGCCAGCACGAGCCGCGCCCGCGGCGCCTCGGCGGGCGATGCGTACAATACTGCGGTGCCCATGCAGCTTTTGAACAACCCGGAGACCGACCGGGCGACGCTGGTGGCGCTGTGCGCCGAGAGGACCATCCCAGCAGGCGAGAATGACTCCCTTCAGTCGCTCAAGACGAGCTTGCTGCGCTTCAACGCGTCGAGCAGCACGGTCAACGGGGCTCGGATGCTGGCAACGATGGTGTTTGTGCGCGGGGAGGCGCAGATGGGGCGGGGGCAGTTGGCCGACTACCAGGCTGCTGTGGCCCACCCCGCGGGCGTGGGAGTAGACGGCGCCGCCAATCCCTTGGCAGCCGACCGCCATCATCGGCAGCCCCCGCGTGTGGCGCTTTTTGGCGAGGCGCCGGCGTTACCTGCGCCATCCCCTACTCCTCCTTCTCCTCCTTCCCCTCCTTCCGCCACTTGTCCCACTCCAGGGGCTCCTACCTGGCGTGAGACCGCCACTACTCCCTCTGCAAACACTGTGAGCGTGACGCCGAGACCAGCGGTGGCACCGTCGACCACTACACCGCAGAGAAGCCCCCCCTCCTCGTCGCTGGACATGACGCCTTTTGACGGCGCCGCCGCGTCCCACTCTGCCGCTCCGCGACGACGGTCCCTTGTCCTCGCCGGCCAGCTTGTCCAAGCTATGCTGGAGGAGGAGGCGGAGCGCGTCAACACTATGGCGACCGCCGCGGGCCTCGCCGACGTGAAGACCCTGCTGCTAAGGGTGTACGACCGGGTCGACGCCCATGCCAACTCTCAGGCGGCGGCCAACATGCGGACTGACACGGCGCTGGGATCCGTGCTCAAGGCGCATACGAGTATTGTCGTCGCTTCAGGCGCCACGGCGGTGCCGCGGGCGGCCGGACGCCGGACGGGCCCAGTGCAGGCGAGTCGGAAAGCCAAGAGGTCCAAGGGCACCGGCGGCGCCGCGGTGGAGCCAGTTCTGGACGTCACCGGGGGGAGCGCACTCGGAGCCGCAACCACGGCAGGTGCAGCTTCCGCGGCCAACGTCTTCAAGCACCCCCTGGTGTCTGACTGGAGCTTGCCACCCGAGATGATGTCGCAGCGGTTTAGCACAGAGCCACTTGCGCAGCAGCTGGCCAACTTGGTCAAGATGTGTCACGTTTCGGCGGGCTACCCCGGTATTTTTGGCTCTTTTGCGTGCGCTGAGCTGTACGAGAAGGGCCTCGTGCGGTTGGAGGACGTGGCTAGCATTGGGGGGGCGGCGGGGGAGGTCAACGCGGCCAAGACGGAGAAGATGAGAGGCATCATCAAGAACAAAGCGAAGAAGTACATCATCATGATGGGGTGGCTGCATGGCATCAAGCCCGAGGCCTTCAAGCGGCCAGAGGAGGCGACGTATGAGGGAATGCAGCCCTTCTTCTTCAGCGACGACGACTGCACGCTGTTGTCGTCTGCAGTCAACGGTGACGCGGACAAGCTGGGTTGGGCGGCCAACCACACCATTCGCGTCCCAACAGCCGCGCGCATCAACCAGCTCCACAACCTCGTCCAGTCCAAAGGCAAGCGGGGCGGTGGGGGGGTCGGCACGACGGCTGCTGGCGTACTCGACTCATCGCCGTTCAAGGAGCTCCTCGCTGCGGCACGCAAGAACATGGAAGGAAAGTATGGATGTGTGGAATAATGTAAAAGTGACGTGTGGCCGTGTTTCCTCACAGCGTCTCAAGGCTCTGGCTGTCCCCCCGTGCCTGTTTTCCCCCTTCACTCTTGTCGTGTACACCGACTTGGTTGGAGAAAGAGAGAGCAGCTGACGAGATAGTTGGATACACTTAGAGGATCCCGCTGCACCGTGTCTTTGAATGCATGGGAATTTGAACCGGAAAAGGACACATCTGAACCATGTCTGGATCGTCAAGACGGCTGTCGGGATCTTGTCCGAGTACGAGTGTCTGTCTGGCCAGACGTCCCATGAGTGTTTTGCCTCCCCCCCTCCCCCCCCCCCCCCCCCCCCCCCCCGCATCTCCCGAGCGGAAACGCCACCCTCTCGCAATCGACCCAGCAGGTATCCTCCCCGCCGACCTGCCAACTGGGCGTCCTGGCGGCGGGACAACCGGCAGTTTCACCGTGCCCCCCACCTGTCCCGTTCTGGCCGCAAGCCGCCCGCTCTGCTCAATGCTCCCTCCCGTTGCCCCTCCATTCTCTCTGGGCTTATCCTGCACCACACCTGTATCCCCCCACGTTGCCGGTGGTTGCTCTTCCCGCTTCACCGTTGGCGGTCTGTTGCCGTTGGTGCCAGCCGTCCTCGACGCCATTGGTACGTGAGTGACATGGTAGTGGGGGAGGGTGTATGGCGGTGTGTTTCTCATGGTGTGCAGCTGCAGGAAAGAGTTGACGGTACTGCATACAGACGACATGGACTGACTTGCGGTTGTCCATCGTTGTTTTACTCACCCCTTCATCCAAGACCATCCCCCCCACCCCCCCCTTCCCTTGGCGTCGCCTGTGCTCTGTTTTCCGATGCCACAGGGCTCCCCCACAGGCCGCCGCCATGGAGCATGTGCTGCAAGAGCTGGGGCTGACTGTGGCGGCTCAGTCGGCTGCCTTCGTCGATGCCGGTTCGCTCTCGGGCGCGCAGCGGGCCGACGCCGAGGCCTCATCTTTGTCCTCCGCGCCGCCGGCTCCCCCATCACGCGCCATTCCGGCCAACAACAGCGACGAGCCCGTGGCGGACGGCGTTCAGCAGCTCATGCTGGAAAGCTTCTTTGACGAAGAAGAGGGAAAGGAGCGACGGGCGGGGCAGGCACGGGCAGCCGCGGCCGCTGGATTTGCGCCGACACCCGATGCGGGTGGTCCGACCATCATCACGGGCTTGGCGACCGTCGGAAGCACGGGCCCCTCGACGCTGTCGGCGGCGCACGGCAACGCTTTGTCCTCGCCCGCCGCCGGCCCAGCTGGCACGCGGCCGGGACCTGCGGAGGAATCAGAAGCAGCTGCTGCAGAGGCTCACGGCCGTCGCCGTCACGAAGACGGTGGTATTGGGGGCGGCGACAGCGGCGGCCGCCGCCGCACCGGGCAGTCGGCTACCGTTGAGCCGGCGTTTGAGTTTTCACGCCTCCGGCCATTCACCCAGTACGCCGATAACAGCGACACCTTCGTCAGTCTTTGGATGCTTTCTGTCGTTGCGCTCTGGCCCCAGGCGGTGGCGTCCGCAAAGCGCCGCCGCCTCAACGCTGATGGCGTCGATTGCCCGGGAGCCGGCGAGTCGTCGGCAGAGGGCACTAACGTCATGCCCAAGACGTGGATGACGCGCATCCGCACAGCCTGTGCGTTCGCCGACTTCATCGGCCGCACCGTGTGCCTACACGTCGGCGACGAGCGGCCGTCGGACGCGGAGATTGACCGCGGTGTGCGTAAGTTCTTTACGTGCCTCACCCCTTTCACGAAGCTCACCATCATCGGCTTCCTCAAGTGCCGCCGGGCCGGCTACTCCATCGCCGGCAGCGATCAGACGCTCACCGCCGTCACGCTCAAGGACTACACCTCGGCGAGCGTTTTTGTTCGGCGAGGCCAAGCTGGACGGGCCGCTCGGCGTCACGCCACTCGTCAAGGACTGCACGGAGCGCACCTCCCCGTGGCAGATGAAGGGCGTGGCGGAGCTCACCGACGAGAAGAAGGTGCGGGCTGACCCGGGCACGTTCGTCGGAAACCCCATGGCTACAGCGGACGTCAAGAACTTCCGCGGAGCTACCAACAAGGAGGCGCGGAAAGGCGGTGAGCAGTCTCTCTCGTCAGCGCCGGTGACGCCCGAGATTATGGCGGCACTCCACGCTGAACTCTTTCTCTCACACTTGCTTCCACCCGCCCCACCCACATCACGCACCCCACTCGCTCCGACCGCCCCACCCGACCCTGCGCCGTTTTTGAACGGCTGTGCGGAAGCCCCGCCTGCCTCGTCGCCGCAGGGCGCCCCGGGAAACTCGCTGCGTGAGGAAGCGGCCCGGCTGAGCGGGTACTCGCCGCCCTCCGTTGGACAGGCGGATATGCTGACGTACGTTTATTACGTCGTGGCATTCATCACCCTGGCACGGCCCGTCACCATCAACTTCATGACGTTTGCCGACGTGACGTTCCCGGACATGAAGCTTGCCGAGAACTACGAGTTCTTTCAGAGGTACGTTGAGTAGGATTCATCGCGGCGGGCGACACGACAGGGCACGGGTGGTCGCGCTGAGCTGGCGTGTCTCCATTGCGGGTACTCATGACTGATTGAGTTCCAATGTGACGGCGGGGTATCTCTCGGTTGCTCACTGTCTTCCAGTCCCTTGCCTTGGTCTGTTACCTCCCAGCGGGGGAACCGCTCCTGTGTATGCCTCTTGTGCTGCATTCCTGTGACTGAGCTTTTCTCACCCACAGACACAAGCATCACCGCTTCTTGAACCTGCGGTTGAGGTTGACAAAAACAGGCACAAGTACGAAGGACATGATGACTGTGCGGCTGTTTAGCTTATTCACGCAGGTGAGCGCCAAGGACGAGCGGGACCTCGGGCAGATGGGGTGGGTCCACTGTCGCAGCGAGCATCTCAACTTCCCCCAACTCTTCCACGCTTTGCTTCTGTTCGCGTGCTCTGCTCCGGGTGTGGGCATGGACGTCAACATCCTTTTGCAGCAGCCGCTCTTCCCGAGCCTTCTGGTGCGCAGCGTGAGCGGCGCCGTGCGCCTGTTCAAGAGCCGCTCGGAGACGGAAATCAACACTCGGTTTGTGGCGGACTTGACGCGCATCGGCCAGGATCTCATGAACGGGGAGCGCGCGTGCCGCCTTTACGGCTTCCGGCGCGGTGGTGCCCAGGCACTGCTGGACGCCACTGGCCTGTTTGAGCAGGTCATGCGCCTGGGCGGGTGGTCGTCCGCCTCCGGATCATTCTTCCGCTATGTCGCCGCCATGAACTCGCGCGGCACGCTTCGTTCGACCCTCCGCTCTTTCCGTCAGGATGATATTACCCAAGTCGTGGCCCAGGTGTCGACCTCGTACGGGCGGTGGACGTCGGGTGTGGTGCGCGAGGTGTGCCGCCGCGCAATCGGGGACGACGGCGTGATTGACCACGACGCGATCGCGGCGATTGAAAAGGCTCACGTCCAGAAGCTCTGCTCGCTGCTGTGCGAGTGTGTCTTGACTTTGCGCTTTGGCACCATGGATGCGCATGCCTCGGACGGGGAAAAGTAGACGCGAGCAGCAAATGGCGGCGGCGACACTGATGGCGGGCGTCGCCGATGCCCACGACGCAGCCACCGGCTGCAATCGGCAGCGGCGCCGCTGCTGGCGAAACTCATCGCCGCTTGTTGACGCATCCATAGACACCACGGGGCGGCAGCAAGGCTTGTTGGGCCTGTTGGCCCCGCCCCTGATGTGGCGCAGGTGGACCGCGTCGTCGCCGCCGCGGACGCAATGACCTTCACCACATGGCGGAGGCGGTTCCGCTGGTGCTCGTCGGCGTCATCCCCTACTCCACGATCGGCTTCAAGGGGCAGCGGCGGTACTGGGTGTGCGCCTTGTCGCCGCCGCCAACATGAAGATGAAGGGAACAATGTCGGCGGCGGCGCTGTCTGTACGCGCCACCGCCAACGTACACAACACCAAGTACGGAGATTCGTCGGAGTGGAGCGGAGGGACTAGGTGTGTGCCGCTTGGTGTGTGCACGCAAGATTATCTGTAGCTGGGGTATATGTATTATGGGCGGGGAAGGGGAGAGAGAAGGGGTGTGGCGCCGGGCTAGGCGAGAGTGATGCATGCTTGGCAGCGGTCGTCTAATGGAACTTCCAGTTCTCATTTCTCTGTCTCGACCATACAATGTTTCTTCGGTGGAGTCGCAGGCGGAGAAAGCGCCGATGCAGTCTTTGTTGCTTGTTTAAAAAGGTCTTTCTTGTGCGTGGCACTGGCAGTGGCCAGCACATCTACTTTATTGACACGCAAAGCAGCGCATTCACCGCAACTAGAAAAGGTATCAGAACTTAGGAGGCAACGGAAAGTCAGCCAGGAACTCTGCGCGCATGTCAGACGCCTCCTGGTGCTCAGCTTGGATGTCACGCTTGACCTTGTCGGCTACGTCGTCGTACTGGTACGTTACGGTGGTGATGTAGGCGCCGGCGACGGCAGCGGCGCGCGTCACACAGGCGGCAAGAGCGGCGGTCGCCGCCAGGTCTGCATAAATGTCGGCAGTGGCATCAGCAACGTCAGCGTCGTGCTCACACTCACCATCAACATGCCCCAGCATCCCCGCCCGGTAGGCGGCCGCCTGCGCCGTGAAGTATCCGGCCTGCTTGGCGGCCTTGATCGCTATGTCGCTCGCTTCGGCCACGTTCTCGTTGCAGGCCATGTAGAAGTCGTCGGAGAAGCCGTTAATCGTCGCCGGTGGCACCGGCGGCGCTGCGGCCGCCACGGTCGCCTCGACCGCCGCCTTCTTGATCCGCTGGGACGGCGTCGGCACAGGTTTCACGTCATTTGCGGCGTCCCCGTGCAGTGACGCCGGGGGTGTGGGAGCGGGCGAGGGCGGCGGCGTCGGCTCCACCTCGACGGCAGGCATCGACCACACGTCCGCCATAACCGCGCCAGGCTTCTTGAAAGGCATCGGGCCGGGAGCCGACCCGGCCGAATGGACGGGCTTGGTGATCGTCTCGATGGCGGCGGAGCCCGCGCTGCCGCCTCCCCAGAACCACTCACCGGGGCACTCAACGAGGAGGGCGCCACAGCGTGGTACGGACACACAGGAGGCGGTACGAAGTGGCAGGAAGAGGGAGCCGGCACCAGGTGGCCGACAATGGGGGGGTACCGAATGGAAGGAGTGCAAAAAGCGAGAAGGGGGACACAAAGGGGGGGGCACCAGGACTCAGCCGCCCCGGGCAGTGGATGGGAGTACGCGCGGAGGGACGACAAGCGGCAGGCCGAGACGAACGCGCAGAGCAGCGACTGGGGCTGGTGCGTGCGCGGCGCACAGCACCGGTTACAGCGGGTTTGGGTCTTGCGCGAGCGGTGGGGGCGCGTGATCACTTGAAGCGCGGGCTTCACGCTGGCGAATACAGAGGCAGCAAGGGCTGCGATCTCGGTTGATCCGCCAACAATATCCAGAAATCCAAAAATCAGCAATCGTAGATTTCTGTCATATGATTCTCGACTACGCCGGATGTTTGCGACTGGATGATGCAGATTTTGTATTGCATGGCTACGAAAAACAATGGAAGCGGAAGGACCTGTGCCATTGTCCCAACAGCTTACCTGGAAGCACGACCCGCAGCCTGGTTGTCCGCTGCCGCCAGCCGGGCTTGAACACGCCCTTTGTGTCTTGCACGGCGCTTGGGACGAGAAGGTACAAAGCAAACCCACGCTTTGTTTATAACATAGAAACAAGAGACTCATGGAAAGCAAGTGCCGCATCGTCGACGATGATCCTATCCTCATCAAAACCCATCAGGTAGAGCCCGCCCAGGGTGGATGTTCGAGAAAGGCCAGAAAGGGCCTGCCCAGCAGCAAACGCCTTGGTCAGGTCAACCGCCGCCTCCTCCAGCGTCCACCCTTGAGCGGAGTGAATTGTCGAAGCCCATGCCAGAACAAGCGGCACCTGCATCCTCGTAGCCGCCCTCTTGACACCGTCCAGGGCGACGACATGGCCCACCGTCGGTGTCACGTCAATCACCTTACTGTTCCCCGCGGGCAGAGCAAACCGAACACGCGGGTAGCGCCGACGTCCGACAACCCGGAAGCAAATGACGATACCGCGCGTCCCGCAGGGCACACCTTGTGATGCGAGACAGGCCGTCGGCACAGCCACCACGGCGCCGACCCGGAGGGAGACGACGCGCGGGAGCTTGAGCGCCCCGTCCAGCAGAGCCGAGGCACGCGCGAGGGTGAGGTAAGGCGCATCTTGGACCTTATCCACCGCCTCAAGCACCACAGAGGGCCCTGGCAGCAGCCGCAGCTCCTCCTCGTTCTTTTCAGTCGCGTCCAGTTTGTGGCAAAAAAGACAAACGACGTTGGGGGGAGGGACCGCCGTGCGGCGGGTGGCTAGCAATGCCATGTCTCCGTCCGTGTGTTGCCCCGTACGCAGCCGCAGCAGCAGCCCCAGCATCTGCGGGTCGCGGATCTGCCGCCAGTTTGTCTTGAGGATGACTGCCTTGTTGCCAAAGACGGAGCTCCACACGTCAGCCAAGAAGGCGTAGCTACCAAAGGGAGGCGCCAGCTGCAGGAAGTCACCCGCTGCGAGGAGTGTCAGGCCACCAAAGGGAACCGACCGCCGGCGGACGGCGCGCAGCACCAGGTCCAGCCGCGTCATGAACGCCGCCGACAGCGTACCCACCTCATCCATGATGAGCACCACGGAGGAGCACATCCGCACCTTGGCCGCGTACGGGATGACGTCGTTGACCACCGTGTCAAGGGGGGACCACACGTCGGCGTCGCCGTTGCAAAATCCTGCCCAGCTGTGCACCGTCGTGCCGTCAATGAGCGCCGCGGCGACGCCCGAGCTCCCGCAGGCGGCGACGGCGACGCCTGCATCCCGAAGTGCCTCCACCACCTCGTTAACTAGGTAGGTCTTGCCGCAGCCCGGAGGCCCCGTCAAAAAGACGTCTTGGCTGCGCAGCAGCATCCGACAAAGACGCAGGGCTTCTCCGTCCACTCGGGACGGCAATTGCACCGCTGGCGGCATGGCGGCAACAGGTAGGCGCGCAGCGCGGTCGATCTTACCGCAGCTGCCAGCGCGACCTCCGTCGCCCCCGCCGCGCGCCCAGGCCACGCGCTTGCGGGGCTCGCCGCGTCCGCCACCAAGAGCATCAACGTGGTCTGCTGCAGGTTGGCGGACGGGTCCACGGAGCGAGGGCACGAGGGGCGGTGCCCGCAGAGGAAGGTCGCGGTGGTCGGTGGCTGCGAATGGGGAGGGTGCGGCCGCCGAGGGTTTTAACCGCCGCCGCTTGGATATGGAGGCAGTACCGACGTCTCGTCCGGGAGTGACAGGGCGCGGCGGCAGCGACAGGCCGCGCACGACGACCTCCTTGTCGCGTACTGGCCCGCCGAGTGACATAAAGAAGGCGGCGGCGCTCGCAGGGTCAGCCAGGTCAATGACCGACTCGTCCCCATCAGCGTAGACAGTCAGAAGCGTCCCGTCAATGGCGGGGAAGGAAGGGAGGAGGAGAGGAGCGGGAGGGGCCGCCGCTGTGGTGGAGGTGCGTGGAGAGAGGGAGGGGGGTGCAGCGGCAGCCCCGCGGATGACCATCGCTGTCGCCCACAGCTCCGCCGTATCGGCGTCATTGAAGACGCGGACGACGAGCTCCCACGACCGTAGGAGGTGGGTGCGCACCGCGTTGGCGGACGCCTTCGCGTCGCCAGTCAGCGCGAAGGTTCGACATGCGGCCGGGATGGAGGAGTTGCGCGTTGCCAAAAAAACAGAGTCGGAGGCCATGACAGATGGAAAAAAATAGAGGGGCGTGGGTGGGTATCGGATGCCAGGACGTCGCGGGGGTTGGTCAGAACATACTCGGTGGCTACAGAACGAGGAAGCGCGACGCGGTACTCCGTCGAGTTGCAGACGCGGATGGCACTCGTGCCGGGGCAACCAAGCGGCCTAAAAGAACGCACACAGGCTGGGGCGAGGCAGTGGCGAGGTGGCTTACCTTGCGGTGGCGGGACGGAAAAAGGCGGGCGATGGTGGCGCGGGTCAGCGGGGGGCGGGAGAGGCTGATGCCTTGGTGGCTCGCCGGGGTGCGGCGGGAGGAAAAAAGGCGGGCAACAGCCGCACGCGACAGGCCTGCTCTCGGGCACGCATGGAGTGGGGTTGGGGGCGCATCCCCCCCCCCCCTCTCACCATCACAGGCGACGCGCCTCTGCGCGCGCAAGGGCACACCGCCCAAGCCACCACTCACGCACGACCCCGTAGATGCAGCTCAGGCCGACGTGCGATTTGCGCGCACTCGGCCGGGCCACAAAATCGGGGTGGGGTTGGGGGTGGCGTGGGAGTGGATTGGGGGTCTGTGTGGCCGGCGCTTGCGACGGCTTGCGCGGGTGATCTCCGACGCCGTGTTGCGATCCGCCACCAGTGCTCCACTTTGAGGCTCGCTCGCGTGGTGGGTGGGTCCGAGGGCCTGCTCCCGCCGTCGTTGCGAGTGGTCCACAAGGTCCCGATTCCGGCATGCTGGGGGGGTGGGGGGTGTTGGGCAATCTCAATTTTGAATATTGGTCGGGCCCGAACAGCCTTTGGGACGAAGAAATGAACGATCGTTGTTGGCCTGAGAAGGTTGTGGGGTTGCTCTAGGTTCACCGGTGGGGCCAGAGTGGTCGCGGGCGAAATCGGATTGCGAGAGTTGCGGGCGTGTAAAGGGGTGCTACATGACTACTGCCCTCTCTTGCCCTCTGCCCAGACTCCCGCGCCTGACGAACCTGACTAAACATCTGCGAACCTGAGCTTGCCCCCCAGAGAGGGGCTTCCAGTCACACAGATATCGAATTCGGGAGAAGAAAAATTGAAACTGTCAATTCCCAATGTCGAAACTTCATGAAGACGCCGCACACGCCCAGTGAATTCACTGGGCGTGTGCGGCGCCGAAGGAGGTCCAATAATGTGTCCAACGTGATCGTGAAAGTGCTGAGAATCATGTGTGGAGCGACTGATGTCCGCAATTGCCTTCGGAACTGCCAAGTATGCCCAAAGTAGAGCTATTTTTAGAACAGTAGTAGGTACATTTCCTGTGGCTGACACCTCAATTTGAGACCACTCTCGAACGGAGATTTTGACGCTGCTTTTTGTTCAAAGTAGTGAGTGCGTTTGAGATTTCCATGTATTACACTCATTACAGCTAGTCGTCGCTGCGTGATGCCCACCAATGACGTGGAAAAGCTCGGTCTGGGGCCGGCCCACCGCCACCCACGGCCTCCCAGCCTTTTGACAGCTCCAAAAAATTCCCGCGACACTGTCGAAAGTGACAGCGGCGGTCGCGGCGTTGTGGGCCACCCCCGCGCGTGCAGACAGGAACGGACAGGGAGGACGGCCACCGCTCGACCCCGCCACGACCCCCCTCGCCACACGCGCTGGCGGGCCTGTCCGCGCCGCGCCGCGACGTCAGTGCACACGGCGGCCGTCTGGAAGCGCGCACGCGCCGTGCCCACGCCCGCCGCGTCGGGGACGCCGCCGCGGGCTCGGTCGTCCACCGGGAGCCGCGGTGCCACGGCGTCCCGCCGCCGGCGCTACCGCCGCCTCCCTACGTCTGCCCACAGCCGCCGCGCCGCGCTCCCGGTGGGAGTCCCGCTCGCTGCAGGACGGTGGCTGGGTGACGGGGGGTACCGCGTTGCTTGCTGCGCTTGCGACGCGTGTGTTTGTGTGTGCAACTTTCGACGAGCAGGTGGGTCGGTTGTCTGGGCGGAGAGGGGACGCGGGGAGGGAGGCGGCCTGCGCCGTGTCGCTGGGTAGCGCGCCGTGGTGTCCGGTCGAGTAGCATACATCGGTCCGTCGGTGCGAGGTGTTGCCGGTCGACGCGCCATCGTTTGATTTGGTGCTGCTGGCCTTCGGTGAGGGAGTGTTGCGATCTATCATCGGGATTGTCCTCCTGTGGCAGTGACCTGTCAGCTCCTCGTCAGCGGTGGTCACCGGAGCTGTGGGGGAAGTTGTACCGCGTACGTGGTGGTGAATGAACGGCAGCGGTTGACGTGCCAGAGGCGGGTTGGCGTACGAGCTGCACACGAGCAGCGTTGCGGCTGACCTATACCTCCAGGTTGCCCGATCGGGAGTTGCAGCTGCCCACCTTGTCCAGCGTTTGCAAGGTGTTGCCGTCGCCGCTGGCGGTGTGATCTGCATCGGTTCGCCCGCCTATCCCGGTCATTTTTTGGTGTTTCCTTGCTGAGGGGCGAGCGTGCGTGTCGGCTGCTCGTGCATCACACGTTGGCCACGTAGCCACCGCTGCCCATCCTCGCGATGGACATCGACAGTGCTGCGGTGACGGACGCGCCCGTGTCGGCACGGAGGCTACCGCCGCCCTTGGCACTGCATTTGGACTTGCCACCACCAGACGACACCGAGGCGCCCATGGACGTGGACGCTGCGGCTGCCGGGGCGGCGGCTGCCGCTACGGCTGCCGGCATGGGTGCCATGACCACCTCGGGTCAGGCGGCTGTGGCCACCGCAGCAACAGCCGCCGCTGCCGTCCCCGCAGCCGTTCCCCACTCCCCCAGTGTCGGAGCGGGCGGGTTGGGCGGCGTCACGGGCGGCAGCGCTGGCGGTGGCCACGGCGGTTCGTCGTCGGTGTTGAAATCGTTGGCGGCGGCACCGGCAACGATTGGGTTCCTGCCGCCCGCCCCTGGCGCTACGCTGGCTGCAGGCGATTCAGACGCAGCTCCCTATGCCAAGATCAAGCTGGATGAGCTGTTCTTCACGTGGCTCTCCCGGGCAGACATTCGGCTGCTGGTGGCATCGCTGTTGGAAGACGCCGCAGCGGGGCGCCCGCTGCCGCCGCCGCCGCAGTCCTCCATCCATGGAGCCGTCTCGGGCGGAGGCGCCCACCCTGGTGGGCCCGCCTCGCCGAGTTCCGCCGTACTGCACGGTGGTGGGTCCGCCGCTGGTCTCGACGCGAATTCAGCAGGATCCCCGCCGCACGGAGCGGCGCATGCGCCCGGCCACGGGCACTCCCCGTCGACGCTGGGCGGGACTCCGACAGCGGCATTGTATAGCCGGGGCGCGCTGCCGCTGACACCGTCCTCTCCTGTCTCCCGGTTTATCTCTGCGAATGTCGCGCCGCCGTCGCCGCGATCCCCCAACCGGTCGGTGTTCAAGCTTGCCTCGTCGCCGTCGTCGACACCCTCCTCCTCGGCGGGGGGCACGCCCAAGCGATCGTCTTCACGGACGCTGGTAGAAGGGTCAGGCTCACCAAGCCGCGCCGTTGGTGCCGGGGCAACACCCGATGTGGCGGGCGCCGTCGCGGCGTCGCTCGCCTTCGCTGGTGCGCAAGTTGGCCGAACGGCTTCTTTTGACGCTGCTGCGTTAGAAGACGCGGCGGCGGCAGCAGCGGTGACCAAGACGTCTGCCGACGGTGTGGGCGCTGCTTCTGTGGGCAGCGACGCGACGCCGGTGACCAAGCCCGGCGCCCAGCAGCCAGTTAGCGATGACGGTGATGCGCGGATGGAGCAAGAAATGCCGACGTCGCGCGGCTCCCCTGCATCCCCTCGCCGCACCGCACTTGATGCGTCCACAGTACCTCCGGTGGTGGTGTCCCCGCTGCTGCCGTCGACGGCGGCGACGGCACCCGCCAGTGTCGCTGGTGCGGCGGCTGCGGTAAACAAGGACGCCACAGCGGCTGCGGAAGATGCTATGGACAGTATTGCCCTTCATGACGCTCCCGAGTCCAGTGTCCCGGCGTCGGGCGCGTCGAGCGACTCGGACATGGCGGACGTTGAATCGGAGGGGGGGGTGACGAGCTCCGTGGAGCGTGCCTCCACCACCGCAGTCGCGTCGTCGATGGGCGTCCCTGACGATGGTGCTGTGCTGGGCGTACCGGTCGTGGACGGGATTGACATGGATGACGATGACGGGGAGCGGTTGGCGGCGCGCGGTGCGGGCGCAGACGGCGCCGCAACAGCTGGCCCTGTCGCGGCTACAGCGCGCGCGGGTGGGGCGGCGGGAGGGGTGGGGCTTGCTGCCGATCTCGGCGCCGCCCCCGGTGTTGCCAAGGCGGAGCCGGGCGCGACTGCTCCCAGCGTGCCGAACGACGTGTCGACTACCCCCGGCGTTGCGGGCGCTCCATCTGCCGAGTCGGAGCAGATGGTCGACGACGTCACATTAACACCAGCACAGTCAGAGGACACGGTGATGGCGGGCACTGGCGCCGCGGCGGCGGCGACGGTGATTAAGAAGGACACGGCGACGGCGACCAAGCCGCCTGTGCCACGGCCACCGGCGTCCAAGATCGCGGCGCAGGTCGCGTCTAAGGTGGCTCCATCGCGAGAGGCGGGCGCGATCCCGCGCTTTTACTACCCGAGCGGCCGCGATGCGGAGGAGCGGGAGGCGCGGGAGCGGGCAGCTTCGGAGAAGTTCTGGGCGGGCCGTCGGGAGAACCCCGACGCACCACTGACCGACGGGGAGGTAGCCAAGCTGGTCGTCGAAGTCGGCGGCCTGGCCTCCTTTTTTGCCACCCTCGTGCGCACCCGGATCATTGCGTCCAAGGACTGGAACTCGGAAGGTTCGGAGGTCCTCTCTGAGGAGGCCTTCAAGCGCTGGTACGAAGCTGAGTGTGCGGGCGTGTCGCGCGACGACCGCATGTTCCGGGCGCTGCGGGGCGACGCGGACCGGGACTACGTGGTTGCATCGGACTTCAAGGCTGTCCTCGACAGCCTCCTCGCGTGCCACCCAGGCCTCAACTTCCTCAACGCCACCCCCGAGTTCCAGCAGCGCTACGCCGAAACCGTCGTAGAGCGCATCTTTTACGGCTGTGCGCGCACGCACGCGGGCCGGTTGACACTCCGCGACGTGCGGACGGCGCACCTGCTTGACACGCTGCTGCTGGTAGATGAGGAGGACGACATCAATAGGGAGCGGCGGTACTTCTCGTACGAGCACTTTTACGTGCTCTACTGCCGCTTCTGGGAGCTGGACAGTGACCACGACCTGCTTATCGACCGGGCGGACCTACAGCGCTACGGCGGGCACGCGCTCTCCTACCGCATTGTCGACCGGCTGTTTAGCGGTGCCGCGCGTCCGCTGGACGCGGCGCGCGAGTCGACCAACGGCAACGGGGGGGGCTTGATGGGCTATACCGACTTTGTGTGGTTCTGTCTCTCTGAGGAGGACAAGACTTCCGACACGGCGATTGACTTCTGGTTCAGGTGCGTTGACTTGGATGGGGATGGGGTCGTCACGCTGTTCGACTGCGAGTATTTCTACAAGGAGCAGCTGCGGCGGATGGAGAACCTTGGCCATGAGCCCGTGTCGGTCGAGGACATCCTCTGCCAGTTGCTCGACATGATTCGCCCGTCGGTTCGGCCGCCGCAGATCCGACGGCGGGACCTCAAGAGCTGCCGGCTAGCGCCCGCCTTCTTCAACGTGCTCTTCAATCTGAACAAGTTCTTTGCGCTGGAGAGCCGCGACCCGGTGGCAATCCGGCAGCAGCACGCGTCGCCCGAGCTGACCGACTGGGAGCGCTTTGCGGCGCTAGAGTACCTGCGGCTGTCGGCGGAAGAGGAGGATGCGGATGAAGAGGACTGGGACGACAACACCCGGGCGGCAGGTGCTATCATGGGGGAAGCTCCTTTTTGATAATATTTTTCCGGTTTCTTGGTCTTTTGCTTGTTCTTTCTCTTCGTGTCTCTTCCTCTTTTCCTTTTTTTTCTCTTTCTCTACTTTTGTGTCTGTTGATGTTACGCCAGGCGCGGTGCGTTTGCCACCCCCTCGCACCTTCGCCCCTCGTCATTGCCAATTTGCTGATGATATCCTTGGTGGAGCCGCTTGCCCGGCGGCCGAAGCCCGGGGTCCCACCACTTGGATGCGGCGTGCGATGAGGCAGAGATGGCGTCCGCCTAAAGCAGGAGGAGTGTCGGCGTGGCGGCGATGGACAGGCCCCGCACACGTGAAAAAATGTCAATCAGCCAGGCTGCTGCTGGGCAGCTTTTGTTTTTTAAAACATGCAGGTTGCTGCCGTCCTGCTGGCCACGACGTCAGCTTGACGACGAATGAGGCTTACACGTCTCTTCCCGTTGATCCGCACGGCAACGGCATCCGCGCCCGCCCCCACCCGCACCCGCCCCACCGCTTCCATCGCGCACCCCGCCCCCCACGCGCGCCGCCGCCGCCGCCGCCGTCGTCTGCTCGACGCACCCCCCGTTCTGCTCCTCTGCCCCTCGCACCCGTAATGACCACCCTGGAGACGGCCACCGTGTACCCCCCCTCGGAAGACACGTACCTCCTCCTCGACGTGCTCGCCGCCGACGTCCCCACGCTCCCCCTCCTCGCCGGCGCCCCCCCGCGGCAGCGACAGCAGCAGCGGCGGCAGCGGTGGCGACAGCGGCAACCCCCACCGTCGCAGCCACCACACTCTGACGCGGCTCCTGGGCGTGCCCCCCCCCCCCCCGCCCCCCCCCC
>ENA-ORXR01000553-ORXR01000553.1-marine-metagenome-genome-assembly--contig:-NODE-553-length-49414-cov-7.367675_pt1 | contig 49414 bp, 44 predicted proteins | sample MGYA00237866_ERZ511479 | MGnify/ENA metagenome assembly ERZ511479
GAGATAAAGAAGTGGTTTAAACGAAAGTCCGCGTCCGACCAAGGAGGTTTGGTGAAGATTTGCGATAAGGATAGCAGCCGTGCCAAGACATGGTAGAAGTGCGCTGAGTCCAGGAAAGTGAGTTGTCTCGTCGTAGTGACAAAACGCTACCAGAATGCTCACTGCTCCGACAACTCCAATGAAATCGGATGTCGGCTTGGAAAAAGATATCTTGTGTTTTGATAGTGCGATCACGCATCCTAGGAGCAATTCCCAAGCCCTACTTGGGAGGAGGAAGAACGCGACGCGAGGGAACTGCTCCAGAGAAATTAGGCTGAATCCAAAGGAGATGGCAAGAATAGTCCACAGCACGATGAGGGCCGTGCCCTTCCCCCTCCTGAGAAGAAAGTACAAAAGGAATGGGTAGGTAAGGTAGTATTGCTCTTCGATCGCTAGAGACCATACATGAAGGAGGGGCCGAAATTCTGCTGAGAGGTCGAAGTAGTTTGTCTCTCTCATATGGAAGACATTTCCAATGAGGAGAGTCTGAGAAACGATTGCCTGCCCTAGCTCTCGGAGGTCGGCAGGGAATAGGAGAAGGTATCCAAAGGCTCCTACAGTCACGAGGAGAAAGAGACTGGCCGGTGCTATTCTAAGGATCCTGCGCTTAAAGAACTGAAGAAGAGAGAAAGTACCTGACTGGATTTCTTCTTGGAGAATGAGAGTGATGATAAAGCCCGAGATGACAAAAAAAATATCAACCCCCACAAAACCTCCAGGAAGACGTGATCCTAAGTGGTAGAGGATTACTGCCAAGACAGCGATTCCACGCAGCCCGTCGATGTGTGCTTGATACCCGATTCTCGTCGATGGGAGCGGCGGCATGAAGGGCAGTTAGGCTTGGGCTATCAAGTGTTGGAGAAGAGAATTTCGATACCGGAATTTTAGAGAAGCCCGAAGTGGTAGTTCGCACTGTGTGTAAGCTAATAGGAGAAGCCGAGTAAGACGCGAAATGTTTGAAAGAATCTGACTGGCACTAATCTAATATAACTTGTGCACTTTAGGGGACTGTTGAAGAACCAGTCCGCGAGTCGTAGTTCGGTAGTATTCCAGAGTTGATACGACTATGCCAAAATTCCGAAATTTGAGGAGCAGAAGAGTATTTGGTAGGTATTTCTGCATCGTAGAGCACTGACTCTTCTTACGAGACAGTTTATGAGCCAGGCAAGTGCCTGTTTCGGCGTCCCCACACCGTGCACGTGCCATGAGTGGATCGATAGGTTGAAGGCGAGACCAGCAATGAGCATTCGTTTGGCTACATTGTCATGGCCGACGAGAGTTGTCCGTCTCATGCCGCCGTGGTCGAGGATATGCCGAAAGCTTCGTTCTCCGAGCTCTGAGCGCTTTCCCATCAGGTCCTTTCCAGAGTCTCCTGAGTTGTTCTGACGATTACGTTCAAACACCTCCGCATCGTCTTTCTTCTTGGGAACTACACGACCAGCAGGCTCTGAGACGACCGGCTCTATTCCCGCCTCGGAGAGCTTCAGGAGTTCCTCCATCTTGTGGTAGCCCTTGTCACACACGGCTTTGACCACACGATCCTCGTTGGTGTCCTCGGGACTGTCGATGCCTTCAGTATCTTCGTCCGAGTCGAGCTGGCTTCTGGTGTAATCGACCATGCCTGCCGCCGCCTCGACGTGGTCCGACATGCCCTCGCTGTCGGCTTTGTTTGCAGGTTGTATCTGCACGGAGAGTAGCGCTCCACTATCGAGATCGACTGCATTTTCCACTTTGTGGATCATATCCCAAGCCCCATCCTTACGCGGGCCCAGCTTAGCGTCTGGGTCATTGGGGCTCACCCATTCTTCGTTGGATACACTCTTATTCTTCCTTGTCCGGTCGAAACGAACTACCGCATCAGTGTCGCTCGGATCAATACCTTCCTCCGCCGCCAGTCCCCGCACGTAGTCTAGGTAACGCACTCCATCCTCCCTTCGACACAGCTTTTCTTTACTCGCGTTGGCTTCTAACAAGCTACTGTCCAGCGCGATACTCTCGCCTTCCAGTAACCCCGCTTTCATCAGGGCCCGTAGCGACAACGCAAATGCTTCTTCGAAAACCTCCAAAGGCAACCGAGTCCGGATTCGGGAGAGGCTCGAGTGGTCAGGAGTCGCTTCCGTGAGGTCATAGCACAAGAACCGTCGGATCGAGATAGAGTCCTCGCAACGAGAGGCAATGCCCCGTTCGCTACCGATGCCCTCGAAGAAGCCCACCACGAGCATCTTGAAATACACCTCAGGATCTATCGGGGGGCGACCGCCCGTAGACGAAGAGTAGTAGGGCGCACATAGATCACGCACTGCTTCACCGAAGCCCACAGCCTCCATGTCAGCGGAGAGACGGTCGTAGTAGGTGTCTTTGGACGTCAATGCGATCTGATCCCGCTGAACCCAGAACTCTTCCTGATCGGGAATCTTCTTCCTGCGCAACATGCGCAAAAATAACAGGCTACCGCCATTGCGCAAAGGTTTCGGAACTTGGGATGGTTTTTCAACAGTCCCCTAGGGGGAATGGCACCAGTTTAGAGCAACCTTTCGGCTGATTTGCAGCAAATCGTTAAAGAATTTGATGCAGAGAACCCGGACTGAGTAATGGGTATTCATGCTAACAAACACCTCATTTCTCCCCGGGTTCTCCACCTTGTTATCTGGTCGTTGCAAACGCTCCCCGCAAGCAGTTTTGGAGGCTCGACGAGAAGAATCCTCAGGCCAGTGTCTCGACGGGCTTAGTCAGCAACTCGAGTCTGAAATTTCCTCTGAACTTCTCGACCGTCACAATGCCACTCAAAGAGAACGGATTTACTCTACAAAGGTCACTTTTTGGGCATTTCTCGGACAGGTGCTCTCTGAGGATAGCTCCTGCGCCCGAGCAGTAGCCCGAGTCCAATCCTGGATGAAGGCAGCAGGGAGACCTACCCCAAGTGCTGCAACCACCAGCTATGTAGATGCTCGCCAGGCTCTGCCCACCGCCCTTCTCCGAGATATCCATAATTCTCTGTGCGATCAGCTTGACTCTATAATGCCAAATTCCTGTAAGTGGCGTGGCTTCAACGTAAAATCCGAGGATGGAACCTCTGCCCAGATGCCAGACACTGCGGCAAATCAGGAAGCCTATCCACAGCCCAATAGCCAGGCTTCAGGGTGCGGGTTTCCCACCATCAAGCTCGTCGGTCTTATCGATCTCGGGCATGGTGGCCTCCGTGATTTTTCCGAGAGCATGATCGATACTAGCGAACTCCGCGGGCATGACCTGCTTGAGGATTATCTGGAGCCTGGCGATCTACTCGTCGCAGACCGACTCTACTCTTCCTTCGAACTCATCGCCCGCCTCCAAGCAAAAGGTGTCGAATTCGTCGGGCGCAATCACCAATCCCGTAAGGTCGACTTCCGCAAAGGAAAGAAGATTGGCCCCGATGAGCGAATTATCGAGTGGAGGAAGCCTTTTCAGCCCCCGGGAAGCCAGCTAACCAGAGAGCAGTGGGATACACTCCCTGACCGGTTGGAGTTACGCATTATCCGCTCCAAGATCACAAATAGAGAGGGAAAAAAGCAGGTCTGCTATTTTGTGAGCACCCTTTTGGACGCGGTAGCCTATCCATGTGATGAAGTGGCCTCTCTCTATGTGCACCGCTGGGAGATCGAGGTGCGTCTTCGTGACATAAAGACGACTATGGGGATGGAGCTTCTTCGGACAAAGACGCCTGAAATGATACGCAAGGAAGTCCTGATGCACATGATCGCCTACAACGCGATAAGACTACTGATGCTCAAAGCGGCGATAGGTTGTGGTAAGTCCCCCCGAAGGATCAGCTTCAAGGGTGTAATTCAGGTGCTTGAAGAGAACCGCCATGGGTTCAGAGATGTGGCGGGGAAACCGCGTAGGACAACCCTATTGAAGGAGAATTTATTTCGCCGTATTGCGGAGCGAATTATTCCTGATCGCCCAGGCCGTCACGAGCCTCGAAAGAAGAAGAGGAGATGGCTGGTTACAACAACCGAGGCACTCCCATTTCACCCATTATCGCAATCCCGATCCACCAATGAAAATCCTCGATCAACTCGCCTAAACTGGTGCCATTCCTTCTAGCGCACTGTTTGCGAGACTACGTGGTGTTAAACCCCAGCAGGCTGTGCTGGCTTTGGATTCCGCTTGGTATCGATCACGCGACGGATCTCGGATGCCAGGCGCTCCAACTTATAGGGCTTCTGCAAGAATCCAGCAGGACGTCCGCCGGTCTCTAGAGAAAATTCATCGAGGTCGACTAGGAAGCCGGAGCAGATTAGCACTGGGATCTCACAGCCAACTTCGTTCAAGCATTTAAAGGTGTCCTTGCCTGAGAGCGTTGGCATGGTGAGGTCGAGCATGATCGCATCGATCTCTTCGCCGTGTTCTGCGACTTTCTCAAGGGCAATGACTCCATCTGAAGCTGATATCACATCATAACCATGGTGGCGTAATACGCCCTCACCGATGGCTCGAACGCTGTCTTCATCATCGACGATAAGAACGGTTCCACTGACTTGGCCAGAAGCGATTGCGATGGGCTCTTCGTGTGAGTCTTCCAGATGAAGCGATCCTTCAGTGCCACCAAAGTTATCATCTTCCGAAGACTCGGCCTGAAGGCGAGTCTCTTTCGGGAGGTAGATAATGAACTCGGTTCCGACTTCAGGTTCTGACACGAAATCAATCCAACCATCGTGTTGTCGGATGATTCCGAAGGACATAGCGAGACCTAAGCCAGTCCCCGATCCTGGATCTTTTGTCGTGAAGAACGGCTCGAAGATTCGTTCTTGGAGTTGAGGTGGAATACCTTCGCCGTTGTCGCGAACCGTGATTGCAACATAGTCTCCAGTTTCAACAATGTTACCCTTCATTTTCACGTCCTCTTCGGTAATCGTGCAGTTGTGGGTGGAGAGAGTAATTTGCCCGCCTCGTTCTGGAAGTGCGTCGCGAGAATTTAGGCACATGTTAATCACGACCTGTTGAATCTGAGTGCTGTCGACATCGACTTCCCAGAGGCGATCGTCGAGATCGAGTACGATTTCGATCCTTGGATCGATACTGTGGCGAAGAATTGAACGAACTTCTTCGACCATCGAGTTCAGGTTTTGACGCGAGAGTACGAGGTGGCTTTTTCGCGAATAGCCAAGGAGTTGTTTTACCAGGTCGATCGCGCGATCCGTTGCTTTTTGAGCGTTGCCCATGCGCTCGTGAATCTTCTTATTCGATGGGTCTTCCTCCAGAATGGCTAGAGAGAGGTTCCCCGATATCGCAGTGAGAAGGTTGTTAAAGTCATGAGCGATACCACCGGCTAGACGTCCAACCGCTTCCATCTTCTGCGCTTGTTGCAGGCCGAACTCCAAATTACGCTGCTCAGTCTTGTCGCGGAAAATCCACAAACGCGCGAATGGGCTGTTGTCCTCAAGCACCACAGGAGCTGTGTAGACATAATAGGTGCGCTGCTCTGGAGCCAGAACTTCCCATTCCTCATCGGCTGAGAGTTCTAGATTGTCGGCGTAAAAGTCCCAGCGTCTACGGATCAGTTCGGAGTCTTGAAATTGTTTACAGATCGCTTCACCAAGGTTTGGGTCGTCTCCCCGAATTACACTCTCTGGAAGATCGAAACGCTCTGCAAAGCGGCGGTTCGCGGTGATCAGGCGACCGTCTGGTCCTACCACGAGGATTCCGTCAGGTGATGAATCGAACGTTGCTGAGAGGAAGCCATTCGTCCGTCTAAGCAAGCCCTGGGATTCTTCAAGTTTGCTCGTCCGCTGATTGACGAGGTCTTCTAGTCTGGACTTCGCATTGCGTTGGTCGGCCAATAGAATTCCCAAAGCACGGCGAATCTTACGGAGTTCTGGGAACAGACTGGATTCACTGAGGTTGGAACCGCCATCACTGACCACGGTTTCAAAGTCCTGCATCAGGTCTGTGAATGGCTTCACTAAGAAGTGAGACACGGTCTTGGCTCCTAAGGCTACTAGGATAACCAATCCGCAAAAGATGATCAGTGGCAGGCTGCCAAACTGAAGGTAGCGAACAGCAAACAGCATCGCCACCAGAGGCAGAACGCCAAAGGTAATAAATGCAATTGTAAGCCTGACTCGAAGGGAATTCATCTGAACGGGCAGTTCTGAATAGGGCGCGAACGTAACACTAGAGATCGTTCACAAACTCAATTCGGACGTAGATTCCTCGTCTGTCTGCCTGTGGGACAGATTTTTCGGGGTCATCTAAGATTGGTGGGTCGATGATCGATGATGGAATTCCGCGAGCAAGAAGTTCGCGGGTGATCGTGTTGAGGCGGCTGCGATCGATCTCTCTATTTGGCTGAGAATTTTCACCATAGAGGGGAATCGCGTGAAGGCAGATTCTTGGGCGGAGCCCTTTCTTCTTACATTGAGCAATGAGCTCTTTGATGTCCTTTGTGATTGTTTCAACCCTGGGCATCGTCTGGGCACTCTGAAAAATCGTACCCGACCGGAAAGGAATATAGATCGATTCAGCGTGGCTCTTGATGGCTTGTATATTTACCATCGTAGCGTCCACCAGATTGGTCTTATCAACCGAATCAATCATTGTAAGGGTGGGAGCAGTCTCTAGAAATTCAGAATATGAAGGTTCCTCCAGTGAGCCGTCTGGTTTGAGAACCTGATCGACAATCGACATGTTGAATGTATCGGGAAGCTTAAATTGGCTTCGAAGAATCTGCATAGACCGGTTCTCGATTTGGAAACGAGTTTGTTTGTATTCGGTTTGCCGAATTTGCGCTAACTCGCCTTTGAGGGCATTTTCGCGGTCGCTCAGGTTGCTCAGGGCTGTTTGTACTGCGCGCTGAAATCGAACATCTTCTGCTTTTTCACGCTGGTTGGCGAACTGAGGCTCCAGGCTGTGAAATGCTGTGAATGACGTATTGACCTTGTCCGGATTGATCCCAGATGCTTTCAGAAGAGTGACGGGGTCGTTCTCGGTTTGGAGGGGATCATGAAGCCCGATGACCCTCGCACCACCCCATCCGCGCTCGACATCAATCAATTCGACTCCGGGAGTGTTGCGAACGTTCTTTGTGAACTGAGACCACCGATATTCACGAAGTCCCCAGAGAGCTAGGGCTAAGAGAGAGAGGAGAATGACCGCCGCGAAAAAGATTCGAGTGCCCCAAGATCCTCCTTCAAGGTCTCTTCCCATGTGCCGAATCAGACAATTCTCCAAGATCGGGGTGATCTCGTTCTGAATTTGATCGCTTTGAGGATCATTAGCACGGCCAATGATCTGATCCATTTCATCGGCGAAACTCTGGAGGCGCTGCTCAAGTTCTGGAGTTGGGAATCCGGACACGATCGCGGCTAGGCTGGTTACCGCACCGTGAATAATGATGACCTTTTTGTTCCCGATCTCCATATCGTCGGTAAACTCCAGAGGTTGACCGGCACTCCGTTGACCACGAAGAAACTCTTGGATTTGTCGGCACTCTTCTGAGGCTTGCGACGGGTCTAGAGAGATTTGATCAATGTCTGAATAGACGGAGACTTTCTGAATTAGGCTGAGATCACGAAGATTGATCAAACATACTTCATCAACTTCGTAAGATTCAGTCTTGAGATGGACATACTCTCGGTAGTCCATTCCTTTTGATCGAGATTCGAGAAGCCAGCGAAGACGTCTCGGCGAGGTTGCGATCTCGATTTTTTCGTTAATCGAGTCAGTGATTTGGCGGTTGAACGAGGCCAAATACTTCATGATCGCGCCACCCATCATGGGCGACAGAGCTTCGCTCATTTTACCTCGGTCTAGAGCAACACTCTTTCGAATCGAAGCGACAACACTTGTTTCGACCGCTTCAACGAATTCACGAAAACTCTCGTCGTCTCCTTCTGATCGCTTCTTAAAGGCGTCTGGAAGATCGGCACTAAGTTGTGAAACCCTGCGTTCAGGGTCGCTAACCATCTGAAAGACCTCATCAACAGTAGTCGCCTGGCGTCCGAGAAGGATTTCTCGGAGGCGGTTGATGTCTTCCGTGGTTCCTAGAGAGCCATCTGCTGCTTCCCAGACGTCGCTATGCTCAGCCTGAGGTGCGGGCCCTGCGCTTGTGGGCATTGGCGGGGTGGGCGCTTCCGATTCAAAAACGCTTGAGGGTAGAGGCGCTGATGCTGGTTGATCGACCTTAGGCGCACCCAAACTAGCAAATGGACCGCCGTTGGAACCATTTCCAGACGCGGGAAATGGTTCACGGGTAGAACGTGCTGGAGAGTTTTCGCTCATTGTCGATAGGAAACGAGGTTGGCCAAGGGCGAACTATCGCCCTTGGCCTTCCGTCCAATTGGATAAAGTTTTAGTTGTCTCCAGGCTGTTCTTCGGCGCTCGGAAGGGTTCCATCTGGCTGAATCCGCATTCCGAGTTCAACGAGCATCTCGCCCAAAATTGATTTCTTCACCGAAACAGATCGGAGATCTTCGGTCTTGTTCTCGATGATTGAGAGCAGGTGAGCACGAGTTGATTCGAGTTCGCGTGAAAGTTCTTTGTTCTTCGAGAACATGTCGGACTGGTACTCTTTGAACACTTTCGAAATCTCAGCGGCGAGTTGCTCGCTGGTATCAGCAACGACTTGATTGAGGCGAGACTGCTCTGTCTTTAGGCCATCGATCGAAGAGTTGATCTGGCTAATTGAACCTGTGGTGTTGGCTTGAGCAGCCTTTCGATCGGACTTCTCGGCTTCAAGACGGCCTTCAATTTCGCGGACTTCACGCTTCATGTGCTCCTCTACGAGATCGAGGCGCTTAGAGACGTTGCTCTGCAAGTGACCGACCTCGGTTAGCATTCGCTGTTCGAGCGATGCTAGCCGTGCGTCCATCTCTTGGAACTGTCGCCCGAATAGAAGGTCGCGGACAGCGTCGATCGATCCAGCGTCTTCAATGCCAGCGACTCCGCGCACAGCATCTCTACTCTTTGACTTGTTTCCGTTTGAGCCTTCTACGACTCGGCGAACTCGTGCTGTTCCATCTGCGATTGACATTACCTGTAATTTCTTTGAGTTTCTATAATATTTAACATTTCAAAAGAAAAGTCAAACGCCCTCCTTAGTTATTTTAAACTTTCTAAGTTCTTCTGTCATGCGTAGAACTGAATAATAGAGGATTTTTAAAAAAGAAAAAAAGGGGCCTAGTCACTATAGTCCATATAGTGTCAATTTACGAGAAATTGTAGCTAGTAAAAGGCTTCTACCGAAGAATTGGGAGGTATCAAGGTGCCTATTTTGATAGCCCGAGCGATCATCGAACTGCTATCTGGAGCGGAGATATGCGATGAGATCTGCCAGAGATTGGTCGGTCAGTTCCGCTAAAAGACCTCCCGGCATGGCTGAAACTTCGGCAGGTCGCGCGGTCAATACGTCATCTTTAGTCACTCGCACCACTTCATCAGAACCCGGCCCCGTTCTGTAGAGCGAGGCTGCGGGCGATGAGTAGACAGAGCGACCGAGGATCACCGATCCGTCTCGCAGGGTGATTTCGGTGGAGCGATAGGCGTCGGAAATCTGATAACTCGGGGCGATGGTCGCGGCCAAAAGCTCTTCGGCAGACCAGGTGCGACCGACGGCCTTCAGATCGGGGCCGAAACGATGGGATCCTTCGTGGCATCGTGCGCACTGCCGTTCGACGATGATTTTTTGCCCACGCTCGACCGACCCAGTTGCCCAATCGATCGAGTCCCATCTTTTGAGTTCGGCAGCCAAATCGACCCTGCCAGCAATCGCGATGCCTTTCGCAGACTCCGGTTTGTGCTTCCGAAGCCAAGCCAGCGCAGCGTCGGTGTCGGCGGCCGAGGCACCCGAAAATTTCGTGAACAGTTTGAGCAGGGACTGGCGCTCTGCTTTTCGAGACTTGTCAGAACCCAGCTTCGCCAGTGCTCCAACGATCTTGGTGATTTCTCGAGTTTGGGTCTTCTTGTCAGCAACCGGGCCCGCCTTCTGCAGGGCCGGGGCGCAGGCCTGGATGGTGGCTCGCTGATAAGAACTCAACCCACCAAGAAGCAGTCCGCGATCATCCTCTTCGTGATTTTCGAATCCCGCGATTGTCCGCACCACGGCGTCCTTCAGTTCGGGATCCGCGAAGTGGGGTGTGACGAGGATTCGCGCTTCGGCTTCTGGGAGTTCGCCGAATAGAGCAATCCAATCGGCTTCAACGATAAAGAACCCAGCGAACCTCACGATGGCTCGGCTTCGGGTTTCGCCCTCCATTGCGCCGATAAAAAGAGAGTGGTCGGCGCGCCCATCGGACGTAACCAATTTCGCGGTTGCTGGTAGATCATACACCGTGGCGCGAAATCCCGATGGGGCCCAAGACGCGCGTGTGTAGAACTCGACGCTCATCGAGCCGTCGTCGCTATCGGCTGAGTAGACTAGCTCGCCACCTCCAGCTAGCTTCCCGGCGAAACCCCAGACGAGAATCACTCCGAAAAGCATGGCGATGAGCTATCCAAATCTCATCCACTGCAGTCGAGAAGCCATGGCAGCGAGTAGATTTTAGTGTCCGCACCGGGCTACAAACTCACTGTCGCGACGCCCTGGGTCTGTTCTGACTGTCGGTTTTTGAAGACGACTTCGCTGTCAGCGTAGCGCAGGCCTTCGACCGGCGAAGCGAACCGAATGGTGTGGCGCGTCCGCGAACCCGCGGGCAATTGTGCCACGATGTGTTGGCCGTCGATTACCCGCCGCTCCAACTGGCCGAAGACGTCGATCTTCTGGCTGTCGACTCCCAGAATCCAACCCTCGGAAACGAGCTCTCCAAGTTCGATTGGTTCGTCCGAGGTATTTTCGACGACGACGTGGATGGTCTGTTCCGTCCGCTCGCTGTGGTAGGAGATTTTTAAGTCGGACACTCGGTTGTCGGCTCGATCCGTGACGACGCTGCCGATTCCATCAGCGATTCCCGAGGTGCCTTTTCCGAGCGTCTTGCCGACGACTTCGCCCGCGGTTTCGACCGGATTCGGGATTGCTCTGACGAGGTTTCGTGTTTGCACCACGGCCTCGAAGGTCAGGTAGCTTCCACAAATGAGCCCAACCAGAACGGCGATTACGCCAGTCGCACCGACCGGAATCAGAGGCACTGATTGGCGGCGGGCGATTCGAACAATCGAAAAGGCGATGAGGGATAGAATGGTTAGCCCGCAGAGCGAACCGATGGCTAGGGCGATAAGAACGTCGATGATGAACATGATGGTCGACCTTGCCTCTCCAAAGTGGGGTTTTGGCGAAGCCTGTGTGAAAATCTAGTGAATCTGGATCTGGGTGATTCTCCGCTAGCGGCGATTGGGGGTTGGGCTTACATTCTTAACCTTTCCGAACTTTCCGGCTACAGCCGCGATACCCCGACCGAAATTACTTTCTCTCCAGACCTCCATGTGCGGATTCCTAGCTTGGTTCTCTAACGGCGAAACTCAGACAGCTCGTCCCGATCATGATCGACTCGGTCAGGTTCTCAAACTCATTGAGCACCGCGGCCCCGATGACGAAAGCACCGAAGGCGAAGCCGATTGGTGGATGGGCTTCCGGCGCTTGGCGATTCTCGACCTTTCTGAAGCGGGCCGCCAACCGATGGCTTTTGACAGCGAGCGCTACTTTCTGACTTTCAACGGCGAGATCTACAACTTCCAAGAGCTGCGCGAAGAACTCGGAGATGATCTGCCATCCACTGGCGACTCGATCGTGCTCGGGAGCTGGCTCGCCAAACGCGGCCCAGCAGAGACGTTGCCCAAACTGCGTGGCATGTTTGGCTTCGCTTGGTATGACCGCCAAGATCGAAAAGTTGTCGCGGCCCGCGATCCCTACGGCATCAAGCCACTCTACTATTACGAACTCCCAGAAGGCGGTATCGTCCTGAGTTCAGAAATCAAACCTCTCTGCCATTTACTCAATGATCACGGAGCTCTCGATGTAAACGCCGAGGTGCTCCAGGACTACTTCCGCTGGGGCTCGATTCAGGCTCCCGACTCAATCCTGAAGGGCGTGAAGAGTCTGCTCCCCGGTCAGTATCTCGAGTGGGATGCCGACACTGGAACGCTCAAGATCGACCGCTATTACCTTCCAAAGTGGGAACCCAAGGAGAACTGGTGGGACACTCCAGAGCGCTGTCTTGAAGAAACTCGGAACCGCGTCATGGAAAGCGTCAAGGCGCACCTGATTGCCGAAGTTCCCGTCGGGGTATTTCTCAGCGGTGGTCTGGATTCTAGCATCATGGCGGCGTGTATGAAAGAGCTAGGCATTCCTGAGATCGAAGCCTTTTCGGTTGGCTACGAAGGTGATGCGGGATTGGAGGACGAAAGTTCAGCGGCAGCCAAGACAGCAAAGTTTCTTGGCGCCGAATTCACGGTCGAGCGTGTCTCCGCGAAGTCGTTGGAGTCACACTTTGATCACTACATCGGCCACCTCGACCAACCATCTGGGGACGCCTTGAACACCTATTTGGTTTCAAGAATCGCTTCGGAAAAGGTGACGGTGGCCTTAAGTGGATTGGGTGCCGACGAGTGGCTAGCTGGCTACAATGGTCATCGGATGATGGATGTTGCTCACCGATTCCCGATGTGGAAAATGGGATTGGGTGGTGCGCTGAACGGTGGGCTTGGGCCGTTGCTCAAGGCGCTGCCAGCTTCGATTCAGGGGCACAAGGCGACTAAGCTGTTTCGCTATGTTTCCGGAATGGACGGACACGGGATTCGGGAGATGCACGCCACTGGGCGCAGTATTTTCGCTCCTGATGATATTACTGATTTGCTGGGCGAAGGCTTGGTTGATGACCGCGTGACCGCCATGCCCGGATGGTGGGACGATGAACTTCTCGAAGCTCAGGCTCCCGATACTTGGTTGAACAAGTTACTCTTTCTCGAAACCCACACATTCCTTCAGAACACTCTACTGCGTGACAATGACAGTGTTTCGATGGCTCACTCGATCGAGCTTAGAGTTCCGTTGGTTGACCCAGAAGTGTTTCAACTTTCGGCAATGTTACCTCCCGATCAGAAGATCACTCCTGCTGGCGGAAAACGTGTTCTCCGCGAAGCGTTCAAAGATATACTTCCAGAGTGGATCTACGATGATCGCCAGAAGAAGACATTTACCCTGCCGTTAATGAAGTGGCTTCGAACTCCCGTTTGGGATGCCAGAGTGATGGATACACTGACTTCCCAGCGTTGTCGCGACCGCGGTTGGTTGCGCCCCGAAGCCGTCGAACGTCATCTCAAAGCTTATCGTAGCGCCAACGTCGATTCAAAGGCCGGCTGGAAACTCTCCCAAACTGTCTGGCTAATGTTTGTCCTCGAGTCTTGGGCCGTGTCCCATCTCGACGACGTCGGGTAGTTGAATGAGTTTCTCAGGAGAGTGGACTTGAAGTCCGCTTCGTTTGTGGCGAGCTCACGCTATTCATTCAGGTGAACATAGCCGATAATGAAAACTGACCCGCAGGCATCGCAGCAGAATCCCTTCCGATAGTGACCGCTGGTTAGGAGTCGCTGCTTCCTGGCTTTGGTGCCTCGAGTGAACCAAAGGTGCTCGCGAGAAAGGCCGACAACGAGTGCACGAAGGAACGTCCCCTAAATTGTGACGTTGCCGTCTTCCATCGGAGGGCCGCCATGCGCATGATTGCCCTCATAGTTCGACAAAGACCGAGAGCACGCTAACCTTTCCCAGATTCAATCCGTGCCTCAAAGGGCGGCAGCGGCACCCCGATGGTATCGGCGACAGCTCGCAGCAGTTCGGACTCACGGCTGTCGAGAATTCCGTCGGAGGCTGCGGCTTGGGCGAGGGCTTCGAGTAACACTCGTTTGGCTTGGGGAGCGCTGAGGTTGAAGCGGTCGATGGCGCGTTCGATTTTATCAAGACCACATTGATCGGCTGGTAGGAATCCGATTTTGGATCCGGCTTTGGCCATGACTTCAGCGGCGCGAGAGAAGGCGGTGTTTCGTTCCGATTCGTCGTCGGCGCCAAGTCCTGCCATGGTCGAAATCAGAACCGACGCGTCCTTGGCTAAACGCTCGATCGAACTGTATTTGATTCTCGGTGGGCGGGTGAGGTTGAAGGCGCGATCGAGATGGCGGAGTAACACTTTCTGGAGTGCAAACTCGAACAAGTCGACTCGGCCATCGCTGCGAACCAGAGTTTCGACGATCTTTGCGAATCGTTGATACTCGTCGGGCGATAACCTGCGTAGTGTCGGGATCGCAATGTCGATGAGAGCAAGTTTGCGCGAGGAGTGTAACCCCAGGAATCCACGAGCGAGGCGTATTGCTTCGTCGTAAATTGGCACATCGACCGAGCTTCTTAGGCTGCGCAGTTCGGCCTCGCGGGTGCCGTTGTCTTGGCAGATGAGAAGGGCGAAAACCAGGGCCTGTGCCGCAGCTGGATGGTGCACGTCACTGATCCAGTCCTCTGGAAACTCTTCGTGCATCTGGTGAGCCATTTCGGTCTCGCCGTGGGATGGGCCTTCGAACGACGAGATCACCGCGTTGGCCAGGTCTGGTGGCGAACTTGTTCCACCATCGAGTTGGCTGCTCAGGGCGGCTGCCCGATTGGATCTGTCGCGACCCCGACCTCGTTTGCTTTGGCCCCTTTCTTCCCGCTTGGAATCTCGTTCGTCGCGTCCCTCCCAGCCACGGGAAACTGGGTGCAGCGAAACTTCTGGCAGTTGGCCATCCCAACTCGGATCGATCCGGCTGATGCGTTCTTTAAGCGGCGGGTGGCTGGCGAACAGACTGGCAAAACCCTTCTGGAGTCCGTTGGCGAAGAACATATGGCTGGCTTCTTCGGCCTTGGCGCTGGAGAGGGTCGAACCATGGCTGAGCCCACCGATTTTTTTCAAGGCACCGCCGATGCCGTCAGGGTTTCGGGTGAACTGAACGGCTGAGGAGTCGGCGAGAAATTCTCTCTGTCGAGAAACGGCACCCTTGATCAGGTGACCGAAAAACACACCGATGTATCCGACGATGTAGAGGCCGACGCCGACGAGGCCGAGGATCGTTCCGATGTCGACACCCTCGTTATTGCCTCCCCGGCGTTGGTGATAGCGGCCATGCCAAGCGACGCGGATGAACATTTGGCCGATAATCGCTAGGGCCAGAATTCCGAACAGCAGTCCGACCATTCGAAGGTTCAGCCGCATATCGCCATTGAGAATATGACTGAACTCGTGGGCGATCACGCCCTGCAATTCATCGCGGGTCAGCAACCGGATACAGCCTCGAGTGACTCCGATCACAGCATCACCGGGCGTCTTGCCAGCGGCGAAAGCATTGATTGACTCATCTTCGAGAACGTAGACCGCCGGAACCGGCGACCCGGCAGCAATGGCCATTTCTTCAACGACATTTAGCAACCGACGTTCATCAAGATCTGTGGTTGATGGGTCAACGGGGCGACCTCCCAAATCTTCCGCGACTGCTGCACCGCCACCGGCCAACTGCATCGTCTTGTAGCCGCTCGCCAAGGTGATCAGCACGAGCGTTCCAAGGGAGACAAGCCCGAGTCGTTCGGGGTTCCAGAGCGCCGGTGAATTCATCCCTTCGACTCGGCTCGATACGACTCCACCAGCCAGCGACACGACCGCATAGTTCGCAGCGACGATCCCGATGAGGGCGAGGATGAAGTAGATGATCAGCAACCGACTGCGTCGGCGGGCGTCATCTTGATGCTGGAAGAAGTCCATCGTGAACTAGCTACGCCCAATGGGCGCGCAATAACTTAACGGCCAGACCCACAAAGCGGGCCGTGTTGCTCGGCTAGTCGAACTTCACGTCGATATTCTCGCGCTCAGAGGCATCCGAGACTTCAAAAAGGGTAGCCGGAACAAAATTCATCATGTTGGCGATGAAACTAGATGGGAACATCTCGCGCTTGTTGTTGTAGTTCGTAACGGCGTCGTTGTAGGCCTGGCGGGAGAACGCAATTTTGTTTTCCGTCGTGCTCAGTTCTTCGCTCAGTTGCATCATGTTCTGATTCGACTTCAGTTCAGGATAGCCCTCCTGAAGCGCGAATAGGCGCCCGAGCGACCCGCTCAAACCGGTTTCGGCAACCGCCAGGGCCTCGATGGAGGCGCCATCTGCTGAGTCGGCAGATGAGCGAGCGTCAGCGGCTTGGCTACGGGCTGCGATGACAGCTTCAAGGGTACCCTTTTCGTGCTTCATGAACGATTTGGCGGTTTCCACTAAGTTAGGAATCAGGTCATGACGCCGCTTCAACTGAACGTCGATCTGGGCGAACGAGTTTTTGTAGCGGTTCCTCATTTTGATGAGACCATTGTACATTCCCATGACCCATAGGCCGAGAAGGATGATAATGATAAGCGGGATTCCTACGAGTGCCAGAAGGCCTTCAGTGAGCGATGCAATAGTGATCATTTGGTCGATTTCGGAAAAATTGAGTTTTAGATGTAAGTGATTAGTTTGAATCTAGACCGAATTGGTGTCCGATCCTAATACAAACAGTCACTGACATTGTAGCGTGCCTTCCATTTTCCAGACAATATCCACTCTAATATCCCTGTGAGCCTCACAACCGCCCCTATCCGCAACGATTTTGACCGCGCCCTTGTTGACGCTGAAGCGCCGCTTCAGCGCAGGCGCCCTGAAATCCTTCAGCTCAATGTCGGTAAACTCTGTAATCTGACCTGCGTTCATTGTCACGTGAACGCCGGGCCGTCACGGAAGGAAATCGTCACTGGCGAAACTATTGACCGGATGCTCGGCTGGTTTGAAAAAACCGATATCCCTACGCTGGATCTGACTGGCGGCACACCAGAGATGGTGCCTGATTTCCGCCGTTTGGTCGAAACTGTCCGTGGCTTCGATCAGCCCCGCCGTGTGATGGATCGACTCAATGCGACCATCATCAGCGAGCCAGGCTACGAGTGGGTTCCCGAATTTCTCGCAGAGCACGAGGTCGAAATCATTGCGTCGATGCCTTGCTACCAGCCTGAAAACGTCAACGAACAGCGCGGTGAGGGAGTCTTTGATTCCAGTATTTCCGCCTTCCAGAAACTCAACGAACTTGGCTATGGGCGCGATCCTCGGCTAGTTCTGAACTTCGTCTACAACCCGAATGGTGCCTTCCTTCCGGGCTCGCAGGTTGAACTCGAAGCGGATTATAAGCGCGAGATGAAGGAGCATTTCGGTATCGAGTTCAACAGCCTCTTCTGCATCGCGAACATGGCGATCGCCCGGTTTGCCTCTTATTTGAAGCGCAACGGTCAGCTCGAAGAGTATCAGCAGCTGTTGCGCGAATCCTTCAATCCCGGCACCGTCGATTCCCTCATGTGTCGGAACACGATCAACGTTAGCTGGTTGGGTGAGGTGTTCGATTGTGATTTCAACCAGATGATGAAGCTGCCTCTCAATGCCGATGTCGCAGGTGGGGACAAGTCTGACCCACTTATGGTCTGGGACATCGATCCAGATACCTTCTCGGAAGTCCCAATCCTCACTGGCAATCACTGTTTCGGCTGCACTGCCGGAAGCGGAAGTTCCTGTGGTGGAGCGCTGTCCTAGGCAAGTCTCCAAATGCAGTCCCAAGGTAGGGTCAGGACATCCCGTCCACCAGACGCTGCCCGCTGCAAAATCTGAGGCGATGTTGTGATGGTCACACATCGATCAATCGCTTAAGGTTCTGTCATGGATTCGGAAACGAAAACTCACAGCGTCCTCGTCGGCTACGTCCTCTGGATCTTTGGGATCTTCGGAGCGCATCGGTTTTACTATGGCAGAACAGTGTCTGGCATCATTTGGTTCTTTACCGGTGGGTTGTTCCTGGTGGGTTGGATCGTCGACCTGTTTCTCATTCCGAGCATGGAGCGCCGAGCAGGGAGGCTCTATCACCAAGGCCGGGTTGATTACACCGTGGCTTGGGTTTTGCAGACCTTTCTTGGCTACTTAGGAATTCACCGTTTCTACATGGGGAAGATCTGGACCGGGCTTCTATTCATGTGCACGGGTGGCCTATTCTTTATCGGCTACGTCTACGATTACTGCACTTTGAATGAGCAGATCAGCGAGCGGAATAAGGGGCGTTGATAGCATCGCACTTTGCTGACTGAACAGTTTCTCGCTCGCGGGGCAGATTGTTGCTGGGGTTTCGAGGGCTCGTTCTACCAGAGTGACCCTTTCGGAAACTGGGTGAGTCCGAGATCGAAAAAAGTGGGCCCTCCATGTCACAATTCGTGACCGATCTGCAAGTTCTTGTGCCGCGAGTGTTATCTCGCTCGCTCCAAGACCGTCTCCACTGTGATGAACTTTGCAAAGACAGCTCCAACCGTCGCCCGTGATCAGTGCGCTTTCGAGATCCTCGTTCGCCAGCATCATCGCCAGCTGATGGGTTACGCGATCGCGATCTGTCGTTCAGAGGATGCTGCGAAGGACATCGTCCAGGACTCCTTCTCTGGTCGCTTGGCAGAAACTCGATCAATCCGATCCTGCTCGAGATTTCGGGACTTGGGTTCGTGGAATCTTTCGCAACAAGTGTCGCGAGTGGCGTCGCACGCAGAACTTGGTCGGGGTCGACGAAGAGTTTCTCGAATCTCTTGAACTCCAACATGCCGACTGGCAATCCGGTGATTCTCGGAACGCGGTATTTTCCGCACTCGAAGCCTGTCTTCAAAATCTCCCCGAGGCGTTGGGCCAAGCCGTCAGACAGTTCTATTTCAGACGTCGCCCACAAGGTTCTCCATTGGATCGTCAGCCAGAGAGACAGTCGCGGAACATGGTTCAGCACTCAGGCAACGGTTCAGGCCATGCGGGCTCTCCTAGCTGGTGCTCGGGGAGCGGGTGCCGCATCATTGGAAGACTTCGAAGTAACGATTCGGGCTAACGGCCAAGACGCAGGATCGATTCAGATCACGGACGGCAATCGCGATGTTCATCACTTGGTCAGTTTGACTGAACTGGGCACTGACGGAGAGAACTCGATCCAGATCGAGACGAGTGCAGCCTCTGGATTGGCCTATCAAATCGTCGGTGTTCATCACCAGCCGCATCGTATTGGTAAGGAAGCGCCGAAGCAGGAAGAAGTGTTGAGTATTGAGACCGAATACAGTGCCACCGAGTTGGCCAAAAACGACGAGTTAGTAGTCACCGCAACACTCCGTTACCAACGCCCAGAAGCAGCGCCAATGACACTGGTCGACTTCGGATTGCCTCCGGATTCAGTGTTGTGACGGGATCATTCCAGGCGCTGGTCGACGACAACACGATCGAGCGATTCACTGTCCATGGTCGGCAAGTCACTCTCTACTTTAGAAGTATTCCTGGTCGTGGAAAACCGACATCATTTGAATACCGTTTGAAGGCGAAATTTCCGGTCAAGGCGCAGGCTCCGTTAATGGTCGTCTACCAGTATTACGAACCAGCGATTCGGTCTGTGACTTCGCCGGTTCTATTGACGGTGTTTTAGAATCTACTTCGTTGTAGGCGCTGCTGGAATTGCATAGTCAGCGAAATTCTTGTGATCCTTGCTGCGCGTGATTGTTGGGTATCCAACAAAGAAGTGGTTTTCGTCAATCAGGTTGAAGAAATAGTGTGTGGCACCCTCAGGAATCAATGCTCGGACTTTGTGTTTGTCGGCGATGATTTCTGCATCGTTGCGAAACCACTCTTCGTATCGTTTGCCGCCGTTGAGGGAGTAGACGAGGTGGGCTTTTACTACTTTCGATCCGTTGTTTTGGTAAGTGAGGACTGCATGGCGATCACTCACTGAGTGTTTTGTTGGTGTTGGGGCTCCATCCCAACCGGCGGGCTTCGATGATTTCTTCGGATTGAGCATCGGGAAGCTGGCGTCCATCTCGCTAAGTCGGTCATCGAGGATCTGGTTGAGTTCCTTGGTCAGTTCTGGATGTGTCGCAGCGAGGTTGTTGGCTTCTTCGAGATCGCCACGGGATCCGTCGTCTTTGTAAAGGCGGTAGAGCTCTGGAGTTGCATCTTTGTTGACCAAAAGTTCATTCCAATTCCGGATTAGCTTGTAGTTTCCTCGGCGAATCGACGATTGCATCGGGCCGTGAGGAAAGTGCCAGACCATGGTGTCGCGAACGGTTCCATCAGGATGAGTGATCAACGAAGAGTTGAGGTCGCTGGAGCCAAGAAAACCACTCAGATCACATCCATCGAGGTGTTGCTTCTCTAAGTTCTTAGTGTTCGTCCAAGTCAGAATCGTTGGGTAGAAATCGAGTCCGTTGGCCAAGGCGTCAGTTTGCTTTCCTTCCGCGATGCCGGGGCCTCGAATGATCAGGGGGACTCGGACGCCGCCCTCGCGAGCATTAATTTTTCCTTTATCGAGTGGGGCGTTACTGGTGTAAGTTTCTCCCGGGTGCCCGAGCATTCCGCCATTGTCAGAAGTGAAGATCACATAGGTGTTTTCGGAGAGTTTGTGCCCTGGCCAACGTGGGTCTTCTTGCTCGAGAGTTTCAAGCACCTGTCCAGTGTAGTAGTCGAGCGCCTCGACCATGGCCCCATAGTAGGGGTTCTTTTGCCCTGGGAGATCCCAATTGCCGGGATCGGTTGGGTATTCGACTCCCATTTTCTCACAGTACTTTCGAAGAAGTACTTCACTCCGTGTGTGAATGGGGGCGTGGACGAGCCAGTTCGCATGGTAAAGGAAGAAGGGTTTCGCTTTGTTGTTTTCGATGAACTTAATGGCATCGATCGTGTTCTGGTGTTTGGGAAAGCCGTTCGCGTCGAGTTGATAGGGGTCGCTGGGATCGGTGGTCGAAAATTCTTTGAGCCGGTTTTGGCGTGCTGATGTTGCTCCCCGTTCCATGGTCGATTCATCGAAGCCTTGATCGCTTGGCTGTGGGAAAGCGTGGTGGTCGATCGCGCAGTGCCATTTGCCAATGCAGCCAGTTCGATAGCCATTGGTTTTGAGTGCCTCTGCAATGGTCACCTCAGACATTGCCATGCGCCCGCTGTACCAAGGGGTGATCATAAGATGTCTCGGGTCACGAGCGTGTGGGGGCTCACCACCGACGACGTGCGTCTTCTGAGCGCGCGCCGGGTGTTTTCCAGAGAGGATGGCACAGCGGCTAGGTGCGCAAGTAGGTGCGGGAGAATACCCGTTCCAGAATAGGATTCCCTGAGTCGCGAGTCGGTCGATATTTGGCGTCTCGTAGGGGCAGGGCTCGTCAATGTCGTAACACCCGACATCTTGCCAACCGAGATCGTCAGTCAGGATGAGAACGATATTTGGTTGGCTTGGGCGACCCGTGCTTTGCCCGTGCAGAGCCGTACTCATAAGAAGAGAAGCAACGATAGCGAGTGAAGCTTGAAGCGCTGTTGGAAGCATTGGGAAATGAATGATCATTGTGAGATGTGCTGGAACTGTCAGACCCTGTTGGGTCATCGGGATTAGCTTGCGGTAAGGAGCGAAAAGACGGCTGCGTTAGGGACGTGTGGCCTCATAGGTCTTCGCCATTTCTTGGGTTGTCAAAGCGACCTTCCACAGAGACAGATCATCGATTCGGCCAATTAGATGCTGCACACCCAATTCTTCGGTAATGTGAGCGGGCGTGAGCCCCCAATTGCCGATCGCCGCGGCTCCGATCGTTAGCGGTTGATCGTAGGTGAGTTTCTCCCGCGACACCTCTTTTCCGTTTACGAAGTGGGCTACAGAGGCTGCGGCTCGGTCATAGGTAAATCCGTAGTGAATCCATCTACCAATCAGATTTTGGTCAAACAGTTTACCGGTGGGATAGCCCGCCTTAGCGCCTGAAGAGTCTTTGGGCACTCGGGCACCAAAGTAAATGTTTCCGTAGTCTGGGATCACCCATGGGGGCGACCCTCCGCGTAGTTGGGCGCCTCCCACTCTGCGTTGATCGTATGTGTCAGATGGGCGATGCCACGTCTGACGAATTGTCAGGGTCTCGGTTCCCTCGATCGTTTTCGGGGATGGGTGGCCTCTAATTGGCCTAGCCGTCTTTTCTTTAGCTTGGCCGTTAGGCTGACCGGGTTTCGCCTCGTGCTCTTCGCGAGAGATTTTTCCGTCTCCGTCAGTGTCCTTGCGCTCAAAAATCTTATGAGGCCCAGGCGGGATCTCTTCTCGCAGATGGGAGGGGCAGAGAGAAATACGCAGACTGGGATTCGAACCCAGGACCAATTGGTTAAAAGCCAACTGCTCTACCAACTGAGCTACCTGCGCTTTCAATCTCTGCCTCCCATTGGGAAGGGCAGAGTCTATCCGCTATCGGAGACGTTTATGCAAGTGGGAAATTTACCAATTCGCAGATCTCTAACAAAGTGGCTGATATCCGTGTTCGGGCGATCTAGAAGATAGGGGCTCAGCCCGGCTGATTGAGCGCCGTCGAGATCGGCTTTTGGGCAGTCGCCGACATGGGCACATTGTGCTGCGTCCCAGTCAGCTTGAGCACAGGCGGCTGCGAAGATTTTCGGGTCAGGCTTAGAAAGCCCGATGTCACCAGAGGCGATGACTCCTTTGAACCGTGGCGTCAGTCCGAGTCCTTTGAGAACGGGATGAAGGCGGGCATCGAAGTTAGAAAGCACCCACAGATCGAATCCGGCATCGGCGAGCTGTTTCAAGGCTGGCTCAACATCTGGGTAGATCTGCCAAGCAGCCGCCTCGCCATAGAAATCGAAAAGTTCAGTGAAGCAGGATTCGAAGCGTTCACTGTTCACTCCGGCTTCAGAGGGCGCAGCGCCTGCCAGCGTGAACGTGCGTTGGACGATGGTTCGCCACCAAATTCGGTCTTCGCCGAGGCCTGGTGGGTCGGCGACCATCTCGCGGAATGCCGAGCGGAACGATTTATCCAACTGCTCGGGAGAAGCCTCGAAGCCATATCTTGAACCGATCTTGGCATAGGTTTCCCCGACCGATTCGACCGTGCGGATGAGCGTTCCGGCGGCGTCAAAAAATACGCACCGAATCCCTCCGATTGGCGAGATAAGTCTTCGGTTGTGAGAGTCTGGAATTTTACTTGCTGGCAAAGCGGCTTGCTATATCCTATGCGCCTTGAGCTTCAACCTCGATTACGATCGGGGTCGCTTATTTTTGGCGAGTGAAGAGTGGGAGTCCTCCCGCTCTTTTTCGTCTACAGACCAAACGACGCAATGACAAACGAGCTCCAAGCAGTTTTCGAATACTTCGAGAAGGAAAAGGGAATTGACCGTGACACCATGGTTGACGCCTTGGAGAACGCCCTTCTTACAGCATCTAGAAAGAGTGTTGGCCCAGCCCGCGAACTTCGGGTCGATATCGATCCGGACAAGGCGACGATTAAAGCGATTTGCACACTGATCGTCGTTGAGGCAGTTGAACTTCCCTACGATCAAATTGATCTAGTGACCGCAGTGAAGCGGAACCCGGAAGCCAAGCTTGGTGATGAGATGGACTTTGAGGTCACTCCCGCCAACTTCGGTCGAATTGCCGCGCAGACTGCCAAGCAGGCAATGATGCAGCGCCTGCGCCAGGCTGAGAAGGAAAAGATCTACGAGGAGTTTAAGGATCGCGCTGGCGACATTGTCAGCGGAACCGTTCGTCGCTTCGAGCGCTCGGATGTGATCATCGATCTGGGTAAGTTTGAGGGCAACATGCCTTCTCGTGAGCGGGTCAATACGGAAGACTACAACGTCGGGGATCGTATCCGCACCTACGTGGTCGCCGTTGAGAACGGTAGCCGTGGTGCAGAGATCATCCTCTCACGTAGCCACATCAATTTTGTGAAGCGCCTGTTTGAGGCTGAGGTGAGCGAAGTCGCTGACCACACCGTTGAGCTGCGCTCCATTGCTCGCGAGCCGGGCTATCGCACCAAAGTCGCGGTTCACAGTGCTGATGAAAAGGTCGATCCCGTCGGTGCCTGCGTCGGTCTGCGCGGTGCGCGGGTGAAGAACATCGTTCGCGAACTGAACAACGAGAAGGTCGATATCATCCGTTGGAGTTCAGATATCGAAGAATTCGTCGCCGACGCTCTGAAGCCGGCCAACTTGCGTTCCGTTACTATTGATGAAGGCGAGCGCCGGATCCACGTCACGGTTGACGAGGAGGAGCTTTCTAAGGCCATCGGTCGTCGTGGTCAGAATGCGAGACTGACTTCCCAACTCATTGGCTGGGATGTTCAAGTCCAGAAGGACGAGTCCGCTCAGGAGCAGTTCGACGCTAAGGTTCAAGAAGCCATCGATAACATGGTTGAGCGCACGGAACTCGATTCTGGCGTCGCAGCTCGATTGGTCACCGCTGGTATGATTATGCCAGAGATGATTCTCGGCTTGGAACCTTCTGACATCGTCGAAGAGACCGACTTAGATGCAGGCCAAGCGGCAGCAATTATCAATCAGGTGACCGCCAAACTTGAAGGCGGAGAGGCACCAACCGTGGGGACGGAAGAAGACACGGCAGCAGCACAACAAGACGCAGCTGGCGAAGACACCGATGCCGCACAGGCAGCGGCTGAGTAAACGGGACTATTCAGTCCTACATCCACAAACAATTTTGGCTTCTTAAATGGGGCCTAGGAGAACGAGCGAGACATGGCAGGCAAGGACAAAGATGACGCGGGCAAGTCTGGCGACGGAACCGAGGACAAACCGAAAGGTGAAGTTCTCGATCTCCTCGACGGTAAAAAAGCACCGCGCAAAAATAAGCTGAAAGAGGCAGAGGCAAAGGCGAAAGCCGATGCTGACGCTAAGGCTGTCGAAGAAGATGAGGCAAAAGCTCTGGCGAAGGCCGAGCGCGACGCTTCAGTTCTCGATCTCCTCGACGAAGACGGCAATCCCAAGAAGAAGGCTGCGTCGAAGAAGGCGGAGTCGACAAACCTCCCTCCCATTTCCCTTCTTAAGGAAGAAGAGGAAGGGCTCGACTCCGTTGAACTCGCTAAGCGGGCGGCTGGTGCTGGAGCAGAATCCAAAACGGATGAGGCCGACGCGGATGCTTCTGAATCCGAATCCGAGTCGGATGACGATGAGGAGTTGGGTGAGAATGTGATTCACCTCAAGCCGCCGATCATGATTGAGGAACTCGGTGAGAAAATGGGCCTCAAGGCTTTCAAACTCATCAAGGACCTGATGGAACTCGGGGTGTTCGCCAACGTCAAAGGCTCGATCGAACCCGATGTCGCCGCCCAAGTTTGCGAGAAGCACGGTTTTGTCTTCGAGCGCGAGAAGCGCGAAAAAGGCGCGGGTGTTCACAAAGTTGAGGAGGTCATTGAAGAGCCGCCGGCTCCTGTGATCGAAGAGGAGAAGTCTGAGGAGCTACCGCTTCGCGCTCCGATCATCACGTTTATGGGGCATGTCGACCACGGCAAGACTTCCCTCCTTGATGCCATTCGCGCATCGAAAGTTACTGATGGCGAGGCTGGCGGAATTACCCAGCACGTTGCTGCCTACTCCGTAGAAAAAGATGGTCGCTCGATCACTCTGATTGATACTCCAGGACACGCAGCGTTCGCGAACATGCGTGCTCGTGGAGCGAACATCACTGATATCGTCGTTCTCGTCATTGCGGCGGATGACGGCATCATGCCGCAGACTCTTGAAGCGATGAACCATGCCAAAGAGGCAGGAGTCACTATCATTGTCGCCTTGAATAAGATCGATGCCAAGGGCGCCGACTTGAACAAGGTGAAGGGTCAGCTTCAGGAGCACAATCTCGCTCCAGTCGACTGGGGTGGTGAAACCGAAGTTGTCGAGGTATCGGCTCTAACCGGTGACGGTGTGGACGATCTTCTAGAGACTTTGACCCTGCAGGCAGAAGTGCTCGAATTGCGCGCCAACCCAGATGGGCCGGGTCGTGCGATTGTCGTCGAGGCTCGTGTTGAGCCAGGCCGTGGCCCAACCGCTTCGGTGATTGTCGAGTCTGGAACTCTGCGGGTCGGTAAGCCATTCATTTGCGGGCCTCACGCTGGTAAGATCAAGTCGTTGATCACCGATAGCGGTGAGACAGTGAAGTCAGCCGGTCCAGCTACTCCGGTTGAAGTGATCGGCTTTGCCGGCACACCTAATGTAGGTGACGACGTTGTCGAGATGAAGTCAGATCGCGAAGCGAAGAAGCTGAGCGAGGAGCGCCAAGACGAACGTCGACGCGAGAAGCTAACTAAGCCGAAACGAGCCACTTTGGACTCCTTCATGAACTCAATTGATGAGGGCTCGAAGAAGAATCTAAAGGTCGTATTGAAGACCGATGTTCAGGGCACTTTGGAGGCGATCTCCAATGCACTGAGCGAGATTGAGTCGGATAAGATTAACCTGAACATCATTCACTCAGGTGCAGGTGCGATTACAGAATCTGATGTCCTACTCGGAAGTGCTTCTGAAGCGATCATCATCGGCTTCAATACCAAACTCGAAAACAAAGCCGTCACCGTGGCTCGTCGAGAGGGTGTCGAAATTAAACTCTATTCGATCATCTACGAACTCATTGATCAGGTGCGTGAAGCGATGCTCGGAATGCTGGATCCCGAGACTCGAGAGAAGATTGTCGGTCATGCCGAAGTAATGGAGATCTTTAAGCTGTCTAAAGGCCGGGTCGCCGGTTGCATGGTCACTGATGGCAAAGTTCAACGTGACGCTCGTGCTCGAGTGATTCGTCAAGAACAGCCCGTCTACGATGGTGCGTTCGAAACACTCCGTCGGTTCACAGATGACGTTAAAGAGGTCAAAAACGGCCTCGAATGCGGTATTCGTCTAGGCAACTACACTGAGTACAAGAAAGGTGATATCATCGAGTGTTACACGCTCGAAGCTTTGGACGTCGCCCTCTAAGCCACCCGAGCAATCGCGTAAAACTGATCTCCCACTCGGAGATCGGCTGCGCGACAAACTCTTCGCAATCTCCAATTATGGGACACCGCCTAGCCAGAGTCCGAGAGCTTCTCAAACGAGAGATCGGCACCGTTTTGACTCGAGACTTCGTGTTTAACGATGCCTTGGTCACGGTTAATGATGTCGACGTCACTGCCGACCTGCGAAACGCACACGTGTTTTTGGGAATGGTCGGAACTTCTAAGGGCAAGCGTGAGGCGATGGAGAAGATTGATGCCCAGCGCGGCATGATTCAGCAAAAACTTGCCAAGCGCGTCGTGCTCAAGTTCACGCCGAAGCTGCATTTCAAGCAAGACGATTCTGTCGAGCGCGGTGTCGCCTTGGTAGGACTGATTGAAGAAGTCGATGGGATGCCCACGGCTCCTCTTGAAGAAGATGACTTTGAAGAAGGTTTCGGCGCTCCCGAGCCTGACGAGACGACAAGTTAGCGCATCGTCGGAGAAAGATGGTGATTCAGCGTAGGCTTTGCTGAAAGGCGCGGCTCTTTGGCTACGCTGTCCGCAGAGCCTAACGAGGTCACGAAACCCATGTCCAATTTGCAGACTTTACCGGAACCGGCTCCCGCAGAGAAAATCTGGGAAGTGATCCGCTCTCATTCGCGAATCGCCATTCTCGGCCATCTGCGACCGGATGCCGACGCAATTGGATCGCAGTTGGCACTGGGGCACGCTCTCACGGCTGCTGGTAAAGAGATCTTGGTGCTCAATGAAGACGGTGTTCCGCCTTCACTCGCGTTTCTTCCCGGCACGGACTCGATCGTTTCTGCCGCATCTGTGGTAGACACAGATCTCGGTGTCATCGATTTGGTCATCGCACTCGACACCTCCAATCACGAGCGACTCGGCCAGACTATTCTCAGTCACTTGCCGTCGGTTGACGGTGAAACTCCGTGGATCAATATCGATCACCACATTAGTAATGAACTGTATGGAGATGTTATTCACGTCGATGCTACCGCGGCAGCGACGGGCGAAATTCTGTTTGGGCTGATCAATGCTTGGGGAATCAAAGTAGGGGACGACGTTCGAGATTGTCTCTTCGCTGCGATTTCGACGGACACCGGATCTTTCCGCTACCCGAATACGACGGCACGAACTTTCTCGGTTGGCTCAGAATTGGTAAAGCTGGGGGTCGACGTCGGTCGTATTTCTCAGGAACTCTACGAGAGCTTCCCGCTTCGGCGTTTGGAGATGACGAGGGAGCTCTTTAAGACTCTCCAACTTGATCTCGATGGCCGCGTTGCCACATGGGTACTTAGCCGAGAAGTGATCGACCGACTTGGTCTTCTTCCATCGGATGCGGAAGGATTGATCGATACTCTCCGTTCGATCGATCAAGTTGAGCTAGCCATCTTCTTTGAAGCGATGCCCGAAGGCAAAGTGCGCATGAGTGCGCGCTCAAAAGAAGGTGGGCCAAATGTTTGCGATCTGTGCGGTCAATTTGGCGGGGGCGGACACCGCCTCGCTGCGGGAGCTAGACTCCTTGGTCCCGTCGACGAAGCCCGCGAAAGAGTTATTAAACACGTCACTGAAATCACCTATGGAAGCAAATCCTGACGGAGTTCTTATTGTCGACAAAGGCCCTGACATGACATCTCACGATGTGGTGGCAGTTGCTCGCCGTTGTCTGGGCATGAAAAAAATCGGTCACTGCGGGACACTCGATCCGATGGCCACCGGCCTCTTGATTCTGGTCATTGGTCGAGCCACGAAATTGTCGGATCTTCTGATGAGCGAAGAGAAGGAATATGTTGGCACGATGAAACTTGGGCAGACAACGAACACTCAAGATCGCGAAGGCGAAGTTGAGGAAGAGAAGCCGATTTCTCCAGATGTCGACGAGGCCCGAATTAGAACGGTGTTTGAGGGCTTCATGGGGGATTTTAAACAGATCCCCCCGATGGTTTCGGCGATCAAAAAAGATGGCGTTCCTCTCTATAAGCTGGCTCGGAAGGGCCAAGAAGTGAAACGTGATCCACGGCCGGTTCGAGTGTTTGCCCATGAGATCGGCAAGATCGAACTTCCGCTCATCGACTTCCGGATCGTATGCAGCAAAGGCTTCTACGTTCGCACCTACGCCCATGACATCGGTCAGGAGCTCGGCTGCGGTGCTCACCTTCATGACCTTCGGCGGACACGTTCTGGAAAGTTCAATCTGGATCGCTGCGTGTCGTTTGAAGATCTGAAGGAAGGTCGACGCGACAAAGTAGTCGAGACGATGCTTAGTCTTCCGGATGTGTCGAGGTTGCGCGGTGCCTAAGCAACTAGCATCCTCCTGCATCCCTGTTGCCTGATGCAGATCTACCGTCACATCGCTGAACTCGCTGGAATCGACTGTCCGACAGCGCTTGCGCTCGGCGTGTTTGATGGTGTCCATCTCGGACACCAAGCGGTCATTGGAGCGGCGATTGATGATGCACGCTCAGCAGGTGGAATATCTGTTGTCGCGACATTTGAGCCGCACCCTGTGAGAGTTCTGCGCCCGGATGTTGCACCACGGCTTCTGGCGTCCTTTCAGCACAAGCGCCTCTTGCTTGAACGCCTAGGAGTCGATGGACTGCTGGTCATTCCCTTCGATCGCGTCTTGGCTGCCCAGCCTCCAGAGATGTTTGTCAGTCGCATCACTGAGGCCTGTCGTGATCTGCGAAGCCTCTCCGTCGGTCGCGATTGGAGATTCGGGGCCGAGCGGGCTGGCGATGCCGATTTGTTGGCGACCATCGGCGAAGACGCGGGGTTTTCTGTCAATGCGATCTCGCCGGTGGAAGACGGTGGCTCGCCAATCAGCTCGACCCGGGTTCGGGCTGCGATTGAAGCCGGCGACATCCAGGAGGCGAAGGCTCTTCTTGGCCGAGACTATACTGTTTTAGGAACGATCGTAGCTGGTCGCCAATTGGGTCGAACGATCGGGTTTCCCACGGCCAATCTTCGGGTTCACAGTGAGCAACTCCCGCCCGATGGAGTCTACGCCGTTCGTGCACTTCGCCACGGCAACTCCGCTACAGCATTGCCAGGTGTCGCCAATCTAGGAGTTCGTCCGACCGTCGAATCGGGGGAGTCTCGCCGGATGCTTGAAGTGCATCTGTTCGATTTTGATGAGGAAATTTACGGCGATGATCTAGAAATCACCTTCGTCCAGCAACTACGAGCAGAGAAGAAGTTCGATGGTGTTGAAGCTCTCAAAACCCAAATCCAACGTGATGCCGCCGAGGCACGCGAGTTGCTTTCAAAGCCCTAACCGATGAAATTGCCCGAAATTTCCGTTCTCGATCATTGCGTGGTGCCTCCCGTTGATGGCTCAGAGATGACCGAACTCATGTTGGTTCTTCACGGCAGGGGGGATTCGTATGAAGGCTTCGCATGGATGCCAGAAGCGCTGGCAATTTCCGGCCTAGGGTATGTAATGGTCAACGCCCCCGACGACTACTACGGCGGATTCAGCTGGTATGATCTACCGCCGAACCAGGAGGACGGGATCGTTCGGAGCCGAAAGATTTTGGATCAGTTGTTTGATGAACTTTGTGGCGAGAGTGTCGCGGGCCGAATCGATCCGAAGTCGCTCTTTGTTTTCGGATTCTCTCAAGGCTGCCTGATGTCTTGGGAGTGGGGTGGCAGACTCCCGACTCAACTCGGCGGAGTGATTGGGGTCTCGGGTTACGTTTTCAATTCTCACGCCCTCGTCGAAGAGTTTACCGAACAGGCCAAGGCGACCCCGCGTTTGATCACTCACGGTCGGCAAGACGACGTTCTGCCATTTTCCGATTCCGAACTCCAAGCCGATTTCTTGCGCGACTCAGGCGTCCCGTTTGAATGGCATGAGTACGAAAAGGATCACACCATTGCTCCTGAGGAACTCGCGATGATCCGCCACTGGATTGTCGAGCGGATCTAGTGATGGGTCTTTTCGTCTTTTGACTTCTGATTTGACGATCAAAATCTGCTCTGTTCGCCTGAGGCAGTACAGATCTGACCTCCGATAAACTGTAGCCAGAATGAGGGCGCTTCTCGTAGAAGTATTCCCAAAACGAGTTTAAATCGGCTACTTCCGAGTGAGGTAGTTCGGTATGTTTTAGGCCAGGAACAACAACACTGTAGATCTCTTCGGGCTTGTTGGCCATGGCTGTCATCAGTAGGTCGATCAGTTCTTTTTCTGATTTCAGCTTCATACTCGACCATCCAGCCACTTCGACATCGTAGCCAACAACATGGGTTGAAGTAGATCGGGGTGTGAAACGAAATTCGGTTTTGCCATCGACGATCGAGAACGCGCCTTTCGAGGCGGCGGTTTGCGCATCCGTCGTGCTACTGTATGCCGCCTGAATATGTCCCCAAGCCTGCCCTTCGCCCCGCTTACACCCAGAAAGACAAAGCAAAAGGATGACGGTGACCGTGATGGATTGAATGAATTTCATTGTCCAGAGTATTTGGAATGAACGAAATCTCGCAGTGAATGACGGGATAGCCGAGGATGATATTGGTTGTCCTTGTTCTCACGTTAACCTCGCCTAAAGATCACTGAGACGAAGCATCGCAATCTTATCGACCTCTTTGAGCGCCGTCTCGAACTCGGCTGATGCTTCGTTTTCTACGCGCGCTTCCAGGGCTTTGATTATGCTGTCCACGTTGCTCAGGCGGGCACAGATGATGAACGGAAACCCGAACTGGGACTGGTATCGGGCGTTGAGGTCATTCAGGCGTGCTTTGTCTTTTGCTGAAATCTGATCTAAGCCAGCGGCTTTTTGCTCTTCTGTCGATTCGGGTGTGAGTGCATTGGCATCGGCTAGGCGTCCAGCAAGATCAGGATGGGCTTTGAGTAACTGCAGTTGTTTCTCCTTGGAAGCATTGGCGACCTCCTCGGCCATCGCTTGACTCAGAGTAGCGATTGAACTGAACGGGCGGCGGCTGACGGTGAGCTCGGCGACCCATCGCGAATGTTCGTAGATGCCGCTCAATCGATCAACGAACTCTTCTGAGGACAGCCTGTTGAGAGTTTCGATCGTTGAGGTCATCACCCTAGTAATGCTGCGGGTGTTTCATTGACGCAAGGTGGGTGAGCGCAAAAAAGGCCGTTACCACAATCGGTAACGGCCTTTCGTAAGAGGATGTTCTGGTGCGCCTTAGACCTCCTCGCCAACGGCGAAACGGGCAAAGCGGCGAACCTCAAGAGTGTCGTCGAGTTCCTTGCCTTTGGCGGCGAGGAGATCGTTGACGCTCTGATCAGGATCTTTGACGAAGCCTTGCTCGAGCAAGCAGGTCGTGGCGTAGAATTTCTCAAGCTTTCCTTCGATGATCTTGTCGATCACGTTGGCTGGCTTGTCCTTCATCTGTTCAGCGAAGATCTCGCGCTCTTTAGCGACGAGGTTCGAATCAACTTCATTGCGATTGATGCAAGTTGGCTGGGCCGCAGCGATGTGAAGGGTAAGGTCTTTGACGACCTCCTTGAAAGTATCGTTGCCGACGGTTGCGTCACTTCCGCAACCGACTTCGATCAAGACGCCGACTTTTCCAGCAAGGTGGATGTAACTGGCTACAGTGCCGGTTCCCTGTGTAGCGAACCGGTCAAAGCGACGAAGAACGAGGTTTTCACCGAGCTCGGTAATCTTGCCCTTCACATAAGTTTCGACCGTAGCATCACCGTGGGTGGTTGCCAGAACGCCTTCGACGTCAGCTGCATCGGAGTTAGCGACAGCGCTATTTACTTCTGCAACGAACGACTGAAAGTTCTCATTCTTGGCGACGAAGTCAGTCTCGCAGTTCACTTCGACGAGAGCTCCCAACTGTCCGTCGTCGGAAACGTGAGCGGCGATGATGCCCTCTTTCGCGTCGCGGGAAGCTTTCTTATCGGAGTCGGCGATTCCCTTCTTCCGAAGGTAGTCGGCTGCTGCCTCGATGTCGCCGCCGGTCTCTGTGAGTGCTTTTTTGCACTGCATCATCGCGGCGTTGGTCTTGTCCCTGAGTTCTTTGACTAGGGCTGCGGTAATCTCTGCCATCTTTTTTGGTGGTGGAGTGAGTGGGTGTCAGTTTGCCCGGGCGGACTAGCTCTTGTTCTTGCCCGCTGCGATAACTGGATCGATGAGGTTCTGCAAGACGATCCGGATTGAGCGGATCGCGTCGTCATTTGCGGCGATCGGGTAAGCGACTTTCGCGGGATCGGCGTTGGTGTCGACAAGCGCGACGATTGGAATCTTCAACTTTCTTGCTTCGGCAACGGCGATGACTTCACGAGCGGAGTCGACAACGACGAGCGCGTCAGGATGTTTCTCCATGCCCCGGATTCCGTCGAGGTTCCGGGTCAGCTTGGCGCGTTCCCGTGACAGAGCAGCGAGCTCTTTCTTCGACATCGCTTTCTGCTCGGGAGACTTCTCGAGGCCCTCAAGATAGATGAGGCGGTTGACGCTTTTGCGAATGGTTTCGAGGTTGGTCAGCGTGCCACCGAGCCAGCGGTGATTGACGTAGAACTGACCACAGGCGTCAGCGGCTTGCTTGACGGACTCCTGAGCTTGGCGTTTGCAGCCGACGAATAGGATGCGCTTGCCGTTGGATGAAAGGTCGCTGAGGAACTTAGCTGCGGCTTCAATTTGCCGAGCAGTCTCTTCGACATTGATGATGTGGATTCCGCTCCGCTTTTGGAGGATAAACGGACGCATCCGTGGATTCCATTTTTTGCTCTGGTGTCCGTAGTGGACTCCGGACTCGACGAGTTCGTTGACGATCGGTGTTACAGCCATTTTCTTGGTCTTTTATCCCGGGGCGCACGGTGCCAGAAGGCATCGCTCAACCGATGAAATCAGTCGATCCGCCCGGTTGGGACGGTTTGTGTTTGTTGCCCCATTTCGGAAATGCCGAATTGGAGGGACGGCGAATGTATGCAGTAGAACCCCCTAGGCAAGGGGAAAATCCGTTCTATTCTGCTCTCATCAGCTCCTCAATTTGCTCGACGGTGACGCCTTCGGGAAGATCGGCTGGATCGATGGGCGAATTGCCACTGCCATCACCGATCGCTCCTGGGTCTGCTGGGGCTGTCATGTCTGTCCCATCAAGCGGCGGCAGCAGAGGGTTATTTCCGAGATCGCCAGCAGGAATCCGATCGCCCAGCTGTCGCAATCGATGGGGGCCTTCGACTTGAATATCGTCGATACCATTGACGATGAAGAAGGTGTCCTGAGATGTTGCCTCCACGACGCTGCTGCCCCTGCGGAGAACGGGGCGTCCACGTAGGATGACCTCACTCTCGCTGACTTCGGCGTGATCGCACAAGGCGGTGAGACTTTCGGCCAGATCGATTTCTAGAAACACGTTTCCTTTGGCTTCGAAGCCAGTCACTTTCTCGCCTGCTAGGACAGGAGGGTGCTCGATGGAGTGTGCTGCGACGCGAAAGAACGGTGGCACTTCCATACTCATCGAGGACATCGCCACTGCCTCCGGATAACTCATTCCAAGGAGAAAGTCGATGTCGACCGTGTCACCGACGCTGTCGGGAGTGCCGATGCTGGCGCGGGTTTCATCATCAGAGAACGGATCCTCGGAAGCTCCTCCCTCCAATGCTGCGGGATCGTCAATAATTTCGCATCCTGCCAATCCGACGGAGATGGCGGCTGCGATCATTATCCATAGGGTCGACTGACCCCAACCACTGCGGCGATCGCGAGTGAGAAGGCTAGCCTTGGCGGGCAATAGCACGGGTTGTTGGGAAATCTGGGGGGCGGTCATCGGTCTTCGTTCACAGTAGAACGCCGTTCATGGTTCTGGCAAGTCCTGCTCAGAATGTCCGTTCAAGACCGTGTTGACGCTTGGCTAGCACCGAGGTTAGTTCTCAGCACCCAAGAATGCGAGTTCCCGCTGTTATCTTCGATCCCGAACGGATTCACTGTCCGGCCTGTTTTCTCACGCTAGAGAGAGGCCCCGAAGTGTGCCCGCGATGCGCGTTCTCGCTTCAGGTCGCTCGTGGACACTTTCCATTTCAGGCCCCGCAGATGGAGCCGATCATGGATCCGGAAGAGCGGCTTTCTGACAAGGAATACCGGAAACTTGATAAGGCGATTCAGGGCTTCGAGCGACGGTTCCCGCAATTGAGGTTCTGCGTCTATCTCAACCGTTTGCCAGAGGCTGCTGACGCTCGGGAGTTTGGTTTTTGGCTAATTAATCATGCGAGTCCGGCTGATGGCGAAGATCAATCCGACCGTTTGCGGACAATCCTCGTTGTCATTGACCGCCAGAATCGGCAGGCTTCGGTGACGGTAGGGTATGGCTTAGATCCGTTCATTGGGGATGATACTGGAGGCCGTTTCCTTTCAGATTCGAAGGACGATTTTATCGCGGGCGACTTCGTGGCAGGGACGATTGGTTTCATGAAGCGCGTAAACCAGCATTTGTCTCGAGTCTCTAGACCTGCCTGTGAGGCTGCCGAGCGTTTTCGCCGAGCGCCGAAGCCTGACCTTGTGGCAGAGTAGCTTTTACGGTCATGAATTTTTTCGAAACTCCTACAAGGCATCTGACATTCCATCGCCTGCTCAGGTTGGTTTGCTTCATGGTTTTGTTCACCATCGCCGGCCGCGTCGACGCCCAGCGCGGGATTCGCGTTCCACCCCGACCGGAGTCAAAGATCATCGATGCAATGGAGATCCTTCCGGAAAGCCAGGAGCAGACTCTGTCAGCAGAACTGATTCAGGCGAAAGAAGACCACGGGATTTCGATGTTTGTGGTCACCTTGTCTGGCACACCTTCGATTCGTTTGAGCGATCTTACGAAATACTATTTTGGAGGCTGGCAAGATGCGCCGATCACAGCCTTCGTTGCCACTTATCCTGAGTATCCCGACAAGTTCTACCTGCTCGCTGGCGGCGATGGATTGCCGCCAGAATCCCGAAAATACCTACTCAAGGCCGTCCGAGGTGCGATGGACAAAGCGGAGGCAGAACCTGAAGTCGCTTATCAGTTGGTGACCGCGAGTCGCGAGTTCTTGAGGAGTCTGATCGAGATCAAAGGCGAGATCGAGAAGGTGAGGTTGGATCCGACCTATGGTCAGCGCGAACTCCGCGTCCCATTCTTTGAGAAATTTTGGTTTTTGAAGCCCCTCTATTTGGCGTTGGGTCTCGCTGTGATCGGGGCCATTGTCGGTCTGTGGTTTCTTGCCAAGTGGCTGCGTAATCGTCGTCCGTTGGAGCTTCCTGATATCGAACCGCGAGCTCGTTTTGGAGCGCCATGCAGCGGGGGATCGAACATTCGGATCAGCTTTAGGCGTCGCCGAACCGAGTAGTTTCCTGAACGATTTTTAGACGCTATGGCTGCCGCGCTCCCGAATGCACAAGGTGACGTCTTTCGCCTGACCGATGAGATTCTTGATCGTGGGATCGAAGCTAGTCGCGCCAGTGCCCGAAAGCGCATGATTCTGCCCCTGCACCGAGTCCAAGATGCGCCGGTTCAGCGGATGCTCAATTTTTTCCAACCCGGCACCTATGTCCGACCCCATCAGCACAGTGGCGATGGTGCGATCGAAACCATCCTCGTCGTCCGTGGCTGCTTGGGTTTTGTGATCTTCGATGAGTTCGGAGAGATCAGCGAAACCCATCGGCTCGAAGCGGGTGGACTGGGGTTGGTCGACATCGAAGATTGTGTCTGGCATGGCATGGTCGCCCTGGCTCCAGACACCGTTATCCTAGAGATTAAAAAGGGGCCTTACAGTGCGATGAGCGACAAGGACTTCGCCAGCTGGGCTCCCGAGGAGGGCGCACAGGGATTTGAAGACGTCGTCCGTCGGATTGAGGGAATGTTTCTTTAAAGCAACGACCTCTATTCTTTGCTGAACATCAGGATCGATAGTGGCGGAATCACGATGTCGATCGAGTGAGACTGTTCCTGCCAAGGCGACGGATGGGCGGTGACTTCGCCGCCGTTGCCTAATCCGGAGCCGCCATAGTATTCGGCATCGGAGTTGAAGATCTCTTTCCATTGTCCGCCTTTGGGAAGTCCGATTCGATATCCGCGACGCGGGACTGGGGTCGCATTGATCGCAACGGCGACGGCCGATCCATCTTCGGCAAATCGAAGGAAGGCAAAGACGCTGTCTTCGGCTGAGCTGTGGTCGAGCCAGCAGAATCCAGCCGAGTTGTGATCGAGCTGGTGCAGCGCTGGGACGCTGCGGTGCAGATGGTTGACGTCCTTAACCAGTTGCTGAAGCCCGAGGTGATCGCCTTCGTGGAGCAGGTGCCAATCGAGGCTACGCTCGTGATCCCACTCGCGCCACATGCCGAGTTCAGCTCCCATGAAGAGCAGCTTCTTACCTGGGTGGGCATACATCCAAGCGAGATACATTCGGAGGTTGGCGAACTTCTGCCAACGGTCGCCGGGCATCTTGTCGAGCAGCGAGTCTTTGCCATGCACGACTTCGTCATGACTCAGAACGAGGATGAAGTTCTCGTCGTAGGCATAGATCATCGAGAACGTCGCTTCGCCGTGGTGATGCTTCCGATAGATCGGATCCTTCTCGATGTATGACAGGCTGTCATTCATCCAGCCCATGTTCCATTTGAATCCGAAACCGAGTCCGCCTTGATCAGTTGGCTTAGAAACCCCGGGCCATGCGGTTGACTCCTCAGCGATCGTCATCGTGCCGGGAAAGCGGGAGTAGCACTCATGGTTGAGCACTTTCATGAACTCGATTGCTGAGAGGTTTTCGCGACCGCCTAGTTCATTGGGGATCCACTCGCCCTCTTCGCGGGAATAGTCGAGATAGAGCATCGATGCGACGGCGTCGACCCGGAGACCGTCGATATGATATTGCTCGAGCCAAAATAACGCGTTTGAGATCAGGAAATTTCGCACCTCATCGCGGCCGTAGTTAAAGATCAGCGTTCCCCAATCCGAGTGTTCGCCTTGGCGTGGATCTGCGTGTTCGAAGAGCGCTGTACCATCGAACTTTGCCAAGCCGTGAGTGTCTTTTGGGAAGTGAGCAGGAACCCAATCCACAATCACTCCGAGCCCGGCTTGGTGGCAGCGGTCGATGAAGTAGCGGAAGTCGTCGGGATTTCCAAACCGGCTGGTTGGCGCAAAGAAACCACCGACTTGATAGCCCCAAGATCCGTCGAACGGGAACTCGGCAACTGGCATCAACTCGATATGGGTGAAGCCGAGATCGGCGGCATACTTAGGAAGTTCTTCAGCCAATTCGCGATAGCTGAGGAATCGGTTTCCTTCCTCAGGGATCCGCTTCCACGAGCCCAGATGGACTTCGTAGATTGTCATCGGGGCACGATACGGGTCGGCCTTGGCCCGCGTTTTCATCCAAGCATCGTCATCCCAACGGTACTTGTTCAGGTCGAAGGTGATCGATGCGGTTTGCTCCTGATTTTGGGAGAAGCGGGCGAAGGGGTCACTCTTGAGGGTAAGGCTGCCGTCGCCGCCAACGATTTCAAATTTGTAGTGGGTTCCGAATCCGATTCCTGGGATGAACAGCTCGAAAATCCCTGCTTCGACGCGTTTGCGCATCGGGTGAACCCGACCATCCCAACCATTGAAATCGCCAACCACTGAAACGCGTTGGGCATTGGGTGCCCAGACGGCGAAAACGAATCCATCGATGCCATTGACCGTGCGCGGGTGGGCTCCGAGACAATTGTGGAGTTCCCAATTACGGCCCTCGCGGAAGTAGTAGATATCGTCGTCGCTGATCAGGGATTCCGAGAAAGAGTAGACATCAGGAGTCTCCCAATCCTTTGCGTCGCCGAATGGAGATAGTTTGAGCGAGTAACCGTCGGTCGGTGTCCATCCGGGTGTTGCCTCCAGTTCGGCGATAAAGAATCCAGCATCGTGAACTCGGTCAGCTGGAAGTGCTGGGAGCCCTGGTAGGTTGAGAATGACCTTCTGCGCATCGGGCCGGAAGATCCGAAAAATCCATGAACCGCCGACTTGATGACACCCGAGGAAAGCGAACGGGTCTCCATGCCGTGCGTGGACGACAGCGAGAATCTCGTCGGGGTGAGTGTGTGGAAGGCTCTTTGGTTCTGTACTCATCAGGTCGATGTTGCTTGGTCTTGGGCTTCTCGGTTGTCTGACTGGTCAGACAAAAACAGTGGCTCGAGATACTTCCTCAGCAGGCGTTCCCAAGAATATTTTAGGAGCGTCTCTTTTCGGGACTTGTGTCCACGACTGGATTCTAGTGTATCTGCCACGAGCTTAGCGATATCTATCGGATCATCTTCGAGCTCAAAGAGAAAGACATTGTTTTCCAGAATCGACATCATTGGCTCAATTCCGGGGCAGAATGCGGGAAGTCTGAAGAACCCTGCTTCGAGAAGAGGTAGCCCGAAGCCTTCCTGCTTGCTCGGCATGAACAAGGCATCGCTGACGTTGTAGAGGCTGACCAGATCTTGATCGCTGACTAGAAAGTGCTCTCCGACGAAGATGAAATCGCGCTCCAGACCGCGGTCTTTGACCATCGCGTGAAGTTCTTGGCCATATTCAGCTGCAGCAGGGTAGTGAGGATCGGCTGCCCCAGTCACCAGATAGACGGCGCTATGGCCTTGCTGTCGAAGCGCATCCAGAACTCGGATTCCGCATTCGATATTTTTTCGGCGAAGAATCCGGGAGGGTTGAATAAGAACGATGTCTCGGGATAGAATCGCTACGCGCCTGACGAGGTCGGCGACGGGCTCCGTCAATTCGAGCAGCTTCATCACCTCGACTCCGTTCGGAATCACCGGGCAGTCTTCCGGATACATGCCGACGATCTGGCAGTATTCGAATTTCCGACGACGTGAGATCGCGATCGGGTCAATAGCCGGATGGTTTTGGACGATCAGGTTAGTCGGAGCGGTATCGATCTGGGGAAGATCGTAGGCTGGGTTGAGTGGCGCGAGATCGTGGATCCAATTGACGAATCGAACATTGGGGAGTTGATCGGCCAATTCCCAGATCGCAGCCGTGGCCGCCAAGTTGAAATGCATCGTCAGCACGTTGTGAACAAAGACGATATCGATGTCCTGAAGGGCATCCGCTAAAACCCTAGTTAACTTTTCTTTGAGTTGAACGAATGCAGGGGAATCGGGGAGACCTTGGTTGATTGCTGATTGTGAGCTAACAACATCGGGGTGCGCGGCACAGAGTTCGTCAATGAGATGAAGAACGACACCGTCGTCATTGGATTTACCCTCGCCACAGATCACCCTGACCTCGTATCCGTTGCGGGCAAACAACGCAGCATGTTGCTCGATCACGAATTCCACACCGCCGACGACCGGGGTAAAGGCGTAGTGGATGATCGCTACTTTCTTCAATCGGTCGTTCTGGTAAGCGAATCTAATCTCGGAATGTGCGATCTCGCAGGGGCGTTGAAAATGGCCGTGACTTGTCGCGGAGTCTCATGAAGGCAGGGAGTGGAAAGCGCGCCTTCGGGCACTGACGCTATGGAACGATCTCGCCAGATCCAGTGTAGATCCACTTTTCGACAGCGCCTCGGGCCATGAGAGCCTGAGCCTCGGCGTCGAACTCACCGAAGATGGTCTTGGTCTTGTAACCGACGGTGCAAGTCCAGTAGGGGACTCCGTCGATTTCTTCGTACTGAACGGTGCCCCAATTGTCGATTTTCACGACGGTGATCTCGGTAACCTGGCCGCGTTGCATGCTAGCGATCATCAATGGAACCGTACCGTCTTCACTTTGAACAGGTCTTTCACCCGCACCCTGAATCTGTTGGCTGCTACCAACGGATGCGGCCATGGATGCCCGCTCTTTCTGGCGGAGCTTGTAGTCATAGCGTGCCCGGGCGACTTTCACCATTCGGATCTTCCAAGCCTCGTAGACACCACTCAGCACTTCTTTGAAGTCAGTCTGGTCGATCGGTAGGCGAGCTCGGGCTTTCGAGGCGCTGGTAGGCGCCAGAGTTAAAACCCCAGCTTCTTCTGACAAGGCGAACACCTTTCGACCAGCGGATGCAGTCGATGATCCGATCTCCATTTTGAATTCGACGTTCTCTCGGAGTGTGACTTGACGCGGGAAGGCGCTTTTCGGGATCTCTGCCCAATTACCGACAACGACTTCGAGCGGACGGAATTCTGGAGGCACGAAGCCATCCTTGGGTGCCTCCGGCTTGGGCTCAGGTTCCGGCTCGGGCTCAGGTGCCATCGCAACCTCCGGCTGCGGCTCGGGTTCCGGTTCGGGTTCTGGCTGAGGTTCCGGTTCGGGTTCCGGTTGAGGTTCTGGCGCGGGTTCCGGCTCAGGCTCCGGTGCGGCAACAACCACTTCCTCAACACCAAGTCCCAATTTTTTGGCAAGAACTGGATACAGCGCTTGATACGAAAACAGCCCGAGAACGAGCAATAGGATGAGTGAGATGACAGGCTTCATGATCCGACAATTAAGGACATATCGCCACCTGTGCTCCGATTCAACAGAGGATAACTGAAAGGGCGACTGAAGCCCGAAGCTAGGAGTGGCAGTCCCTTAGTCGACAGGTAGATATCCGATCGATTCCAATATTGCTCGCTTAGTCGGCAGAAAATCCGCAGTTTCTGCCCACCTTACGTCCCTTGTCGAATAGTCGATCGATACCTCTGGCAGATATGATTCCCCAACAATCTCGTTAACGAAGCGTCCAAGATTCTCGAAGCCCATTGGATAGCTGTTCATCAAAACCATGCGCTCGCTTTTATCGCCGATTGACCAAGAAACGTATGACGTTGTTCCGTCGAGAACGAGCCAATCAATATAGGTGCCCTTCCAGTCTCTCGATCCCGTGAGAATTCCTCTCAATCTATCGTTCTGCGAATCTCCAAACGTCTGTTGTGCTATCTGATCTCCCTGAGCTGATAGCACTTCTATTTCATTCGATCGTATATGAATCAAAAGCCCACTTGAGGGGGCGATGACTGGAACGATCAGAATGCTAACTGATACTGGTTCTGTCTTTCTCTTAGATTCAGTATTCCAAGAACTGGAGCTATCAGGGAGATAGGCGGTAGATCCATTTAAATGAGTAGACTTCGCACAAGAGGTAAGTGCGACTGCAAGAATGGCTGTGTGTATTCGTATTCAAAAAGTCCGCGCCAAGCGAGGTTCAGAATTGCACCTAGGGCTACAGCAACAACTGACAATAGGAGGGGTCTTGTGAAACCGTTTCTTCTCATGGCGAACACGGCGAACGTCCAGGATCAGCCAACCCACGCAGTGAGGAACGAACGGAGGAGGTTTGGCTGCATCCGTTTGTACTATCTTTGTCCGCCCTCCAACCTACCGCTCGAGGTTCCGCAGTCTTAGCACCCTCTCTCCCCGCATTACGTGCAAGATGTAGACTGATTCTCCGTTCCATCGGTAAAAGATCCTACAAGGCTTTTCAACAAGTTGCCTGTAGGTCTTGGTCGGTAGGAGTTCTCTTGGCCAGGATCCGCTTTCAGGTTCTTCCTCTAGCTGCTTAACACGCTGGAAAACCCTAGAAACAAGCGCGGACGCAGCAACGAAATCATCAAGTGCAATGTAGTCTGCTATCGCATCCAGATCTGCAATGGCTGGCTCCGTCCATACTAATTCAGCCATCTCCCCATTTTCTCTTTGGCTTCGTCATGAGTGAGGACTCTCCCCTGCTCTACCGCTCGCTCACCACGAGCGATTCCCTCAAGCAGATGCATTCTCTGCTCCATGGCTTCGTATGTCTCGACATCGAGAAGGTAAGCGGCCGGCTTGCCGTGCTGAGTTATCAAGACAGGTTCGTGATCCTCTGCGAGCACCCCCAATATCTCAGTAGCCCTCCGCTTCAGAGTGGTGACCAGTTCAGTTTTCATTAGTGATACTATAGTGACACTTCTCTGCAGTCAACTATTTCAACAGAACACTGTTTAGCCACCAAAATCTAATCGCTACCCAGACAATACGATCTCTTTGGTGAGATATCTTGTAAAAGCACAAATTCAGTGCTCAAAAGAACATTAATCCACGCGAAGGAAACAATACCCCATCGGTTGCGGCCGAGAGGACGTTCTGGTTTTGTTCCCCGTCCGGATGTGGATGTCGATCCACATCTCTTCTTTCGTGTGCGCTAGTCAGAATCTCAGCAATAAGGCGGATGCGGTAAATTAATCAGACTTCGTAGATCGATGCCGAATGCACCAGATGGCTGGGGAGCCGATGATGAAGGTCGCGATCACGAACCTGGGTTTCGGTTTGATCGTTGGAAGGATCGACTGATTGTCGTTGACCAAGAACGGGTTCGCTTGGTTAACGGGTGGCCTGAACTCAGAGCTGTCGAACGTCGGCATCGGCGGCGGCGGTGGCAGGAGTTTCATCCTCGATTTCCGGTGGTCTTACCGTCCGCCCAAGCAACTGTTCCTTCGTCTCCGCGATCATCTACTGGGCAGCAGGTCGAACCGCTCGCTGACCAACGCCGGCGTGCATTGGCTAGTTTTCGCGGGATTTTCCCGAATGATATCGCCTCGGCCGTCGAACGTTTCCGGAGTCATCAGTGGCCGCTGCTTCATGCTCTGCGGCAGTCCTATAGCTTGATTGAACTGGCCTCCGACAATCCGGCTCTGTTTTATCTGTTCGCCTGCAAACACTGGTATGCGTCGCTGCATGGTAGGCTACCAACTCTCGACGGAATTTCGCGTCGTCATATCGCCAACCATTTGGGGTTTCCGGGGTCTCGTGGGGTGGTCAAGATTCTCCGCAAGGTGGAACCGGAGTCGGTTTGCGTTTCCGATTGGGACACCCTGCGGGCGGTCTTCGCCGAGCCCAATCACCCGGCTATGAAGTCGCTTCAGCATATGCCGACGGTCAATTTAGGGGTGCTTTCGATTCTGATGAACGACCGTATTCGATCGTGGGCGGCTCCTGCTCTGCTCGAACAAGTGGCCGAGCTTTCGGCGGAGCGGTATCGAGCGAGAATCGCCAACCGGTTGGAGACGGTTGCCGAAATGTTCAGCACTGTGCACCCAGACTGCGCACCGCGTCCGGCTCGGTCGCTGGACGAATTGGATGACCTCTATCGAGAGCTTCGTGAAACCTTCGTTGAAGCTCAGGAAGCCCGAGAAATTGCGGAAGCAGCCCGAGCCAAAGCGGGGCGATTTCCGCAACCTCCATTGCCTGATCTAGATCACCAGATCGTCGCTCTTTCGAGTGCCAGGGCGTTGGAGCGGGAAGGGGAGGAGCAGAGCAACTGTGTCGCCACCTATGCTGATCGGGTCGTTTCAGGTCGCTGTTTCATCTACAAGGTCACGACCCCACAGCGTTGCACCTTGGCGATCAAGCCGACCCCGTCTGGTGGATGGGCGATTAGCGAACTCGAAGTCGCCGACAACACGGCCGCAGAAGCGACAACGCATCGCTTCGTGCAGTCGTGGATCGACCACAACGCGGTTTTGGCCTAGGGTCGATGGTGCCCAGCCATCTCTCATTTGCCAAGGTCAATTTGTCGCTCCGAGTCTTGCGCCGTCGCGATGACGGATTCCATGATGTCGAGACCCGGATGGTGCCGATTAGCCTGCATGACGAGGTGATTGTGGAACCGACCGAACCTGCGGCTGGCGAGCCTAGAATCGAAGTTTACTGTGATGACCCGACAGTTCCGACCGACGAAAACAATCTGGTATGGCAGGCCGCGGAAGGATTTTTCAAGGCGGCGGGGATCGACCACGAAGGAGTCCGGATTGAACTCCTCAAGAACATTCCGCACGGGGCCGGTCTGGCAGGAGGCAGTGGAAACGCGGCGACGGTGCTGATGGCGATGGACGAGATTTTCGATGCGCAGTTGGGAACCGATGGGCTGGCTCCGATTGCTGCCGGGATCGGATCAGATGTCGTGTTCTTTCTCCATGGAGGCGCCTGCGACTGTTCGGGACGAGGCGAAATTGTCACCCCCGCCCCCGACGCAGAGCGTGAGCTGGCATCGGGTGTGGAGCTGTTTTTGATCAAGCCCCCCTTCGGAGTTTCGACTCCCTGGGCTTATGGGCGTTGGCGTGATTCGAGGGAATTGCCCGACGTTCCGTATGGCGCACAAGCCATGCCGTTTGGTCAGATGGTCAACGATCTGGAGCGTCCGGCGTTTGAAAAGTATCTGCTGCTCGCCGAGATCAAGACGTGGCTTCTAGACCAGCGCGACCGGGGTGTTCAGGCCGCTCTGATGTCTGGGTCGGGATCGACCGTGTTCGCCGTGCTCGACCCGGATCGTGCAGAGTCGTTAGGAGCAGAATTGGAGAGCGAAGCCCTTGAGCAGTTTGGTCCGACGATGTGGATTCATCGGGGACGGACGCTTTGACCTCGGGGAGTTGGCCGCCTTCGACCGATCAGTCATCGCTGTCGTTGATTTGAACTCTTCCGAATCTGCGTGGAGAGGCACCACCTGAGGCAGTAGGATCTTGTGGCGGCCAGACCGGATTCGGTGGCGAACTCATAGAAAACATCCCAGTGGCGAACGCCTTCAGGGCCACCTAAAAATTCACCGACATCGTAGTAGCAGACGTGCCATCCGAGCTCGAGCATCGCGATGTCGAACTGGGGTTGATGCCCCCAAAAGTGTGCGCGTAGAATCCATGGTTTGTCGGCTGCGGCGACCTTCGGGTGAACGATGCGACACAGGCGGTAGGCGTGCTCGAACTCCGATAGTTGGAAGCCATGAAAATCAGCCTTCTTACTGGCTACAGGAACAGCGAAATGGAAGGCGTCATCTCGCGGGGTTCCAACAACTCGAGCCAGTCGCTGAGCGATTCTTCCGGCTCCTTCGGCAGTCGGATGAACGCCATCCGGTGTCAATTTGTTGGGGTCGCTGAGATTCAGAGGATGCCAATCAACCAGCTCGGAATTGGTTTCTTCGGCGACCTTTCGGAGTACCGGAGCGACCTCGGTTCGGGCTACCTTTTCGTTGATAGTGTCCTTCCTGCCGTTCTTGGTCACCTTCAGTGGGAGGCAGATGATCACCCGAGGTTCGGTTGGCAGAGCGCGATAGGATTCGACCATGGCGCGAACGTCTGTCGCAAAACGTTCCCGCGATTGCCAGTTCTGGTTCTTCGTATCGTTGACTCCGAGCGCCAGAATGACGACGTCTGGGTCGAAATCGAGAGACTTCTGATAGGCCTTATTTCGAATGTAGGGGGCGTTGCCTTCGGTCTGCGCGGTGTGCCCACTAACCCCGAAGTTTTGAACCTTGCAGTCGGAGCCGAGAAGCGCACTGAGCTGGGCAGGATAGCTCATGGTGCCCCGGTCTTTGATCCCAGAACCGAAGGTAACGGAGTCGCCAACGCAGGCAATGCGAACAGATTCGGCGGCAACACTGCTCAGGCTGAAAACACCTAGTAGGCTAGAAAGGATGGCGGCGAGACTCGGCGGATAATTGTAGAAATGACGTAACATATATTCCCGTGGTTTTGTTCAAGAACTCCGCATCAATCGGTAGAGGCTCAGGAGCAACCAAAGAACAGCTTCAAGAGCTTCAGTCTATCAGTTGTGTTTGTTGAGTTGGCCGACCTTTTCTGTCGCGATTGCTCTCCGGCCAAGACAGACTTCTCTTGTGCCTCAGTCTCCTCCGCCACTTCCGACCGCGTCCCCGAATACGGAGCGCATCCAATCTCTCGACCTCATTCGAGGCGTCGCGATTCTGGGGATTCTTCTGATGAATATCTACATCTTCGCAAGAGTGGACGATGCCTATGTGATTCCCACGGCCCATCCGAATGCAACGCAGTTCGATCTATTTTTCTGGAGCGCTGTGCATCTATTTGCCGATATGAAATTCCTATCGCTGTTCTCGCTCCTCTTCGGAGCTGGCATCGTCATCATCGCGGAGCGGCGCATGCAAATCGGGAAAACACTGAGCCCGTTTTGGTTTCGCCGCATGGGCTGGCTATCGGTGATCGGGCTGATCCACGCCTACCTCATTTGGGAAGGCGACATCCTCGTTACCTACGCGATCTGCGGGCTAGTCGTCGCCCGATTTCACGCCCTGCCCCCAAAGAAGCTGTGGTTGATCGGAGGAGGAGCCCTTCTGGTTGGATCTCTGATCTGGATTGTTTTGGGCGTGCTCACCCGCGTTGGAATTGCGTTCGATCCCTCTGTTGCGGACGAGCTCATGAGCGACCCGGATCTCGAGACAGCAGCGATGCGAGGAACTCTTCTTGAGCAGTTCAGGTGGAGATCTCAGTTTGTCCTTGAGGCACATTTCGCCGGGATACCCTTTTTCGGTATCTGGCGCTGTGGCGGGCTCATGCTGATTGGCATGGCTCTCCAGAAATCTGGATTTTTCACGGCCCAGTTTCCTCGACGCGTTTACTGGCGGACTATTCTCGTTGGTCTTCCACTGGGCTATTTGATTACCGGGCTTGGGATCGCGCTCCGTGAGAGATCGGACTGGGATGCGATTTTTTGCCTCTTCGAAGGCGTCCAGATCAACTACGTGGGCAGCCTTTTCACAACCGCCGCCTACGCCGCTCTTCTCATCCTCTGGGCTTCAAGTTCCTGGCTTCAGACCATGCAAAACGCTCTCTGTGCGGTCGGCCGAACTGCGCTATCGAATTATCTTTTCCAGTCCGTGCTCGCAACCTTGATTTTCAACGGCCACGGCCTTGGAATGTTCGGGAAACTCACTCACCCTCAGCTCCTCGGAATCATTTTCTTGATCTGGATCGCTCAGATTGGAGTCACCCTGATCTGGCTTAAGTATTTCCAATCCGGCCCCGTTGAGTGGATCTGGCGCCGCCTCACATACCGGAAGCCCATCTCGTTGCGATTAGGGAGCGTATGAATAGAACCCAGCGCCGTTGTCGTTTTCGATATCCCCTTGTCGGCAGTGGCACGCTCTAGCTAAGCTGAACGCTACAACAACTCATGACCAAGAACGACTCCTTGTTATTCGGCTTAAATAACTCCGAACTCGCCTACCTCCTTGTCCGTCTCGGACTTGGAGTAAACCTCTTTTTCCACGGGCTCGTCCGCCTTCCCAAGCTCAGCGGCTTTGTCCAATATATGGAAAAGAACTTCGCCGAAAGCATGCTCCCTAGCTTCTTGGTCACTCCCATGGCCTACGCCATCCCCCTCCTCGAATTTGTCCTTGGTCTCATGCTTCTCCTAGGACTCAAAACTAAGCTCGCCCTCGTTGGCACTGCCGCCCTCATGATGACTCTCGTGACCGGCTGCTGCGTCATCGAAAACTGGGGCCCTCTCGATTCGCAAATGAGCCTTCTCGTCATTGCTGCCGCCCTGATTGTCTTCCTCCGCCACAATCGCTGCGCCCTCACAAACGAGTAACCCTCCACCCCCGATGGAACACGGCCCTGACCAAAAGACGACTGACAAGGCGGTCACCCATCCTCGTAATTTCAGTTTAAAAGGGTTTCGCCAGATTATCGTCCGCGTTTACGCCGCGATTTCCGATCATCAGATCGGCATCATCTCTGCGGGTATCGCCTTCTACTTTTTTCTAAGCGTCATCCCCGGATTGGCTGGCATCATTGCCCTTTACGGACTCATCTCTGACGCCAGCGTCATCACTGAACAGCTCCGACAGCTGGAGGGTATCATGCCCGCCGCGATGCTCGAATTCCTCACCGGCCAGCTCCAGCAAATCACGCAGAATAATAAGACCGCTGGATGGTCGCTCGTCTTAGCCATTATCATCGCCTTCTATGGAGCCTCTAAAGCGATGAATGCCATCATTATCTCCTTAAACATTGCCTACAGAGAAAAAGAATCGCGCAACCTTTTCAAACGTCGACTGGAAGCGCTCATTCTCACCGCATGCTCCATTCTCTTCGTCGTTCTCCTCTTCCTCCTCCTCGCCGGTGTCCCCATTCTGTTCCGACTCATCGGCTTAGACGACGCACTGAAAGCTTCGCTCTACTGGTTGCGATGGCCACTCATCCTCATCATCTGTAGCGTCTGGATCGCTGCCATTTACCGCTACGCCCCTCATCGAGAAGCCGCACGCTGGTCATGGGTCTCTTGGGGGTCAAGCGTCGCCGCCATCCTCTGGTTACTCGGCTCGGCGCTCATGAGTTATGTCTCTGCCAACATCTACGACTACGGAGCCACCTATGGCTCGCTCGGCGTCGTCGTCGTTTGCCTCTTCTGGTTTTACCTCTCCAGCTACGCCCTCATGCTCGGTGCCATCATCAACTCCGAAATGGAACTCCAAACAAAGTGCGACACCACTACCGGCAAGCCTAAGCCCATTGGAGAGCGAGGCGCTTATGTCGCCGACCACGTCGCGGAGAGTCTCTCGGAGAACATCTCGGATCCCCTTGCCCAACCGAAGACTGACGAGTAATGGCCTAAGGAAGGTCTGATTAATTCGGGCCCGTGGCATGACCGTCTCGGTCATAGCCCCAGAGTGCGACGACCGGGCCGGTCGTGCAACGTTCTTGGACAAAGCACGGAGCTATCTTCAATTCCATCTTTGTGGCAGGTGGCGGAATTGATCAGACCTTCCCTAATACTTTTGCGGCTCTCAGTATCCGCGCCTAACCATCCACCACATCGACGTCCATCGCGACCGGAGAAGGTCAGTGCCCAATCGCGGTGCTAGCACCTCAAGGGCGTTCGAGGACTAGCAGGGTGTTGAAAAAGGCGGTGACTCGTCGCGGAGCCTCATGTGATCGAGGGTTAGGCGCGAGGATCAAGTG
>ENA-ORXR01000554-ORXR01000554.1-marine-metagenome-genome-assembly--contig:-NODE-554-length-49414-cov-5.181649_pt1 | contig 49414 bp, 53 predicted proteins | sample MGYA00237866_ERZ511479 | MGnify/ENA metagenome assembly ERZ511479
GCGCCGCCGCAGTGCCGGACACGCCCACCGAGGTCGAGGTTCATGACCTGGAACCCGCCACCTTTTCTTCCCGGCGGCTGACAGTCCCGCTTGGCGTGCGCCGCGACTCGTTGGAGCCGTGCGAACTGGAGCTTGGGCCGGGTGAGCACGGGTTGCTGGTCGGCACATCGGCGGCGGCGATCCGTGAGCTCATAGCGGTGCAGTGTGAGCGGGGCCGGGTCCCGGTGATTGCGGTCAGCCCTGACACCGACCTTGACCAGCTTGCCGGCGTGACTGCCCCGTCGGTGCTGCTGGTTGCCACCGAAGAACGCCTGACTGCGGAGGTGCAGAAGCGGCTTGGTGAATTGGCGGACACGCCAGGCGTCAACATGATTGCCAGCGCGCGGGTGGACGACGCGTTGCAGTTTGGATCCTGGATGCAGTCGTTGCGGCGCTCGCGGTGTGGCGTACTTGTTGGTGACGACCCGCGGCTCGGAGATGTCCTCCGCGTCAACACGGTCCGGTCGTCCTCCGTCGCCTTCACCGATATGGCCGAGCCAACCTGGATTGTCAACCGTGGTGCGACCACAGCGGTGTTGGTGGCGACCGCGAGCGCAACCTGTTGAGCTCCGGTCCACTACGGTCTCGCCATGCGCGCAGTTGTGATCACCGCCCCCGGTGGCCCCGAGGTCCTCGAGATCCGTGAGTTGCCCGACCCGGTTCCGGGCCCGGACGAGTTGCTGGTCAACGTGGCGGCCACCGCCCTCAATCGAGCCGATCTGCTCCAGCGGATGGGGCTCTACGGCGGACCCCACGTGGACAACGTGGTGCCCGGCCTTGAGTTCGGCGGGACCGTCGCCGACATGGGCCAACGGGTCACCGGGTGGTCCGTTGGGGATCCGGTCATGGGCATCGTCGCCGGCGGTAGCTACGCAGAAAAGCTGGTGATCCACCACCGTCAGGCCATCAGGACCCCCCATGGCATGAGCCCGGAGATCGCGGCCGCCATCCCGGAGTCTTTCATGACCGCGTTCGATGCGCTTGTGGTGCAGAGCGGGCTTGCACCCGGTGGCCGAGCGCTGGTCCATGCCGGCGCGTCGGGCCTTGGCACCGCGGCAATCCAACTGGTGAAAGCCCGAGGCGGCTCCATAGCGGTGACGTGCTCAACCGGAAAGGTCGAGCGGTGTCGGGACCTGGGCGCGGACATGGTGGTCGACTACACCACCGAGGACTTTGGACCAGCGGTCAAGGAGTGGGCTCCGGGCGGCGTGGACGTGGTGCTTGACGTTATTGGCGCCGAGTACTTCGAGCGCAACCTTGCGGCGTTGCGTACTGGCGGGACCCTGATTCAGGTGGGTGTGATGGGAACCCCCAAGACCGAGCTGAACCTGTTGTCACTCCTGCCCAAACGGGCCCGTATTATCGGAACCGTGCTCCGAGCTCGGCCGCTGGAGGAGAAAATTCAGCTGGCGCAGCAGTTCAAGCGGGAAGTCCTTCCCGCCTTTGATGCCGGTATTGTGCAGCCAATCATTTCGTCAACCGTCACGCTGAGTGATATTGTCACCGCACATCGCATGATGGCGGCGAATGAGAACATTGGCAAAATTTGCGTGGGCATGGATGAATAGCCAGAAATTTTTCGGGTTCGTGGCCGTGATGGTTGCGTGCAGTCCCAAATGGAGATGTCTTGTCCGAATCAGATGAAATTGCTTGGTTGAACACCGACGAGGCCGCCCGCCGCCTTGGCATTACGACGCGCACGCTCTACCGCTTTATCGACAAAGGACGCATCCCGGCCTATCGCTTCGGGCGAGTCTTCCGTCTCAAGCAGGTGGATGTGGACGTTTTCATCGACGAGTGCCGGGTCGAACCGGGCACGCTCAGTCACCTGTATCCCGACAGCTCCTCCGACAGCGGATCTGAAGACTGACCACGCAAACCCAACCCGTGAAGGCGTCAAAGGCTCTAGGCTTGAGCCGATCGTGACATCGTTGGAACCAGTAAAGCTCACCGTCCCGGGCAACCACCTCATGCCGGCGTTGCTCGGCGAGGCGGACCGCAATCTTCGTCAAATCGAAGACCAGTTCCCCAACACGGACATTTTCGTGCGGGGCAACCACATCACCGTGTCAGGTCCGGAAGTCGAAACGGTGGGCCGTCTCTTTGAAGAGATGATCTCGATGCTCGAAAGTGGGCACTCGCTGGACGAGCGCAGCATCGGACGATCCATTGACATGGTGGAAGCCGATGAGCGGCCGAGCGAAGTCCTCACCATGGAAGTCATGCGGTCCCCACGCGGCGGCCAGATTCGTCCAAAGTCGGCAGGCCAAAAACGCTACGTCGAAGCGATCCGACGCAACGTGGTCACCTTCGGCATCGGCCCCGCTGGTACCGGCAAGAGCTGGTTGGCGGTCGCCATGGCGGTCCAGGCGTTCCAAAACAAAGAAGTCGAGCGCATCATTTTGACCCGGCCGGCGGTGGAAGCCGGCGAACGGCTGGGTTTCCTTCCCGGCGACCTGATGGCCAAGATCGATCCCTACCTGCGGCCCCTGTATGACGCGCTCTACGAAATGCTCGACTTCGAAGGGGTCGCCCGACTCCAGGAAAGCGGCGCCATCGAAGTGGCACCGCTGGCCTTCATGCGAGGTCGAACGCTCAACAACAGTTTCATCATCCTCGACGAAGCCCAGAACACCACGCCGGAACAGATGAAGATGTTCCTCACCCGCATTGGCTTCGGTTCCCGGGTGGTCGTCACCGGCGACGTCACCCAGGTTGACCTGGCTGGTGGCCGATCGGGCCTCGCTCGTATTGAGCGCATCCTCACCGGAATCAACGGAATGGAATTCATCCATCTGGATGCCCGTGACGTGGTGCGCCACAGCATTGTCCAGGCCATCGTGACCGCGTATGAACAAGCTGATGCTGACGCCGGTTGATCGTGGCCGGTGGATGGCCCGATGGTGGCTGAATCAGGGGGTGAGTTGCTGATGGGGCAACCTCCCGAAGCAGGATCGCTCAGCGTGGTTGTTGAAAATCGTCAGCAGGATCTGACGGTGGACGCCGACCGATGGTCCACCCTGCTGGTGCTCGCGCTCCAACATGAAGGCGTCACGATGCCGGCCGAAGTGGGGCTGGCCTTCATTGACGCCGACGAAATGACCACGCTCAACACGCAGCACATGGACGGCGTCGGTCCCACCGACGTGTTGTCCTTTCCCGTGGACGGCTTGGACCACAGGGAACTGGCCTCGGTCGACAAAGGAACTGGCGTTGGCGAAGCGCCGGTGATGGTGGGAGATGTTGTGGTGGCACCGGTCGTTGCGGCCAAGGTGGTGGGCCCAACCCGCACACTCGAAGATGAGCTGGCCCTGCTGATTGTTCACGGTGCCCTGCATCTGATTGGTCACGATCACTTCCATGAGAACGAGCGAGAGCTCATGCAGTCTCGCGAGCAGGACCTGTTGGACCGCTTCTACCGGTCAACGCCATGACCTCGCTGGAACTTGTGTCGCTGTTTCTGGTCCCGCTGCTGGCGCTGGCCGGCTTCGGTTTGTCGATGATCGATGCCGCCTACACCCGTGTTGGTCCGGCCCGAGCAGAAGCGCTCGGCGACGACGAGTCAGACAACGTCACCGGCCTGGTCGACAACCGAGTCGCTTCCCTGGCCCCGGTCTGGCTCAGCCTCACTTTCGTCCTGGTCATCATCGTCAGCCTGGTGGCGTTGATCGCCGATCGCCGATGGGGTTCGTGGGGCGTGGTGATTGCCATTGCGATTGTCGCCCCAATCCTGTTTGCTGGGCTCTGGTTGGTGCCCCGTGCCCGGGCGTTCGGCAGTCTCGATGCCACCGTTCTTCGGTCCGCGTCGGTCGTACGAAGAATGAACGCCTTCGCCCCGCTGTCGCTCATTACGGCGCCCGTCGTTGCGCTGTTGAGTCGTCGGCGAGCAGGCGAGTCCGATCCTCCAACCCCAACGCCGGTATCCGAAGGCGAGTTGTTGGCCTTTGCCGGACAGGCCCGAGAAGACGCGGCCATCGAACTGGAGGAACAGCACCTGATCGAGTTGGTCATCGAGTTTGGCGACACTCGAGTCAGTGACGTGATGGTCCCCCGCCCCGACATGATCACGCTTCGTCACGATCAATCGGTCGAGGACGGATTGCAGTCGGTGGTCGCCCACGGTTTCAGTCGCTTTCCGGTGATCGGTGAGCATGACGAGTCGAGTCAGGGCATCGACCACATCATTGGCATCGTTCACGCCAAAGACATGGTGGCTGCGCAGCTGCAGGGCCGCGGCCACCTACCGGTTACCGGGCTGATGCGCGGACTCACCCATGTGCCACAGATGAAACACATATCCAAACTCCAGCGTGAAATGCAGGACGCCAAGTTCCACATGGCGGTTGTGGTCGATGAATACGGCGGCACCGCCGGGGTCGTGACGCTCGAAGACATCATCGAAGAGCTGGTCGGCGAGATTGTGGACGAGTTTGATGTGGAAGAACCAATGATCGAGCTCCTGGCCGACGGCGGCGCCCGCGTGAACGGCAAAGTGTCGCTCACTCATGTGGACGACATGTTGGGCGAGAGGATTCACCAAAGCGAGTCCGATGGCGAATACAGCACCGTTGGCGGACTGATCTTCAGCACCCTGGGCCATGTCCCGAATATGGGTGAGGTCGTGGAGTTGGACGACTACCGACTGCTGGTGGAACGGGTACGCGGCAGTCGCATCGCTCGCGTCCACCTGAGCCGCACCGATGGGGTGCGCATTGGCCTGCGGGAGCGATCAAGTTGAACGACCACGAGACCGACGAACCGGCCGAGCAGGAACCCGCGCCCGCTCCGCTGGGACCGGCTGATGGATATCGATCGGGGTTCGTGTCGCTGCTGGGTCGACCCAACGCGGGCAAGTCCACGCTGCTCAATCGGATCTGTGGTCAGAAGGTGGCCATTGTGTCCGACAAACCCCAGACCACCCGGGTGCAGATGCGTGGCGTGTGGCATGGCCCCGACGTACAAATCGTGTTTGTGGACACCCCCGGCATTCACAAGCCCGTGAGTGCATTGGGGGAGCGGCTCAACAGCAACGCCACCTCCGCTATTGGTGACGTGGATGTCTGCTGTTTGATGATCGACGCCACCAAGCCCTTTGGCACCGGCGACCAGTTCGTGGCGGACAAGCTGCCCAAAGATGCGGTCGTCATTGTCAACAAGGTTGACATCGCAAAGAAGGATGCCGTCATCAAGCAGTTGGTGGCGACGTCGGAGCTCGACTTTGCCGAGTACTTCCCGATCTCGGCCAAAGACGGCGACGGGGTTGATGGGCTGATGGACTATCTGGTCAGCCGCATGCCGGAGGGGCCCCGCTACTTCCCTGATGACATGGTCACCGACACTCCCGATGTGGTCCATGTGGCTGAGCTGGTTCGAGAGCAATTGTTCCTCGCGACCCGAGAAGAGCTGCCCTACTCGATTGCCACCCACATCACCGAGTGGGACTGGCCCCACATCCGGTGTGAGATCGTGGTCGAGCGCGATTCACAGAAGGGCATGGTGATCGGCAAAGGCGGATCATTGCTCAAGCAGGTGGGAATTGCGGTGCGCAAACAACTGCCCGACGAGGTCTACCTCGAACTGCATGTCACCGTGGACAAAGCCTGGCAGCGACGCCCCAACCGCATCGAACTCCTGGGTTACTGACACGAGCGTTCGGCTCAGGCTCCCGGCAGCTCTTTCATCATGCTCAAGAGCATCACGTGGGGGTGGCTTTCGAGCGGGAAACGGGCGGCCAAGCCGGCTCCTCGACGATCAGGGGCCACCATGAGCCGTTCCACATCAGGGCCACCCGGCCGATATGAGCGCAACGAAACAGCTCCCACCAGCCGTTGGGATTCGGTTCCCACCAGCGTGAAGGACCAAGCCAGTCGGGCTTCGGTGTCGGCGAGGGTTTCGGTCAGGGACGGAACGTCGGCGGTTCCGTACACCCAGGCCTCATCCACAAACGCGGCACGTTGGAGGGTGAAGATCTCGCCGGTGTCGGCGGGGACGGCGGATCGAATGAGCATCGCACCGATTGTGACAGGCCCTGATCAGGCTCGGTCGCGAATTTCTTGCAGACGCTGGATGGCGACCTGCGGGTCCCCGGTCCGACTGAACGGCGGAAGCGCATTGACAAAGTCCCAGCGGTAGCTCTTCTTGGTTGCCATGCGCCCGTCGAGAACCGCCACCACTCCTTCGTCGCTGGAGGTGCGTATGAGCCGGCCTGCGCCCTGGGCCAGCAGGGTGGTGGCTCGAGCCAGGTCGACATCGCGGAACGCGGTGCGTCCGGCGTGCTCTCGGCGGGCGGTGAGCAGCGGATCATCGGGGCGCGGAAATGGGAGCCGGTCGATGGTGACCAGAGACAGGGCCTGGCCCGGAATGTCGATGCCCTGCCAGAAACCCATGGTCGCCAGCAGAATGGACTCAGGGTCCTCGATGAATTCTTCGACCAACGCGTTCTTGGGCAGGTCGCGTTGGGTGAGCACCGGCCATGGCATGCGCGGAATGAGGTACTCGGCGGCGGTGTCCATCATCCGCCAGCTGGTGAACAGGCTCAATGTGCGGCCGCCAGCGGCGATCATGAGTTCTTCAAGATGCGGAAGGACCTGTTCCTCATATTGCGGTGAGCGGGGCTCGGGCAGCTGCGAAGCGCAGTAGAGCAGGCCCTGCTTCGGATAGTCGAACGGGCTTTCAACGTCCAGCCGCTGATGGTTGTCTTCAGGCAGGCCGAGGGTCTGAGGCAAGGTGGGGGACAGGGTGGCGCTGGTGAGGATGGCGGTGACGCCATCCCAGAGTCCGGGCCGAAGCACTTCGCCCACGTCCAAGGGTGCTATCCGCAGCGTTGCGAAGTTGAAGTTCTCCTCAACCCACACCACGAGATCGGAGGTGTAGGCGCCGCCGCTGGTCTCGGCGGCGATCAGGTCCGAGAGCAGCGCGTTGGCGCCCTGGACCGCCCGATCCCGGCGAGCATCCGCGTCGGCGTCCTTGCCTTTGGGGACCTTGCGAAGCTTGGCCATTGCCTGGTCCACGCGGCCCCGGCCCAGCACAATGGCGTCGATGAGGTCAGGCTCCTGGGCGATGTTGATCAGTTGCCCGGTCAGCGGATTGAGCGCGTCGCTCAGCAGCGCGCCGGCATCCTCAAGGTCGTCGATGGTGGCCTTGTCTTCGAGGATGGCGTTGACCGTTCGGGCAAAGGCGTTGAAGCGACCACCGGTGAGGCTCCATCCGCACGTGGAAGTGATCACGTCCTCAAGCTGATGGGCTTCGTCAATCACCAGCACGTCGAAGTCGGGCAGTACGGCGTGCTCGGTGATGATGTCAACGCCCAGGAGATGGGTGTTGACCACGACGATGTCGGCCGCCGCGGCGTTTTCCCGAGCGGCTTCGGCCAGGCAATTGTTGCCGCTGGGACACGTGCTGCGGCCCGGGCACTCACGGCTGGTGACGCTGACCGCAGACCAGGCCGCCGGCGACGGTTCGAAGTCGAGTTCGGCCCGGTCTCCGGATGTCGTGGTGTCCGCCCACACAACCAGCCGGTCAATTTCTTCGGCCAGCGACGTTGACTTCTTCTTGCTGGTGCTCCCGCCGGTGGCGGTCTCCAACGCCAGCTGGGGCTGGTTGGCGGCCTCGTTGACGCGTTGGCGACATGCGTAGTTGTTGCGACCTTTGAGGATCGCCCAGGTGAAGTCGGCATCGGAGGTCTGTTCGATGTGGGGCAGCTCCTTTTCGGCCAGCTGGTCCTGGAGCGCTTTGGTGGCGGTGGCAATCAGGCAGCGTTGGCCGCTGGCCACCAGCGGCGCCAGGTAGGCCAGTGACTTGCCGGTCCCGGTTCCCGCGGCCACGACCAGATGTTCCTCGGCGGTGATGGCGTTGGCGACCGCTTTGGCCATGTCAACCTGGCCGTCACGGACTTCGCCACCGTTGGGAAGCGCGGCAGTGGCGCGGGCGAGGATCGCCAGCGACCGCTCAGCGAGGGTCATGGAAAGCGAGGGTCATGGAAAGCGAGGGTCACGGGAGCGGAATCAGACACGACGATCCGGTCAGCGTAGGGGCCAGGCAGTGGTGGGAGGGGTGAGGCCACGGCGGAAAGTTCTGTGATTGGGGTGAGGTGCCGCGGTGGGGCGATGCGCAGCCGCTACAAATAGGAGGTGCCGAGTTACCGTGCCGCGCTCGATGCGCTTGACCCCACCCGCATTCCCGTCCATATCGGCTGTGTCATGGATGGCAACGGCCGGTGGGCGCAGGAACAGGGCCTGGACCGAACCGACGGTCACACCGCGGGCGAAGCGTCGCTCTTTGATGTGGTGCACGGGAGTATCGAAGCGGGCGTCAAGTGGTTGACCGTGTATGCCTTCTCCACCGAGAATTGGCGGCGGCCTGCCGACGAGGTCAAGTTCCTGGTCGACTTCAACCGCGACGTTCTGTACCGCCGCCGAGACGAGTTGCACGATCTTGACGTGCGGGTGCGCTTTGCTGGCCGGCGGGACTGGCGGGTGCCCAAGCGACTCATCAACGAAATGGACGAATCCATTGCGCTGACGCGTCGGAACAAGACACTCACGCTGACCATTGCCTTCAACTACGGCGGTCGGGCAGAAATTGTGGACGCCGTTCGCCGGCTGGTGGCCGACGGCGTCAAGCCCAACAAGATCAATGAGGCGGCGATCGCCAAGCGCATGTATGACCCGGAGATGCCGGACCCTGAACTCATCGTTCGGTCCTCGGGGGAATCGCGCATTTCCAACTTCCTGCTGTGGGAGCTGGCGTACAGCGAGCTGGTGTTCACCGACACGCTCTGGCCCGACTATCGCCGTGAACATCTGTGGGGCGCCATCGAGGAGTACCAGAAGCGTCAGCGCCGCTTTGGCGGGGTCTGAATGAGCGGCCGGACCGATGCCAGCGGTTCTCGCTCCTACCGGGAAACCGCCATCGTTCTGCGTACCTACAAACTGGGCGAAGCGGACCGGATCATCGTGATGATGACCGAAGGCCACGGCAAGGTCCGAGCCGTTGCCAAAGGCGTCCGCAAGACCAGGAGCAAGTTTGGCTCCCGGCTGGAACCGGCCAGTCATGTCACCGTGCAGCTCTACGCCGGCAAGGGCGACCTGGACACCGTTACCCAGGCCGATTCGTTTGAGAACCTGATGGCGTTGCGCGAAGACCTCGACAAGCTCACGATTGCCGCGTCGATGCTGGAGGCGGTGGAGTACATCACGCCGGACCGGGAGCCAAACGCCGGCATCTACAAGATGCTGGCTGGGGCGCTGCGCACGCTGGCGGCGGACAACCCGCCGCTGGTCCAGGCCGGTTTCTTCCTGAAGCTGTTGGCGCACGAAGGCTTTCAGCCGTCACTCAACGTCTGCGTGGGTTGCCGCGGGGAACAGAACTTCGTCACGTGGGATTTTGACGACGGCGGGGTCCGCTGCGAGGACTGCCGGCGAGGCCGACCGGTGTCAGCTGATGCACTCGACATGATGCGGCTCATCCTTGGCGGTCATCTGCACGTGGCATTGCAGCTGCCCTCATCGCCGGCCGCCACCGAGACAACGGCGCTGGCCATCAGTGCGGTGGAACATCACGTTGAGCGTGGACTGCGGTCAGTGGGGGTCATGGACCGCTGAGGTCATTTCGACAGGGGTAGCCATTCGTTGCTGGCCGCGTTCCACCAGAGACGCCGGTCGGGATCTTCATAAATGTAGTAGCCGGCGCCTTCGTCCCAGCGGACGCCGGCCGGCATGTCGATTTCGTGAGGCCGTTCATGCGGCTCCGGTTCCGGCTCCGGCGCCGGCGAACTTGCGGCCGCGTCCGCCGCGTTTGGCGGTGGCATGGTTTGCCCCACTGCGTCGGTGGCGCGGGGTGGCGGGGGTTGAGAATTGGGATCAGGAAGGGGCACCGGCCACGCCCGGACCGGACTCATGGCGTCGGGTGCCGGTAGTGCGGCCCCCACTGCACCCTTGTGGACCACGAACGTGTTGGCCAGCCGGTCGCCCAGGCGTTGACGGCCCGGGGCATTGGCGGCAAAGAGAAGGCCCATCAACATCGGTGTCACCCAGGGAAAGCTCTCAAGCAGTCCAATGGTCCAACGGGTCAAGGACCGTGCCACACCGGCATGGGCGCCGTCGGCAGTGACCACCCGCAGACCCATAATCCACTTTCCGGGGCTGGCGCCGGTGACTCCTTCAATCAGGCCCCAGAGCAGCCAGAGAATGGGCGCAACGGCCAGTGTCACCAAACCCCGGTGGTCGATGGTCATGGCTCCCGTCGGCTGGGGCAGGCACAAGCCGGTGGTACGGGCGTCGCATATCGATTCGGCATCGATCAGCTGGGTGGTCTCGGTGAACCCGAAACGAAGCCCCGACCCCAGGAGCACCAGCGCCAGAATTGCGAAGTCGATAAGGAATGCCGGCATGCGCCGGTTCATCACATCGGTCGGGTCCACGGAGTGACGATACAAGCGAACAACTGGGGGACAGGGCGATAGCCTGCGGGCCTTATGGCAGTTGACCAGGAAACACTCTTCGACAATGTGGTGAACCTCGCCAAGCGGCGCGGGTTCGTCTTTCAATCGGCCGAGATCTACGGCGGATTCCGGTCAACCTACGACTATGGACCCATAGGCGTTCTGCTGCTCCGTAACGTCAAAGATGCATGGTGGCGATCGATGGTGCAGCTGCGCCATGATGTGGTTGGCCTTGACGCTTCGATCCTGTCGCCCCCCGCGGTCTGGGAGGCTTCCGGTCACCTGAGCAACTTCTCCGATCCGCTGGTGGACTGCAAGAGCTGCGGTTCGCGCCACCGCGAAGACCAGCTTGACGATCCAACCACCTGCCCCAACTGCGACGCCGTGGGCGAATTCACCGAAGCCCGCGAGTTCAACCTGATGTTCAAGACCCAGGCTGGCCCGGTTGCGGACTCCGGCGCCGACGTGTTTCTCCGCCCGGAGACCGCACAGGGCATGTTCATCAACTTCATGAACGTGCTGAACACCAGCCGCAAGAAGCCGCCGTTCGGTATTGCCCAGATCGGTAAGTCGTTCCGCAACGAGATCACGCCGGGACAGTTCATCTTTCGTACCCGGGAGTTTGAGCAGATGGAGATGGAGTTCTTCGTCCCGCCCGCCGAGTCAGACGAGTGGTACGAGTACTGGTGCAAGGAGCGGTACAACTGGTACCTCGACCTTGGCATTCCCGAAGATCAGTTGCGGCTCCGGCCCCATGACGCCGACGAGTTGAGCCACTACTCCAACGGGACATCAGACGTTGAGTACCTCTATCCCTGGGGTTGGGGCGAGCTTGAGGGTGTTGCCAACCGTGGCGACTACGACCTGACTCAGCACAAGGAGCACTCGGGAGCCCGCATCGAATATTTCGACCAGCAGGCCAACGAGAAGTACATCCCCCATGTGATTGAACCGGCGGCCGGTGCCACCCGGGCCATGATGGCGTTCCTCCTGGCGGCTTATGACGAGGACGTGGTCAACGATGAAACCCGGACCGTGTTGCGACTCGATCCGCGCCTGGCGCCCTACAAAATCGCGGTGCTGCCGCTGTCCAAGAAAGATGAGCTGATAGCGCCATCAGAAGAAGTACTGGCGCTGCTGCAGCCCATGTACATGGTGGACTACGACATCACTCAGGCCATCGGCAAGCGCTACCGCCGCCAGGACGAGATTGGCACGCCGCTGTGCGTGACCATCGACTTCGACACCCTTGATGATCAGGCGGTCACGGTACGAGACCGGGACTCGATGAAACAGGATCGGGTACCCATCGCCGGACTTGTCGAGCACATTCAGGCCAAACTCGGCTTCTGAAGCCACTGCGGTCTGGGAGCACCAGAACCGGTCCTCATTTTCGGTCGGATCCGGCGAGCGAGGTCACGCTAGTGTCGGTCGGGATGGGTGAGATCTGTGGGAATTGAGAACGACGATGTTCGTCGCGTTCGTGATTCGACCGACATGGTCAAGCTGATCTCCCAACATCTGCAGCTGCGCAAAGTCGGGCGTCGGTGGACGGGTCTGTGCCCGTTCCACAACGAGAAGTCGCCCTCGTTCTCGGTCAACGCCGAAGAGGGTTTGTACTACTGCTTCGGTTGTCAGAAGTCCGGTGATGCCATCACCTTCGTTCGTGAAATCGAACATCTTGACTTCGTGGGCGCGGTCGAATACCTGGCTGGTAAGGCCGGCGTCCAGCTGCGATACACCTCCAACAATGAAGGCAAAGATCGTCGTCGCCGGTCGCAGCTGACCGACACGGTGGAAGCTGCGGTCGAGTGGTATCACCAGCGCCTGTTGAAGGCGCCCGACGCCAAAGGTGCTCGGGGCTATCTTCGATCCCGCGGATTCGACGGCGACCTGGTGCGGCAGTACCGGGTGGGGTGGGCCCCCGACGACTGGGACGTTCTGGCGGCCAATCTGAAAGCGCCCCGGGATCTGTTTGTGGAAGCCGGTTTGGGTTTTGTCAACCGTCGAGGCCGACTCCAGGACCATTTCCGCGGTCGGGTGCTCTTTCCCATCTTCGACGTGAACAACGCAGCAGTCGGTTTCGGCGGTCGGATTCTGCCGCCGGACTTCGGCGGGGGAGAAGGACCCAAGTACAAGAACAGCGGCGAGTCTTCGGTCTACAACAAGAGCCGGCTGCTCTACGGGCTGAACTGGAGCAAGGACGAGATCGTTCGGGAGAAGTCCTCCATCATCTGCGAGGGCTACACCGACGTGATCGGGTTTGCCCAGGCCGGAATGAACCGGGCCGTCGCCACCTGCGGAACCGCGTTGACCGAAGACCACGTGAAGATGCTCAAACGGTTTGCGCCGAAGATCGTCCTCGCTTTCGACGCCGACGCGGCCGGTCAGAACGCGGCGGAGCGCATCTACGAGTGGGAACGCAAGTATGAGATCGACGTTGCGGTTGCCGCCCTTCCCGAAGGAGTCGACCCCGCCGACCTCGCCCGGGAAGACCCGGAAGCACTGGGGGCGGCAGTGGAGCACGCCCAACCGTTCCTCAAGTTTCGACTGGCCCGAACCCTGGCTGCGTCGGATATGACAAGCGTTGAAGGCCGGGCCCGAGCGGCCCAGCGCGCCGTTGATGTGGTCCGTGAGCATCCGGTAGCCATGGTGCGGGACCAGTACCTGATGCAGATCGCCGATCAATGCCAGGTGTCGCCCGAACGATTGCGGGCGTTGCTTGCTGCGCCACCGGTCAACCTGCCCGAAGAACGTCCGACGCGACGCCGCGATGACGGGTGGAGCGACCGAGAACCACCGCCCGAAGCAGCCCCAGCCCGCATGGCGGACAACACCGAAACCCAGCTGCTTCGCCTGGCCGTGCATGAGCCCGAGTCGATTCCCGCGTACATCCACGGGGCCCTGTTCGCCTATCCCCAGAATCGGGCGATCTTTGAAGCGCTGGTCGAAGCCGAAGAGTTGCACCAGGCCATTGAGCAGGCTTCTCCGCATGTGGCCCCGCTGCTGAGCCAACTTGCGGTTCAGGATGAGCCCGACGGCGAGGCCGAGACGCTCATTGGTCAGTTCCTCTATGACGCCGCTCGCCACGAGCTCCGTCGACTTCAGGCCGCTGGAAGAAACAGGGCGCGTCAAAGCGCGGAAGTATCAGTGTCAGAATCTGGGGGTGACACTGCGGTTCAAGGCGCAACAGATTCAGCCGATAGCAGTGTCCACGGATCGGCTACCACGCCGGAGAATCCGGCGGTGGCGCATGGCACAGCCGATCTTGCCGCCAGCATTCGTGGGTTGCAGGCCGAGATACCTAGAGTATTGGAAGCGGCGTTCAAACTGGATGCCGCAGAGCGATTGCTGCCGTGGTTGCCCGTTGGGGCCGGCTGACCCAATGCAGCATGACCGCAAGTTCAGCGAGAAGGAATGGGGGATCAACAATGACTGATGTCGCTGTGGTTTCGCCATGGCCCGGGGTCCTTGATGTCCAGCTTGAAGTGCTGGTGGCCAGAGGCCGAAAAGGCGGGCAGCTTTCGTTGGATGAGTGCATGACGGCGTTGCCGTCGTTGGAACTCACCGAAGAAGTCATCGATTCGGTTCGCACCTTCTTCGCCAGCCACCAGATCATCCTCGACGAGTCCGTCGATGAGGTGATCGACACCGCCGCGGTGGCCAAAGCCATGATGGACGAGCTGATGGCCGAAGTTGACGCCATGCCCATCAGCGGCAAAGAAAAGCGCGATGCCCGACGCGAACGGCTGGAGGCGGTGGGTTGGAGTTCCAAACTCGACGGCACCGGATCCAACGATTCGGTTCGCACCTACCTCAAAGAGATCGGCCGCGTCCAGCTTCTGACTGCGGCCGAAGAAGTCTCGCTGGCCAAGCGGATTGAGATGGGCCTGGAAGTCACCGCCCGGCTGGAAGAACTGGCTGCCATGGGTGGCATGGATGAGCTGAAGTTTGCCGAGCGACGCAAACTCCAGCGCGCCGCCAAGGACGGCGTGAAAGCCAAAGATGAGCTCACCCGAGCCAACCTGCGCCTGGTGGTTTCCATCGCCAAGCGGTACGTGGGGCGGGGCATGCAGCTGCTTGACCTGGTGCAGGAGGGCAACCTTGGCCTGATGCGCGCGGTGGAGAAGTTTGACCACACCAAGGGCTTCAAGTTCTCGACCTATGCCACGTGGTGGATTCGCCAGGCCATCACCCGGTCCATCGCCGATCAGGCGCGGACCATTCGTATCCCGGTGCACATGGTGGAGACCATGAACCGGGTTCAGCGAGTTCAGCGCCAGATGCTGATGGATCTGAAGCGGGAGCCAACGATCCCGGAGTTGGCGGCCGAAGTGGATCTCACGCCCGAACGCGTGCGGGAGATTCTGCTGATTGGTCAGGACCCGGTGTCTCTTGAGGCGCCGGTGGGCGACGACAATTCGAGTCTTGGTGACTTCATCGAAGACATCCGCGCCGACAGCCCCGCCGAGATGGCGGCCAAAGGCATGCTGGGTGCGGCGGTGTTCGAAGCCCTTGATGAGCTAACCGATCGCGAGAAGCAGGTGGTCCGGATGCGCTTCGGTCTCATCGACGGTCGACCGCGAACGTTGGAAGAGGTTGGTCGCGAGTTTGGGGTGACGCGTGAGCGGATTCGCCAGATCGAAGCCAAGACGTTGGCCAAGCTCCGGCATCCGCATCGAAGCAAGAAGCTGCGGGACTACCTTTCTTGACCACTGGCCGAAAGCCAGCAGGTGCAGAGTTCCCGCAGGTGCAGAGTTCCCGCAGGTGCAGAGTTCTTGCAAACTGCGAAACTCTGCTGATCTGCGGTATGGCCCGGCCGACGAAGGGGTTGGATTGACCATGATGGACCAGCCAGGTAACGAGCCCGAACAAGACCGTGACGCCGCGCCGGCTCCATTGGCGGAGAGCGGACGCGTCGCGGTGTTGAAACACCATCGGGCGTCTCGGTGGATGCACTGGATCAACTTTCCGCTGCTGACCATCATGATCTGGAGTGGGATGCGGATCTACTGGGCGGATCTTCGGGATCCGTTCGCGGTGGGGGTTGGTGACTTCGACTTTGAGTTCTGGCCGGCCTGGGTCAACGAACAGCTGGGGTTTGAGCGGCGTCTGGCCCGGGGCATGGCGTTCCACTTCAGCTTCGGTTGGCTCTTTGCCATCAACGGCTTCTTCTACGTGCTCTACACCGCCGTCAGTGGCGAGTGGCGCCAGCTGGTGCCGGAACGAAAGTCGGTCTCTGACGCCATCAAGGTGTTCCTGCATGACATTGGTTTGCGACGGGGTAAACCCCTTCCCCCGCAGGCCCGGTACAACGGCGCGCAGCGTCTGACTTACACCGCCGTCATCGTGATGGGTGCCATTGCCTTGTACTCCGGCTTTGCCATCTACAAGCCCACCCAACTGGGGTTCATGACCCGCAGCCTGGGCGGCTACGAGTGGGCCAAAGGCATTCACTTCACTGTCACCATTGGCTTCATCGTGTTCTTCGTCATCCACATCCTTCAGGTGATGCGGGCGGGTTTCTCCAACTTCTGGTCGATGGTCACCGGGTACGAGGTTGTCGATGCCCCGGAGGTTTCCGGCCGGTCACCGCTGATCGATGACCCGCCACACGATGGTGATGGCGAGCTCGTACCCGCCCTCGTCGGGGCCGTGGACGCGGGGGAGGCCGACCATGTCGAAGCGTGAAACCGAAGAGGAGCGGGCCGCCCGATACGCCGCGCTCGAGGCCGAAGCCAGGACCATGGAGGTGCCGCAGTTCCGGCGCCGGGAGTTCTTCTCGGTCGGGACCGGGCTGGTGGCAGGCGCGCTGGGTTTCTGGGGATTCCGATCGGTGCAGAATCAGGAGAATGCGGACGGCATACCCAAAGTCCTGCGGTCGGTGCACGAAGCCAACGAGACGCTGTGGCGCGGATTGCACCGCCAGAATGCACTGGCGCGGACCTTCGACCCGTCGGAGTCGTCGATGCTGCGGGTCAACGGCCGCCACGGCATCCGTGACGAGATCAACCTGGCGGCGTGGAGCTTGAGCGTGGAGAACGCCGCGGGCGAACGGATCGGGACGCACACCCTCGCCGAGATTCAGGAGCTTCCCAAGTTCGAGATGACCGTGGAGCACAAGTGTGTTGAAGGCTGGAGCCACATCGTCACCTGGGGTGGTGCCCGATTCTCTGACTTCGCCGCGTGGTATGGCGACCAGGCCGGGGCGGAGTTTGTGGGTATGGAAACGCCCGACGATGGCTACTACGTGGGCTTGGAGCGGGCCACCATGATGCATCCGCAGACACTGTTGGCGTGGGAACTGCAGGGCGAACCGCTGTCCCAGGACCACGGGGCGCCCCTGCGGCTGGCGACGCCGCTCAAGTACGGGATCAAGCAGATCAAACGCATTGGCCGGATTCGGTTCACCGACCAGCAGCCGGCGGACTATTGGGCCGAACGGGGCTACGACTGGTACTCGCATCTATAGGCCCTGATGCGGCCGAGCCGCCGCCAGTCGATGCCTCCAGAATCCGCGGTTAATGGTGCTGGATTTTGGGCCGATGGGGGTTATGATTTCGGAGCCTTATTCCGGGGTAGCTCAGCTGGCAGAGCGTCGGACTGTTAATCCGCAGGTCGTGGGTTCGAGCCCCACCCCCGGAGCTTGAAGAACCGTTGAGATCCCAGTGAATCTGGGAGGTCAGCGGTTTCTTCCATTTTGGCCGAGAGGCGCTGTGGCCGCGAGGTGGTCACAACAGATCCGCGGCTGTTGCTGCACTAGCGAACGCTGCGCGGTACCCGGTAGGGCCAGCGACTTCCATGATCGGCAGGCCGACGGCGCCGTTGGTGTCTCGGTAGCGCTTGGCGGCGGCGTAGCCGGAGAAGCAAACCGACACAGACCGCGGTCGAAAGTATTGACTCGATCCTCGCTGGCCTCGAGCCGATGGATGATCTCAGCCAGTTCAGTATCGAAGATCTGGGAGCGGACGAAGAGGCCGCATTCTTCGCCATCTTGAAGAACGCCTGATCGTCATGCCGGATACGAGCCTGATGCAGATCTCAGTGCACTGAATGGTCGACGGTGAGTGAGAGGTTTTGCAGATCGATCGGTAGCTCATCGACGAGCGTCCACAGTTTGGTTTCATCGAACTGCTGGCCGATGAAGCGCGGGTCCAAATGGAACTCGAGCACCGTGCCGCGCTGAGGCCCAGTTCCCGTTTCGCCAAACGGTCCGTTGGCCACGCCAGCCGTGTACGTCTGCCGCTGCTGCGTCTTGCCATCTCCGCTCGTGACCGACGCCGCGGACGACAGCGCATTCACGACCACCAAGCCGAATTCGCACAGTTCCTGTTTGAGGCGGACATGCTCTTTGTGGTCACGACATGCACCGATCTCTGTCATTGCCCGCTGGGCGAAGGGCACGCCTTGCTTGTCGGGTTCCAGCGAGATGCCGTTGCCGTCATCAGTGATCCGAATGTGGAGGCCTTCAACGAGAACGGAGATCGCGCTGACTGAGCCGCAAGCTGCTTCGGCGAGAGCCAGGCACATCGCCTCGAACACGAGGTCGGTTGCATCGGCATTATCTGCGCCGATGTACATTCGCGGCCTGCGCCTGATTGCCTCCACACTTGGGAGGACGTCGATGTTCAGATCGTCGTCACCGCTGAAGTCACTCATGTGCGCCAGTCTCGCACGGTGAGCTCCTCTGGGCCTGCGGGCTGAGTTCGGCTAACGCTGGCTCTCGCCAGCGGTGAGGTGTGGATCAGCGAACTGGATGACGGTGGCGAGGAGTTCGGCGAATGACTCGGGTGTTGCGTGGAGTTGCTGTTTGCGACGCCATGCGGCCCAGCGGCTTTGTGCGATTTCGCTGTAGCCATCCAGGACGTCGACGAGCTGCCGGATTGGTGCTTCCCGATGGAGCGCAACCCGTTGGATTGACTCGGTAAGCACGGCTGCGTCGAATTCACTGTCTGCGAGGTTGGCGATGTCGACGAAGTCTCGCCAGCGGGTGTTGGCGGTACCGCGTTGAATGGCGGTGACGATCTTCTCGGCGAGTACGAGTTCTATCGGGTAACCGGCGACGACGACGGGATCTCCGCCCAGCAATCTTGGGACTTCGATGCTGAGGGGTTCGGGCCAGATCGGGTCGCCAAGATTGACGTCGACGTGAAACCGGATTCGGGCGGTTGCGAGCTTGCCGCTGATGTTGACCCGGATCCCGGGGTAGATCTGGTCATCTCGGATTGCCTCAGCGGTGATGGATGCGGTGTCAAATTCGAGTCCGTCGTCGAGCTGGAACGACGCGATGGCCATACAGATAGTGCGCAGTGTTTCCATGTCGCCATCGAGGTTGATTGCTGCGAAGTCGATGTCTCTTGTCGGGCGTCGTACCTCGAAAGCAGCGAGCAGGACGCCGCCCTTGAGAATGAAGCTCCGGCTATGTGGTGACTGAGCGAGGCGGTCCAGGAATCCTTCGAGGGCGTAGAGCTGGAGTAGCTCGTCGGTCGGCCGGTTGGTTTCGCTGGCGAGTTTGCGCAGGTCGAGATACGCGGCGCCGGCCGGGTTGTCTCTGGAGGGTGGCGGGTTCACAGCAGTGTTTGCAGGGTGGTGCGGATGATGGTTGTGGTGGTGGGGAAGTGTTTGGCCGTGTCGAGTAGCGCGCTGGGTTGGGCCGCTGGTGTTCGGAGCCATTGTTTGAGTGCGTGGAGTGCCTGGTCGGTTCCGTAGAGGTGGCGGAGTCGGTAGGCGTCGATGATGGATCGGGTGGGGTTGTAGATGCCGATGGAGAGTTCGTCGGTGATGGGGGTGGTGTTGCGTCCGATGTTGTAGGTGTCGGTGTCGAAGCGGTGCCAGGAGACGGGGGCGTGGGTGGCGGGTTGGCGTTGGGTGCGGGGGAGGGCGATGTTGATTTGGGCGGGGATGTCGTCGGTGAGGTCGTGGTGGGCGAGTGCGGAGGTGAGGCACAGGGTTGCGTTGGGGGCGCGGACGGCGATTTCGATGAGGTCGGGGTCGCCTTCGAATCCGGGGTGCGCGTAGATGCCGCGGGCGATGCGATCGATGGTGCCGTTGTCTCGCATCTCGTAGAGGGCGCGGTCGGAGATCCCGAGGGCGTGTGCCTGGGCATGGGTGAAGACTTGGGGAAGCGTGTCGAGAGCGATTCCGGCCATGTATGAGAGTGTAGCCACCTCGATAAGGACTGGCTACGGGTTCATGCGTTGTCCTATTCCACGCCTCTTGTATCGGCTCTTCGAATGAGATGGTGGAACGTGACCTATTGGCCTTGAGGGCATAATCCGAGTGCGCGAACAGCGCTGGCTGCAAGACTTGAGGAATGCCCGAGGCCGAGAAAGACAAGATTCACGATCAGCTGGTCGCACTCTCGGAGGGCGACTTTGTCGCACTCCTGCGCCGCTCGTTTGTGTCGCGTGCCAATGACCTTGATCAAAACCACTTCCAGTCTCGCTATGCGCTGGCGCGCGTGTTCGGATACCCGGCGGCTCCTGCGGCCGCTGGCGAGTGGTTGATCGAGTTCGTGGCCGATCCGGTCGGAACCGGTCTCGGAGACGGCTCACTCAGCCAGCAGGGATCCTGTTTGCGTTGTGGATACGAGGCGGTGTCAGAAGCAAAGTCGGCGCTCTGTGGCGTATGCGGCGTCCAGATCGGGCTGACATGATCAGGCCCAAATCAGTTGCGCAGTGCTTCCGAACGTTTGACCGGTCCCTGGCCACAAGGAAGCCAAAACACATCCGCAACTGGACGATTGGCTCCGTGTCGACGGGCCGAAGTCAATCGTCCGGTGCGGTGGTTCGATAGGGAGCCGAATCGCTCACGACCAGGAAGTATTTGAATGCACAAGACCGTGGTGATCGACCCGGCTGGCACGCACCCAGAATGGCTGTACGTGGTGGTGCGGCGCAAGACTGGGGTTTCGTATGAACAGCAATATGGAGGTACGGCATGTCTGCAGGGCGAAGTCGAAGGGTTTCTCGTTCCTGTGTACTCCGAAACTGCTCTCGTTGAGTTGAGGTCATTCTTTGAGGGCACGCTGGAAGGCATCGGGATGGGCCCCAGGAACGCAGACGAGCCGCCGGAATTCATCGAGCTCATCGCTCGAGCGGTGGAATCGATCGAATACTGGCCAGCGGACGAGGGAGCGTCTCAGCCGCTGGTGTTGGACCGATCCCAACGGTGCGACGAGGCCTGGATACCGGTACTGACTCCCGATGGACCTGGCGTTCTGATCTGGTGCAACTCCGACTAGGGATCTACCTCGTGGTCACGAGGAAGTCACAACAGATCCGTGATCGTGCGAAATCGGGTGGTTATCCACATGACGATTCGGTACGAGATACCCGCCGAAACCGTTGATACCAAGCCATTTCGCGGGACTTCACGGGATGCGACGAAACAGCCCTGATCCAGCTGTTAATCCGCAGGTCGTGGGTTCGAGCCCCACCGCCGGAGCTTGAAGAACCGCTGAGATCCCAGTGATTCTGGGAGGTGAGCGGTTTCTTCCGTTTTGGCCGAGAGGCGCTGTGGTCGGGGACATCGATGTGCTCGTTGACCTCAAGGCGAGACAGAACGTCGTGTCGGTCAACTTGGAGGCACCAAAGGACAAAGGCGGCAAGGGCCGGGGGGATGGCTTGTGCGCCAGTTGCGCGACGCTCCAGATGCTCTGGTGATTGAGGCCTATGCCAAGAACTCGCGCAACGGCCTGGCCGCGTCGCTGGCCGCAGTCCGGGAGGACTCGTCTCTGTTGCTGGGGCCGGACAAGAAGGAGCCGGTCAGGTTCACTCTTGTTGCTCGAAGCGAGCTGGGAGTCAATCGGCGCGCAGGGAAGAGGCCGGGCTTCGTTCAGTCGGTCATCGCTGCAACGGAAAGCTTCTACGGCGACATGCTCCAACACCTCACGACGTACCAAATCGCGGCGCCGAAGATGCAACCCCGGCCCGAAGCGACGATCGAAGCAGCAGTGGAAGAACTGCCATCCATTCCACTGGTCGTGGTCAGCGAAGCGGAATCCACTACGGAGCCGCAGGTCGATCTGATCGTCGCGCCACCGCCGGCAATGAGTTGGATGGTGAATCGTTAGCTCATGCCGAGCGCTGCGTGGCCGAGTCGGCCGTTGTCGCTGTGAAGTGGGCGAACCAGCGTCGGTCACAGGTCACGTGCTTTGTGCATCAGGAGCGGATGCGTCCGCGGACGCATTTCGGCCGCCGCCTGCGGTCGGTCGCCTCACCGATTGTGGGCGAAAGGAATCTCAAAAAGATTGGAGTTCCACCCGACTCTGTTGCGTCTGATCTGCCGGACGGCCTGTAGGTTGCGCCCGTTCCTGCCCGCTCCTGCCCGGAGCGTGATGCAGAGCTAGGTTGCTGCTGTGAAGTTGATTCGTGTCCTTCCGATTGCTCTGTTGTTGGCGTTGCCTGGAGGGTTGGTGGCCGCGAGCGCGGCGGGGGCGGTGAACGATTATCCGTCTGGCGGTAACTCGTTTGTCACCTACGCCTGTCCGGCTGGCTTCACGGCTTCGGGTAGCGGCGAATCGCTTACTTGCTCCCGGATGGTCAACTCGACCATCTCGACAGCGCCGCTGACTACCACAACGTTGGTGTGTCCATCGGGGACGACCACCCAGACCAGCGCCGACACCGACACCGTGTTGTGTGTTGACGCCGATGGGAACGATGTCGATCCGACGGAGGTTGTCTCGTACTCGTGCTCGCCCGGATCGTCCGCGATCAGTGGTTCGGGAGCAAGAACTGTCTGTGGGCTTCCCAGCAGTGCCACTGAGTCGGCGCCGCCGGTTGTGACGTATTCCTCTGCTCCGGCGGGCGCAGTTGCCACCTACAGCTGTCCGGCCGGCTCCACCGGTTCCGGTGAAGGCAAGGCGCTCACCTGCTCAAGGACCATGAGTGCCACCACGGCAACTGCGGCGGTTGTTACGACCACCTATGTCTGTCCGGCCGGTACCTCCGAGACCGGTGGTGAGGGTGCGGCCCTTACGTGCGCCGATGCCGACGGCAATGCGATTGCCAATCTGGCGCTGACCTCATATTCGTGCCCCGCCGGCTCGACGGCCACCAGCGGAAGCGGAGCCTCGACCGTGTGTGCGGTTACCGGTACCGCTACGGAGACGTCAGGACATGGTTGAAATGACAATCGCGGGGACGACGGGTACCCAGTGTGTCCACATCGTCGTGCACGGAAAAGTCTCTGCGAGCTCGCCGCTCCGCCGCCTGATCCCAGGATCTGAACCAGTGCATCATGGTTGAATCAGTGCGTCATGGCTGAACCGACCCTTCACTTCACCCGGGACGAATACGCGGGTCGGCTGCAGCGCACCAGAGACGCGATGTCCAAAACCGGCATCGACACGCTCGTGGTGCACGACCCATCCAACATGGCCTGGCTCACCGGCTATGACGGCTGGTCGTTCTACACCCCGCAATGTGTGGTCATCGGCCCCGACACTGATCCGCTGTGGTTCGGCCGGGGCATGGACGCGGCCGGGGCCCGCCGCACAACCTGGCTGCATGACAACGACATCATTGGATACGCCGACCACTACGTGATGTCCAAAGAACGTCACGCCATGGACCGACTGGGCGAGATCCTGACCGAACGCGGCTGGGCCCACGGAACGGTGGGCGTGGAATGGGACAACTACTACTACTCAGCTCGGGCGCACGCCTGCCTCGAAGCAGCGCTCCCTGACTCCTCGATCATGGATGCCACCAGCCTGGTCAACTGGCAGCGGCTGGTGAAGTCGCCCCGGGAGATCGAGTACCTGCGCATTGCTGGAACCATCGTGGAAAAGATGCACGAGCGGGTCCTTGATGTGATGGAACCCGGCATGCGCAAGAACGACCTGGTGGCCGAGATCTATCATGCGGCAATTGCGGGAACGCCGGAACACGGTGGCGACTATCCCGCCATCGTGCCCATGGTCCCGTCCGGTGCCGACGCCAGCGCCGCGCACCTCACCTGGGACGACCGTCCGCTGGAAACGGGGGTCGGCACGTTCTTTGAGATCGCCGGCGTGTTCCGTCGGTACCACGTTCCGTTGTGTCGAACCGTCCACCTGGGCCCGGCACCCCGTCACTTTCACAAAGCCGAAGATGCGTTGCTGGCCTCCATGGAAGCGGCACTTGCGGTGGCCACCGTCGGGACCTCGTTCGAGGAGTTCCACGCCGCGTTCATCACCGAACTGCGGTCCCATGGCTACGACAAGGAAAGTCGCATCGGCTACGGCATCGGCCTCAGCTATCCGCCGGACTGGGGCGAGCGCAACATCAGCATTCGCCCGGGCGAGTCCACAAAGATGGCCGCCGGCATGACGTTCCACTTCATGCCGGCGCTGTGGCAGGACGACTGGGGGTTGGAGATCACCGAGTCGGTGCTGATCACCGAAAGCGGTCCCCAGATGCTGGCCAACGTTCCTCGCCAGCTCTTCGTCAAAGACTGAAACACCGATCGCTGCGCGCCGTGGCTACTTGAGCACGTCCTTGCTGATGATGGTCTTCATGATCTCGGAGGTGCCGCCATAGATGGTGGCGATCCGAGCATCGGCATAGGCGGTGGCGATGGGGTATTCGGACATGTAGCCATAGCCGCCGAAGAGCTGCAGGCAGCGGTCGGTGACGCGGTTCTGAAGTTCGCTGCCCCACAACTTGGCCATCGCGGCTTCGGCGGGGGAGAGCTCTCCCGCATTGAGCTTGAGCACGCACTGATCCATGAACGGCTGGGTCACCGCCACCTCGGTCGCAATCTCGCTGAGGACGAACTTGGTGTTTTGGAACGATGCAATCGGCTGACCGAATGCGGTCCGTTCTTTCACATACTCGACGGTCCAAGCCAGCGCTGCGGCGGAGACCGCAATGCCCATGACGCCGATGGACAAGCGCTCCTGGGCCAGGTTGAACCCAAGATATTCGAGCGCCCGTCCCTCTTCGCCCAGCACGTTGGTGGCCGGCACGCGAACGTCGGTGAAGGACAGCTCGGCGGTGTCGGCGCTGTGCTGGCCAATTTTGTCCAGGTTCCGGCCGCGTTCGAAGCCATCCATGCCGCGTTCCACCACCAACAACGACAATCCGTTTCGTCCGGCATCGGGATTGGTCCGGCACACCACGATCACCAGGTCGGAGTTGATGCCATTGGTGATGAACGTCTTGGATCCATTGAGGATGAAGTCGTCGCCGTCGCGAACTGCAGTGGACGCGATGCCAGCCAGGTCTGACCCGGTGCCGGGTTCGGTCATGGCAATGGCGGTGATCAACTCGCCTCGAGCCATCCCCGGAATCCATCGTTCGCTCTGCTCGGGCGTGCAGTACTCGGCAAAGTAGGGCGTGGTGATGTCGTTGACCAGACCAATGCCGTTGCCCGCGCCGCCCATGTTGGCGCGGCACAGTTCTTCGGTGACCACCGTGTTGAACCGGAAGTCGGTCGTGCCGCCGCCCCCGTACTCCTCCGGCAGGTTGAATCCAATGAAGCCGTAGCCGGCGGCTTTGGCATAGATCTCCCGATCCATGATCCCTTCGGATTCCCATGTGGCAAAGTGCGGCACCATTTCGGTGGCGATGAAGTCCCGAACGCTCTTGCGAAACAGGTCATGGTCTTGTTCAAAGATGCGATTGGTCGTTGGCATAGCTCCATCTTGGCAGCCTTCGCCCACGTGTCACACCTCGACGGTCTACCAGTCGGCGACCCATTCGGGTCGTGTCCGCTTCCGTCGCCGCATCCGACGATCAAGGGTCCACAGGCCCAGGCCCAGCGCCATCAGTCCCAGGCCAACGGCCACCACCCCGGAAACGCCGATGCCGGTAACAACCAGTCCCGGTACTTCCGGACAGTCGGTGGCGGCCGGAGGACAGCTGATCCAGATTTGGGTAATCACGCCATCCGGGTTGACCGCAGGCGCTTCGCCAAGCTCATTGTCATCGCCGTAGTCGCCCGCGTTCTCGGTCCGAAACTGCACCCGGTCCGGACCGTCAGCAAAGCTTGTGAACTGCCGCTGCTCAATCTCGGAGGTGAACACGGTGGCGTCGCCGTAGGCGGCAATGCCATCGGCCACGGTGCTGTCGACCCCGATTCCCTCGGCGGTCGCCAGGCCGGGTTCCGAGACCACAAACAACGGCAGCGGCGTGTCATCGCTGAGGTCATCGATGTCCAGTGACCGGCCAGCGAAGAACTGGACCACGCCGTGCTTGGAGACTTCGTACCCTTCGATGTCCACCAGGAACTCGCCGGTGGCTTCGACCAACCAGCCCGCACCAAGTTGGCCGCGAAGTTGATTTGCGCTCGATCCAATGACCGCATTGCCAATCCCGTCGGGGGTGATGGTGGCATCGGTCTGCGCGCCAGCGACGCCGGCCAGGCTCACGATCATCGCAACTGCGGCCGCCAGGACCACGGTCGCTTTCGTCAACGAGGACCGATGTTGCGCCCGGCCCCGGACGCGCCGTCTCGTGATGGATCTTCTGGTGGTTCCCGCCATTGTGTTTCTCCCGCTCGTGTTACCCAGACCGGCTTCCGCAAGCCGCAAACACTCGGCACAATCGCCGAAGTTGTTTCTGGGCCACCCATTTTGTCACATTCGGCGCGGGGCCGAAAGTGGCCGCACCGCCAGTGGTTGCGAGCCCACGCACTGCGCATCGTGGTCGACCGACTTGTGCGGCCCCCAAAAAGTGAGGAGTGCCCCTCCATCTCAGCGGGCGAACCGAGTCGGTGGGGCACTCACAACGTTGACGAACGTCGCCGAACCATAGCGCGGCAGCTTGGAGCGCCAAGAACCAGAATTTGGCAAATACTCAGGTTGGGCGACGCCGCCCGAGCTCAGCCAAGCAGCCCTTTGGCAATACCACCAAGACCGCCGCCCTCTTCGTCGTCGCCGCCGCCCAGCAGACCTTTCGCCGCGTCGGCAAGACCGCCGCCACCGCCCTCTTCATCGTCGCCGCCGCCCAGAAGACCTCCAAGCATCCCGCCGGTGGCGCCATCGATCATCCCGCGTGCGTCAACGCCGAGTGCCTTCTTTACCTGATCTGCAATCGGCCCGGGCAGGACACCGTCGATCTTTTCCATTACGACAAGCACGGCGAGCTTGGCCTTCATTTCCGGGATGCCGGCCTTGTCAGCGACGGTTCCGATGAGATCTTCCATGGTCGTTTCTCCTTCTTTGGCGGGGCGCAGCTGATGAGTCCACACTGCTGCTGTCTTTGTATCAGCGCCCCCTGCTCTAGCGTCGAAGCCATGGCCCCTCCTCAACGGTCGTCGATTGACACGACGCCGGAAACAATCGAAGAGTTTCGGTCGCGGGCGGCAGCTTTCATTGACGCGGCGCAGGCCAATGGAGTCACCTGCCCGTCCTTTGGCGCCATCATGCCGCCGGCCATGCACGACCAGGCGCTGGTTTGGCAACGCCACATGTTTGCCCACGGTTGGGCGGGCACGTCGTGGCCTTGCGAGTTTGGCGGCCAGGGTCTTCCCGCGGACTGGGCGTTGGTGTGGTCCGAGGAATGTGCTCGGCGGAGCACCGCCGCGTACATGAACTTCCAAGGGTTCGTCCTGGCCGGCGGAGCGCTCCTGCGCTTCGGGACCGAGGAGCAGAAGGCCACGTACCTGCGGCCGACGTTGGCGGCAGAACTCCTGTGGTGTCAGCTCTTCAGCGAGCCGGGTTCGGGGTCAGATCTGGCCAGTCTGCAAACCCGAGCTGAAGCAACCGGCGACGGCTGGGTGGTGTCCGGTCAGAAAGTGTGGTCGTCAACGGCGCAACTGGCCGACGTGGCAATCCTGCTGGCTCGAACCGACCCGGAGACCCCGGGCCACCGGGGCATCTCCTTCTTCCTCTTTGATATGCGCCAATCGGGTGTGGATGTTCGGCCCATCAAACAGATGACCGGTGACCGGGAGTTCTGCGAGGTCTTCCTGGATCACGCCCACATTCGGGCTGACCAGCTCCTGGGTCCATTGCATGGAGGTTGGAACGTGGCCACTTCGGTGTTGGGCGACGAACGGGCCGAAGTGGGCGCAGCCGGCATCGGACTGCGGCGACGCATTGACCAGCTGGTGGCCGGGGTCGGTGACGCCCCAGTGATGCGTGATCGCATCATGCAGATCACCGCTGGTGGTGGCGCGCTTCATCAACTGCTGAACCGGAGCGGCGGCGACCCCCGGCTTGGCCCCCTGGTGAAGTTGGCGATGACCGAGATGGAGAGCGAACGAACCAGAACCGCCGTCGACCTGTTGGGCGCCGCGGGATCGGGCACCGGCGACATACAGGACTCGTTCCTCTACGCACCCGGAATGCGGGTGGCGGGCGGCACCAGTGAGATCCAACGCAACCTGATTGGCGAACGACTACTGGGGCTGCCGCGAGAGCCCAGGCCGGCCTGGCCAGCCCCACAAATTCCGGGCTCAGGTCCACCGGAATAGCGCCGATACGGTTGACATATGGCTGAGCCACTCGCATATCTTCTTGCCGGATCAGTGCAGAACTATGTGTGGGGATCCCCGTCCTGGGTCCCGGAAATGATGGGGGTCGAACCCACCGGTGAACCAGTCGCCGAGGTCTGGTTTGGCGCTCACCCCAAAGCGCCCACCACGGTCGTGGAAAGTCCTGATGATTCGCTGGCTGACCTGATTGCCAGGGATCCGGTTCATCACCTGGGCTCCGCCAGCGTTGATCGCTTCGGGCCGACCTTGCCGTATCTGGTGAAGTTGTTGGCGGCCGCGGAACCGCTCAGCATCCAACTTCATCCGTCGCGGGAACAGGCCCGGCACGGGTGCGCTCGCGAAGACGCGGCCGGCGTGGACCGGCTGGCGCCGAACCGGAGCTTTCGAGACAACAATCACAAGCCGGAAATGATCGTGGCGATCTCCCGATTTGAGGCATTGGTTGGTCTTCGACCAGTCAACGAAACGCTGATGTTCCTGGGCAGTCTTTCGGTGCCGGCACTGGACGATCTGGTGGCCCAGATTGACAAGAGCGGTCTGGCCGCGGCACTGGAGACAATCCTGACCATGGCGCCGGAGAAAGCGGCGGCGATGGTGGCAGCCGCAGTGGAGGCCTGCCGGTCAACCAGTGATTCCAGTCCGTGGATCGCCGAGGCGGAATTGCTGGTGCGGTTGAACCAGAAGTACCCGGCCGACCGGGGGGTTCTCACTGCCGCCCTGCTGAACCGGATCGTCCTTGGACCGGGCGAGGCCATCTTTTTGAACGCCGGCAACTTGCATGCCTATGTCGAAGGGTTCGGTGTGGAGATCATGGCCAACTCCGACAATGTCCTCCGGGGCGGTCTGACCCCCAAGCACATCGACGTCGCGGCGCTGCTGGACATTGTGGATGCCACACCGATCGTTCCAGAAGTTCAACCCGCAGACCGCTCGGTCACCAACTACATCACCCCGGTGCCCGAGTTCACGGTGACCAGATACGTCACCCCTCAACGCGAGGCGTGCCCAGCATCGGGACCGCGGATTGTCCTGGCGGTTGGGGGGGCAGCCCGGGTCACGGTGGACGGTCAGAGTCTTGAGGTGCCCGCCGCCGGGGCCGCGTGGATACCGGCCGCAGCCGACCCCGTCCAGCTCGACGGATCGGCCGACGTCTTCGTCGCCCATCTGAACCTCTGACCACACGCGGGTTCTCGGGCCGGGGAACTCCCAACTGTGTCCCCCAGCCCGAGGAACACCTCGACACTACGAGTCACTCCCGCTGGTGTCGATGGGGACCAGTCCCCATGAAGGACCGAAGTAGTGTGCTCCCCATGCCCGTTGCCGGAGCCCATGACGAATCTGAACTGCGGCGCATCCTGTCGCCGTGGTTGGCCGAACGGGCCGGCGCCGATGACGGCGTGGAAATTTCGGAGTTCTCGGTTCCCCAATCCAACGGTTTCTCCAACGAGACCTTTCTTCTCAAAGCCAGTTGGCAGACTGACGGCGAGCCGCACGACGCTGACCTGGTCCTGCGCAGTCAGGCGCCCGAGCATCAGGTCTTCCCAGTGGTCGACCTGATCAACCAGCAGTACGCGACCATGGACCTGCTGGGCCGCCACACCGCCATTCCGGTGCCAGCGGTGCGGTGGTCAGAGTCCGATCCGGCGGTCCTGGGTCAGGCCTTCTTCCTCATGGACCGGCTGTACGGGGATGTACCGGGCGACAACCCGCCGTTCATGCGTGACTCATTTGTCACCGAGTGGGACGTGCCAACCCGCCGGCAATGGCACGAGAACAGTCTTGACACCATGATCGCAGTCGGTGAAGTGGACTGGCAGGCCATAGGCATCGACTACCTCGATCTGGATCAGTTCGGAGCACTCGGGCCCGCACAGCGCCAGGGCTACATGCGACACTTCCACCAGTGGACCTTGGAGGGTGGCGCTCATCCGGTGGCTGACCCGGCGTGGGCGTGGCTGGAAGCCAACTGGCCCGATGACGGCGAACATCTGGAGCTGTGTTGGGGCGATGCCCGCCCGGGCAATCAGATGTGCAGCGGAACCGAGATCGTTGGCGTCTTCGACTGGGAAGGCGTCTGCATCAGCAATGCCGAATCAGACCTGGGATGGTGGCTGTTCCTGCAACAGTTCAGTTCCGTTGGGATGGGCGTTGAGCTGCCCGACGGCATGCTCACCCGGGCCGAGACCATCGCCCGATGGGAGTCTCGCCGAGAGCGACCAGCGGCCAATGTGGAGTTCTACGAGCGGTTGGCTGCCTTTCAGTTTTCGTTGATCATGGTCCGCCTCAGCCGGGCCCTGCAGTTGGGCATGGAAGTGGACAATCCGGTCACGCCGCTGGCTCGCCAACTCTTTGGCCTGTGAACCGGCGCCACCGATGACCCCGAAGATCGACGCCGCGCTCACCGGTGCGCTGGCCGACGTCCCTGCGGCCGCCGCGCAGCTCAGGCGCATCGGATTTGACGGCTGCTTCACCTTCGAAGGACCAAACGACCCATTCTTCCCGCTGGTGGCCGCGGCGTCATCGGGGCTGGACCTGTACACCAACGTGGCCATCGCCTTCCCGCGCAGCCCCATGCACCTGGCGTACATGGCCGCCGATCTTCAGCGAGCCAGCAACGGCGGCTTCACGCTGGGGCTTGGCACCCAGATCAAGCCCCATATCGAAAACCGATTCTCCGCCACCTGGGGCAAGCCGGTGGCGCACATGAGAGAGCTCCTGGCTGCGCTGCGGGCGATCTTCAGCTGTTGGTCCAACGGCACCACACTCGATCACCGCGGCGACTACTACAACCTCACGTTGATGACGCCGGTATTCGTGCCGCCACCCTTTGGTGAGCCTCCACCGCTGTGGATTGGGGCGCTGGGTCCCAACATGACCCGGCTGGCGGGCGGCGCGGCCGACGGTTTGCTCGTCCACCCGTTCCATACCGAACGCTTCCTCCGCGAGCGCACGTTGCCGCTGGTTGAGGAAGGCGCGGCCGCCGACGGCCGAACCGGATCACGGTGTGCTGTGGGCGTTGATGTCATGGTCGGTGTCTGGCGTACCGAACAGGAACGCGAGGCGGCCATGCGTGGCTGCCGGGCCCAGGTGGGCTTTTACGGCTCAACTCCGGCCTATCGCCCGACCTTCGAATTGCACGGATGGGGCGACCTGCAGCCCCAACTTCGGGCCATGACCAAGTCAGGACGGTGGGACGAGCTTGGATCACTCATCAGCGATGAGATGGTTGCGACAATTGCGTGTGTCGGTACGCCCACCGAGGTCGCACATCAGATGCATGAGCGCTACGGCGACGTGGCGGATCGGATCGGTTTGCAGGTTCCCTATGGTGCAGATGAGTCCGTGCTCGCTGAACTTGTCACGGAGTGGAGGAAGCCCACATGAATCTCAATGGAAAGCACGTGGTGATCACCGGTGGCTCACGAGGTATCGGCGCCGCCATGGGTCGGGCGTTCGCTCGTCAGGGCGCACGGGTGCTGGTTGCCGCTCGCAGCGTGGACGCATTGCAGCACCTTGCCTCCCAGATCGACGGTGAATTCCTTCCCGTTGACCTGACCGACGATAAACAGGTCGATGGGTTCGTGACCGGTTGTTTGCGCAAGCTCGGTCACATTGACGTCTTTGTGAACAACGCAGGACTTGAGAACTCCAAGGCCTTCGTCGATGAGGATCGCGATCTGATTCGTCAGATTCTTCGCGTGAATCTGGAGGTGCCGGCGCTGTTGATCCGGGACGTGCTCCCGCATCTGATGGAGCGACCCGAAGCGCATGTGGTGCATGTGAGCTCGGTGGCGGGAACGTTGACCTTTCCCGGCCTGTCGGTCTATGGCGCCTCAAAGGCGGGTCTCACTCAGCTCCACGAAGGGATTCGTATGGAGCTACGGGACACGTCGGTGGGGTTCACGCTGGCGGCGCCGGGTCCGGTGCATTCGGAGATGTGGGATCGGATCGATGCCGGCTCGCAGTATGCATCACCGGCCATCCGTCGTTTCGAACGATTGCTGTCGCTGCCGAAAGTGACGCCCGATCAGGTGGCGGCGGACATCGTGGCGGCGGTCGAGGAGGGTTGCGCCCATGTGCGCGGGCCCCTTCGTTATGCGCCCTACCACATGCTCAACAACGCACCCCGCCGGCTCGTGGAACTCGCCCTCACCGGCGTCTCCCTACCCCGAAAACCCTGACCCGGCTCACGACGTCGGTTTGGGCCGCGACGTTCCGGCGTCAGCCGAAACTCGACATTTCTCGGCGTCAGCCGAGAAAACGTGGGGCCGGTGGGTCTCGAACCCACGACCAACGGATTATGAGTCCGTCGCTCTAACCAACTGAGCTACAGCCCCGAGGCCCCAAGGCTAGGGCCCATGGTGGCTCAGTGGGTCACCATTGGCTTGAGCTCTTTGGCGTGGGCAACCCAGCGCTGGGTCTCGCCCAAGCTCGGTGGCCGACGGACCAGCTTCTTCGTCTCGTTGACTTCGCCCATCTTGGCGTGAAGATTTTCAGCGTTGCGATTGCGCAGTTCTTTGACCGTGTCGACGCCGGCAGCTTCGAGCAGGTCCGAGTACTGGGTTGATACGCCCTTGATGCGCATGAGGTCTGCACGGTTGACCCATTCAAGGATCATGCCTTCGCTGATGCCGGTATCGCTGGCCAGTGCTTTGCGGCCGGGCTTGCCGCAGCAGCTGCTGAGGAGGGAGCCGGTGCCGCGGATGCCGGCGGCCCGGAGCTTCTTCCCGTTTGCGGGACCAATACCTTCGATACTTTCAATACTTGCCATGGCTGGGCGCCTCCATTGTGGTTCGGCCTGAGCCGGAGAGTGGATGGTTACGTTCGTACGTTAGGACGTTGCGAACGGCGGTGGAGTCGCGGCTGGTTGTGCATGCTGGTCGGCCCGCCGCCGTTTGAACCACATGGCGCACGCCATACTCACTCCCGCGATGGCGGCGCCAGCGAGAATGTCGACCACCCAGTGGTTGGCCGTGAGGACCACGGCGATGCTCATCAGGATGGGCGAAACGACCGAGAACGAACGGAGTGCCAACGATCGGGTCGATCGGTAAAGGGCGAAGCCAGACAGCAGGTTCCAACCAACGTGGAAGCTTGGCAGGGCGGCGTACTGATTGACGATGCTCTTGGGTTGGAGGTAGCGGTACGAGATGGAGAACTCGTCGAGTGAATCCAGAAAGCTGGCGGGGTCGTGGAGGCGGGGCGGAGCGACGGGGAAGAAGGCGAAGAAGCCAAGGCCGATAAGGCCAGAGACGATGACGGCGTTGCGAAACAGGACATAACCGCTGCGGTCCCGGAAGAAGGTCCAGAACAGGGCGAACAAAATGACGGGCCAATGGAACCACATGTAGACCCAGTTGCAAATAGTGATGATGCTCTGGTGCTCGATCACCATGCCCTGAGCGGTGGCTTCCCAGGCGATTCCGAGCGAGGCCTCGAGGGCCACGATGTCACTGGCGTTGGCGAATGCGGCGACGGCCCGGTCAGCGGTGACACTGCGGACCATCCAGTACAACGCGGACGCTGCGGCAATCAGAACAATCTGGGATGCGATGCTGGTCCACGGTGTATGGCCGCGCCAAGCAGCGTCGGGGTGCAGCATCGCCCAGATGGGACCGCCATTGTCTTCGCGAGCATCGGAAGAACTGGGTGCTTGTGCTGATGTGTCGTTGCTGTAGTCCAGCGCCGCCATCTGATCAGTTTAGTGAACGGTGTACGCTCAACCCCCTCGTTTTCGAAATCGAGGCTTCGGCCCCCGGAAATGCAGGCGAAACTTTGCCCGAAACCGGGGTTAGAACGCGTCACCGAGCCAGGCAGGGGCGGAGTCAAGAAGAAATTCGCATACCTTTCCGGCCAACGGAAGCGTGGGTCCCAGGTCTTCCTGACCCTGGTAGATCCGTGACAATGACGCGGTCAGCCTGGACACAATGCTGAGCGATCGTTCTGGCGCATCAAGCAATGACATGTAGTTGTCCAGCGCCGTGACTTCCAGCGGGAGGTCGGGGCCGGCGATACCCGCCAGGTCGGTCGCAAGCACCAGAAGGTCGGGCGCTTTGGGGAGCGGGGGCATGGCCCATGTGAGGATGAGCGGAAGGTGATGTTCGTCAGGAATCTCACCCTCGGGATCGGTGAGTTCCAGAATCAGGTCCTCAAACGCAATCATGGTGCGGGGTTCGACCTCGATGGCCAGATGAAGATCGAGGGGTCCGCCGCAGGCGTGGATGGGATGAAGGTCGACTTCCCATGCCTGACGCATGGAGTAGCTCTCGACGAAGTGCCGTTCGTCGTGAATATGGAAGCCCTGGTCGCCGGCCAGATCCTTCAAGTCAGCCACAAAGGTGGCAATGTCAACTACAGCCACGGGCGCCGCTCTCCCCGACAGTCTTCTGGACAATGCATCATTCGTCGTGAGGCTAGCGTCCACGGCGACGGTCTGAATAATTCTTGATGCAAGTTCGACCTGTCGCCCTCGATCCGAATGGAGCCCGCACCCCGATGACTCGCGACGAAATTCTCTCGTTGATGGAACAGGTTGTTGCTGAGGTTCGCCGCGTACTCGCTGGCCTTGAGAACTGGGAACTGGCGGGGACCGAAAAGGCGAGCCAGTACTCCCACGACCTGCTGGCGGACGAGGCGGCGTTGAAGGTGTTGTTTGCCGCAGGGATCAATGTTGTCAGCGAAGAGTCAGGTATCCACATTGCTTCGGCGGCACCGGGGGACCCGGCTGCGGAGTGGACGGTCGTGATTGACCCGGTCGACGGTTCGACCAATGCCGCCATGGGTCTGCCCTGGTACGCCTGCAGTCTGGCCGCGGTCCGAAACGACGTGCTGGAAGTTGCGCTGGTGGAGAATCTGGCCACCGGACAGCGCTTCACTGCTCGTTCGGGCGAGGGCGCAACCGTTGACGGCATGGCGCTCACCGCCAGCCCTCGAACCACCTTTGACGGCTCAATCGTGGTGCTCAACGGTCATGCCTCGCCTCGCGGTGCCTGGGCCCAGTACCGCAGTCTGGGCGCCACGGCGCTCGATCTGTGCTTTGTGGGTGCGGGTCGCTTTGACGGAAGCGTGGACGCAGCCAGTGATGAGATTGCTCCGTGGGACTATCTGGGGGCCATGTTGGTTTGCCAGGAGGCAGGGGCGGTGGTGCAGGATCTGCACGGTCGGCCGATGGTGACCTTGGACCCTGAAGCGCGCCGGACCCCGATCACCGCCGGCACTCCGGAGTTGCTGGCGGAGCTGGTGGCGTTCCGGCAGGGTCCGGACTTCGGTTGACCCGTGGTTGCCACTGCGCAAAAGGTGCTCCGCGTTGGATGTGCCATGTGGGCGCATCCCGGGTGGCGGGGGAGCGTCTTTCCCGCAGACACGCCCAAGGGATCTGAGCTTGCGGTGTACAGCACGTGGTGCACTGCGGTGGAGGGAAACACCAGCTTCTACGGCCTTCCATCCTCGGTCTCGGTGAGCCGCTGGCTCAGCCAGGCGCCGGCCGATTTTCGGTTCATGTTCAAGTTGCCACGAACCATCACCCATGACAAACGACTTCGCAACGTGGCCGCTGAGGTGCGCGACGTGCGGGCACGCCTGGCGCCGCTGGCGGCTCACATTGACACCTTCCATGTTCAGTTGCCGGCTTCGTTCGGACCCGACGGACTTCCCACGCTGAACCAGTTCCTGGCAGAGCGTTCGACCGATGTCGGCTGGTCGGTCGAGGTCCGTCATCGTGAATTCGCCAACGGGGGTCCGGCCGAAGCCGCCCTCCACCGCGTTCTGGAAAGCGTCGGTGCCGAGCGAGTCATCATCGATACCCGGGCGGTGTTTGCCGGACCGATGGCCACCGCTGAGGAGAGGGAAGCCTTTGAGCGAAAGCCTCGGCTGCCGGTTCGGCCGGTGGCCATTGGCAACCTCCCCGTGGTGCGGTTCATTGGTCAGACCGACCCGGCCCGCAATCCCGAGTGGTGGGCCAAATGGGTTCCCAAAGTTGGACAGTGGCTCAACCAGGGCCGAACGCCAACGGTCTTCATTCACACCCCCGACAACGCAGTGGCACCGCTACTCGCTCGTCAGTTTCATGACGAGGTGCGTCAGCTTGTCGACAACCTGGCCCCGTTGCCTGTGCCCGCAACCGCATCCTCTCAGCTTCGGCTGCTCTGATCTCTGCTCTGATCTCTGCTCTGATCCCTTTGACCTGCCGGCGACCGGCGTGGGTGACTGCGCCACCACAGACAATGTTCATCCTGGGCTGATTTTGGCATCTGGTATGTCAATTTGTTGACAGAGCGTCGGGGCGATCTCGGTGGGAGGGACGCGCTCGCTAGATTTGACTCGTGAGTGGGCACGCCGAACAGTTTGTAAACCTGGGCATTGATGGTCTCAGTGATGCGTGGCGGGTCGGTTCGGGTGGTTCTGCCGCAGTGTTCGGCGCCCGCGACAACTCCGGTCGACCCGTCGCGGTGAAACTTCTTCGGTGGGCCGTGGAGCCAGCCGAAGCAGAGCGTCGCTTCAATCAGGAACGTCGGGTCCTTGAGCGACTTGGTGATCATCCAGGGGTCGTGCCGATTCTGGGTTCCGGCATCACCAATAGCGGCGAACTCTACTTCACGATGCCGCTGTTGCCGGGCTCGATGAGTCAGGTGGTCAGCCAACGAGGTCCCATGGGTTGGGAGCAGGCGGCCTCGTTGATGTTGGACGTGGCTCGGACCATTGACTTTGCTCACAGCAATGGAGTCCTCCACTGTGACCTCAAGCCCGCCAACCTGCTGCTGTCGGACAACGGTCGCCCCATGGTCGCCGACTTCGGAATCTCGCGTCTGACCGACGAGGCCGACACCGCGTCCACTCGCATGGCCGTGAGTCCGAGCTACGCGGCGCCCGAACGCTTCCGCGATGAACCGGTAACGGTGCGGTCCGACGTCTACTCGTTGGCCAGCACCTTTTCGGCGCTGGTGACGGGCCGTCCACCGTTCACCTCCCGGACCACCAAGGATTCTCCCGAGCAGATCATGGCTCGAGTGTTGAGGCGCCCGCCGCCTGACCTTGCGGTGGCCGCTCAGGTACCTCGGCCGGTTGCCGCAGTGATCAGTCAGGCCATGTCCAAAGACGCCATGGAGCGTCCGCACTCTGCGGCCGCGTTCGCCGACCAGCTGCGCTATGCGATGGTCGCGTCCGGTGGACGGGTTGAAGAAACAATCACCATTGATGTTCCTTCGTCCAATGCGTGGGAGCGCATGCCGGTGCAAGCCAACACGCATGACTACAAGTCGAGGAGTGCCTGGTTGTGGGCGGCAGCCATGCTGCTTCCGCTGGCGCTGGTGGCGGGATTGATCTGGGGCTTGAGTGGCGATGGTGGAGATGGTGGGGATGACGTGGCCACGGAGTTGGGTGCGGTGACCAGCACGCCGGAGGTCGCCACTGCGCCGCCGACCGTGCCGCCGGTGGCAACTGCGCAATCCGTGGCAGCCGAAGTGACCGCGCGGCCCGTACCCACCAGCACGCGGGTTGCGACCAGCACGCCGGTGCCGGCAACGGCAACTGTTGCGCCCACCGCAGAACCAACTGCGGAACCGACTCTGGCCCTGTTCCCGCGCCTGTTTCAGACGCCGACGCCGGTACCACCGACGGCCACTCCTTCACCAACGTCGCCGCCCGCACCAAAACCAACCGCCACAACCCGACCCCAGCCAACCGCAACGCCGCGCCCGCAACCCACCGCAACGCCGCGCCCGCAACCCACCGCAACGCCGCGCCCCCAGCCAACCGTGATGCCAACGGCGACCGCCGTGCCAAGCCGTGGCTGCCCAACCGGGTGGAGCGGACCAAATGCAGCAGGGAATTGCACCCAAACCGCCCCGGCGGAGCGAACTCCGCGTCTGATCATCTATTCGTGCCCTCGCGGAACCGACGGCAACCCAACACCCGACGATCCAACGTGCAGCGGCACCGAGACCCAGTCGGTTGCCGCTGAGCGAACCGAGCGTCTGGTCTGTCCTCCGGGGACCACGGGTTCACCGACGCAGGGGGCGCCGTACTGCTACGGCCCCTCGTCGGTTGACACCAGTCAGATCGCGCTGCAGGTGCACTATCCGCCGACCTATGTCTGTCAGCCGGGTTCAACGGGTTCGCCCACCGCCGGGGACCCCACCTGCCTCACGCCGGACGGACTTTCGATTTCCGCGGTGGTGAACCAGCAGCCGTCGGATTTGGTATGCCGCAACGGCGCGACGCCGCAAGCCGATTTCACCTGTCCGGTCAGCACGGGTGGTGAACGGGTCTTCGCAAATCTGGAGATTTCGCTTCGCTGCCCCAACGGCTCAAGTGGCACGCCGACCTTCGCCAACCCATCGTGCACCCGCAGCCGCACCACGCGGGTTGCGGCGCGTGTGGTTCAGAACACGCCGGGTGGGTGGGCCTGTCCTGCGGGATTCAGCGGATCTCCCACCACCGCCAACCCGGTGTGTTTGCGGTCCCAGCCGGCCACCTGAGCACCGGCCGGATCCCAACGGCGAACCCGATGTGGGAGCCACATTGCGTTCATCGAAGTCGAGCATGAAGTTGCGAGATTCGAAGGGTATGTGATGGGGTCGCCCGTAGTTGAGCAACCGCGTTGCGGCACGGTTTCCGATTGAACTGACTCTGGTCACAGAGTCCGGGCTGGTCGCAATGCGATAGAGACCGGTTCTTTGGCTTGCCACCTTTGGCTGCGTGAGTTTGCGCGTGAGGATTGGCACGTTGATTCCAGAAAGGTCCGGCGGCGTATCCAGGGTGGATTCGTGGTTCTTCTCAAGCCGTTTTTGAACGGTCAATGCGATCCACTGAGCTGCTGCTGGGTGTTGTCCTGGGTGGGTACTTGGTGCGTGGTGCTCTACTGAGGGTTCTGTTCTGGCCTCGACTTCTCGGTGCGTGAACTCTTCACGTTGCTTTCTTCGCCTGAGGAACGATCTACTTTGCAATGACTATCGGTCCGCCCTTGGGCAGTCCTGGGTCAATGTGTTTCGATCAGACGGTCGGCGTTTTCAGCGCTGCTACTTGAGATCTCTGCGGTGAGAGGAAGTGGCCTTTCAAGAACCCGTTTTCGAACTCCGGTGCTCCGTTTCCCCGCCGGTTGACAACGGTCAGCTGCGGTCCAGTTTTTCGACTGATATGACTGCACATGACGGGTTGTTCCAAACGTTGAATCCGGTCTGGATGGCTGCGTTCTCTCTCCTTCACCGTGCACCTGTCCTTCTGCGCAGACTGCTGCGTTGAAAGGTCTTGGGCCGTGGTTCCGGTTTCTGAGGTATCGCTACCTTCCGAGGACTCTGATGTGTCCTTCGCCAGTTCGTTGGTTATGTGTTGCTTCGCGGTTGTTCGTCTGTGGGTCTCCCCTTCTTCGATTCGTTTCTGCATGTCGACCGATGTCGGCAATGTGGCATCCACATCGGGCTGCGGTTGTGACATTGTTATCGCCGAGGTGGCGTCCGGCTTCAGTGCTTTGAGCTCAACGACCCAGCTCGGTGATCAAACGGGGTAGGCGGGTCGGGCGGGTCGGGCCGGTAGGGCGCTCAGTACGGGGGTTCATCGCGCAGTTCGCTCCGGGCCTCTTTGACGCCGCGTGCAAGCTTTGGAAGTTTGGCGGCGCCAAACAGCAACACGATGACGGCGGCGATAATCAGCAACTCGCTGGTCCCAATCATGGGTCTGTCTTTCTCCTGGTCGATGAAGGTGATCTTCGTCTCGGCGGGTTACGCCTCAGACTGAAGCGCTGGCCGCCGGGCATCACCGTTGTCCCGAAGGTTCCGCGCCTGCTGGTCCTTTCCGCCCATGGCATGGTCACCGGACCCATTCGGGTCAACTGACAGCCCGCTGATTCGTATGTCGCTTGGCGTTTCAGGCCCAATGTGGTTGGTCGACCACTGCCCGGTGGCCCAAGCCGACGTGGGCCGGAAGAGAGCAGTGAGAAGTAGTGAAGTCAACAGTTGCGGGTTCAGAGTCGAACCACAAAGGAGAGAGTGATGCGGCGCCGGCGGACCAGAGCCGGCGCCGCTTTGTCGGATGGTGCGCCGGAGCGGGCACCGGAGCCGCAGTGAGCATTGCCTTGGGTCTTGGCACGGCGGCGCCTGCGGCTGCACAGGACCAGGCGTCATCCGCGGCCGGCGGGTGTGAGTCGATGACGGTTTGGGTTCTGTCCCCGGCCTGGGACACGCCGCGTGGCCCGCATGGAAAGACCGAACTGAAGTCCAAAGCTTCACTCATCGCGGCCAAACATCGGTGGGCGTTGACGGAAAGGGATGCGTTGAACATGAACCTGCACAAGTGTTCATGGGCGCCCGCAGTGCCGGTGCAGGTGCGGCGCAAGGAGTTCATGGAGATCTGGAACCACAACGGCGCGGGCGCGTACCGGTGGTCGAACCCCTGGAACAACAGCACCCCGGAAATTTTCGACACCCGTTGTCTTGAGCACATCCCAGACGGAGACGCCATCTGGGCGACCGCCATGGATACCAGTATCTGCACTTTGAGCGCTGGAACGGTGCCGGCCGCGGCTACGCCGGTTGGAACCACCGCAACGGTGACAACGCCCTCGGTCACGTTCACCACGGCGACGGGGGGACCGGTTCCCACCGCTACGACCGCGGCAACGGTCCCCACGGCTGGGCCCGGCCCGACCGTGACCGCCACGCCGGTAGCCGGCTTTGGCTCTGCGCCGTCTTCGCTGGCTTTCACTGGCTCGGACAGTCGGGTGCTCGGGGTATGGGGAACATCGCTGGCGGCCGCCGGTGCCGGCCTTGTGGCCTTCGCCCGCCGGCGCCGCAACGTCAGCCAGGCCGCTCTTGCTCACGCCGCAAACGACGGCGCGCTAAAACGGTCCGATGCAAACCGAGCCCGACCATCCGCAGGACTTCGCTGACCGGTTGGGCACCGCGGTCGTGATTGGCGGCACCGGCGGATTGGGAGCCGCCGTCTGTCAGATGTTGGCCGACCGGGGATCCCGGGTGGCCTTCACCTTCCAGACAAACCAGGACCGGGCAACCGAAATTGCAGACGCGCTTGGACCTGAGACGTATGGCATGGCGGTGGACCTGACCAATGAAGCGGCCGCCGCGGGTTTCATCCATGGCGTGGCCGAGCGAGTGCCCATCCACACCCTGGTGTATGCCGCAGGTCCGACCGTCAGCCAGCGGCACATCAGTCAGATCGACCCGGCGTTGTATGCCCGGCACCTCACCATGGAGGCGGGGTCCTTCTTCAACGTCGCCCAACCGGCACTCCAACATCTGCGCAAGACCCGCGGCGCGATTGTGGCGATCACGACCGCGGCCACCCGTCGGTATCCGGTCCGTGATGGTTTGTCGCCCGGAACCAAAGCCGCCGTGGAAGCAATCGTGAAGGGCATCGCCGCAGAAGAAGGCCGCTTTGGTATTCGGGCCAACTGTGTGGGCCCGGGCATGTTGACTGACGGGATGGCCGCGCGGCTCATGGCCTCAGGCGACTTGGACGAGCGGGCGCTGAAGATCACACGAAACAACATCCCGCTGCGCGCCTTCGGCTCGGCCCAGGACATTGCTGAAGCGGTCTGCTTTCTGGCGTCGGATCGAGCGGGATTCATCTCCGGACAGTGTTTGGACGTGGACGGTGGGTACACCGTCTGACCTCAGGCGCCACCGCCGACCGGACGCTTCTGCTAGTCGAGTTCCTGCACGTTCAGCTCGTGACGGATGGCAAATCCGTCAAGCAGTGCTTTGGTGCGGCGTTGGAATGAGACCTCGGATTCAGTGCGCTCGCCGGTGCGCGGCGCCTCTCCGCCCGCCGCGATCACGTCAACGATCGCGGTGTCGGCCTCTGACTGCGCCAGGATCATGTGCGCCTGTCGGCTGTTGGACTCGGGAAGGCCGCGTTCGCCAACCATGACAAAAAACTTGTTTCCGCCCGCACGGAACTGGAAGCCGCCGACTTCCAGAAGGAAGTTGTGGAGAAGTCGAAGATCGGCGTCAGCGATCTCATAGGACTGCACGAGCATGTTCAAAGACTAGGTGGCTGCGGCGGAGGGTGCCGGACAGAGCGCAATGGTTTACATCCCCTTAACACTGTGGCGAATGGGTCCCACCAGCATGGCTAGCCTTCGGCGATGGTCATGGCCCTGGCGCGCTTCAACATGGTGGATCCCAACGCGACCCCCGAGTCCATGTCCGAGCGCTACCGGGCCATGCTGGAAATTGCAGACCTGGCCGACGAGCACGGCTTTTATGGCATCACTCTGGAGGAGCACCACGGCGCCGACAACAACTGGAGCCCGTCGCCCATGCTCACCGCGGGCATGGTTCTGGCCCGCACCACCCAGCTCACCTGCACGCTGTCAGCCCTGCTGTTGCCACTGCACGATCCCATTCGGGTTGCCGAGGACCTGGCGGTCATCGACCTGGTTTCGCAGGGGCGGCTCAATGTGATTCTGGGTCTGGGTTATCGGCCTGAGGAGTACCACCTGTTGGGCAAGGACTGGGACAACCGTGGTCGGCTCTTCGACCACGCGATCGAGACGCTGTTGGCCGCGTGGTCCGGCGAGCCGTTTGTGTACCGCGGCGAGACGGTGCAGGTGACGCCGGTGCCGTTCACCCAACCTCGACCGCTGGTGATGTTGGGGGGTAGCTCCAAGATCGCGTGTCGGCGCGCCGCAAGATTCGGACTGCCCATCAGCCTGGCCGCCAACCTGCCGGAGCTGGAGGAGTACTACTACGCCAGGTGTGCAGAGTACGGAACCGAAGGTTTCATCATGATGCCGTCGGCCACGACCGCCATGTTGTGGTGCTCGGAGGATCCGGATCGGTCGTGGGCCCAACTGGGTCATCACTTTCTGCACGAAGCAGAGACCTATCGCCAGTGGCAGACGCCCGACATTCGTTCGGCCGTGCATTCCCAAGCTCAGAGCGCCGATGAACTTCGCGAAGAAGGGATCTATCAGATCCTGACACCCGAGCAGATGCTCGAACGATCTCGCAATCCCACGACCGGCGGGGTGCTGACGTTGCATCCCCTGGTGGGAGGGATGCCGGTCGCCGAAGCCATGACCTGCATGACGTTGTTCGTTGACCAGGTAATTCCGCATCTGGGCTGAGTTCACCCGCGGCGACCACGTTGCGTCTCACCACGCTGCGTGGCTTCGATGGCGCTTTTCGTGAGCCTCGGATAGCATCTCGGCATGATGGTCCAACGAAGCTCGCGACTGGTCATGATCGACGACCAGATCTCGTACGCCGAGGCATTGGGGCTGGCGTTGTCAATCACCCCGGATCTTGAGATTGTTGGCCAGGCCGCCGACGGAACCGCGGGCCTGGAAGTGTGCGCCGGTGCCGATCCTGACCTGGTCCTGTGCGACTTCCGCCTTCCAGGCGGCAGGACGGGAACGGAAGTGGCCGATGAGCTTCGGTCCAACGGTTCCAACGTTCCGATCATCATTCTCACCGGGTTCCCCGCACCTCAGGTTCGTCGCGAAGCGGCCGCCATGCGCAACGTGCATGTGCTTTCCAAAGACCTGTCCATAACCGAACTGGTCAAGGCCATTCGCTCGGTTCTGGCCGGCACACCGATTGCCGAACTGTCTGACATGCACGAGATCCGCCTGAGCCCCGGCGAGATCGAAGTTCTTGAGCTGCTCAACCAGGGACTGACGCCCGCCGAGGCCGCCGCACACCTGAGCCTCTCCATTCACGCCATTCGGGCGCGAATCAAATCGTCCTACCGCAAACTTGGCGTTGGTTCTCAGGTTGAAGCCCTGGTCAGTGCCACGCGGTGTGGTCTGGTGGTACCTCCTTCATGAGTCCTGACGAGTCGGCGCCGGCCGCTTGGACGCAGCCGGAAGAGCCGCTGGTCCATGCCGGTGAAATGGAACAAATCCGAGAGATGCTGCTGGGCTCGGCGCTGCGAGAAATTGATCAGCTTCGCGAGCGGGTGGAAGAACTTGAAACCAGTCTCCTTCACGCCACGGGACGGTCAAAGGCGGTATCGGAGGTCCTGCTTGACGTGGCGGAAGCCCCGTCGTGGGAGCAGGGCCAGCTTGGCGCGGCGCTCAGCCCCGAAGTCGACTCCGCCATCTACACCAGTGCCCGGCAGGACAGCGACGTTCTGGCCGAAGCCCTCTACCCGGTGCTCGGTCCGGCCATCCGCAAGATGATCATGAACATCTTCACCGGCGGTGACACCAATGAGCAGCAGGCGTTCTCGGTCGATCAGCTACTCCTGATCGAACGACGCTCCGGCGTGTTGTTGGCCGAGACCAATTCCACATCGAGCGAGGCGCTGGATGCGGACGTCATCTCCGGCATGCTCGACGCCATCCGCCTGTTTGTGTCGGACGCGTTCGACACTCCCGAACATGACGGCTTGCAGGATCTTCGGGTGGGGGAGACCTCGGTGGTAGTGGAATGGGGTCCCGATGCGGTTCTTGCTGCGGTCGTGACCGGAACCGTTCCGTCGGAGTGGCGGGTTCAATGTGCGGAGATGCTGCATCGCTTCCACAAAGATTTCGCCCAATCGCTGGCCAACTTTGCTGGCGACGTATCGGTCTTTGTGCCGGCGGCCCCGCGTATGCGTCTGCTGTTGGAGTCCGCTGATGTCCTGGCCAGCGAGAGCGAATCATCGTCGGCAATCACACCAGCGATCTTCGCGGCGGTCGGCGTGGTGCTTTTGCTGGTGGCGGCGGTGCTCGTTGGGGCGTGGCTGTGGTGACCGGCCCCCAGGCACCCGCACTGATCCGATCAAAAGTTGTTCTCCTCGGAGCGCCGGGAGTGGGCAAAACCAGTCTCATCCGCCGCTTCGTTCACCGGACGTTTTCCGAAGAGCATTTGACAACGCTGGGCGTCAAGGTTGACCGCAAGACGGTGTCTCTTCCCGGCGTGAACGTCGTCATGTTGCTGTGGGACATGCATGGCGAGACCGTGGACCTCGAAGTGCCGGCCGCATACTTGCGTGGCTCAGCAGCAGTCCTGCTGGTGGCCGATGCCGACCGACTTGACCAAACGCTCGCCCCCTGTCAGATCCTGCTGGAACGACTCCTGTCCATGTCGCCCAATGCGGCGGTGCAATGGGTGATGAACAAGGCGGACCTGATCCAGGATTGGGAGCCTGCCGCCGCCATCCTGGACGCGGCGGGAATTGACATTGGCGCCACCGTGAAAACCAGTGCGTTGGATGGACGCGGCGTTGAGGATGCGTTTGTGAGCGTGGCGTCCAGCATCGCTGGCCGAGCGACCGCCGGCAGCTGACCAACCGGGCGGGCCAACGCTCAGGTGGCCACCGAGTCACTGGAGGCCGATTGGACCGTGGTTGCCGGACCGGGTTCTTCACCCCACAGGGGAACCTGCAGCTCAAATGTGGTGCCGACCGGATGGTTGGCTCGAGCCAGGATGCTGCCATCGAAGGCTTCGAGAATCCGGCGGGTCAGCGCCAGACCGATACCGCTGCCTTCGGTGGCCGACGGGCCTTGTTCAAACAGCTGAAAGATGCGTTGCAGGTCTTCTCGGTCAACGCCCATGCCGTTGTCGGTGACGGTGATGACGGCTCGACCACGCTCGGCGGATTTGGCGGCCAGCTCCACCACCAGTGGCCGGTCCGGATGCCGATACCGCAGCGCATTGCTCAACAGGTTCGCCAGCACGCTTTGCAGCGGGATTGGACGGGCAGCAACCACAGGCAACTGGCCAACCTTCACAATGGCGCCGGTCTCCGCGAGCTGGGGGCCAAGCGTATCCATTGCGTCGTTGGCGATGAGAGTCATATCCACGGGCTCAGCATCGGTGGTTGAGATTCGGGTTCGTGAGAGGTCCAGCAGCGACTGCACCTGCTTGTGCATCAGCGAGACCCCGGCACGGATCTCTCGAGCACAGGCATTGGCATTGGCCACGAGCGCATTGCGGTCACCCTCCACCAACTGGCCCAGGAGCTCGGCGTAGATGGCAACCGATCGCAAGGGCGATACCAACTCGTGCGCCGCAATGTAGGCAAACTGTTCAAGCTCGTCGTTGGAGACCGCAAGTGCGTCTCGCATCTGGCGCAGGTCGATTTGCTTCTCCACCAGGAGCGCGCTCAGCTGCGCCAGCCGCGTGTGCTCCATGATTCGGTCCAGCTGATTCTCCACCGAGGTGGCGGCCCACGCGAGGGCGCCGGAAGCGTCCGGCCCGAGCGTTGGTTGGGTGGAGGCGACGACGAGGAAGCCGGCTTCGGCCGCAGGGCCAGTGACGTCAAAACACTGCCAGGCATCCACCCACGGTGCCTTGGGCCGCCGGTCAATTGGGTCGAATTCTGGAGAGATCCCCGACGCCGAACACACCGCATTGGGCAGCGTGCCTTCAGCAAACACCAGTTCGGCCGCGTCGGCCTGACAGGCCACGCGGGCCAGATTGAGCACCGAAAAGAGAGATTCGTCGAAAGAGACAGTCATGGTTGTGCATCAGCCGAATGCGCCCGCAACGCCTGACGGCGTTCAGATCGTGGCTGGGGAGATAGCTTTGTTCACTACATGAGTCTCGGCGCAATCAGCCGAGAAATTTAGGCGGATTTCAGAAAAAGTATTCAGATCAGTACAAAGTTGCCGATACTGAACCGTTGGAGTGGCGAACTTCAACCGGAACAGTGAGTTCGTGGGTGAGTTCGTCGGCAGAGCGACCGTTGATGTCAGTCGGTGGAGGAGAGCAAGCGTGGACCGTAAGAACAAGGCATCAAGCCCGACGTCTTCAAACGGGACCGAATCAGCGGCTCCGCCATTCGGCGAAGGTGACCTGGGTCGTCTGCAACAGATTCTGTTGGGCGATCACGCCCGGCAAGCCGCCGAACGCATCGACCTGCTTGAGCAGGCGATGTTGGGCGCGGTGGCCGACTTGCGCCGTGATGTCGATCTGCGGTTCGAAGAACTTTCGACCCGACTGGACGCCGAGAACTCGGAGCGGACCGAAGAAGTTGGCCGGCTCAAAGGGCGAGCGACCCGCGAGGCCAATGCGCGCAACGACATGTCGGTTGAGATGCATCAGAAGATCAGTCACCTTGAGTCCCGGCTCGCCGAGCACCTGCGGACGCTGAAGGATTCGCAGGTGGATCGGACCAACCTCGTCGACATCCTCACCGAGGCGGCGGCATCTCTGGCCAGCAACGGCGTCGACTGATCAACTGCCGGTTGCGTTGCTGAGGATGGCATCTTCGGCGTCCGCTCGGAGGTCCTTGGCCAGCCGTTCCAGAATGGCGCTTGGATGGCTGGCGAGTTCATCGCCGCCCAGAGACCCTTGCTGACTACGGGTCGGGGTGTCGAGCAGCAGCCAGCCGTGGGTTCGGTGATCTGCGTTGCGCCTGGTGCGCAGCAGTGCAATTGCGTGCTGCTCGTCGGTGACGCTGAAGGTGGTTGGCTCGTGACCGGCGCAGCAAAGCCGGGGGACTTCAGACAGCACCGGGTGCGTCTGCAGGAGCGTGGTGCTCCAGCTTGAGAGGGCGGCACCGACGGCGATCACGGCGAGGGGGGCGTCGTCGACATCATCAATGGTGGCCAGGTAGTCAAACAGTTCAAGCTCATCCCGAACGATCACACACTCGTCGCCGGTCAGATCGGTCTGCTTCATGATCGAGTTCCACAAGGTCGGAGCCGGGTCATGGCTGACAAGGATGACCTGACCGCGACCCGGCGGGAGTTGGTTGGTGGGCGGCGAGTGGGCGGCGTCGACCTTGGTATTGAGTTCATGGGGGAGGGTGTGGGCAGCAGCCATGGGCTTCCAATCTTGGGTGCGGGCAAACCGCTTGTGTGGCCCCTTCGCCCAGGTTGGCTGACCGATGAGGGGTTGGCCGGAATGGCACCAAAGGAGGTAGGCGCGGGTTGTCGAAGCCACCGAGGTCTGGTGTTTGAAGAATCGGGTTGCGCAGCGGGCGGGCGCCGCTATCGTTATCGCACCCGGGCGCATAGCTCAGTTGGCTAGAGCATCTCGTTTACACCGAGAGGGTCGGGGGTTCAAGTCCCTCTGCGCCCACGTATTCGGCTTCGCCGAAACCGGAGTTGCTCGCCTGCGGCTCACAACGTCCCCCGCCGCACGTTGGTGGTTTTAAGAGCTGTCCGACAACGGCCACGTTTTGCGACTTCGTCGCAAACTGGAGTTTGGCTTCGCCAAACGTCCCCCGGTCACCCATCGGCAGGGACCAGACCTGCTGCGGCAGTCGGTCCCAGTCTTCCGCAAATCGCTCAACGATCTTGAACAGTTCGTGGCTCTGGAAGTCGTAGCTGCTCGGCTCACCGTTCGGGCCCCGCTCACCACGGAGTTGCATATCGAGGTTCTCAAAGAAGGACTGCATTGCTCGAACCTCACGGCGGGTACTCAAGCGGACTTTCTGCCTTCGGTCTCAGCGATCCGCTTCAACGCCTTCTGTCGAGCACGATCGACGAGCCCAGCTGGGGCATCTTCAAGGTCCCAGACGATCGACTCATCAAAAATTCTCTGGCGCTCCGCTGGTGTCATCGCATCGAGTTCGGCCGCAGTCCAGATTTTCGGTTCCATCCCATAAACCCTACAGAACGGGTATGACAGCCACCAGAACTTCGACGAGCAGTCGAGGTTCGCCGCATTGTTGGCAGTGCTGGGTTTCTGGGTATCTGGATCGACCACCTCTTCGCCAAGGAGGCTGATGCTGCCAGCGAGCACCAGCTGCGATCGCTGCTCCAAGAACACTCCCCGGTGATGCGTGATGCCGACGATGTAGTCGGCGTGTTCTGTCAACATGGGCATGTGCCCTCCTCTGTGTGGGTACCAAATGTGTTGGTGCCGGTCTGGAGGGAACCGATGCGACAGTTCTGTGATGGGTCACACCCCACAAGGGTGGACAGGCTTCTGATCAGGCCAGCTTTGGAGGCCAGGCCGGCACTGGCAATCAGATGGACAAATCAAACCAAAGGCATCAAAGAGCGCTGTAGCAGCGGTAGCAGGTCCGTAAGCTTGCTTAGAACGACAGTATCGAGGCGTTCGGCGACGCCAGCCTGATTCAAGTTCGAAGCGACTGCTTTGTCGGTGACGACGATGTCGCAGTAAGGCACCGCTACCGCCATGGCGTCGATATCCGCAATGTCATTGCTCGTCCATCGGTGCATCGGGTTTCGGTGAAGGGCGGTCTTCAGCGTCGTGGCGGCATCGAAACTAGGCATGGAGTCGAAGCCATTGCGCGTCGCCTCCCGCGTTTCAAATACGTCTGCCATCGTGCGGCCCCGTTCACCAAGGGCCTCTTGGAGCAGATCAAACCACTCGATCATTACCTCGCGTGCTGAGACGACATCTCGAACGCGACCGCGACGCCATCTCGAATCGTCATCAAATCGACCGACCTGCTCGACCTCTTGGCGCAGGCGACCGGCCATGATGTCACTCGCCGGATTTGGCTTCCAGCCAAGGTTGGCCAGTTCAATCTCCTCTGCGTCGCTTGTGGGCCCGTCGAAAAAGGAACGATTGAGTGCAAGGTCCGCTTCGGAGAAAAGAGAGAGCAACACGCTTGGTCCACCGGGCCACTGAGCCGCGATCTCTT
>ENA-ORXR01000556-ORXR01000556.1-marine-metagenome-genome-assembly--contig:-NODE-556-length-49362-cov-16.088059_pt1 | contig 49362 bp, 53 predicted proteins | sample MGYA00237866_ERZ511479 | MGnify/ENA metagenome assembly ERZ511479
CCCGACCGAGGCATATTCCAGCAGCTTTTAGGGCTCCGGCGGTTAAAGCCCTATCTCTGGCCCGCAGGGAACATTGGTTTTAAAATACGGTCATTTTTAGCGTTGATTTTGACGGTAGCGAGCCAATTCGTGATTGTCGGCTCACCCTTTTTGCTAGGCCGTGCTATCGACCAGATAGAACTGGCTGAAACCAATATGCTTCAGCAAATGTCCCTGCTGATAATCGCGCTTGTTTTGGGTTATGGCGGGTTGCGACTTCTTGCGACGCTATTTTCAGAAGGGCGAGAATATATTTTCGCGCCTGTTGCCCAATCGGCGCAGCGCGCAGTCGCGACCGAAACTTTCGCGCATATGCATCGTCTCTCCCTGCGTTATCATTTGGAGAAGCGAACCGGGCGGCTCACCCGTATTATTGAACGCGGCGTAAAATCCATTGATTTTCTATTTCGCTTTTTATTGTTTAACATCGGGCCGACCTTTCTGCAGCTCGGCATCGTCGGGGTGGCCTTTGCCGTCAAATATGATTGGCGTTTTGCCGTCATCGCAGTCGCGATTGTTGTGACTTATGTGGCCTTTACAATTGTCACGACGGAGTGGCGACTTAAGTTTCGCCGCGACATGAACCGTCAGGATAATGAGGCTGCGGCGAAAGCTGTCGACAGTCTGCTGAATTATGAAACCGTCAAATATTTTAGCGCGGAGGGTTTCGAAACCAAACGTTATGACGGCGCTATGGCGGGCTATATGAAGGCGGCCATCCGCTCGCGTACGTCCCTTTCAACGGTTAACATTGGGCAGAGCTTTCTGATGAATTTGGGTTTGGTCGCGGTTGTTCTTCTCGCGGCGAATGGCATTTTAAACGGCGAAGAGATTTCGCTCGGTGATATCACAACTGTGACTTTGGTCTTGATGCAGCTTTACCGCCCGCTGAATATTCTCGGCTTTGCCTATCGCGAGATTAAACAGGCGCTGACGGACCTTGAAAATATGTTTACCTTACTGGACCGCCGTCCTGAAATTTTAGATGCCGAGGGCGCGAAAGCCCTGGCCGATGTAACCGGACGCGTAGAGTTTGAAGACGTGCATTTTCACTACGATCCTGATCGCGAGATTTTGAAAGGCGTAGATTTTACCATTGAGTCCGGTCAAACCGTTGCGATTGTTGGTCCAACGGGTGCGGGGAAATCCACGCTCTCCCGTATATTATTCCGGTTTTATGATATTTCATCCGGGGCCGTGCGTATCGACGGCCAGGATGTGAGACGCCTCACGCAATCCAGTGTGCGCAATGCGCTTGGCATTGTTCCTCAGGATACCGTTCTGTTTAACGATACAATTGGTTATAATATTGGATATGCCAAACCCGGCGCGACCCAGTCCGAGATTGAGGCGGCAGCGCGCGATGCTCAAGTTCATGACTTCATCGCCGGACTGCCGGACGGCTACGATACAATTGTCGGGGAGCGCGGGTTGAAACTTTCCGGCGGCGAAAAGCAACGGGTGGCAATCGCGCGGACCCTTCTGAAAAATCCGGCGATATTAATCTTGGACGAAGCAACCTCCGCATTAGACAGCGCGACCGAGCGCGACATTCAAGCGGCGCTTGACCGTATTGCAACCGACCGGACGACCCTCGTGATTGCGCATCGCTTGACCACGATTATCAATGCAGATTTGATATTGGTTATGGAGGATGGCCGCATTGAGGAGCGCGGCACGCATGAACAATTATTGCAGAAAGCCGGGCTCTATGCCCACCTTTGGGCGCAACAGGAACATGATTCCTAGGGTCAGCTAAGGTAATTGTCCTTAAAATTTCCGGGAAATTGCGAGAGATACGCTATCGGCATCGGGACCGTCAAAGTCGTAATTCGTGTAATCTAAACGAAGCGAAGTGCGCGGGCTGATTTCATATTCCAAGCCGGATCCGTAGGCGATGCCGTCCACGGAGAAATTACGATCCTCCGGCATCGCAGGATCAAATGCCAAAGTTTGGTCAACTTCCGACCGATGATAACCAGCGCGGCCATAACCGCTGAGTTTACCAAAAAGAGGGACGCGCAGAACGCCGAAAGCCGCTGCAGAGTTTTTAACGCCGAAAGTCTGATCGACCGGAATGCCGCCAATGATCTCGTTTTGTGTTTCGTCAGATAGACCAAGAGACCCTTCGACTTCCGCGCCTAAAAACCGATTAAACTGATATCCTAAGCGGGCTTGAGCGCCGTAAAGCTCCTCGCCAACTTCATAGTTTACAACACCCAAATTTCCATATGCGTGAGGTTTAAAGCCGTTAAATTTCCCGCGTAGGCCATTTGGATTCGAGCCGTAACTCGGCGGTACATATGCGCCGTGGCCATAAGGCCCGCCATAATATTGCGGAGCGCAAGGTCCTTGAATGTCACACCCATTTTGCCCCTGTCCATACTGGCCTTGTCCATACTGGCCTTGTGCATACTGGCCTTGGATCGAGTTCCCATAGGTTGGAACATTTGGTATTAGCGCCTGCGCACCGCACGGGTTCTGAGGCGCCGGACGATAAGACGGGGCCGGCACATAGGCAGGCGCCGTTGTGTAAGAAGCGGCGCAATCATTTTGCACGCCGCCATAATAATGCGGCATCTGCGTTTGTTGGAGATACGCATAATCATCGGCGAAATAATCACCTGAGCCCGCCATTGAACACCCGCCTATGGCAGACCCCAATATAAAAATTGGAAGCAGTTTTGCTGAGTTACCCATTGCGTTGATCCTGATATATTGGCCGTCTTTTTTTCGGGTATTACGGGATCAGCTTTAAGATTAGGTGAGTCCGGGCTTAAGGTTTTATCAATTTTGACTAACGGCATTCACCTGCGTTCAAACAGCTGTGCAATTGCGTTCCTTGTGATGACGGGGTCTTCCGCTTAGGAGATAGCGACTTGTTAAACGCTACCGGATTTAAGTATGACGAAAAATGCCATCGACCCTTTCCCTGAGCAGGTTGCAGCGTTTCTCGCCAATCATCCGGATGGCGAACCTGTTTTCATGCTAAATCTGCTGAAGTTTAAAACGCGCGCGAGTTATCATGACGGGGAGGATATTTCGGGCGCGGCGGCCTATGCGCGCTACGGCGAGGCGTTTGGGAAGCTTGTGGAGTCGCTGAATATTGACGGCGCGCATTCTGTCTATGGCGGGAAAATGGGGAGTTGGCTAATTGGCGAAGGCGAGGGCGAATGGGACGCCGTCGCAGTTTTCCGCTACCCCGATGCTAAAACAATGTTTGCGACGGTCAGTTCAGAGGCGTATCGTAAAATCCATAAACACCGAAAAGCCGGGCTGGAAGGCCAGCTTCTCATCGCCTGTGATGAGGGACCTATTTTTTAGGCTAACTTTTAAGCCCAATTTTCAGATAAAAACCTCCAATAAGAGAAATCCATGCAAACGCTCCTCGTAAATAAAACAGACTTTAATGACCTCTCAATCGTCAATTATGACGAAGGCGATTTGCCTGAGGGTCAAATCCGTGTCGATATCGGGCCATTCGCGCTGACGGCTAACAATGTGACCTATATGGTGACAGGCGATCAGATTGGCTATTGGTCAGTCTTTAATCCGGCTGCTTATGATTTGACGAAAGATGAGGCGCAGGGCCGGATGCCCGTCTGGGGATATGGCCGCGTTCGCGAATCCAATTACCCCGGCATTGAAGTCGGCGCTGACCTATACGGGTTTTTTCCAATCGCAAAATCGATGGATATGCAACCGGGAAAACTCTCCGCGCATGGGTTCACGGATGTTGCTGAACATCGCTCAGGTTTGCACGACCTCTATAGTAGCTATAGTTTTACGAAAGCAGATCCCAGCTATAGCGCGCATCGGGATCTACAGCCCGTTTTGCGGCCGCTCTTCACGACCAGTTTCTTGATTGATGATTTCCTAGCGGATGAAGGTTTTTTTGGAGCAGAGCAGGTCCTGCTGCTTTCGGCTTCCTCAAAGACAGCTTTGGGCACGGCCTATTGTCTCAAAGCGAGGGGCGAATTGCCGGTCGTTGGACTCACGTCGGGCGGGAATAAGACATTTGTCGACAGCACAGAATTTTACGACAAGGTTTTTACCTATGACACAATCACCGATATGAACCCTGATTTGAAAACCGTCATTGTTGATATGTCGGGCAATATGGGCGTCATTAGATTGCTGGAAGATCATTTCGCAGAAAATCTCACCTATATTTGCCGCGTTGGGATTTCGCATTGGCAAGAAGCTGCGAAAGCGCCGCCCAAACGCACGGCGACGCCGACAGCCTTTTTCTTTGCACCTGACCGCGCGAAACAACGCATTGGAGATTGGGGCCAGGCCGGATTTGCCAAAAATCTGGGGGAGCGCTGGATGCCATTTTTAAACACGGCTCAAGACTGGCTCAGCGTCGAAAAACAAACCGGCATTGAGGCCGTTCTCGAGAATTACAAAGATCTTTTGGGTGGCCAGAGCGGCCCGTCAAAAGGTTATTTATTTACGCTTTAGGAGAGCAGCATGGCTCACACCTGTTTCGACGTTAACATCGCTGACGGAATTGCCCATATCGTGATGAACCGTCCTGAAAAGCGCAATGCGATGATTGCAGAGTTTTGGACAGAACTGCCGGAGATTGTGCGCGATATTGACGATAATGCGAAAGCCCGCGTTATTGTTCTGTCGTCGACCGGGCCCGTTTTTTGTGCCGGCATAGATATCGGGATGTTTCAAACAGATATTGGCGGCATTCAGGATAAGAACCACCCGCAATATGGCGCGCAATTTTACACAAATGTTAAGCGTTTGCAGGCGTCTTTGTCGTCTTTGGAAAGCTGCCGTATTCCGGTTCTGGTGGCGATCCAAGGCGGATGCTATGGCGGCGGCGTCGATCTTATGACGGCCTGCGATATGCGCTATGGCACCGAAGATAGCTTTATTACCATTTATGAAATCAATGTTGGCATGACGGCCGATGTCGGTACCTTTCCGCGCATTCTAAATCATATGCCGGAAGGCGTCGTGCGGGAACTCGCATATACCGGCCGTAAAATGGGCGCTAAGGAATGCAAAGCGCGCGGGCTTTATAATGAGATCTATCCGGACCAGCCTGTGATGCTGGAGGCCGTCATGGATATAGCTCGGGACATTGCATCCAAACCGCCGCTGGCCGTTTATGGCTGTAAACGCGCGATAACCTATTCAAGGGACCACAGCACGGCGGATGCGCTGGATAATATTGCGGTCTGGAATATGTCCATGCTGATACCCGCAGAGATGATGGAAGCCATGATGTCCGGAAAAGAAAAACGGGCAGGAAAATTCAAAGACCTGCCGGTAAAGAAAGACTGATATAATGAGATCATCTTAAACCAATGGCTCAAGTCATAAGTTTTGTTAAACTCATGACTTGAGCGCTGGGGATGTTTGAATTGTGGTCCGGATGAGGCTTGCGCCCCGCGAGCATCATCCGGACCTGCGGTCCCATATTTATAACGAATGAAACTAAACCCACGCCAAATCTATTCGCTACAGCACAGTTACCCGCTTCGCCCTGTCGCATTTTATCGGGTTTTTATATCGACGGATTGTCTTCTCTAAACTTTCTATTTGTCTTTTTTGACTTTTTTAGGCTATATAGAAATGACAATAGGGGGCGCCTATCATGACAAATGTAAGTCATTCAGACCACATCAGCGGGTTAAATTCACTATGCGCGGCTGCGTGCTAGCATGAAGATGACGTTATCAAATGCCTATCTAAGCGCAAATTTGGATATTTTGAATCTGTTGGGATTTTCGAGAGCAACCGCGCTTGAGGTGATGGCGCTTGATGAGGAAAGCCTTGACCCGCCTCACGGGCGCATCTGCATAGATAGATTTCTATCCTGCATTGATGCTGCTGCGGACCAAACGTCAAATCCTCAAATCGGCCTCGATTTAGGCCTGAAATTTAGGGTGGCTGGCTTTGGCGTTACAGGCGCTATTTATAGTTATTGCGAAGATTTAGAGGAGGTCATGATTATGAATAATCTCTATCAAAAGCTCGCGATTGATGCAGGGAAAATAGAGTACCGCCAGGACCCAAGCGGCGGACATCATATGTGTTTCAGTCCGTATTACGCGGACTGGACGTGTTATAAATATATTACGGACATTATTATGGCGTCATATGTGACCACCTACCGATGGCTCTCATGGGGATCGGGTGAGGATGTTGTGTCTGCGCGGCTGCCCTACGTCCAACCAAGTGAACGAGCGAATTATGAGAATCGTCTACAAACGAAAATTGAGACCAATTCAGAGCATATTTGCATTGAATTTTCTGACATCGCGATGTCGCAGAAATTGGCAACGCGAAACCCTGAACTTTTGGCGCGTGCCAGAATAGTGCTGGATAAATTACTGGGTCAGCAAACGGCGTCGGTTGACTTTGAGAAGGGCGTGGAGGCCGCAATTCGCGGCGCTATTGAAACGGGCCAAGTCTCCGCCCAGACTATAGCGATGCGGATGGGATTGAGCCTCTCCGCCTTTAGGTCTTGTTTGGCGGAAACGGAAGAAGGCGTTCGCCCGAGAATAGACAGGGTACGAAAATCAATGTTCATGGAAAAATCAACGGCGGGACTTAGTCTGTCTCAAATTGCATTGGATCTGGCTTACAATGATCAAGCCGCGATGAACCGTGCCTTCCGGCGCTGGTTCGGCATGACGCCCACGCAGTGGCTTGCAAAAAATTCATCCCGTGATGTTGATGCTTAACGTGCGCATCCCCAATAATTATACGACAATACCTTTGGGCCGGGAATATAGCCCTGGTGAAGTTCAACTGGGTTTAGGCCCGCTTGCCTAAAGAGGGCGGGTATATCGCGTCCACTGTGGCATCCGCCTGCGATTTTCTTCCAAATAGGGTCGATCCGTTTTTGCCATTTAGAAATGCCGGACGTCGGGGCAAGGCCGTGTTCAGTGAATAAAATCTCGCCGCTTGGTTTCAATATGCGCCGCATTTCTTTTAACGCCGCCACGGGGTCCGGGATGGTGCAGAGCGTATAGGTGACGACGACGGTATCCGCGCTATCCGTATCCAGCGGGATATTTTCACCGGATAACCCTATGCGGTGGACGGGGAAGGTAGCCTCGGCCCTGCGCGCCTCGCTTCGTTTCCATATGTGATCGTCGGGATCAACACCTGTGACAGAGGTTATATTCGCCGTATCATAATGCGGGAGGTTCAGCCCTGACCCGATGCCGATTTCTAGCACATCACCTTTTGCCAAGGGTATAACTTTCGCTCGCTGCTTTTCAATCGGTCCAATGCTGCAAGCTTTATCCAAACAGCAAGGCAAAATATGACGTGCGTAAAATCCGGCCACTTAAAAAACCTTCCTCTAATTAGGCCGCCTTTATTTGCGGCGATAGACGTCCGTTGTTCCCAAATTCACATCTTGGAGGATGAGCTGTTTTTTGTCAGCTGCGATAACGGTTTTAAAGGAAGCAGGGCTTTTCTCGGCTTGGCCTTGCAATTCATCCGACCATTCGCGGGAGAGAGTATCAGATTCGCGCGGCATGATGATAACAGAGCTTGGCGTTTGCTTGAGTTGCCCGTCTATGAGTTCCCATTGCCCTTTTAGTTCAACCGTGACCCGTATCCCGGTTTCCGGCAGGCCTTGTCCGGTTACATCCAAATTTCGGGTGAGGTGGGTTTCGCCGTTTTTCTTCAACCGCAATACCGTGCCGGCTGTCAGTGTTTGCAATCCGGCGTTCGTTGTGGATGTCGGCGTTTCTTGTACCCAAGTACCAATTATTGCTTTTTCAAGTGTAGGTTCCCCGCCGCATCCGGACAATGTGCTTGCCACGACCATGAAAAGAAAAAGCGAAATTAGCCGAATATGTTTCATAGGTCGGCTCTAACAGGCCAGTCATAATCGGCAAGGTGGATTTGAAAAATTTGTTAGGCCTAATTATACGACAAGCAAGGGAGGCCGAGATGGGCGACGAAATAAAAGTGATTTGCCGAACACCCACCAAGGGGCGAGAGGGCGTGACGCGTATTCCAAAATGGAAATATGATTGTGTCAGGGCTGCGATTTTGGACGTGGTTGAGGCTGCGCCGGGAGGGCAGGTTTATTTCAAAGACCTCACGGCTTTGCTGAAGCCGCGTTTGACAGATGATCAACTTGAAAGCCTCGGGTCCGCCGGTTGGCATGTGACGACGGTAAAGCTGAATATGGAAGTAGAGGGTGAGTTGATACGAGTGCCAAACGTCAAACCGCAGGCCATCAGAAAGTCTTAGTCGACGAACCCGAAATTCAAAAAATGCCAAGTCCGTCAGTTTCCGACACGTTACGATATCCGGTTCCTATTGGATTTTAAGTAAGCCCGCGTTAGGGTTTCCGCATGACCGATCTTTTAAAATTAGCTTTGCCGCAATTAGCGCCAAAATGGCTCTCTAGAGATGCCGGTTTAGAACAGGTCATGTCGACTATTCAGGTGGCCAAGAAAAACGCGGCTGATCTGATTGTCTTCTCGGAAAGTTTTGTGCCCGGCTACCCGTTTTGGCTGGACGGCACGGGCGGCGCGAATTTTAATGATGATCGCCAGAAGGAGATTTTTGCGCATTATTCCGATCAAGCCGTCACGATTGAAGATGGGCATTTAGAGGATGTTTGCGCCGCATTGAAAGCGGCGAATATGGCCTGCTATCTTGGCGTGATTGAACGACCGCGAAACAGAACAGGCCATTCTCTTTATTGCTCTTACGTCTATATCGACAAAGCGGGGGTTGTTCAGTCGATCCACCGGAAGCTTCAGCCGACATATGAAGAACGCCTCGTCTGGTCTCCCGGGGATGGGCATGGATTGGTGACGCACCGATTGGGTGCCTTCACGGTCGGCGGCTTGAATTGCTGGGAAAATTGGATGCCTTTGGCCCGCGCAGCGCTTTATGGTCAGGGCGAAGATTTACACGTTATGGGCTGGCCGGGAAGTGACCGAAATACAAGCGATCTAACGCCTGTCTTAGCCAAGGAAGGGCGGAGCTATTGCGTCTCTGTTTCGGCTATCATGCGGCCCGGAGATGTGCGTGATGATACGCCCTATGCGGATGATATCCGCAAGAGCCTGAGCGAGATGCCGGCGAATGGCGGCTCATGCGTTGCGGCGCCGGACGGAAGTTGGGTACTTGAGCCTGTCACGGGCGAGACGGGCATTCGTTATTGTGACTTAGATCCTGCCTTTGTCAGGCGTGAGCGTCAGAACTTTGATCCCGCCGGGCATTATTCCCGTCCGGATGTGACGCAGCTTACCGTGGACAGACGCCGTCAAAGCACGATCGTTTTCAAAGACTGATCAGCCCTCGGCCGTGAGCGCCTCGGCCATAACGGCATTGGCGATGGGTTTGCTATCAACCAGGACGCCGTCGCAATCAAAAATCACGAGGCGCGTTTGCGGCGAAATTTTAGGCACTAATCACCCAAGTCGTCCACCGCCGCGCCAGCGGATAATAGGCCGTCAAGTTCTTCGAGTTTCAAAACAAGTCCCGTTTCCAAGGCATCGATTTTTGCTTTACGGATATCCGTTTCGGTGACCGCGATCTCCAAGCCCGTATTACCTGAAAAATGCATCCAATTTCCGCCGTTATATTCCGGCCAGTTCGGAACGCCGTAGCCATTTGGGTTGCCGGTCTTCGCAAAATTCGTCCAAGCCGATACCATAATCTCCGTCAAGGCTTCGTCGTCATCAGACAGGCCCAGCGCAGGTTCGGAGCTGTCAAAAACAAACGGAATTTCGGCCGCGTGAAATGCTCCTAAAGTTTGCTTTTCGGACGGGGGCGTTCGGGAGAAATGATAAAGATAGGTTCGCGCTCCCAAGGCTTCGACATTTTCCGCTGCGGTGCGGACATTCACGCCAAATATATCATCCCCCATCATATCCATGCCGCCGGACATGAAATCGGTGTCCAAGCCATATAGGTCGATAATTGTCTCGCCTTGTCCTGGATAATGCTTGTTTAAAACAGCGGTCATGGCGGGTTTGTCTTCAGGCATGTCGGATTCCCAAACGGAAGGCTGCGGGTCATCAGGGAAGAATAATGTGCCCTCATCGGAATTATATCCTGTCAGAAACGGCACCGCATTAATGTCGCCGTCGCGAAAGGCATGACCTACATTTTTGGGAAAAACATAGCCGTCCCTTATGTGATGAAAGGCCTCATCTGATTTTTCCGGAAGCTTTGTCATAATGACGCTTGCATCTACCGCGCGAAGCTCTGCGGCACTTGGCGAGTCCAAGCCTAAAGCTGCTGCGGTTTTCTCGCCCATCTCATATCCGCTGGGCCAGCCAAGTTTATTGCCGTTCATTTGGCCGAGGTGGTAAGTCGACGCCCCGCTTTGCGCGATGGCTTTATGAAACTTCCCCTGCGCCAGAGGACTGGCCATCATTTCCGTAACAGACCACCCGCCTGCGCTTTCCCCGAAGATGGTGACATTGTCCGGATCGCCGCCATAGGCCGCTATATTATCATGAACCCAGTCCAGTGCCGCGATTTGGTCTAATGTCCCATAATTACCTGAGACGCCATTCGGGTCGACTTTGGATAATGCGGGGTGCGCCATATATCCAAAAACGCCGAGGCGGTAATTTATGGTGACAAGCACAACATCTTGTTCGACTAACCCATTGGCTTGGTAGTAAGAAAAATCGCTTGAGCCAAATTGATGCCCGCCGCCATGTATCCAAACCATGACTGGTTGGAGGGCCTTCTTTCCCACATTTCCACTACGTACATTGAGATAAAGACAATCCTCGCTCATGGGGCCGGGTTTTTGCGCGGCTACCGCCTGTTTGATGACGAAGTTTTTCATACCTCCCAAGCCGTGACCTTCGATAAGGCGGTCCATAAATCCGCCTTCAACATTCTCGGGCTGCATACAGCGATTGCCAAATTCATCGGCGTGCCGCGTTTCCGTCCAACTTGGCGGCGGCGCCGGTGCAGCCCAGCGCAACTCACCGACAGGAGGCGCAGCAAACGGCAGTCCTTTAAAATTAAAAATATCAGGACTGTCCGTTGTCACGCCCTGTACCGGACCTTGAGGGGTGGAGATGATCGCGGCCTCGCTCAATGTCTCTGCTGGCGAACCACAGCCCGCGAGAGATCCGGCAAGTCCCGTCACTGCTGCTGTTAGCCAAATTTTATGCATAATCACACTCCCTGGCGTCTCTAATAGGGGCGAAAGGCAGCGGCGACAACAGTTCTGGCTTTGCGTCATCTATGCAATTGTGTAGGCCGCGAGCCGTGGAACAATCGCCCAATATCACCATAATCGGCGCAGGCTTAATTGGACTGTGTACAGCTGATGCGCTCGTCTCCCGCGGCGCGGCCGTGACAGTCATTGATGCGCGTCCGGGCCCTTGTGAAGGGACGAGCTTTTCAAACTCGGGCATGATCCATCCGAGCCAAGCGCTTAGCTGGGACACAACAAAGCCGAGCGCCGTAGAGATCGATGCGGCGCGCGTGACCGTCGATTTAAGCAAGCGCTCTCGCGGGCTGCTGCTGGATATGATGTTGCGCCTGAACATGCCGGATCGGCAAGCAGGTTGCCTGCAAATATTCCGTGACTTCGAAACCGCGCGCGCGGCGCAACGCGCCTATAATAATATCGGCATAGCCTCAAATATTGTGATCGATTCTATTAATAGTTTTGGCCGCCCGGCCTGTCAGTTCCCAAATGATAGCTCCGGTGATGCCCGCGCCTTTGGATGTGCGCTGGCAGAGGATTTAAAGACCCGCGGCGTCAACTTTATTTACGGCGCGGCGGATGCAGATTTCCGCCAAACGGATACGGGCTTTAACATTAGAGCGGCTGATCAAATTTTGAATGCCGACCATCTTATTTTCGCAGCGGGCATACACACGCCGCAGCTCCTCTCAAAATTTGAAATTCGAATGCAGTTGAAAGCTGTATCGGGTGCTGCCGCTGATTTCGCTTTACCCGGCATAACCGAAGATCTCCCGTCTTGCCCCGTGATGGATACGCATAGCCGATCTGCAATCACCGTTTTTAAAAACCGAGTCCGTATCTCCGGCGGGTGGGGACTCAAAGATCCGTCGACCTTGGTTGAACATTGGCGCAATATTGCGCCGGCCTTGATGCTGCGTCTGGGCTCTCCGCAGTCAACTTGGACAGGCGTGCGACCCGTCAGCCCGGCTGGCCGGCCCTATATCAGCGGCACATCAATACCGAACTTGTGGGTCAATACCGGCCATGGGCATATGGGCTGGACACTAAGTGCCGGTTCAGGAGAGCTAATGGCCGAAATGATAATGACCGGAAAAAGCGACAAACGCTTCGCATTCTCTGGCTAAATTTATTCTAATTTCAAAAGGAATTTTAATCACGCGATAATGTCGGGCGTAAGTTGGTCTTCGATAAAAGTGATTTTGTCTTTCATCGAAAGCTTGATTTTTTTCATGCGTTTGATTTTCAACATATCCATAACGCCTGTTTCGGCCAGTGCGCTTATCTCATTGTCAATCGCACGATGTCCGGCTTTTAGCCGCTTCAGTAAGGCCAAAAGCTCATCCTCCGACAACTCATTTTCCGACTCCTCGGCATCAAACATCTCTGGCGGCAGTTCGTCCATATGGTTTCCTATCCTGCTCTTACGGGCGGCGCAATATTTCACAATCCACCGTTGAATAAGGCAGCTTTTGCTCACTAGTGCATCAGTTTAATAAAAATTTAGTTAGAAATCGACAACGCACAAGACAGAACACCCATTTTATGATAACGGAAGGACATCATCACATATCAGGAGAGTCACATGGCAGTTACGGCACACTTGGAAACACTGCAAAGCAAACACACCAAATTGGAAAAAGAAATCCAGGCCGAACTCCGAAGTCCCCATCCCGACGACCTTCTTGTCTCGCGACTGAAAAAAGAAAAACTCCACATCAAAGACACGCTCTCGCAATTTGAGCATGCGCATTAAACAGCCGAGTTGAAGCCGGAAACGGCACAGCCTATAGGGCCCTTGTCGATCTTTTTATTAAGGTGATCGGCAGGGGCCTATTTATTTGAGTGAGGGAGGTCGCGATGTCTGACCGTGTTTTTATCATTACCGGCGCGGCGCGCGGAATAGGCCTCGCCTGTGCGCAGCGGCTTGTTGATGATGGCCACCGTGTTGTGCTGGCGGATTTAGACGCAGAGGCAGGAGCTATTTCCGGTAAAGATCTCGCAGCAGAAACTGACCGCGCGATTTTTGTGGAATGCGATGTTTCCGACCCTTTGTCTGTTCACAACCTCATTGCGGAAACGCTCGGGGCCTATGATCGTATTGATGGTCTCGTCAATAATGCAGGCATTGCCGTCAAGGGCGGCGCTCTGGATATGAGCATTGAGGATTTCGACCGAAATCTTGCTGTCAACTTACGCGGCGCGTTTCTGGTCTCGAAAGCCGTGGCGAAATATATGGTCGAAGAAATTGAAAACCGTACAGATAGATCCCGCCTTTCTGACAGGCCTTATTCTATCGTCAATATGTCCTCTATCAATGATACGGTCGCGATACCGGATTATCTCGCCTACACAATTTCCAAAGGCGGCATGCATCAAATGACGCGCGCCATGGCAATTGAGCTCGCGCCATATGGAATCCGCGTGAACGGTATTGGGCCGGGATCTATTAAGACGGATATGCTGGCCAGCGTTGTGTCAGATGCGGGGGCTATGAAGAAAATCACGCAACGCACACCGCTGGGCCGTCCGGGACTGCCAGACGAGATTGCATCAGTAGCCGCGTTTCTTCTATCTGAAGAAAGCAGCTATATCACAGGTCAGCACATCTATGCAGACGGCGGACGGTTAGCGCTTAATTATACAATGCCCGTGGATGATTAGGGAGTTTTTGAAATGACGAAACTGATAGGATTAGCCGCAGCCTTAATGTGCGCGCCCATATTTCTTTCCGGCTGCGCGACGGCCGCTTACAGCATCCAGGAGAAATTCGGGATCGAGAAGCGTGACATTCTGGTGGACCGAGTAGGAGAGGTCTCGGACGCGCAGACCGAGGCGAAAGAGGAGTTTGCAAATGCGCTTGAGGCGTTCCGCGCAGTCGTGGACGTCAATGCCGGTGAGCTTGAAAATGTATATGATGATCTAAACAGGGCTCATAAACGCGCGGAAGGGGATGCAGAGACGGTTCGCGCGCGCGTCAAATCCGTAAAGCGTGTCTCCCAAGATTTATTCCGCGAGTGGGAGGGCGAGCTCAACCAATATTCGGACGCTGGATTAAGGCGAACCTCGGAAACGCAATTACGCGAAACTCAAGCCCGATATGATATACTCGTTGATAAGATGGATGCCGCAACGGCATCGATGGATCCCGTATTGGCGGTGTTCAATGACAGAGTGCTTTATCTGAAACATAATTTGAATGCGCGTGCGATTGCCGCGCTGGATACGGAAACTGCAAATCTGGAAGGTGACGTCGCTCGCCTTATCGCGGAAATGGAACAGTCCATAGCCGCCGCAGATGCCTTCATCGCAGAGATGAAGGGATAAAGATAAAAAGCCCGCTCAAATGAGCGGGCTTTTGTTTCCTATTTGAGCTTTATGCGCTCGGTTTGAATAAGCTCTCGAGCGTGTGCTCGACTTTCGGCTTTTCTATTTCCGGTTCCGGTTTTGCCAGCGGCGCAAGGGTTTCGCCGCCGCCTTCTGCGTCAAGCTTAGCTTGCTCCTTAGCGCGCTTTTCAGCAGCTTTCTTCACAAAACCATCCAAATCGATTTGAGAGCATAGGCCAAGGCTTACGGGATCGGTTGGGTTGATTGTATTGATCTTCCAATGTGTCCGGTCGCGAATCGCTTTGATGGTCGGCTTGGTTGTGCCGATCAGTTTTGAGATTTGCGCGTCGGTTATTTCCGGGTGATTACGGACAAGCCAAGCAATCGCATCCGGACGGTCCTGACGACGGGACAGCGGCGTATAGCGCGGGCCCTTTTTCTTTGTCTTGGGCTCTAACTTATCCGAATCAAAGCTATTCGGTTTCATCGCATAATTTGCATCACCTTCGGCTTTTTCGATCTCCTCTCGGGAGACTTGGCCATTTGCGATAGGGTCAGCGCCGCGAATGCCAGCGGCCACATCGCCATCTGCAATGCCTTCGACTTCGAGAATATGCAGGTCGCAAAACTCCGAAATCTGTTTGAATGTCATGGCCGTGTTATCGATCAACCAGACGGCTGTCGCTTTAGGCATTAAAATCTGTGTCATCTCTCTCTCCTTCAGGAGGCCTGATTTTCTCAAAAAACAGGCATGAAAAAACCCCGCTCGGCGGGGTGGATTTACCAGTTGTTGACTGTGTAATCAGCAATCGGTGAGATACTCATAATAGATTAACGTCCGTTTGGCAATAGACAGCTCTGCGCAGCTAAGAAAGATACCCCCATGTCACTCTTTGAAGATTCCCCGCGAATTTCGTCTGATCCGCCAACACCGGGAGAGGACCTTTATGGTTTGTCTGTGTCGGAACTGGACGAACGTATCAGCCTTTACCGCGAAGAAATTGCAAGACTCGAAGTTGAACGCGTCAAGAAGCAAGCCGAAGCAGACGCGGCACATGCTATATTTGGTAAGAAAAACTGATTTCAGCACAATTTATGGTTTTTTTAGGGTGCCTTGGCTTGGCACTTGCAAAACTCTCCACAGACGCTGCCTTGCATTACAGGGCAACACACCACAATACGTGTAAAGAGAATTAAGAATGATGGCAGTTTCGTTTTTGAATAGTTCGCAAAATACTTTAACCGATACGTTGACGCCTCAGGCCGAGGCGAGGCTATTGGCATTTACGAAATCTGAGCTTTTCGCGAAGACGTTTCGTGAAGGCATGGATCTCGTTGAGGAAGTCGCAGCTTATCTGGATGGCCCCGGCCGGCAAGACGCCAAAAAATTAGGGCGTACGGATGCGCTGACCTATGCGAGCCAATCCATGCGCCTGACGACACGTTTGATGCAGGTCGCAAGCTGGCTGCTCGTGCAGCGGGCATTAAAAGAGGACGAAATGGCCCTATCCGAAGCCCGGGCGGACAAATATAGACTGGTTGCTGAAGAGAAATCAGAAGGCGCGCTGAGTTTTACAGATCTGGCAAAAGACGCCTATGCCTTGCCGGCGAAATTACTCGATTTGCTCGCCCGATCAGAGCAGCTTTATGAGCGTATCATGCGCCTCGACCGATCACTTTACGGAACAATCGCTGCACAAACGGGGAATACCGTCGCCGATCAAATCAATCGATTGGAAGCGGCCTTCAAACGCCACGGCTAATCGGTTTAGGGCTTTCAAATTTCAGACAATAAAAAAGGCTCCCCATCGGAGCCTTTTTCGTATTTGGTTCCGGCTCGGCGTCGCTACGCTCCTGGGCCGGAATGACAGTTTTAAAAGAAACAGGCCGAAGGCGACCTGTCCATTTTAAACGCCGAAACCTGCGAATTTGTCTTTAAAGCGAGACACGCGTCCGCCGCGGTCCATGAGCTTCGCATCGCCGCCTGTCCAAGCCGGATGCGTTTTTGAGTCAATATCAAGGACGAGCGTGTCGCCTTCTTTTCCGTATGTGGAACGTGTTTCATATGTAGAACCGTCCACCATCTGAACGGTAATCATGTGATAATCTGGGTGTGTATCGGATTTCATGGTCTTTAGCCTTTGTCTGGTCACGGGGTTGCGTTGAAAGGTCTCCCGCTCGCGAGCGCGCCGTATATGCGGCAAATGCGATATCGTCAAGCGCGGCGATGCAAAGGCTTCATCCTTTTGTATTCGCCGTCAGCTCAGTCATATAGCGGCTGAAATGTTTGACGGCGTCGTTGAAATCCTGTGCGGATAGTCCGTCCAGGTTCACGGCGTTTAACGTCTCCGCCAGTTTCGCTGATATGAGCTCATATCGACGTGCGCCCAATGCCGTCATTTCCAGAGCTGCACTGCGTTTATCCTTTTGGTTAGGCGTGCGTTTGATGAGGCCCGATTCGAGAAGGCTGGCGACGGCGCGGCTGACGAGGGTTTTATCCATAGGGGTCACAGCTGTAACTTCTGCAGAGGATCGTCCCGGCTTGTCAGCTATGGCGGCTAGGACGCGCCATTGGCTTTGGTTGAGATTGGCCTCACTTTTGACAATGTCCAACGTAAATCGACTCACTTGGTCGGCCAGAACAACGACTTGATACGCCCAGAAATCATCAAGGCGAATAGGAGGAGGCGGTGTATCCATATTCGCATTTTAAATAAAAAGGTTGCAAACGCAACAATAATTATATAGTTGCTTTTGCAACAAAGAAATATCTGACCTTTCGGAGTCCGCTATGGCCGATCTATTTGAAAACCCCGCCGGATTAGACGGCTTTGAATTCATCGAATTCTCTGCGCCTGAGAAGGGCGTTTTAGAACCTGTCTTTGAATTGATGGGCTTTACGAAAGTCGCGCGGCATAGGTCAAAGGATGTCGAACTATGGCGTCAGGGCGGCATTAACCTGATTACAAATTATGAGCCCAATTCACCCGCCTGGTATTTCTCTCGCGAACATGGTCCGAGCGCCTGCGGAATGGGATTTCGCGTCAAGGACGCTGCGAAAGCCTATGCGCACCTTCTGAAGCAGGGCGCGGAGCCGGTTGAACTCGCACCGGGGCTTATGGAGCTTAACATTCCGGGCATTCGCGGGATCGGCAATTCTATAATCTATTTGATTGACCGTTATGATGACGGGCAAGACGGCCTGTCCGTCTATGATATTGATTTCGAATATTTCGACGGCGTTGACCAAAATCCGGAAGGCTGCGGGTTTCAACTCGTCGATCACCTCACCCATAATGTGTATGGCGGCCGCATGGCTTATTGGGCCGACTTCTATGAAACGCTTTTCAATTTTCAGGAAATCCGATATTTTGACATTAAGGGTGAATATACGGGCCTCACCTCCAAAGCACTGACCGCTCCCGACGGCAAAATTCGTATTCCCCTTAACGAGGAAGGTAAAAGCGGCGGCGGCCAGATCGAAGAATTCCTGCGCGAATTTAACGGTGAGGGGATTCAGCATATCGCCTTAATCTGCGAAGATCTGATTGAATGTTGGGATAAGTTGAAAAAGAATGGCGTGCCCTTTATGACTGCCCCGCCTGAAACCTATTACAAAATGCTCTCGGGCCGCTTGCCGGGACATGGCCAAGACGAAGCGGCGCTCAAGACGCGCGGCATACTTTTGGACGGCACAACGGAATCCGGTCAGCCGCGTCTCTTGCTCCAAATTTTCGCCCAACCGCAAGTCGGTCCTGTCTTTTTTGAGTTTATCCAACGCGTTGGAGACTATAAAGATGGTTTCGGAGAGGGGAATTTTAAGGCGCTTTTCGAGTCTATAGAGAGAGACCAAATCGAACGCGGCGTATTGGAAGGAGCTGATGCCTAATGGAAAAAAATAATAGCATCAAAACAGACGGATTCCACCATGTCGCCTATCGTTGCCGCGACGCGAAAGAGACGGTCGAGTTTTATCAAAAACATCTCAGCATGGATTTTCAACTGGCGATTGCCGAGGATCACGTCCCGTCTACGGGGGCCTATGATCCTTACATGCATATCTTCTTGGATGCGGGGAATAATAATGTTCTCGCGTTTTTCGAGCTGCCTGAGCAGCCCGATATGGACCGCGACCGCAACACGCCGGAATGGGTGCAACATATCGCTATGCGCGTCGGGAGCTTGGATGAGCTCCTAGCTGCAAAAGAAAGTTTGGAGTCGGCGGGTATAGATGTTCTCGGTCCAACCCATCACGGTATATTCAAATCCATCTATTTCTTTGATCCGAACGGACATCGTTTGGAACTTGCCGCAAATATCCATACGGCAGATCAGATGAAACAATTACATGATGTCGCGCCTGCCATGCTCGCCGAGTGGAGCGAGACGAAAAAAGCCCCCCGCCACGCGGCTTGGCTGCATGAGAAAATTAAGAACGAAAGTTAGCCGTTTTGATTGCAAAGCCAAGCAAACCTTCTGTCTGGTCGATTGTGCCATTAGTGTCGCTATGCATGGTGACGACTTTCGTATTTTGGATGTCGCCGCTGGGATTAGGGTTTAGCGAAGGTGCAAAGAAAAAATTTGATTCAGATATCTTTTGGACATTCTACACTTTTATATTTTGGTTGGGACCGCTCGCCCTGATTTTGGCTTTGAGTATTTTGGTGATTGCCGGACTAAAACGGGTTGAGAAAACGAAAGCAAATTGGATCGTTGGCGTCCTGACGGGCTCGACGATAATTGGACAAGTGTCCACACTCATATATCTTACCACGTAAGGAAAACTCATGAAACTTGCCTCCCTAAAACATGGCCGTGACGGCTCTCTTATTGTCGTTTCGCGCGACTTAACCAAAGCGACTAACGCGGGCGATATTGCGCCGACAATGCAAGCGGCTCTGGATGAGTGGGACGTGCTCGCGCCGCAACTCGCCGCGCGTTACGAGCTCTTGAATGCGGGAAAAGTCGACAGCTTTGCATTTCAACAAGACGCCTGTGAATCGCCCTTGCCGCGAGCCTATCAATGGCTCGATGGGTCGGCCTATCTCAACCATGTCGAGCTCGTCCGAAAAGCCCGCGGCGCAACCGTGCCGGAAAGTTTTTACGAGGACCCGCTCATGTATCAAGGCGGCAGCGACACCTTCATCGGTCCGCGTGATCCCATTGTCGCGGCCAGTGAGTCTTACGGCATTGATATGGAAGCCGAGATCGTCGTCATAACGGATGACGTTCCAATGGGCGTGTCTGCGAAAGATGCGTTGGACCACATTAAACTTATAATGATCGTCAATGACGTCTCGCTGCGGGGACTTATCCCCGGCGAGCTGTCCAAGGGGTTTGGCTTTGTGCAAAGTAAGGCTTCCTGCGCCTTTTCACCCGTGGCCGTGACACCAGACGAAATAGACGCGTGGGACGGCGGCACAATCGATCTGCCGTTGCTCGTGGATTACAACGGCGCGCCATTTGGCAAAGCCAATGTCAAAACCGACATGACGTTTCACATGGGCGAGCTCGTCGCCCATGCTGCCAAGACACGTGATCTCTGCGCCGGTTCGATTATCGGTTCCGGCACGGTCTCGAATAAATTCGAAGGCGGTGAGGGGAAGAAAATTGAAGATGGCGGCGTCGGCTATAGCTGCATCGCGGAAATCCGTATGATCGAAAAAATCCAAACCGGCGAGTTCATCACGCCCTTCATGCGCTTTGGCGATACGGTCGGGATTGAAATGAATGACGCAGACGGTAACTCTATTTTCGGACGTATTGAAAATGTGGTCGAAAAATATGACGGGCCGCCTAACTCATGATGACCCTCTATGGCTATTGGCGCTCCTCGACGAGCTACCGCGTGCGTATTGCGCTCGCGTTGAAAGGCGTTGAGGTCGAGCATATCGCCGTCAACTTGCGGGAAGGGGAGCAGGCGTCAGACGCGCACCGCGCCCGACAACCGCAGGGCTTGGTTCCGGTTTTGGAGTTGGAAGATGGAACGCAGCTGACTCAATCTCTCGCGATTATGGACTATCTGGATGCGACCTACCGAGAGCCAGCTTTGATGCCCGGCGAGCCGATATTGCGGTCAAAAATCTTATCAGCCTCGCTCGTTATTGCGTCCGATGTCTCGCCCATCCAAAATCTGGCCGTGCTGAAATACTTGCGCGCAGAATACGGGGAGACGGATGCGGGCGTTGCAAAATTCGTCCAACATTGGGTCACCCGCGGATTTGACGCGCTAGAAATTGTCGCGCAATCCTCAGACACGCCGTTCCTCTTCACGGAAGAGCCGATGTTTTTTGAATGCTGCCTTATCCCGCAAATTTATAATGCGCGGCGCTATGGCGTGGATATGACAGCCTATCCGCGCTTATCTGCCATTGATGCACGCTGTCAAAAACTGCCGGCTTTCCAAGCGGCTCTCCCCGAAAATCAACACGACGCCCCGAAGGTTTAGGGCGGCTTAGTCTTTCAAGCTCTGCATATCGATGACAAAACGATAACGCACGTCTGACGCCATCACGCGCTCCCAGGCGTGGTTAATGTCTTCCATATTGATCATCTCAATGTCTGAAACGATGTTATGCTCGGACGCAAATTCCAGCATGTCTTGGGTTTCTTTAATGCCGCCAATGGCTGAGCCGACGAGGCGTTTACGCCCGCCGATGAGGGAGCCTGAATGAAGCCCTTCAAAAGGTTCAATCGCGCCGACAATCACCATTGTTCCGTTGCGTCTCAGCAGGCTGAGATACACATCCAAATTATGCGGGACGGGAACCGTATTAAGAAGAAAGTCAAACCGCCCGCGCGACGCTTTGAACGCATCTTTGTCGGTTGTGATTAAAGTATCGGCGCCAAGTTCTTTGGCATCGGCTTCCTTACCCGGAGAGCGGCTGAGCACTGTTACCTCGGCGCCGAGGGCTTTGGCAAATTTGACGCCTAGATGCCCGAGCCCGCCGAGCCCGATTACGCCAACCTTATGACCTTTGCCGATCTTGAAATGTTTGAGCGGCGAATAGGTCGTAATGCCCGCGCAGAGCAGAGGCGGGACAGCCTTCACATCCAGGTTTTTCGGAATGTGCAAGACAAACTCTTCGCGAACCGTGATGGATTGGGAATAACCGCCATGGGTATGGCCACCTGATATTTTGTCAGGGCTGCCGTAAGTCATGGTTGCGCGTTTATGACAATGTTGCTCGTCCCCATCCAGGCAGGCTTCGCAGGACAGGCAGCTATCGACCATACAGCCGACGCCGACCAGATCGCCAACCTTGAAGCCTTTAACGCCGCTGCCAATCTCGGCCACGTTTCCAACAATCTCGTGCCCGGGAATGACGGGGTAAACCGCATTTTTCCAATCATTATGCGCCGTGTGGATATCGCTGTGGCAGACACCGCAAAAGGTGATGTCGATTTTCACGTCATTCTCGCGCGGCGCGCGGCGCTCAATCTCCATGGGGATAAGGGGCGCATCCGCTGCGTTGGTTCCGAAAGCTTTAACTGTCATGTGTCGTGTCCATTAGTTCGGACGCACCTTTGCGCTTCCCCGAATAGTATTCAACTTATAATCCTGATCGCAGAGTTCAGTGACGTTTTCGTTTAGTTGACTGCGAGCCTATCATACCCCGCGCCGCCAAGGGCCAGATATAAAGCAATACGCGCTTCTATGACTTGGCGTTGAAGCGAAATCTGTGTGCGGTCCGCTTGGAAACTGCGTTGCCTGAATGTTAGAACATCCAGAAGGTCAATCGCTCCTTCCTTATATTGAATTTCTGCGAGGGCTAAGGTTTCGCGGGCGGCCTCAGCGCCTTGGCGTACAAAGAGGCTGCGCTCTTCAAGTGTGTTGATCGTATTCAGCGCGCTTTCGACATCGAAATAGGCATCCAAGACAGCTTGTCCATAATTGGCCAAGGCTTGTCGCTGCGTCGCTGTAGCGGCCTCAATCTGAGCTTCGGATAAGCCGCCGTCAAAAAGCGTGTCCGCCAAGCGTGCGCCCAATGAATAGGCAATTGAGACCGGGTCTAAAAGATCGCCCAAATTAAGAGTTCCCGTATCCAACCCGCCCGAGAGGGACAGGCTTGGCAAAGTGTTAGCCTTTACAGCGCGTGTTGATTGGAACGCGCTTAACACATCATATTCCGCCGCGAGTATGTCCGGACGGCGCTGCAGAAGGGACTCAGGCGTCCCTGCACCTGGCGTTTTTGCATATGTGGGAAAATCCCGAGAGACAGCCAAATCGCCGTCGGGATAAAGCCCCAGTAAAATTTGCAACGCTTGATTAGCTTCCGTTTTCGAATTTTTTGCAACGACGAGATTATCTCGTGCGCCCGCCACATCAGACTCCGCCAAGACTAATTCCCGGCGAGAGGCCGCGCCCAGTTCATATCGGACATTCACGATACGCAAAGTTTCCTCCTGCGCGCGCAGGGTTTGCTCGGTCAGGTCGATTTGCAGATCGGATTCGATAGATAAGATATAGGCCCGCGCGACAGATGCGATGAGGGCTTGTCTTGCGCTCTCAAAGGCCGCGCGCGTGCCTTTGAGATCATAGCCTGATGCGAGAACGCCGGCACGGATACCGCCCCATAAATCTGCTTCCCAGCTTGCGCCGAACCCGCCGGAGTAGCTGTCGGAGAAATCATTGCCTTCCAGCGCCCCGCCAACGCGCGGAGAAAAATCTGCGCTGATGCTGGGAAGTCGGTTGGAGCGAGATTGGTTTAGAAAGGCTTCTGACCGCGCAATATTTTCTGCACTGGCCCGCAGAGATGGATTGCTTAAGAGCGCTTGATTAATGAGTTCATTTAACCTCGGGTCTACTAGAACCGCCGCCCAATTGGCCGCGATTTCGCCGTCCGTCTGCTGGCCAAATACCCAACTTGCAGGCGCGTTAATAGCAGCCGCTTCAGCGCGGATATCCGTGTTTCCCGACGGACCGATATCAAATGTTGAACAGGCGCTTAGGCTTATGGCCAGGACGAAGATAGCTGTTCGCGACGTCGTTTTAATCATGGCGCAGAGCCTCAATTGGGTTGAGCTGCGCTGCGCGACGAGCCGGGAAAAATCCAAAGAACAGCCCCACCAAAACAGATGCGCCAATGGAGACAAGGGCAATTGTCGGGGAAATATTAACCGGGAAGTCGCCAAGTTTTGAGGCCAATTCCGCGGCCCCGACACCGAGTCCCGATCCAATAATCCCGCCTATGAGGCAGAGGCCCAGCGCTTCGAAAAGAAACTGCCCCAAGATGTCTTGCTTGCGGGCGCCAATCGCCATGCGCAGCCCAATTTCCCGTGTGCGCTCCGTCACGGAGACCAGCATGATGTTCATAACGCCCACTCCGCCGACAATCAAAGATACCGCCGCTGTGAAGGCGAGTAAAATTCCGAATGTGGCTTGTGTGCTGGACCGCGCGCGAATGAAATCGGCGATATTAAAGACACGGAAATCATTGTCTTTTCCGGGGCGGATTTTGCGAATAACCCGTAGGCGCTCTTCCAACTCATCTTGGGCCAGCGCCATATCGTAACCGGGCGTCACTGACACCTCGACGCTGGACACGTAATTGGGCGTTGTTGGGTGGCCGCCTAAAACTCTGTTACGGGCCGTGACAATGGGAATAATCACAACATCATCCCGGTCACTTCCGAAGTTGGACTGACCCTTTTCTTCCAGCACTCCGATGACGGTCAACGGAACGTTATTGAGACGGATACGCTGCCCCAAAGGATTGGAGCCTTCGAAAAGGTTTTCGGCGATAGTTTCGCCGATGACTGCTACGGCCTGGCCTGACGAGACGTCCGTTTCGTCTAAAATTCGGCCCTCGGCTGCGTCCCAAGCTTGGGAGATAAAATAATCTGCATTCACGCCGTAAATGCTCGTTGACCAGTTTGTCTCCCCGGCGACGACCGTGCCAGAGCCATTTATGCGGGCCGAGACTGCCAAGGCGTAAGGTTCACTTCGCAAATCACCGATGGTTGCGTCGGTAAAAGGTTGCGCGCCGCCAGCCCCGCTGGAGCGTCCGCCCCTACGATTCGCGCCCGGACGAACAGTCAAATTATTTGCGCCGAGTGAGGAAATTTGCGCGTCTACTTGCCTCGCTGCGCCTTCACTAATGGCCATCATCGCCATAACAGAGGCGACGCCAATCATGATGCCGAGCATGGTCAAAAAGCTGCGCATCGGATTGGCGCGCAGGGCTTCAAGGGCGGATTTTAGAGCGACGCCAAATTTCATGCTGTTGCTCTTTCATCCCGTTCGATCTGCCCATCGCGAAAATGTATCTTTCTGTCGGCATAATCCGCAACCTCTTGTTCGTGAGTCACAATGATAACGGTGATGCCTTGCCCCGAGAGTCCGGTTAGCAGGTCCATAATATCCTCGGATGTTTTCGTGTCCAATGCCCCTGTTGGCTCATCGGCGAGTATGATGGACGGGGAGCCCGAGAGGGCGCGCGCAATCGCAACGCGTTGTTGTTGCCCCCCCGACAACTGCATAGGGCGATGGTCCATGCGATCGCCGAGGCCAACCATTTCCAAACACTCTGCGGCACGCGCATCAATATCGATTGGCGGCTTTCGGGAATATCGCAGGGGCAATTTCACATTGGTTAAAGCCGTCGAGCGGCCGAGCAAGTTAAACTGCTGGAAAATAAATCCGATGGTCTCGTTTCGAAGGTCCGCCAAATCATTAGATTTCAAAGTCGCGAGATTATTTCCGTTAATCTCCAATTCGCCGGAGCTCGGAACATCAAGCGCGCCTATTAGATTCATAAGGGTTGATTTACCTGAGCCCGAGGGGCCCATTATCGCGGTCATCTCTCCGCGGTTGAAGGTTAGGTCTACACCTCTGAGCGCATGCACCTTCTGCGTTCCCATAATATAGGTTTTGGTGACGTCGCGGCAGGAGATTAACGGCGTGGTTTCAGTCATGGCGGGCATGGGCTTAACTATTTACCTTGGACCACGACACGGGCGCGGGTCACGAATTCGTCGCCTTCAGAAGCCCCGCGCAGAATTTCAGCGAATGATCCGTCTTGCAGCCCAAGCGTTAAACTTTGTTTTTCCAGCTTACCGTCCGCGGCGGGCTTATAAGCGTCCACTCGCGTCACGGATGCGCTGGCGCGAATAGCTTCCTGATAGGCTTTATATTCTTCATCTGTGAGGTTCCTTTTCAGAACTTTGTCAGACGCGGCCTGCATGCGTTGGCGCAGAGCGTTTCGATCGAATTGGGCGCGTTCACCCAAGCTTTCGAAAGCGGCTCTCATTTCTGTGCGCATCTCAGTCTGAATCGTCGCTTTTTTCTCTTCATCAATGTCGAGCCCGTCAAGCATAGCGAATTGACCACCCCCGCCCCCGCGGCCGCCGGGACCGCGCTGACCCCGTCCTTCGGGAGCTGCCTCTTCGATGACTTCCGGGCCATTGGCGGGCGGCCGAAATCTCACAGCGGTCTCTGCAATCCGCAAGACATTCGTGCGTTTGTCAGCCGTGATTTCTACATTGGCCGTCATGCCCGGCAGAAGGCGTCTGTTCGGGTTTCGCGCTTCGATGACAACTGTATAGGTGACGACATTTTGTAATGTTTCGGAGGCAAGCCGGACTTGCTCAACAGTACCACGAAAGGTTTGATCCGGATAGGCATCGACGTTGAACTCGACCGCGTCGCCTGTATCTATTCCGCCGATATCGCCCTCAACGACAGCGGCATCAATTCGGATATCTTCGAGGTTTTGGGCAATGGTAAAAAGGACGGGCGCGGAGAAGCTGGCCGCGACGGTTTGCCCGACATCTACATTTCGCGAAATGACAACCCCGTCAATTGGGGATCGAATAATTGTTCTTTCAAGGTCAACTTGGGCTGATCTGAGGGAGGCGTTGCGCTGCGACAGAGAGGCATTTGATGTGCGAAGTTGCGCGCGGCTGACATCCAAATTAGCTTTCGCGACCGCGAGCGCGCGTTCATTATCCTCGAGCGTAGACCTGGCGACAGCGTCGGCCGCGAATAGGGCTTGTTGCCGCGCGAAATTCCGTTCGGCTTGCGCCAAATTGGCTTCGGCGCTTGCGATATTTGCTTTTTGTACGGCGAGATTGGCCTGTGCGCTTTGAACATCAGCCTTCGCGGATTCAACGCGGGTCTCAAAGGTTTGAGGATCAATTCGAGCAATGATGTCGCCGGATTTTACCTCCGAGTTGAAATCCGCGTTCAGTTCCGTGATTTGGCCCGAGACCTGCGAGCCGACTTCTACTGTCGTGAGCGCACGAACAGCGCCCGAAGCCGAGACGATGCGCGCCACATCTCCGGTTTCGACCTTTGCCGTCTCAATATCGAAAGTCCCGCCCTCCACCTTGGCTTTCGGTCGAAAGAAAAACGCCATTGCGATAGCAATTGCGATCAGCACGGTAAGAATGAAGAACAGTTTTTTTGACATTTACAGCTTTCAGAAGTGCGAGAAAAATAGTCAGGACTCAAGTGCCTACGTATAACACGTTTTAGTCCACCACTTCCTTCGCTGAAATATCAAAAATATTCAAGTTTTATGCGGCTATATGTCTTTCTGCCGTCACGAAACAATCTCTCGCAGCGGTTCTTAAACGTTGCCTTTTGGCCCGGCCAAGAACCAAATGATCAATCCTACAATTGGTAAAATCAAAACAAGCAAGCTCCAGAGAATTTTTACCCCTGTCGTCGCGCTTGATTTTATGATTGAAAGTACCGCCCAAATAACGACGATGATGTGCAATAATCCAATAATGCCTTCTAACATTTTATATCCTTTTATTTTTGTGGTGACGTAATGGTCTGATCGGTGAAACAACGGGGCTCGACCCATTTTCGTTCCAACAAACTTTAGGATTGTTTTCGGAACGAAGTGCACGTCTCTGCGTAAGGCGCCCCGGCGCAGCCCTCCGCTTGCCCGTGCCGGTCATACGATTACAAATTTTGGGAACCAAATGCTTAGTTGCGTGTTGAGTATGCATGGCAAAAACAATTCTCATTGTAGAGGACGATCCCTTCATCGCGATGGACCTCCAAGATACATTCGAGGATGCCGGATATGAGGTGTTGGGTCCGGTCGCCGCTGTCGGATCAGGTTTAAAAGTCATCAAAGAGACGAAGCCTGATGTTGCTATGCTGGATTACAATCTGGGACGCGAGACAAGTATTCCCATCGCCCATAAACTTGATGAGATTGATGTGCCTTACGTATTCTTATCGGGTCAGGTAGATACCGTGGTGACAGAGAACGCAAAAAAGCCCCAAAAAGTCATCATGAAACCATTCAATCCCGAACGGCTTATCACATATGTGAACGGAATTATCTCTAAGACCGAAAAACAAATCCCCGGTTGATCTGTCAACGGCGGGGAAGGCCGTGTAGTCAACGCGTCAACCGAGGCACCAAGGTCACTCCTGTGAGTTCGCTTAGCTAGATACAGATAAAGCTCACTTGATACGGCGCATTAACTTGGGTTAAATCATATGCGTTATTCCGGACTTTGGCTGATGCGCTCCAAGCGGGCCGAGACCGTGTAATGAACCCCCGTGGGCAACACGCGGTGGTCAGCCTCTCCTTGAAAGTCTAGCGGAACGATACGGGCAAGAATTTGACTTCCAAAACCTTTATGCCCACTGGGTTCATGGGTCAGGTCGACGCTTGTTTCCTTCCAATCAAAACGTATCATATCGTTGTCAGTTTCAGCCCAGGAAAATTTTACCGAGCCGCGCGGGTCCTTCAGGGCGCCGTGCTTAACGGCATTCGTGGCTAGCTCATTGAGCATGAGGGTCATTGTGAATGCCCCTCTGGCTGAAACTTCTATATCGTTTGACGTTGAAAGTTCTACCCTTGGCCGCGTTTTCGGCGTTAGAAAAGGGGCCAGTGTAGATTCAAAAATAGCCGAAAGAGGGGCGCTTTGAAATTGCTGATTGGCGATCAATGCCTGCGTTTCTGCCAAGACAGTAATACGGTCACGTAATCGCCTGACGAAATCTTTTTGATCCTCTCCGGTGCGCGCCATCAATGAAATCAGACTTGAGACATGCGCATACATATTTCCCATGCGGTGCTGAAGTTCCTCGTTTACGATCGTCAGGTCATCAATGATCTGCTCTTGAGCACCTGCTTCAATTTCCGTCATAACGGTTGCCGCGAGATCCGATAAGAGTTGCTTGTCGTCTTCACTAAATCCATCACGAGGCTTATTGTCGATGACGCAGAGCGTCCCAAGCGCATGACCCTCTTTTGTTATCAGCGGTGCGCCGGCGTAAAAAGCTATATTCGGCTCACCCGTAACGAGGGGATTATCTGCAAAGCGGGCATCCTGCGCGGCATCAGGGACTATCATAACGCCGGTGGATTCTATGGCATGGGAGCAAAAGGCTTGGCTTCGAGGTGTTTCGGATGCTTCCAATCCCTGACGCGATTTGAACCACTGACGTTTCTCATCAATCAAGGATATAAGAGCAATATCAGTTCCCAGTGCTGCAGAAGCAAGTCGAGTCAATCTGTCGAAGCGTTCTTCCGGCAGAGTGTCTAATAAAGCCGTTTTATCAAGCGCGGCTAATCTATCGATTTCAGTCATCTATGAACCTTCGCGCGGCTGCGTTTAGGGCCTTCCCAGGATGACCAATAGACCATGAGGTTAGCGCTGTCTCATTTTATTTATACGAAAGACACCGCCGAAAAATGTTTAAAAGTTTATGCAATGCAACCGCTTTAAGACCTGCCGCCACCCCAGTCCTGCGAGGATTTAACAGCTGCATAATAGGCCGGATCCGAAATCATTTGCGCGGCCTTCTCCGAAGCCTCCGCTATCTCGTCTTTCTCTAACGCCGACGGTAAAATGTCTATGGCGGCCCTTTTTAGTTTTTCAATTTGATCTTTCAAAATCGTCAAATGTTCGTCCGTTTCTGCTTGCGTTGAGAGCTCTGTCAGCGCCGTGAGCATTTTTAATGTCGTATTCCTGTCAGAGGCTATGTAGGCGCGGCTTTGATCGCAGAGAACACCTACGAGGCGTTCGAATGAGACAGGGTAGGAGATAATTCTCACCTCTCCCTCCTCATCCCTGCGATACGGGCTGGGCGGCGTGACGTTCATCATTGTTCTTATCGCGCTTTGAAACCAATTTATGCAATTGATGGCCGTGAACGGATCATTCACGCCGGGGGAAAGTGCCCGCGCAAGAATTTCGACGAGCTCATCCGCTAAAAACAGAACGTTCTGATGCTCGGTCCGGTCCAATCCCATGGCGTATCCCGCGCGCAGCCTGTCAATATCCGCTTCATCCAACTGGGTCTGTTCAGCTCCATTTACCCAAACTTGCATCAAGACATCTCCGGCAATGGAAAAATCTCCCGGGCGATATTGCAGGCGAATAACAGCGTCATTTTCCGTCGCCCAATTCAAAAGCGCGGTTTCATTCACCGCCTGAATATACCCTTCCGCTTCCGCTTTTACCTCAATGGCATTTTCAACGTCAAACTTGGACTTGTCGATTTCGGTATCATCCGGGCTTGTGCCAATAGTTTCCGGAAACATTTTCTTTATGTCCTGCCTTAATTTTCGGCCGACCCGTCCCGTAATGTTGCCGACATTTAATGTCTCCGGGATATGATGAATAAAGAAAATCATGACTCCAACGCAAAACATCGTGAGACCCATGGCGACGAGTAAGGACAGGTTAGGAACGAATTCTGTAACGGCGTTTTCCGCGCCGCTGGGATCACCTGTGCGCGCCACTCGCAATATCAGTAAGCAATAGACAAAGGTCGACGTGAACGTGCCCAGAGTGACCTGATTGGCGCGGTCACGCATAAAGTTACCAATTAGCCTCGGACCATATTGGCCGGCAGCGCTAGTCACCGCGACCATTGTGATTGAAAAGGTGACACTGGCCACGGTCATCATCGATGCTGCAATCGTTGTCAAAATTGCCCGGGCGCCGTCCGCTTTATTGGAATAAAACCAACCTAAATTTTCAGCCAGTTTATAATCCCAGGTCTTATCGATATGACTGGTCAGCATGGCAAGTAGCACCGCGCCAACTGCCATGAGGCCCGGAATAAAATAATAGCTGCTTTGAAGATCGTTCCAGAGCTTAATTAGGCGAGCGTTCATTCCTTAGCGTCTGCCATGGATGGCTCGGATATTCTACCTTTTCTCATAGTTTGATAGCGCGGCTTGGGCGCATCGCTATCCTTGGGCGAAGGCCAGCCTTCTCTTTGGCGGTCTCTGTCGCCGTCGGTTTCTTCGGTTTGATTGTGAAAAAGCCGGACTTGCGTCTCGAAAGGCATATCGATTGCCGCAGCGTCCAATGCGTGTTTTACAGCGCGGATTATCTCCGAGCGCTGTTTTACAACATTGCCGCGTTTACTGTCTGTCCACCATCTTGCGCGCAACGTCACCCAACTCGCCGCTAAATCCCAAGCGTAGACTTCGGGTTCCGGATCATTTTCTACGCCCTCGATTTTGACAATTTCTCGTTTAATGATCTCGCACGCCTCATCAATGTCATCTGCATAGCCGATTCCGATGTCATATTGCGACCGCCTGATAGCATTGCCTGTTTTTACCAAGACAGCGTTGGTATAAATGTCGCTATTTGGTATGACGGCGCGTTGACCGTCATACGTGTTAATAATGGTTGCGCGGGTTTCAATGTGAGCGACTGTGCCCTCATACCCGTTGACTTTAATCTGATCGCCAATCTCAAACGGCTGGCGAATAAGAATAAGAAGTCCGGCTAACCAATTCTGCAAAATATCTTTAAACGCAAAACCGATGGCGACAGAACTCACGCCAAGTCCTGCAACGAGGTCGCCCGGGTTAAGAGTAGGGACAACTATTGTTGCAGCTATCAGTCCGCCGAGTAAAATCAGTCCAGCTCTTAAAAATCCGCCCATGACCTCGCCGAGGTTACTGCGGCCTCGAGAGGTCGCTGTTTTCACTATCGTTTTTTTTACGAAAACAGAAATTATCAAAAATATAATAAAGACGACCACAGCAACCGCAATATTGGGGAGGGTTGAAACGAAACCGTCTAGCCAAGAGTCAATTTTCTCTGCGGCCAGAGCCGGATTGAGGTCAACTTGCCCTGTTTTATCCGCCTCCAAGTCAATGAAGTTCCAAGCCATAGTGTTTCTCCTTAAATATGGCTTCAAAACGCGCAGTTTTAGAAAGGGTTCCCTGTATCTTTTTGACACATTACGGGAACGAAATGCACAGGCTGCGCATTGTATTCCCGACACCAATAGGAAACCACAATGCTAAAATTACTTCTATGTTCAGCCATTATCGCGCCGTGCCTTATATTGCCGTTTACGCAATCATCCGCCGAAAGTCCAATTGTGGAGCCTGAAGTAAACAGCTTTGAAGTTGCCTATGTTGAACCGGAACTTACGAGTTTAGAAAGCTGTGAAAACGCCGAGCTTGATGTGTTTTTTTACGATAACTATATTACAACACACTCCGCTGAATATGTTGCCGAGGGAGTAAAACTCTCTCAGGACTGCAAAAATGTTAGCTATATCATTACGCCTATCGTGTCCGAATCGTCGCGGGCCGATGCAGAAGATATTTTACATGTGCAAGCAGATGAACTCGCCCTTATCTTAGAAGCGCATGGCGTTACGCCCAAGATTGCCGAAGCTGATACGCAGACTGAATTTGACGCCTTATCCGCGAACGGCAGAACGGCAACGTTGAAAATTGTTTTTGAAGACGGCGATAGCGCTTAAGTAATCCTACGATGAAACTATTGATGAGCAGGGTCGGACATTACGTAGATGTCGGCGTAGATGATTTTGAAAGTCTTTCGGCGCTGCCGCACCGCATGGAAACGAGGCGACCCGGCGAAGAAATTGTCGCGATTGGCGACGTCATTGACTTCGTGTTCGTCGTTGAATCCGGATGGGCTATTCGCTACCGCTTTTTAGATGATGGCCGCCGGCAGATCGTGAATTTTATGTTGCCGGGCGCCTGTTTTGACATGATGTCTATGGCTTATGCGAAGGCTGATCATGCTGTGAGTGCAGCAACAGAAGTAACCTTGCGCAGAATCAAATCTTCAGATTTCCTAAAGGCCATTTCTGTGCAACCGAGACTCGCGACAGCTTTCTGGTGGGTGGCCATCCAAGAAGAGGCGATCCTAAGAGAACAGATCATACGTATCGGCCGCCGGTCAGCGAAAGAACGCGTCGCGCATTTACTTCTTGAATTGAACCGTAGGATCGCGGCGATAGAAGGCCGGCTTACGGATTTCATCAATCTGCCATTCCCGCAGGCTTTGTTCGCGGATGCGCTAGGCCTCTCGGTCGTTCATGTCTCAAGAACTCTAACCAAACTTAAAGCGGAAGGTTTAATCGCTACGGGTCCCGGCGGAATAGAAATTGTCGATCGAGCGAAGATGACGACGATGTGCGATTTTGACAGCCGCTATTTGCACTTAGAGCGACTGAAGCTCTCAAATTAGATTTTAAGCGATGTCGACTTTATCGTCGAAACGGCGATTTCTGCCGCGTTGAGATGGTCACTTAGAAGCTCAATTGTCAGCTTGTCATCAATGTCGGCCAAGCAACTTTTTATAGCTGATGTGAAGTGCTCTTCCTGAATAAGATGCTCTCCTGTCTCGATCTCCGCCGACGTTTCTTTGTCGACGCCGGAAGGGGCCGCGGCTGGGCTATCCGAGACAATCACCTCATGGTTCTTCAATATCGCGGCCACGGCTCCAATATAGGATTGTTTTTGTGCCATCGCCTGACCAATAGTTTCTCGCTCAGAAGACTCGTCCAGCCCGTCATAGAGACATTCATAGAATTTTAGATTTTCAAGAGCGACGCTGCGGCTTTTCTTAAGTTTGCTAAGGGCGATTGGCGTTAATAGCGCCTCGGTCATTGGTTAGGCATTGTGGAAGAACAATGCTTGACTAATGGCCGCTTTCACATTTTCCGGTTTAAACGGCTTAGAGATCAAATAGGCCGGTTCAGGCTTGTTGCCTGTCAGCAAGCGCTCGGGAAATGCTGTGATGAAAATGACCGGAACATCGTGGGATTTTAGAATCGCTTCGACGGCATCGATACCCGAACTGCCGTCAGCAAGTTGAACGTCCGCCAAAACGAGCCCCGGCTTCTTCTCAGCAGCGGCTTTCACGGCGTCCGTATGCGTAGCCGCAATGTTATCAACCGTATGCCCAAGGTCTTCTACCAAGCCCTCAATGTCTGCTGCGATAATAGGTTCGTCCTCAATAATCAGAACATTTGTTCGCAGCTCTTTTTCGATGTCAGCTTCAGCTTCATTCAACAAGTTTTGAGCGTCTTCAACGTCAGTATTCATAACGGCCGCGATCTCGGGCACGGACATACCCTCGAGTGAGCTCAATAAGAAGGCTTGCCGAGACACGGGAGTCAAGCGGCGTACGCGTTCCGCAGCGGTAGCGTCGTCACCGGCACTTTTTTCTAATTGCGCCCCTGTTAAAGTCCAAATACCGAGAAACATACGGTAAAGCGATATCTTTGGGCCTAAACTCTCATCAATTGATGTTTCTCCCGCTACCAGGGCTTCTAAAGCAACGCGGACATAGCGGTCGCCTTCCGGTTGTGATCCTGTAAGTGCGCGAGAAAACCTGCGAAGGTAGGGAAGATGGGGGGCTAGAGTTTCAACGAGGCTCACGACAATATCCTTTAATATTTTTGGGAACTATTGGACGAGTTCACCGTTCCCTTCAACGACAAAGCGTCTTTATACAACATCTATACGGTCTGGGAACCTTTTGGTTCCGTCTGCGTATATTATTTTTACGGGGATATTAAAGGTCTCACTTATGACAAATCAGGAAGCTTCGAAAATGCCTGAGCGCGATGACGCAGGCGATAGTTTTACGCAGGAAGATCTGCCCGAGAAAATCGGGAAGAACTTGCGGCAAATCTATGATGACGTTCTGAAAGAGCCCGTTCCGGACGATTTTTTGAGTCTTTTGTCTCAAGCAGATTCGAACACGAAGTGAGCGCCGTCAAACGTTATAAGAAAGTCCCGAAATGAGTAATCTGCCAAACGAGACAGACGAAGACGAAGCCCCGGAATTCAACGAGGCAGAGTTCAAGCAAGAGCTGACCGCTTTAATCCCCCATCTTCGCGCTTTCTCTCGGTCATTGTGCGGTAACGCAACATTGGCCGATGACGTTGCGCAAGATGCCCTCCTAAAGGCATGGAATGCGAGAGAAAAGTTTATTCCCGGCTCGAACTTGAAGGCTTGGACATTCACCATCCTGCGCAATCAATTTTATTCGATCAAACGCCGTTCCTGGCGCGCAACTTCGCTCGAGCCAGAAGTTGCCGAGCAAACTATCGTCGCAAATTCCGACGCCGAACAATCCATGCATCTCAATGATTTGCGCCGGGGCTTGGATATGCTGAAAGATGACCAGCGTGAGGCGATAATTCTCATTGGTGCTTCGGGTCTTTCATATGAAGAAGCCGCTGAGATTAGCGGCTGCGCTGTCGGCACGGTAAAAAGCCGTGTCAGCCGAGCTCGCAAAGCGCTTGAAACCATCATGGCCTCCGGGAAATTCGATGGTGATGCCGATAGCGTCAAAGCCATCGATGCCATGGATACTATCCTAGACGAAGCTGCTGCCCTCGCGCGCGGTTAACCTGAACTTTTAATTTACGGAAGGGTCGGGGAAGGCCATGCGAGATCTTAGGGTAAGGCTAGGTGTAATACTGGCATTGGCACTTTTGCCTTTGCTCGTCTTCTCTATATGGCGTTCTCACGCGGATTATAACCGCGACAAAGCCCTGCTGCAGAGCAACTCAAATCTGACGGCCAGAATCGCGCTGACCGAAATCGATAGTAGTTTCGAAAAAACCCAGGCCATACTACGCTTCACCTCTACATTATTGGGCGGCAAAAAATGCCAAGTAAATTTGCAGCACCTAACCAACGAATACCCTAAGTTTCAAAATCTGATCATGGCCGACAAAACCGGCGAATTTCAATGTTCTGCCATGCCTGTCCGAATACCTTCGATCGACAAGGTCGACCTTTTTACGGAACTCTCAGAGAACGCGCCGTATCACACAGCAATATATACTTTACCAGACAACCTCGAAAGGCCTGAAAAAGTTATTGTCACGTCATATGCGACATTTTCTAACGGGGAGGTTGAAGAGCTTTTTATTGCGGTCGAAGATGTAAAAGATCTGCAAAATTTGCTTCAAGGCTCGAGGATCGCCGAAAATAGTGAGGTTGCTGTATTTAACAGTGACGGTGATGTTCTAGCTGGCGATTGGGGCCGTGAACATCTACGTGAAATCGTAGACAGTTTACCGTCGAAACGGCTTACAGAACGGTTTGAGATCACAGATAAGAAAGGCCGTTCATTACTCGTCGTGCCTACCCCGAATAATAATATATTCCTGGCAGTTGCCGCAGATACCGACGCAGTATTTTCTAGAAAAGAGTTTAACTCGTTGGTCTATGCGATCATTCCGGTTCTGGCGTGGCTTTTCGGATTTATCGCGATATGGCTCGCCACTGACCAATTGATTCTTATACATTTACGGCGAATGCGGCGCGCGACTTTCCAATTTGCCAATGGCAATATGAAAACACGGATCGGCAAATTGAACCGACCGCCTGCTGCTATCCACGCGTTGGGAAAAAACTTCGACTTAATGGCTGACCGTATAGTCGAAAGAGAGGACATGATTAATGACTCGCTGGATGAGAAAGAAACGTTGCTGCGTGAAATCCATCATCGCGTCAAAAACAACTTACAAATTATTATCTCCCTTTTAAATATGCAGGAGCGAAAATTAGCCGACAAAGAGGGCGTGGCATCTATCGTTGAAATAAGAAGTCGAATTAATGCGATCGCGCTTGTTCACAGAGGACTGTATGAAAGTAGGGACCTCCGCTTTGTAAATATGCAAACATTTTTGGATCGGCTTTTACAAGAATTAAAAGTTGCGATGGGGCTAAACGAACGCAACATCACGGTTACAACCAAGGCTGAATGTGAGCCTATGGAGGCTGATACGGCGACGCCTGTCGCGCTCTTTATTGTGGAGGCGCTCACAAATGCCGTCAAACACGGCGTCAGTGCCGGAGGCCACGTCAATATCGATATTACTCAAGCCGCTGATGGCGTCGAAGTTTCAGTATCAGACAGTGGAAAGTCATTTTCGGCCGATAACCAAGCGCCAAGCGGTATGGGAACGAAACTCATGAAGGGTTTTGCCCGTCAACTCTCAGGCACCGTAGCGCAGAGCTTTGGGCAGGACGGTTTCAAGATAACGATGAAATTCTTGCCACGCGATAATGAGGCAATTAATCTCGTTAAGAATTAGGTAGCTTTTTGGGAACCATTGATGGTGTTTCCCGTTGATAAGGTAAGACGCGCTAATTGAAGCGCGGTAGAAATCAACAGGAGACCACTATGGCGACCACAAAGAAAAATATTGTAGAAATCAAACCGGACGTGAATGCGCAGATCGAAATTTTGAGAAACGATATCGCGCTCCTCACAAAGACGCTCAAAACACAAGCGAAAGCGACGGCGCAGGAAAAAACAGCCCAAGCAGTAGATACGGCCAGCGTTAAGGTTGCCGAGACGAAGGCAAAATATGACGAGCTCACAACGACTGCAGAAAAATCAATCCGGGAAAACCCACTGTCGTCAGTTGCGATCGCGGTAGCTGCGGGCATGTTCCTCGGCCTTCTTACGCGCCGATAGGATATCTTGATGCTGAAGTTTCTGATAGCCGCAGCGCCTTACGTATTAAAGGCGCCCAGCCAGACTTCCCGAAAACAAGTAGCACGAAGCTTTATTGCTCTCGTGCTACTTGCGCTGAGCGTTGTAGCCTTGATAGCAGCGGCTTTTGTTTACGTCACTTCTATTTATGGCGCCGCTGCCGGCTTCGTCGCAGTTAGTGCAATATTTTTGATTATCGGCTTACCCTTATTTTTTAAGGCGAGGAATCCAAGGCGGTTAGCCAAAAATGCCCCTCCATTAATTGCGTCATCCGACCCGATAGCAGCCCTCGTTCCAGACTCTGTTCTGCGAGATCCGGCCGTCACGAAACTACTCAACCAAGTCGTTGCAAATCCTGTCGCGACAAGTCTTGCCGCTGCAACAATAGGCATGATGATTACCAGAGAAATAATGAAAGATTAGAATGACTGAAACACACACGACCGAAGATCCAGCAGAACTTTCTCCCCGAGAGGCGAGAGGCGCAAAGCCCGTCAAGGGTATGCCCTACGTATTAGGCATTTCCACCTTGGCTATCGTTATCGTTTTGGCCGTTGTGATTGCGAAATCCCTAGGAACATAACATTGACATCCATCAGCCCATGTTTTGATAGGCTAAGTCGGCTTCAATCGGCCTGTGATCCGAATGGCGGACATCCTTAACCTTGGCTGTTCGCGCGTTAAAGTGAGACGAGACTAGTATGTGGTCGAAATCTTTCCTCGGATTCCAACTTGGGTAGGTTTTGTCGCTCGGCGATGTCAAGAGAGACATATCCAACGTAGCCGCCAGTTCCGTTAACGGCCGTGCCGCCGCGCCGCAATTAAAGTCACCGGCAATTATTAAAGGATGGTCTGAGGGGACGTTTTTTGCCAAATAGTCTACCTGTTGCAGCTGATCGGTTTCTCCCAAGCTCAAATGGACATTTAACACATAAAACGGCCTTGGTGCTTCAACCCGAGTGATAATTGCGCCGCGGCCCGCACGCTTGCCCGGCAGTTTCAAATCCCGAATATCCGATTGTGGGTGATTAGACAAAATAGCGTTGCCATGCCGTGATATGTTACCAACAACCCGATTTTCCTGCGTCGAAACATGCCCCATATCAGAGAGATTTAGAAGCTGATCCACCTGGCATTTAAATCCTGCCCTGCGACCACCTAAATCGACCTCTTGGAGACACGCGATATCGTAATCAGATAGGACATTAGCGATTGATGAAAGCGTTTTAGCTTTCGCCTTCGAGTTGAAGACTTGCCGATTAAACTGTGTAAAATACTGACGGTAGGCTTTTGTGCCGATCCCGGCTTGAATATTGTAACTTATAATTTTCAGTGACATTTTTACGCTCAAGCGGAGAGGGGAACAAACGCGGCCCTTACACGTTAATAAAGCCTAGGGAAATTAAATGACAAGCATACCTATTACAGTTTTACTTCATGCTTTCGCAATCGTCATTTTAGGGCTTCGTATTCTTTATCGGCGTATGGCTGTAAATACCACGCTTGCGTGGCTTATCATTGTCGCGGCCTTTCCCATTGGTGGGATCGTGATGTATTTTCTTTTCGGGGATCATCGCCTTGGACGCAAGAGGCTGAAGCACGGACAGCATATCCGTAAATATTATCAAGACGCTTATGAAATATCCGTCGCAGATGTGACTGACGATCATATGGCGGTCTCGAATTTTTTTGAGGATCTCTCCCGCATTGTTGCGAGTGAAACGGGTTTTTATCCGTCCGTAGGTAATAAAATTCGTCTTTTTGATGAGGCCGGCCATGTTTTTAGCGCCCTCATTAACGATATAGATAGCGCAAAGCAGACCTGCTTTGTAGAGTTTTATATCGTCGAGGCGAAAGGCCGCGTCATACCCGTGTTGGAGGCTCTAGAAAGAGCGGCGAAGCGCGGCGTGACGTGCCGCTTTCTGGCTGACGATATCGGGAGCAGAGGTTTTTTAAAAGACTCCTGGCGAACGCGCTTGGAGAGCGCCGGTGTTGAAGTGGTACCGTCTCTCAGCGTGGGGATCATTAAATCTTTATCCAAGCGCACAGATCTCAGAAATCACCGTAAACTCATCATTATCGACCAATCTATCGGCTATATTGGCAGCAGTAATTTGGTAGACCCCGTTGAATTTAAAAAAGAGGCTGATGTAGGGCAATGGGTCGACATAATGGCAAGAGTTGAAGGGCATATAGTGTCGTCGCTTGCCGTCGTTTTCAACACTGATTTTATTTTCGATAAAAACGCGGGAGATTATTCTCAAAAAACGCTGCATCAGTTCCCCCGCGAAACGCCGTCGAAGGAATTTGCGCGGGATGCCGTCCTTCAGCTTATTCCTTCCGGACCCGAGATGCGGACAAGCTTAATTTACGAAGTCGTCGTAGCGGCTCTTTTTGGTGCGCGTAAATCTATCACGATTGTTACGCCATATTTTGTTCCCGATGAAGCATTGGTTCTTGCGCTCACTAACGCCGCGCGGCGCGGAATAGATGTCGTGCTGGTCCTGCCCAAGCGCCTGGATTCGATAATGGCGAGACATGCCAGCGAAGCCGTTTTTGATGAGCTACTCGAGGCAGGCGTGGTCATTAGGCGTTATCAGAGCGGTATGCTGCATACGAAGGCGATTTTGGTTGATGAGGATATTTCCTTCATTGGAACCGTTAATATGGATATGCGGAGTTTTTATTTAAACCTAGAGGTTACGCTGGCGATCTACGATAAAGCCTTCGCCGCAAGGCTTCAAGATACCGTGGACCATTATATCGCTCGGGCTGACATACTGGACTACGAACGTTGGGGCGCGCGATCTAAACTTAAACGGTTTAAAGAGAATGTTCTCAGATTGGCTGCTCCGCTTTTATAGGAACATATCACGGTTAGGCAGTTTCAAGTAGATCCGGGCCTTGTCTACGTTGTTTCGTCCGGCCACGATCAACCTGTCGCGGCATGGACATCCGATATAAAACCTTCAGACATTTTCGATTTGCCGGTTGGTTATTGCGAAAAAATAACGCGTTCTAAATAGTGAGCTGCAAAAACAAACTTGCGATTTGTCAGCTGCTGCGCGCTTTTCCTGAGGCGCTCGTTATCCTCCGCGCCGCATACCAATGTATAACGGAAATATGGATTGTTCGTTTCGGACGCAATGGACACTTTCCCGGGGGTGTGTCCGAGGGCCTCGTCACGTTAAAAGTGTCGAATAAGTTTTCCCGCATTCTACATTTTTAGACGCAGATAGATGCCGTCGTCAAATTCCATTCGGTTTGAGATTGGACTCTGAACTTTTTGAGCGTTGCTTCATACGAACCAAGTCGGTCCGTTACAATTCGTTTTGGATTTACACCGTGGTTTTTCAAGAGGTTCCTCAGTAGGCGCAGCGTTGCTTTTATATTTCGCCGTAGTTGAACAACAACGTCGAGAACCGTTCCTTCGTCATCAATGGCCCGCTGGAGGTAGACCATCTTCCCATCGATCTTGGCATAGGCATCATCCAAATGCCAAACAGGTGAAGGTCTGTCGGATCGACGTTTCATCCGTTTTGCATAAGTTGATCCAAACTTATCGACCCACCTTCGGATTGTTTCGTATAAAGCATCGTCGCCACGCGCGATCATAAGTTCCTCCACATCGCGGAAACTCAAGTTGAACCGGAAATAGAGCCAAACAGCCCGTTTGATGACGTCTGGATGGAAGCGGTGGCGAGAGTAGATTAAGATTTTCATCGCCAGTTCTTAGCGTAGAGTTCGAAAACTGGCATTAACGTGACAAAGCCAGGCAAATAATGATGTGCCCCTTCAAGCTTAAAATAGCCAAATCTCTAATTTTTAAAGCGGACGACTTATTCGGGGGAAGGCCACAGGTCAGTTACTACGCTCGACGGTGATTTATTAAGGTTTGTATTATAGAGGATGTATTGTTGTGAATGCAGTCGAGGAATGGACGTAGTTAAGAAAATGGCTTGCGGAATAAGGTATTCACTTGGCGAAAGCCTCAAAAGTTTGACTAAGATCAGTCGAAATTATAGTAACAGTACTGACGGCAATTTTTCAATTATTGGAGCCATATCAATAATTCCTATAATTGGAGCTCTAAGCCTCGCTGTTGATCTTGGGAATATGAATTCCGTTCGCGTAAAAAACCAATCCGTCGCTGATAGCATCGCTCTTGGTGCAGCATTATATTACAGTTCCAAAGATGATGAATCAGTCATGACTGAAGTCGTCAACGACATGTTTCTCGCTGCGAACTTAGTCAATAGCACCGTAGCAGTTTCGATCGTCCCGTCACCCCAAAATTCTGATAATGAGGCTGTAAAGGTGAGTATATCCACGGAATCTCCAGTCGTTTTAGGCGGGGTTGTTGGGGCAGCAGATTATATCAATGTCACCGTCGATTCCTTTGTCGAGTTTCCCGGCAATCCATCTCCAAATTGCGTTATATCCCTTTCCGGCGACATAGAAGTCGGCTCTTACGCGCAAATGAATGCCACGGATTGCGGAGCGGGCGCGCAAGGCAATTTAGAGGCGACTTCCGGCTCTAGGGTGAACGTCAGCTCCATTAATGTTGGAGGCGTTTCCTCAGCCAGCAGTTCAGCGATTATAAGCACATCGCCTGAAAGTAATAACATCAATGAAAACTTATCTAATCCGGTTGCAGACCCCTTTGCAGGTTCAGCGGAATTGGCGACTGAATTAGATAAAATTGGAGACGCAGCGGCACCCGCCGTACCTACCGTACCAATTGGTACGGATTTTGTTGTGCCGTACGGCGGGACTAGTTTCAATTTTCAAGGCTATAATGTGACAAAATCTGGCGGAACGTGGTATGCGCCAGCCGGCACATACAACATTAGAAACTTGAATCTTAGTGTTTCAAAACTGCTCGTGTTTCAATCTCCATCTATTCTAAACTTTAGCGGCAACATCAATATTGGCACTAGCTCTATGTTAACCATAAACGACTCTGACCTTTACTCCACAGGCACTTTAGAAGCCCAATCAAGCGGCGGTATTTCAATTGGAAATGGCAGATTTTATTTTCGTAGGATTGTTACAGGATCAAGTGGCTTTATAACGATAGGCGACGGCGATATTGATGTTTCCGAAGTTGTTGCAGTTGGGTCTTCGAGCAGCCTTACCATTGGCGATGGTGATAAAAGGTTTGGCAGCATTGATGTCGGATCAAGCGGAATTTTAATGTTGGGTGACGGAGGGTTGAATGTCGACGGGAACGTTGAAGTCGGATCAAGCGCAAGATTAACAACAGGCACGACGCCCGAAACCTATATAAATGGTAACTTAAACACGGCTTCATATGCTGAGCTGAATTTAGGCGCAAGTCGTTATTTTATTGATGGTGATTTTGGAGGAAGCTCCGGCGGGCGCTACAACGGCACCGATGTAAGTATTTTTACAAGTGGGGATATCCGTGTCGGCTCAAGCTCAGGCAGCCGGTTATCAGCGCCATCCAATGACGGCGATGCTACAGTCGACACGCTTGTATTTGCATCCCGGACTGCAAACACCGTTGATTTCAGTTCGAGCGGGACTGTAACAATTATTGGGACGTTATATACACCCAACTCGCGTATCAATTTGTCATCCAGTGGACAAATTACCGGGGCTGGTGAATGCACGCTTATTATTGCAGACTCTATAGTCATGAGTTCATCTGCAGAACTAACGACTAAATGTGACAGCCTGTCAGACGCCTTTAATCCACCATCCAGTGCGGCAAAGATAGCGCTTGTCCAATGAGGTCTATAAAAAAAATTATATCGCCATTTAAGCGCTTTAAAAAATGTCAGCGCGGCATAGCTAGTATTGAATTTTCGATATGGGCTGCCGTGCTTGCTGTGCCCCTACTTTTAGGTCTCGAGTATGGCATTTATCACATGTCTAATATTAAAATTGATAAGGCATTGAACGCAGGCGTTATTACGGCATTCGACACCCGAGATAATATTGACGAAGATTACTTAGCCTCAGTGGTTAAAGCCTCATATCCGCAGGATGGCTTCGCCGTCTCTATCTATTGTAATGGTGAAAAGTCGAGTTGTGTGAATACGAATCGTGAATGTGCATGTATTTCTAATGGCTCTTCAGAAGGCGGTGGTGATGCAGATGAAGCTGTCTTTTACGAAACAGTAGGAACCGTCAAATTTACGCGGATAGATTCATGCTCGTCAACATGCCCATCAGGTGCGGCGCCAGGATATTATTTAACAATTGAAACATCCGTTGATACGCCTCGTATCTTAAAATCATCTGTTAGCCCTCCAGCTAAGATCGATTCCGTCACTATTGTTAAGCTCCAGTAAAGCATGCTTTCGCACATTCCACATTTTAAGAAATTTGCTGCAAATAATGACGGCGCTACTGCAATTGAAATGGCAATCTTAGCTCCGGTCTTTCTAGCTTTCGTTTTTGGCGTGATTGAATTTGCACGGGTGCAATGGTCTATACAAAGTATGGAAGACGCCAGCTTTTTTTCTGCGAGATGTTCCGCAACCGCACAATCCATTTGCGACACGGATCAAAAAGTTAAATCCTTTGCCGTAGCTGAAGCAAAAAAGTTGGGTTTTTCGATAAAAGGTAGCGATGTTTTAATCTCCAAAAACGTTGATTGCAACAACACGAATTCCCATCAAATTACTATGACCTATACAACGAACTCTCCTGTCAGAGGGCTGGTCCCCAAAATTCCTGAAAGCGTGTCAGTGACATCCTGTTTTCCGGCTCCAATTGTCAGCACTTAGTGAGCTTTTGACAATAACGATTAGGCCTTCTAAGGCTTTGTCGCATTAAATGACCCAGTTGCTATTTTCGCTGACTGGCTTTCTTAAGCGCAAGCTTGTGCCGTAATTAGATTCCATTCGTTTTGTGCATGGGCTCGAAATTTCCGAAGTGTATTTCTTGAGATTAGGTGACGTCGGTGATTGAAGAGATTGTAGATTTGACTGTGAACGGAGAGTATTTTTTAAGCGTTCCCAACAGACTTGAATCTTTGCAATTTTCGTTCTCTGCGCCGGATTGGAACATGTGAGCATTCGGCCCTATTGTTCTTTCTACCACCAACATCCTGGGGGCCTTTTATACCAAACAGTTTGAGTGCTGCACCGTATGATGGGAGCCGATCCGTAACTATACGTGAAGGTTTGATGCCCTGGTTTCTCAGGAGTTTTCGCAACAATCGCATCGCTGCTTTGGTATTCCTTCGTCGCTGGACAACTACATCCAAGCCCGTCCCTTCGTTATCTACAGCGCGCCATAGATACACCATTCTTCCATTTATTTTGGTATAGACTTCGTCCAAATGCCAGACAGGTGAGGGTGTTTCGGATCGAGACTTTATCCGTTTTGCGTATTTAGAGCCGAATTTGTCGACCCATCTGCGGATGGTTTCGTATGACATATCAACACCGCGTTCGATCATGAGTTCTTCGACATCACGAAAACTCAGATTGAATAGGAAATAGAGCCAAACAGCTCGTTTGATGACGTCCTGATGAAAGCGATGACGAGAATAGATGGAGATTTTCATCGCCAGTTCTTAGCGCAATGTGTGAAAACTGGCATTAACGTGACAAAGCCTAACTCTTCGTGCTGGCGTTTCAAACGTGTTCGATGCAGATCCACCGATGGTTGGTTTTGGCGTTCGCAGGGTCGGTACCGCAGCCGGTGGATACGAGCTAAAAGGTCGGAGTTTCTTTGCGAGGGCCACGAAACGATTTTAGCGTATCATAAAACTTTAAGGCCGCGCAGGTTATCTGCGCGGCCTTTTTTTGATTTTTAATCTCACGGGTTTAATGCGTCTCCAGACCAGATCAGATCAAACTAAGAAATCAGGCGTAGCATGATTTTTGGCCTTATCCCCGCTAACGGGGCGTCCGATTGCAGGCCGAGTGTTGCGTAAATTTTACAAACCCTTAGACTACCGTATAGAACAATCGTGATGTTGTTTAAAATTAATGCCCGTAAGTATTCACAATTTTGCGTTTATCTAATCAGATAATAATGGGGACCCACATGAAAAGAACGCTTTCGACAAGTATGGTTCTGATCTTTTCAGCAGCCTTTCTCACGGCTTGCGGACCTTCCGCTCAGGATGAAACGGCTGACAGGCCTAAAGAAATTGTGGCTCAAGCACTTGAATCTATTGCGCCGCAGAATCTCTTAGATGGTTCCTGGAGCGAGACCCAAACGAGCGCTATTCTAGATAAAACGATGCGCCTTAGATTTCCCTATGATGACAGTCTTTTAAGCCCTAATGAGAAAGCGGCAGCGGCGGAACTTATGGCAGCGGGCGCGCGCCTTCATACGCTTTATTTGGACCAACGCCATCCACAAGGCCGAATTGCTGAGGTTGTTTTAGAAAATGAATCCCGCCAAGATTTGAAAGATGTATTTCGCATCATGAAAGGCCCCACCGCGACGACACTTGATAATGAACGCGTAGAATTTTTAAACGTCAGCGCAGAAAGCGCGGCTAAAAATGTATATCCTTTGGGAACAAAGCGGGAGGAGATGGATAAATATTTCGCCGCTAATCCTAACAAAAAAGACTCGCTCCTGCATTTGCGCTCCGTGGTCAGAGCCGCCACTGAAAACAACAAAGGTGAGGCTTTGGCGACACTAGACGCGCGGCCAACTTTGGAAACGCTACATCCTAATTTACGGGCCTATATAAGCAGCGCCGAGACATATTTCGCGCTGCCATATTCTGTCGCCTATGCTGACGACATATTCTTCATCTATGATAGACTAACTGCCGCAGCGGACTTAACACAAGCGGGCGATATCGCTTTCTCGCGCTATTTACGTGCTCGCGCCAGAGATATTCTGGCGGATGATTATGATGGGGGTGACGCGGCCTGGGTGACAGGTCAGTTTACAGGTAATCTGAATGCGCAAATTGGTAGTTACGAGACTTATGACGACTCACTTTACGGGGTTAAAAGTTTTTTTAGTCTCTCACTTCTTCAGCGAGACAAGCCTAAGAGTGATGAACTTGCAGCGGCCATAGGCGATATCCAAGCTATTGAGGATGCCCTGCCATACACCGCCAAAAAAAAAGTGCGCAGCAATATTCCAGTTGGTGTTTATAACATCATCGCTGATTACGGACAGGCACGCGGTACTAACACTGCGACGATCCTGCCCAATGAGGGCCATTTATCGCGCCAATATGGCCGCACAATTTTGATACGCTCAACCGTATTGAGAAATCCCGAAATTTTTGCCGAAGCCTTGAAGGGATTCGAGGCAGCTACGGCTGGGAAACATAAAGGAGACCTCGGTCTTAATGGTAATTTTTACCGAACGCTTTGGCATGAAATTGGTCATTACCTAGGGCCAGATCAAACGAAAGCGGGCGGAGACATCGACGCGGCTTTGCAAGACAACGCAGACCTTATTGAAGAAATGAAATCCGATCTAATTTCTTTGTTTTCGGCGCGTCAACTCCATGCCGAAGGAGCTTACACCGATAAGCAACTTCGGTCCATTTACGCATCAGGCGTATTGCGTGTTTTGCAGAAAAACCGCCCGCGCCGTTCACAAGCTTACGGCACGATGCAACTGATACAATGGAATTGGTTTCTGGATACGGGTTTGCTCAAGATGGAAAATGGTAAGATGGTTATTGATTACGATCGTTATCCGGAGTCTGTTGATAGTCTACTCAAAGAAATTCTGGATCTCCAATTCCAAGGTGACCGTGATGCAACCCGCGCTTTCGTGGACAAATGGACGAATTGGGATAAGGATCTACACGGTGTCATTGGCGCTGCGATGAAATCCCAAGAAGGATCACGTTACCGACTCGTGACGTATGAGGCGCTTGGCGAATAACTGAATTGCGTTGCCCGGATCATGGCGAATACCAGAAGCTGATAAGTTAGGGACCCTCCATCCATATATTCAAGGCGCGGGTTGCGATGCCTCATCAAGGTACAACGCAATCGGAGCCCAGCCCAGACTCCTGCCGCATAGCGTCCAGCACAATACCAAAATGGGTTAAAATCTCGGATAGACGCGTCTGGTCTGAACAAAAAATCTTTCGTCGGACGGATACGGATCTGAGGATGTCATCTTCCAACCTAATGTACTTAGGCGCGATATTCGACAGCCCACTTGGCCTGAAAACTGTCACTATGAGGGGCTTTGTCACGTTAACTGGATTAGCCGTTATTTACCTCTAATTACGTTTTAAACGCAAGCTTATGCCGTCACGAAATTCCATTCTAAATTAGCTTTTTGTCTGAATTTTCGGAGTCTGTTTCTTGAGATAAGGTGGCGTCGGAGACTGAAGAGATTGTAGAATTGGCTGTGGGCTGAAAGCATTTTTTGAGCGTTCCTGACCGATCTAAACTTCTGAGATTTTCGTTCTCTTCTTCGTACCGGAACATGAGAGCATTCTGCGCGATTATTCTTCCTACCTCCTACGTCATGGAGTTCTTTCAGACCTAAGAGTTTGAGGACTGCTCCATAAGAACCAAGTCTATCAGTCAAAATCCGTTTTGGTTTTATGCCTTGGTTTCTAAGGAGCTTGCGGAGCAATCGAGTGGCCCCCTTGGTGTTGCGGCGATGCTGAATGACGACATCCAATACCGTTCCTTCGTCATCAACCGCTCGCCAGAGATACACCACTTTTCCGTTAATTTTGGTGCAGACTTCATCCAAATGCCAGACAGGCGAGGGTGGTTCGGCTCGAGACTTTATCCGTTTTGCATATGTAGCGCCGAACTTATCGACCCATCTGCGGATGGTTTCGTACGACACATCAACACCACGTTCGATCATGAGTTTTTCGACGTCACGAAAACTCAGATTAAACCGGAAATAGATCCAAACAGCTCGTTTGATGACGTCCTGATGAAAGCGATGACGAGAATAGATTGAGGTTTTCATCGCTAGACTTTAGCGTAATGTCTGAAAACTGGCATTAACGTGACAAAGCCTTCTCGCGTTACATTATTAGTTGGAAACTTTGCACGACGATGAAGACGAGTGATGTCACGGAGACGTTGAATATGGCGCTTGAGGCCTCAGGCTGCGATCAAGCAAACGTCGTTCATAAACCTCGGTTGCTATCGGACAATGGCGCTAGCTATATCTCAGGCGAGTTGGCCGAATACATCAAAGACAACGACATGAGCCACGTCCGAGGGGCGCCGTATCATCCTCAGACGCAGGGTAAAATCGAACGGTGGCATCAGACGCTCAAGAACCGGGTCTTGTTAGAAAACTACTTCTTGCCCGGCGATCTGGCCTGGCGATCTGGAACGTCAAATCGAAAGCTTCGTCGAGCATTACAATCCTGAGCGATACCACGAGAGCTCGAAGAATGTGACGCCAGCCGATGTCTACTTTGGCCGAGCTCAAGCCATTCTAAACCGCAGAGAAAGGATCAAAGAGAAAACTATCGAACACCGACGCTTGCAATACCGCAAAGCCGTCGCCTAATATCAACCCACACGATGAGCAAAGTCTCCCTTAGCCCGGGCTGAAATCTGGGACAAATTATATGACGACGGACAGGGGGGGGGTGTTAGGCGTCGCACGCAGACGCTCTCTTCTAACATTTGTAAGTGTTTTCGAGTGATAAAGAGCTTACTTCAAAAGGTTAAAAAATACAGGCGGAGATATGTTCAGGCGGTAATTGCCAATCGCAAATTTACAAACTGAATCACTCGACCTATCTCATTAGTCTTATCTCACTTAAAGACCCCCCGATATCTTTAAAGGCGGCTTTAAGCTTACCTGGATTGGAGGCGTCGTAATAGTCAGATGATGAAGACGCACAACCATTCAAAAGATTTTTCGTACTCGTGTCTTCAATTTCAAATGCAACAGTGATTATCCTGATACCATCTTGCTTTATTGACGAACATAACTCTGAAGTTAGCGCATCGGCATTCGTGCGAGCAATATCGGGATTAGTAGAGTCACTCCAGTGATAAATTCCTTCAAAATCTGGTTTTGTCCCTGATAAGTGCGCGGTGTTGCTGCCATCCGTCATAACTATCATAATTTTTTGGGCTGAGGCTAATCTGGCATTTGCACTTTCCGAGAAAGG
>ENA-ORXR01000557-ORXR01000557.1-marine-metagenome-genome-assembly--contig:-NODE-557-length-49339-cov-10.570095_pt1 | contig 49339 bp, 29 predicted proteins | sample MGYA00237866_ERZ511479 | MGnify/ENA metagenome assembly ERZ511479
GAATAACCTCCGCCTCGTACTCGAAAAAATTTCACTCAAAGCAACATATCATAATTAGATTGACTTACTACTTAGTTCTATCATTGTTTATATAAAAAAACAGGAGATAAATAGCCTACCCTATTTGAAGTATTCTAATATGCCATGTTATTAAAATGAATACTTTAAAACAAATAGCCTTATTTATTTCCTGTTTCCTCGCTACAATATTAAATAAAAAAATCCAGACTTACATGTTTTGTGACAAATAATTCTTTAACAAATAACGAAAATGTTGTAAGTGTTTTCGTTACTAAAAAAGCTTATATTCCTTGTTAAGAAAACCTAAAAAAATCTTCTAATTAACAGAATATTAACAATATACCTAATTTATATTTTCTATACTGTTTAATAGGTTTTTGGCTTGTTTACTACGGTTTATAGCTGTTTTGGGGTATTGAATTAATTGTTTTAAAATATCTTCCGCAGTCGATTTTTCGCCTTTCCTTAAGTAAGAATGAGCCAAATACCACATCGCAGTGTCTTTTTCATCAGATTCTTTCGCACTAACTTCTTTCAAGACTGCAATCGCATTGTCGTAATTTTTTACTTGTAAATGACAATAGCCCAGACTCAAAGCGGCATTATTGTCGCCTGTTTGACTATAAAATTCATTTAATAAAGGTATTGCTTCTGCATACTGCCCTGCGATAATTTTTTGATTGATATCACCTACCTCTTTTGTGACATCGGAACCGTCACTTATCGAACGCTTAGTGTCCAATAGGAAAGCATCGCCAATCGTGTTTTCTGAAATTTGCATCGGAGTCTCCGAAGGAATAAGTCTTGGCAATACAAATACACCCAGCAACACAGCTGCCACTGCAACTCCTGCATAACGCAAGATGCGCCGACGCAAAATACCCGGAGGTTTTACGTCCACTACAGGTGCTTCCTGATTTGCTTTATGAATCTTGTTGATGCTTTGTATGAAAGGTATTTTGGTATCATCCATCAGTGCAATATCTATATCGCGGTGTAGTTCGACTTCTGCTTTGAATGCAGGGTCGCTTTTCATTTGTGCTTCAAATTCAGCGAGGGCTGTGCCTCCAAGTTCGCCATTCAGGTAGCTCTGTATCTGTTCAAATTTTACTGCTTCGTTCATTGTGTAGTATAAATTTGGGAGATTTTTGATTTGATAATTTTGATTATATCTTGCTACACGAAATTGAGTGTTTTCGCTACATGAAATTAGTCAACAATAAATAATTACTCAATCAAAAACCTTTAAGTTCTACAAATCTCGCATCTTTCTGTACGAGTTCTTTTAATTTTTTTCTACATTTAAAATGTTGTTGTCTTGTCGTATGTGCATTCTTGTGATTGAGGAGTACAGCGATTTCCCGCATTTTCTTTTTTTGGAATACCAATTGAATCAATCGTTGGCATTTTTCGCTAAGCTCTGCAAATTTTTCTTTGTAGAGTGCGTGGCGTTCCATCTGATGTATGGCATCTTCTACGTTTGCTTCATCTATATATTCGTCGTCATCCTCAAATGTCACCTTAGGACGCAAACCTCTACCCCTTAACTCTCTCAACCATATATTCCAAGATATACCACGTAAGAAATAATAAAACGGGCAGGTCAGCACGAAATCTGGGTTGAGTGCCCTCTTATAAACAACCACCATTGCATCCTGAAAAACATCCCAAGCATCGTCAGCATTCCCGCTATTAGATGTCACCATGCGCTTGATTCTCGGATAAAATTCTTTATATATCCGTTTGGTGACAAAGGGGTCGTTCTTCAACATAGCTTCTAAATAGAAACTTTCCTCATGTGGTGCTTTATCGTTCATAGGTAATTGTTAATAGTTAATTCATAGCGAATAATGTATAATGATATTTTTTTATTTTAAAAAATATTTGTTAGAAATTATTTATTAGAGCATGTTTTTCTACACATAAAGATAATGGTCAATTTATTAATAATGAAATTTTTTGGAAATGGATGGGTGACTTTTTGCCATTTGGGTGAATATAATGGTGTAATGAATATTATTGCGCGGATAATATCGACAATATCCATTCAAATTAAAACCAATACATTATATCATTTTAAATTCAAAAGAAATAAAATCATGATTAATTTAGCAGACATTGCTTCCGGTGGAAGGTTCGAGAGCAGCCAACTCGTAGATGAACACAACGGTAGAGACAACCAACGCCTTTCATGGAATGACAGATCTTCCGGAAATAAAGGTTTTATCGGACCATTTACAAACGTGTGTGAAGATGGTAACAGATATAGCGGAATACACATGCACCCTAAGTGGGTCAGTAATGGCACTATCAAGGCATGGTTGCCGTGGCAACGACTGCCTGATAGAGCGATATTCAAAGCCGGAGTTGGTTTTTTGAATGGCGCAAACGGTACAGACGGTGTATCGTTTCAGGTTTGGGAACACCATAATGAAGGGGGCAGAGAAGTCTGGAATCGTTTGATTAATTTTCAGAAGGAACTCAATGGTAGTATGGTCAATGTCGTAGCAGATTTATCGCACCTTTCCGGGCAAAATGTGGGTATTGAACTCCGCGTAGATGCAGGTAGAAGTTCGGGTAGAGATTGGGCAGTTTGGGTAGATCCTCTCATAGAGTCGCGTACAAATGGTCCGAATGGCAACGCATGGACAATCACCCCCAGCTCACTGACCGTCCGCAACCGAAATGAGGAACGACGAATAGAAGGCAGGGGTGACGAACCTTATATTGGCGGACTTTATTTTCGTTCTATTTTTGGAAAGGCGGGTACGACAGAGGTGATTAAACTGAAAACTCTACGAACTTTGGGCGAAAATGTAAGAGCAGGTAGAACGATTGCCATTCCGCCTAATGCCAATCTCTCTGCCACTGACAGCGGTGTAACATGGAATGAATTAGGAGAAGCATTTGCCCACGGTGTTCAAATCATGGGCTATCAATTTGTTGCAATGGAAGAGGACAAGCGAGGAAAGAGTGTCGTCAAAAATAAACTGGACGAACTTGGCGACAAACTCGAAACAGCACTCCGCACACACGTCGAATCTAACCCGATAGGGCTACTAAATGCAGAGGCAACTCTTGACAATATTGAACGCGATGTGCTTGGCGGTTCGGGGCTTTCGGGCGGTGCCAGTTTTGGAACGCATCTGGAAAATGCCATCAGATGGCTCGGAAGAGCTGATGATCTAATTGGACAAAATCAACTGATTTTGATAGGACTTTCAGAAGAAATTTTGCGCGCACAACTCGGCGATGATTATAACCCGACCGCAAGTGTAAATCCGATAGCAGGGCTGACCCGACGAGATTTTAACCTCGATTTTAGAGGCAGCGACGCACATTACAATATACAAGTACGTTTGAGAAACAGCTAATTTTTAATCCTTGCAAAGCTACAAAAGCTTTGCAAGGATGTTTTTGTATAAAACATTGTAAATGACTCTTTTAAAAAGACATTGTTACATTAGGAAAGAAAATAATCTACCCTAAAATACATAAATCAATTCTGGATAAAGGATAATTAAAGTTAACATTAAAATTTGTATGATGATAAACGGAATAATGCCTCTGTACAAATGTTGGGTCGTAATTTCGGGCGGTGCTACTCCTTTTAAATAGAAAAGTGAAAAGCCGAAAGGCGGTGTGAGAAAGGACGTTTGTAGATTAATTGCCATTAGAATACCGACCCAAAGCATGTCGATTTCGTATATATCAAATATTGGTGTTACAACAGGAACGAAGATGAAAATAATTTCAATAAAATCAATAAAAAAACCACATATAAAGATAATCACCATCACAATGGCAAGGAAAGCCATCGCAGAGAGGTCGGCAGATTGAATGAGATGAATCAAATAATCGTCACCACCTAATGTCCTGAAAATCAGCGTAAAAGTAGTTGCTCCAAGCAATATCCAAAACACCATTGCGGTCAAGTGCATTGTTTGCTGCATGACTTCATTGAGTATTTTGAGTGTAAATTTGCCTTCTATCAAAGTCAAAACGGTCGCGCCTACCGCGCCCACCGCAGCCGCCTCCGTAGGCGACGCAATACCCGCAAATATCGACCCCAAAACCGCAACTATCAATGCAAAAGGCAATAAAAATGCTTTAAAAACCCTTTTCAAAAAACCCTTTCCACGCATCGCATCAATCTCGGTTTGAGGTATAGCGGGTGCCCATTCAGGTTTGACACGACCTATAACTAAAATATAAACAATGTAAGCAATCACCAACATAAAACCCGGCAAAAATGCCGCTTTGAACATCGCGCCGACATCCACTTGTACCGCGCCTCGCGTAGTCGCATTAATTTGTTCTGCCAGTAAAATCAAGACCACCGAAGGCGGAATAATTTGCCCCAAAGTTCCTGACGAACAAATCACACCCGTCGCCAATTCGGGTTTGTAACCTCTTTTGAGCATCACTGGAAGGCTGATAACGCCCATCGTCACCACAGTCGCGCCGACAATACCCGTAGATGCCGCCAACATCGCCCCAACAATCACCACAGAAATCGCCAGTCCACCTCGCAGTCGTCCAAACAAGTTTGCCATCGTCTCCAACAGACTCTCTGCAAGTCCGGACTTTTCCAACATGATACCCATGTAGATAAACAGAGGCACTGCCATCAACATAACATTGTTGATTGTTCCCATAAACCTACTTGGCAAGAGTCGCAGGTCTCTCATACTCATCACATCCGGCGCAACCACAATCAAGATCAAAGCAAATAGAATCGACACACCGCCCAATGTAAATGCCACCGGATATCCCCTGAGGATCAGGATGAAAATAATTAAAAATAATATTAATGCTAAAACTCCCATGTTAATGAGTGATTAGTTTACAGGGGTGCAGGACAAATTTTTAATCTGCCTCGTACCGACGACTTTAGCCGTCGCGGAAAAGTACTGGGCCACTTGACGGCTAAAGTCGTCAGTACAGTGGCATTTCAAAATAAAATTAAAAATTTGTCCTGCACCCGTTTACAGAGTTTATCAGTTTATAGAGTTTATTAGTTTACAGAGTTTATAAAGTGATTAATTATTAAAATTTTGCCACAGGCAAAACTAATCACTTTATAAACTAATAAACTCTATAAACTAATCACTCCTCAAAGTTTGAATAGATTTTAAAATCGAGGCAATTCCTTGTAATAATAATAAAGTGAAGCCGATAAATAAAGTAAATTTCAATACATAAAGTGCAGGCAATCCGCTTGGTTCTTGCGATGACTCGCCACGCATCAATGAGGTATAAGCGTATTGCCAACACACCGCAATCGCTACAATACACCAAGGCAAAAGGAAAAAAAGTCCACCGATTAAATTGGTTATTGCTTTGCCTTTCGGCGACATTTTTGCATAAAATAAATCGACCCGTACATGCTTGTCATGTTTGAATGCATAACCCGAAGCGAACAAAAATGATAAGGCAAAAAAGTAAATTCCCAATTCGTTGAGTTTTTGCGAAAAGGTATCAAAACCATAGCGCATCACTACTAATGTAAAAAGTACAGCAACCAACAGTGTAGTCGTCCACGAAAATAATTTGCCGACATTTTCATTAATAGATTCTAAAAAATTAATTACTTTATTCACGATACGAGTAGTAGTTAAAAAATTAATTTGATGGATAATAACATCAAAGCTACAAATTATGAAATATTTGCAAAGGATAAAGCGTAATTCTTAAATATTTATTTTTACCGAATAACGTTCAACATCATTTTTATACTGTCGTCATCCGACAATTTTGGTATAAAAATAAAACGTTTTAGCAAATTTTGTGTTGAATTAATGTTATAAAGAATAAGAATATATTTCATTAAAAAAAATTAACATGAGAAAGATAGTTTTCGTACTTTTTACAAGCCTATTAATTGGAATAAGCGCTTGTTCGCAAAATACAAAAGTAAGCGAAAAAACGCCGAAAAAAGCAGATACTCCAGCGTCTATTGTTGCCACAAAAAACACTGACAATCAAATACTTGAGCAACTCCCAGATAAAATAGAAAAGGTAGAAAAAACACCTGATGAATGGCGTGCAGCACTCACCAAAGAAGAGTACTACATTCTCCGTGAAGAAGGAACAGAACGCCCTTTTACAGGCAAATACTGGGACAACAAAAAGAAAGGTACATACTACTGCAGTGGTTGTGATTTGGCATTATTTGAATCGTCCACCAAATTCAAATCGGGTACAGGTTGGCCCAGCTTTTACCAGCCCATTAAGGAAGAATATGTCACTTCCAAAACCGATAACAAACACGGTTGGAATCGAACGGAAGTTTTGTGTGCCAGATGTGACGGACATCTCGGACACGTCTTTGACGACGGACCAGCACCAACAGGTTTGCGCTATTGCATCAATGGCAATATCCTGACTTTTGAAGAAAATAGTAGTCAGTAGTCAGTGGTCAATAGTCCATAGGCGAATATGAAAAAGCACCATTTGTCTATGGACAATCGACTATCAACTACGGACTATAAAATTACATCAAATTCGTCTTCATCTTCATCTTTCTCGCCTGTCAGTGCAGTTACGAAATCGCTGTTCATTTGTTTGAAGCGTCCCATTACAGAGACGATAAAGTCTTCATTGACAATACGTTTGATGTCTTCCATATTACTGGCGTTCCCACCTTCGCGTACGCGGTAGGTCTGTTCGTAATCTCTGGTTTCAAACTTGATGAGGTATTTGTGATTGTACTGAAATACAGTGATTTTACAGAGTTTACTCTCTATTTGACCAAGTTCCCTCATGGTGTGTATGTGTGTGTTGAGTTTATAAAGTGTATAGAGTTTATGAAGTGTATAGAGTGTATGGAGTTTATGAAGTGTATAGAGTAATTGACAGAACTTCCCATCATTAATCACTTTATAAACTCTATACACTCCATAAACTCTACACACTCCAAAAACTACATTAGCTCTACGACCATAGCGGATGCACCGCCACCGCCGTTGCAGATACCTGCCAAGCCTTTTTTACCGCCTTTGTGTTTGAGTACTGACAATAAGGTAATGACAATCCGGCAACCGGATACGCCAATCGGATGTCCCATAGATACCGCACCGCCAAATACATTAACTTTCGCCATGTCCAAACCGAGTTCTTTGGCATTGGCAATCGTCACGACAGAGAAGGCTTCGTTGATTTCGAAAGCATCCATATCGCTTAGTTCCAATCCTGCTTTATCAAGTGCTTTGGGCATCGCAAGTGCAGGTGTCGTCGTGAACCAAACCGGTTCTTGAGCAGCATCCGCATAACTCACGATTCGCGCCAAAGGCTTGAGTCCAAGTTCTTCCGCTTTCTCTCCACTCATTAAGACGACAGCCGCAGCACCGTCATTGATTTTGGAGGCATTGGCGGCAGTGATTGTACCTTCTTTATCAAAAGCCGGACGCAATTTATCCAAACCTTCTCTATTTGTAATTCGTTTATTATCAACTTCTTCATCACGATTAACTACGACAGGGTCGCCTTTGCGCTGCGGTATTTCTACGGGAGTGATTTCGTCATTAAAATAGCCTTTATCATAAGCCTCACGCGCACGTTTGTACGATTCAAAAGCAAAATCATCTTGTTCACTTCGCGAAATATTTTTACCACTCGCACATACTTCTCCGCAACTACCCATCATCGAACCATCGTAAGGATCTTGTAAGCCATCGCGTACTATTCCATCCAAAATCGAAGCATTGCCATAGCGATAACCTGTTCGCGCTTTTGGGATATAATGTGGCGTATTACTCATGCTTTCCATACCGCCCGCTATCATGATGTCATTGTCCCCGAGTGCTATGGATTGTGCTGCTAACATCATGGCTTTCATGCCCGACGAACAAACCTTATTAATCGTCGTACAAGGTGTACTCATGGAAATACCCGCACCGAGTGCCGCCTGACGTGCAGGTGCTTGCCCGACATTGGCAGTCAGTACATTGCCCATCATCACTTCTTCTACTTGGTCGGCTTGGATACCCGCACGTTCTATCGCACTTTTAATGGCAATTGCACCAAGTTTTTCGGCAGTCATCGTAGCGAGTACGCCACCAAGATTACCAATAGGTGTCCGCGATACGGACATAATATAGACTTCTTTCATATTTTTTAATTAATAATAAATAATAAATCGCATGATCCTATTTGCATGGATTCATCATTCTCTAATAGGCTTTAATTTTAAAGTCCGCAAATTTAATGATTTTTCAGTAGCAAACGAAAAGGAAATTGGTTTTTGAATGAGAAAGTAGTGATTGATAAAAGGAATTATTACAAAATAAGCTAACCGCAGATACTATATACTTCTTTAGGCTAAGAATTTAACATTTTGACGGTGGCTTTTGCACTTATTTTTCACTTTAAAAACAGTCATTTATCCCGATAAACTCCCATTTTCAAAGCAAAAACTAAGCACAAAATCCCTCACATCAAAAAGTCAAATTCCTAACCTAAAGAAGTATAAAGGGAATTTCAACGGCATCCGTACGGTTTTGCACCGAACTTAAGAACGTGTTTAAATTTTTCAGAAAGAAAATTTATGAAATTTTCAATTGGGCAATGATTTGGTCGTAAAGCACTCTAATTTAGGCGTTTACTTCGTTCTTTTCCTTGATGAAAAGAACCAAAAATCAAGGTTTGATGAATTTCTTAACGCCAAATTGCCCCGAAAATTCTAAATTTCATAAACTCGCTATGCTCAAACAGTATGAAATTCTTAACGAATTTTCAGAACAATTTGGCTAAAATTCATAAGACCGTCAGAAATTCGTTGAGGGTTGGAAATTTTATAATAAATCCAAATTAAATTTTCAAACACGTTCTAAAGCGTAGACAAGTCGGTTGTTTATCTTGATAAACGCCCTCTTTGATACCTCGCCAAAACCATAAGCTATTGATTATCAGTTTGAAAAATTTTAAACAGGCTCTTAATTATTGGTGTGCGAAATTGTAGAATTCTACAATCCGACAATCACTACCGCACAATAAGTATTTTCTTATTCATTAGAAAGACACCTTCATCAGAATACAGTTGTAATAAATACATTCCTTCGGAATAATCATTTATATTGATGTAAAATTGGTCGATGTGAAAATTATTTTGAAAAACAAGGCGACCTGTCACATTAATAAGGCTAACATATAGCGACTCTCCTAAGCTATTTTCTACTTTCAATAAATCGGATACGGGATTCGGATAAATTTTAATGTTTTGATTGATTTCCACCTCATCTATTGAGACAAGATCATCATAAATCTCACAATCGGATGCTATCGAATTCAGCTCAACGGGATTGTCGGGCGAGAGGTCTTTATCTGTAAAAGCCGGATAATCAGGCGCGTAGCGATATGCACGGAAGACGGCATTTTGCCCAGTCATCATAGTTCCTTGGCTGACCGGTCCACCAAAACTCACAGGGGAAATGTACTGCCAAAGCTTCTGTCCGATTTCATTAACTTCAAAAAAATGTCCTTTACTGCCTTCGCATATCAAGGTATTACCATTCGGCAGATATTGAGAACCAGAAATATTGGGCGAATAAAAAGAAACACCCGTTTGGTATGACCAATCTAATCCGTCAGGACCGAAAGCTGCTCCTTGTTCTAAGGTGTAATCGCCGGAAGCATCGACAGGCGGGTCGATTCGATTAATTGCAGAAAACATGTTGAAAGACATGCCTCTTCCATTATTAAATACCATAATTTTTCCGGCATTGGGCAAGCCTTTGGGTATCCAATTAGCATCGTGTTGGGCGTAGAATACGCGGTCGTCAGAAGTACCTCTATCATAAGTTTGCGGATTGCCCCAACGATAAAGAATATCACCGCCTTTGCCCGATTTTCCACCAGTATGTCCGGCAGCTTCGGCAGTGGTTGTGCTATGGTCAATGACCCACAATTCGCTGTGATTTCGGACACTAAGTATAATCTGGTCGAGTTCGGGATTATAATCAACGCCATTGGTATGTAACCAGTCGGGATTGAGGGTGGTGTAGTAATTGATGTCAATCAATTCAGGGTGTTCGGCTACGACACCATAGTTGTTTTTAGTCGAATCAAAATCTTGTATAGTATGGTCAATAGCGTGCCATTCCCAGATTGTTTCCATACTATCAGTTCCAATGGGTTTTATTTCTACAATCTTATCGGGCCAAAAAGATGTACTCAAAAGAGAGGAATCTCTACCGGCTTCTATGGCTTCTTCCATCGTCATGTATTCCCACGCAATGAGCAGGATATTACCATTTGGTAAATACTCGACATCGTGGTGCTGATGATCAACAAAATTTTCAGAATACAAGTATCGCCACTTTAGGTTGCCATTCCAATCATGTATCTCCATACCACCACCACTGCCACCACTGACAAATACTGTTCCTGCCACACGAATGGTTCGTAGCAAATTACCGTTTTCGAGTAGGTAAGCAGATAATCCGGGTTTGTAGGCACTTTCCCATTCATTGACCTTCAAACCACAGTTGTCAATCAGGTAAGTGTGTGTATAATTAATCGGAGCAAATAAAGTGTAACCATTGAAGGACAAACTATCATTCAGGAATAAACCATTGGTGCGTTGGGCAGCTACACTACCCGTTAGAAAAATAAATATTAATACAGGTATAATTTTTCGTATCCATTTCATAGAGCAAAGTTACGAATTACGCGACAATCATTAACTTGAATGACTATTTTAAGACTTGTTTGTCCTAAAATGATTTTTTTTAAATGACAATTCAAAAGCAATCAAACCTTTTTGGTAAATATTTCGTCTTAATATCATATTTAAGCAGGTAAGTACAAATTAAGCGACACTTTATATTTTCACAATTCATTGAAAATGAATTGTTTATTAATAAATCTAAACTTATTCTTAAACTTGTACTTCCACTTACTTACCAAAGTAGATTAACTCTATTGATTCAAGAACTAAAGGCTAAATAACATTCAAATGACATTTTTCACACATTTCGCGAATCGCATTTTTATACTCATTTGCTTTTTTTTACAACTATTATAGCTCAAGCACAAGTCACAGAAATAGAGTTTAGTGTAGAAAGGGGTTTTTACGACAATCCCTTTGCAGTAGAGCTTGTGTCGGATGACCCTGCGGCAACTATTCGATATACGATTGATAACACTAAACCCAGCAGATCATCGGGTATCATATATACCGATCCGATTACTATTTCAAATACGACTTCCATTCGGGCGATTGCTTATACGGAAGTGAGTAGCACGTCGGTAACTACACATTCTTATATATTTTTGGATGACATTATTACGGCTTCTTATATGGAGACGAATATCATTAATAGTGCAGCTTACGGTTCGAAAATGCGTGACGCGCTATTGGCAATTCCCACTGTTTCATTAGTTTCTGCGGACGTTGACTCCAATAATTTGATTGATGCAGAGGTAGAGACTTCGGTAGAAATGTTTTTCCCAAATGGCACTTCGGCATTTCAAGTGCATAGTGGTATTCAGACTTGGGGAAGTAGCACGAGCAACCTCAAAAAAAATTATCGCTTAGAATTTAAAAACATTTATGGTACGCCAGAGTTAAAATATCCGCTATTTGATGATGATGGTTATGACTATCCTATACCTGCGGTCAATGAATTTAAAAAACTCTTGCTTCGAGGTGCTAGTCAGGATGGACTAAACTGTGAGTTTTGTGACGAATCGCAAGCGCAATTTATTCGCAACCGTTTTATGTGGGATGTACAGATGGAAATGGGCTATCCCGCTCCGCACGGACGCTTTGTGCATGTATATGTAAATAGTGAATACATGGGGCATTATCAACTAATGGAACGCCCCGACGAATCATGGTTCGCATCCTATTATTTCCCTGAAAAAATGAAAGACCAAATAGAAGTGCGTAAAAGTGATGAATATTGGAACCGACTCGGATTACCTACGTTTTATGACCAGATGGAATTGGCAGGTTATGACGAAGATTATATCGACAAACAACAAACCGCTGATTATGCAATTTTAAATGATTATGGTGCAAATTTCGAATGGGACAAAACGAATAATAATCTCGGTGGCGCAGATCCGATACCCGGCAATGGCGGTTACAAATTCATTCTATGGGATTTTGATATGACTCTTGGCAATCCGGGGGTTTTCTCTTCTTTCAAGCCTTTAGTCAATTTTAATAGCCTCAGCCGAATAGGTCCTATTCCCGGTAGTGTCAATGATGATAATGAATTTAAAGTGATGCAAGGAGATCGGTTGGAATGTCATTGCTTCAATAATGGTGTACTTACACCTGCCGTTTTGGATGAGATGTATATGAAACGCGCCAACCAAGTACAATTACCACTCATAGCCGAATCTGCACGCTGGGGCAACAAACCCTTTAATTTTAGTATTCATACCTCAAAAGCAAATTGGGATGTCAATAATGAGTGGATAACAGAACGGCAAGATGTCAGAAATAATTATTTACCAAATCGTACCGACAACCTCATTACTTACTATCGAAATGCCGGACGCTATCCAGGCATTCCAAGTGTACAATTTAGTCAATATGGTGGCGAAGTCAATTCTGGTTATCAATTAAGCCTCTCTAATCCAAACGGTAATGGAACGATTTATTATACCACCGACGGCACTGACCCGCGCTTGGTAGGCGGTGGAATATCCGGTTCGGCACAGGTGTATAACGAACCAATTACGATTACAGGTCCGGTAGAAATTCGTGCGCGTGTAAGGGTTTCTTCTTCTAATTGGTCTGCCTTATGTCCGCGTCGATTTTATGCGGCACAAGACCGTTCTGCCCTTGTTATCAATGAAATACATTATCACGCATCTAATATTTGTCGAGATTTCGATTGGGGCGAAACAGAATATCTCGAAATCAAAAATACAGGCGATGCCACGCTCAATATGACCGATTGTCGGTTTTCGTCGGGTATTACCTATACCTTCCCTCCGAACGCAACTATTGCACCCGGACAGTTCATTGTACTTGCAGAAAATGCCACCATATTTCAACAAGAATTTGGCTTTGCCCCTTACGACCAATACAAAGGCGAACTCAGCAACGACGGTGAGACGCTCATTTTAGTGGATTATAAAAATGAAGTATTGGATAGTGTACGATTCAACGACCAAAGCCCTTGGGATGAAATGCCCGATGGCAACGGTCCTTCGCTCGAATTGCGCGACCCCTTGCTTGATAATGCCGACCCATTAAATTGGTTTCGCTCCGACCAAATCTGCGGAGGCACACCCGGACAAGAAAATAGCCGACTATGCGCCACAGCCGCCACACCAATTATAATCAACGAAATAAATTACAACTCCGATAATGACATAACAGACCCCGGTGATTGGATAGAATTATACAATCCAAATAATACAGCGGTCGATATTTCCGGTTGGGAATTTTATGATAATGACAATGAATTTATTATTCCCAATGGCACAATTATACAAGCCGACGAATATCTGGTCTTAATTGAAAATGAAATAATGTTTACAGACATATTCCCGAATATGACGAATTATGTCGGTGATTTTTTATTTAATTTAAATAAAAAAGAAAAACGAGTCACTTTGTTGGATAAAGACAAATGTATGTCCGATTATGTCGTTTTTAATGACAAAACGCCTTGGCCCACCGAGCCGGGCGGTGAAGGACCTACCTTATCACTTATCAATCCTTATAATGGAGCAGACAATAGTTTGCCCACTTCATGGGAATCCTCCTCAGCGATTCATTCCGATTATGGCACACCCGGACGCATCAATGAGGCTTGTCAGGAGGCGAATATTATTTCACCACCACTCGTCTGTGCTACTATACCTGCCTTATTTACCGTTGACCGTTCTGACCCGAATATCACTTATAGTTGGTCCAAATAACAAGCACCAAAATCCAAGCACCAAATAACAAGTGACTTAGAATTTGGAGCTTGTTATTTGGATTTTGGTGCTTGGATTTTGAGAATTATTTAATAAAAGTCATTTTTTGTGTACCAAAAAATTCTCCTGCCTGAATCGTGTAATAATACACACCCGTAGGATAATCTGTACCGTCAAATGTCACTTGATGTGTGCCTGTTATTGTTGATTCATTATCCAAAAGGGTAGCGATTTGCCTTCCCATCGAATCAAATATCAATAAGGTCACAGGTGCATCTTTTGTCAATGTAAATTCAATCATCGTTTGGTCGGTGAAAGGGTTGGGGTAGTTTTGGAAAACGACCTCTTGGGGTTCTTCTGTGCGTTCTTCCTCACAGTCAGCCTTTACTTCAATGCGACTGACTCCTTCCCAACACGCCTTTCCATCTGTTCCGATTTCTTTTATATACATAATGACCTCATAATTACCCGGAGCCGCATAAACGTGCGATACAGCGACATTACCGAAAGAAAAAGGTCCTTCAATAATACCATCGCCCCAGTCGATAGTCACTTGGTCGCAATCGGTGAATGCTACGGTGGTAATGCCCAATTTACAGCCGTCCGCATGTGGTGCATTGGTGAGTATAGGTGCGTTTACTCTGTCGAAAAATTCGCAGGGGTCGGCACAGCAGTCGTTGGTATCACAGTCGGTATCTTTTGACCAAAGTACCTCAATAACAGTGTGGTTCTTAATTAAATCCGGCATCAAACTGCTACATTCTGTATAACCTGCAAAGCCATGTTCTTTGCAAAATTCTGTACCGTCACAATAGTTGTAAACAATCGTCAGCGCATCCGAACAGTAGGGGTCTCCCCAAAAGATGATATATTTTTCACCTTGATATTCAATGACTTCTACCCTTCCTGTACAGCCGGTACAAAGCGGGTCTTCGTACCAATCGGGTGTACAGGGGATAAGTTCGCAGCCTTCTGTGATTTGTTGCGTACAATCAATTACCTTTCCATTAATATCAAAATATTTAATCTCAAACGATTGTGAAGTGACAGGTGTAGTGCCACTATTATTCAAACAGAAATTGACAAGCGGAAGGGTATTTGAAGGAAATGCCGAACCGTTATTATCAACTTTAATTTGCTTTTGTGAAACTACAGTATTGGATGTCGGGAACACCGAATTAGCATCAAAAGAGATACCCGGCTGTCCGATAATATCAATTTGTATTTCGTATATCGGTGTAGCTACATTGGTATTATTCAAGGTCATTTGATAACAACAACCTCCGTTATGATTTACTACGGCATCTACCGTTGGGCAAGGTACTGGCGGTGGCGCACAGTCAAACACAAGAATGTCACTACACCTCGTACCGTCGGAAGCTACCCATTCCACTGCTACTTCCTGCGGCGGATTGGTGTAATTATCCAGACAGAATGTTATCGGCTTGTGATTTCCTGTTGGAATAAACGGACCGGGTAAGGCTTCCATGCTGATAACATTGGGTGCCGAAAACGGAACATTCCAAGCGGACGGGTCATTCAATTGCCACGAACCAAAGGTACCGTTGAACGGTTTGAAGACGATATTGGTAAAATAATCGCTGACCGTATTTTCTATGTAAATATCGAAACAGCAATAACCGAGCGAGTCGGGCGCAGAACTGTAGGCGGTTAGTATAGAGTCGCATGGATTCGTAGGCGGATCAATAACGCACTCTCCCTGACCTTGACCACAAAAATCTTCCCACGCTGCATCAAAAGTATTGCCATCGCTGATACGTGCATTGGTGGATGCAGGTCCGAGTTGTATACAAAGGACAGATAGCGAGGGGTCATAACATCCGCTCAAATCATTACTGTTCAAACCAAGATACTGTAAGGCAGAAAGATTGCTGAATTGAGCGGGTATTTCTCCCGTCAGTTGGTTTCGGTGCAAAAATAGCTGTTGAAGGTTTGTTAAATTTCCTAATTGCTGTGGAATGTTTCCGCTCAAATTGTTGCTTCCCAGATGTAAAATTTTCAAATCGGTCAAATCGCCCAAAAGAGGAGGAATTGCACCAGTCAGTTCATTTCCGCCTAGTCTTAATTCTTTCAATTGACTCAAATTAGCGATGTCTATCGGGATATTTCCGTTCAAATTGTCGTTAAAAGCCCAAAATATCCTCAAATCGGTCAAATTGCCAATCGAATTTGGAATACTGCCTGTCAATAAAGAGTTCAACTCCAAACGCAATATTTTTAAATGGGTCAAATTACCGATTTCGACAGGAATAGTTCCATCAAGTTTATTGGCAAATAACAACAGTTTTTCTACACAACCGTCAGCGTTGGTCGTAACCCATTGCCAATCGTCGAGGTTTTCAAACCCCGTTGGTGGAGTGGTTGGATTACTGTTAAATAAAGCTTCATCGGGCCACTTGACTTTATTGAACCAACCATCACCGTTGGTAGAGAGGTATAATGCACGAAGGGCTTGATAATCGGCAATAGGATCGCAGGTGCTACAATCCGTAGTAGGATTGGCGAATCCTTGTGTACACATCATAATGATTAGCATGAGTACGTAAGAAATGCAATTTTTTTTCATTGTTAATTGTTTTAAAAAATTTAAATAATAAATTAAAAATTATAATTTAAAAATAGATTCATTTACGCAAACCAATCCCACCACGCCTTTATGTGCGTGTACGGATGGAGCGTCAGCTTGTACACTGTAATGCCTGTGTGTGCAGGGCTTTTCGTCGATTACGCGGTGTATTTCAACTTATTAAGTCGTCAGGCAACTTAAATTTGAAAACCCATTTTCTGCAGAATGGCTTGGGTTATTTCTTGTATTTGTGCTACTTTTTCAGCTTGTAATTCGATATTAGATAGAGCGACGAAACGTTGTATAATATTTTCTTCTATGTTTTTACGTTGAAGTTCTGTATCTTTAATATTGAGAGAGATTTTTCGGGCTTCGCAAAACAACCACAGTTCGAGTGCGTGTACGGCTACGTGCTGCTCACTCTCCAATAGTAAATTGAGAATATACAGTACGGTATCAGTCGATTGCTCTTCCGAACGATGCAATTTATTCAAGGTAAAATTATACACTTGTGTAAAATTGTCTGTTGTTGTTTTGTGAGTTAGTGGTGCTGTGGTGGTGGTCATTTTTTTGCCTTTTAAGTTTTTCAAATGATGTTACAATGTTGAGGGATGAGTGTAAATTATATGCCTTTAGTGATGTTTTAGGTTACGTCCTCCTTTCAATTACAATATTAAGGAGATTTTAGGGAGATTAAAAATACATTTTTTTCTATTTTTCACCTATATTATTTTTAAAAATTAATTAGTTTGAATTATTATTGTTTTATAAAATATTAATAATCAATTAAATGTGCAATTATTAATAATATAAATTATATTGTTTTTCGTGTAAACGTCATTATTTTTTTACAAAAAAGCAAAAAAACATGCACAAGAGTAAATTAATAGACAAGTTGAGGCTATTGAATAAGGATGAATTGCGCGATTTTGCGCGATTTATCGAATCTCCCTATTTCAATACCGATAAAAGGATGATTGGTTTGTTCGATTATCTGAAAGCATATTATCCCGAATTTGAATCGGAGGACTTGGACAGGGAATACGTGGCAGGTCAATTATTTCCCGAATGGGCAGCAAAACAATACAATAAAATCAGTCATCTGATGACTACGCTATCTCAATTGGTCAGTGATTTTATGACGATACGGGAGTTGGAAAATGACCGCTTGGAGTGGCAGCAGTTGGAGTTGAAAGCCTATAAGCGGCGGCAGGGCGATTGGTTTTTTGACAGCACTGCCAAGAAGCTGAATAAGGGACTCGAAAAAGGTACTGAACGTGGTACTGATTATTATTTTCATCGCTACCGCCTCAATCATGAAATATACACGCATAATGCTACGGATCGCGTACAAATTGGTATTGACAGTCTGCATGATGCGATTCATAATTTAGATTTGTTTTACTTTAGCAGCAAGCTGCGGTACAGTAGCGAAGTGCGCTCACGGGAGTTGCTATTTTCTGAGAAAAGCGAGTTGGTACTATTGGATGAAATGCTCGAAGCGGTACAACTTCCAGCGTTTGAAAATGAGGTGTTCGTACAAGTTTTTTCGTTGATTGTAAGTTTATATCAAACAAGTGACAAGACAACTTATCATACTCTTAAAGAATTGATATTTAGTAATTTAAATCATTTTAACGAAATTGAAAAATTTGATATTATTCAAGGTATAGTTAACTATTGTATCATGAAATATAATAAAGGAGAAAATGAATATCTTATCGAAATTTTTGACCTATATGAATATAGTTTGATGGAAGGCGTTTGGACAACCGAAGGCATAATAGTACATATCGTTTTTGATAATATCGTTGCGATTGCCTGTACTCTGGAACGTTATGAATGGGGGGAATCATTTATTTGTCAATATGCTCAATATCTGAGAGAAGACATAAAAGTGAGCATCGAAACTATGGCAATGTGTCGCTTAGAGTTTAGCAAAGGAAATTTTGAAAGAACACTTGAACTCTTACAAAATGTAGATTTTGTGGACGTGACACTTAACGTTAATGCAAAGGTCTTTCAACTTCGATGCTATTATGAATTAGAAAACTACGAAGAGGTATTTTATGATGCCTGTAATGCTTTTACACAATATTGTCGTAGAAATAAAGTGATAAGCAAGGCAACTAAGGAAAGGCGCTTAGGCTTCGTTAAGTTTTTGAAAAGATTGCATCAAGCCAAATATTATCAGAAGGAAGGCAGGGCAGCACTAATGCAACATTTGGGAAAGCAGCCTGTCAGTAATAAGATTTGGTTAGAAAAGAAAATCCGTGAAGATGTCAAATTAAAATAATCCTGATTGCCATTTTACTGACAATCAGGATTTTAATCACCTTATCCTAAAGTAATACTCTTCTACTTAATTCATACAATTACTGGTAGAATCGTCGAGAGGACAGATTGAATCATCTGCAAGTGTAATTGTTGTTTCTTTCGTGAAGACACTTATACATTGTGTTCCACCACCTATTCTTGCCTCTACGGAAGCAGCCGTTATTACACCAGTAATATTGTTGTCTATAGAAGAAGTTCTTTTAATTGTAAATCCTTTGATGACACCCGCTACAGTATCCAGAATTGGTATTACGTCAATGCCCGATTCGGACGGAAAAATTATAACAATAGGATTTGATGAAGCAAACTGTTCTGCCGAAATATCAAAGGTATATTCCTTAAAAGGTATTCCCGGGTGCTTAAGTGAGACTATAGCAACATTGAATAATTCAGGAAAGTCATTTGGGTAGGTTTCCAATATACCATCCATTGGGTCAGTAATGTTGATTAAGTTGTCATAATTAGCACCCCAAACTACACTATCAATTTTTATTTCATAACTAATCCCCTCACATGGATCAGACGGTTCTGTAGGTGGCTCTCCAGTAGTGTCCGCGATTACAGGCGCATTAGGATTTTTAGGATTACTAGGTGTAGGTCGTTGCGCGAACATCTGCCCACAAAACAATAAACAAAGCAAGAAAATTAAATGAGATTTTTTCATTAGTAATTGATTTTTTTTGATTAAATAAAGTGGATGTGTTATGAGTACAAAATACGGCAAAAAATAGTTTATATTCCAATACATTTTTAAGCGTTTTTCGGGTTGCAAATCAAAGCATTATTAAATATGTTTTTTATAGAAGTTTGATTATTAGTTTTTTATGAATATTTGAATATGTGTAAATTTTATACTTTTTCGGGTATTTATTTGTGACCATATAATTGAATCTGAAAAATTAATTCCGTATGATATCGCACCAAGTCAAAAATAAGGTGTGTTAAAAGTAGGGTACTTCTTCAGAAGTGCCTTGCTTTTTTTATTTTCACTCAATCTCAAAAACCGCCTCCAACTCATAAGAAATCGTCATAGCCGAAACACCGCTATTAGTTCCCGGATTAGCTGTTGAATAGGCACTCATACCTTGCGTATCTTTTCTTGCACTTACTTCTTTTATGGTGACAATATCTCCGAGTCGCTGCCCTAGAGTACCTACGATTAACTCTGCCTTTGCCTTGGCATCTTTGACGGCAGATTTTTTGACCTGTTGCTTGTAATTCTCCATTTCTGTATGTCGCACTTCGGCTATTCTGAATTCCGTCACAGCGCGCTCAAGCAAATTATCCTTTTCCAATGCCTTGATGACCCGCGCAATATCGTCAGCAGTATAAACACAAATATTGACGGATTTGGATAAAGTACGTTTGTGGAAACGGCGTTTATTGCGGTCATACTCTCTTTCAAGGCGCACCGCCGAAAAGGTCATGTTTTCAGCTTTCACACCTGCGGATTTCAGCGATTGCAATACGACTTTTTCAATGTCTTCTATTGGTATTTTTTGTTTTTCATCGGGCAGTGTCCAATATTCGCTGTATTTGATAGCAATAATAATTTCATTGGGTGAAAGCTGCATGGATGATTGCCCTGTTACCGTAATTGTCTTTGTATCTTGAGCATTAAGTTGACAGATTACAAAAGAAAATAGGGTGAAAATTAGAAGGTTTTTCATGTTTATTTTTGTTTGAAATTTAAATTCGACAAGGAAAGCTGTACCTCAAATAATCAAACGATTTTTTTATACAAAACAGTATGTCTAAAGCCCAAAAATAGCAAATTTCAACTTTCTTCACATTTTTTTTGTTAAAATAATTAAAAAACTGTTTGTCATGAAGTTAGGGAATACATAGCTTCAACGAGATTCTTTTTAATTTGGTAAGTGTTGTTATGACAAGTAATAAAATGCTGTCATTGAGTCCTTTCTACCTTTCTTTTCAAGGAATTGTCAAATCAACACCTAATTTTTAAAGAAACGGATATGAAAAGATACATAAAATGTTTTTATGGCTATTTTTTTCATACGCCTTTTGTCCAACTTGTGACATGTCACATTAATGCAACTAAATCACTTTTTTTGCGTCTTAATATTACAGGTTATCCTGAATCAAGCAGATTTCTGATATATCCACTGTTCACTAAGCTCAAAAACATAAACATTAGTATCATGAGACTAAAAGGCTATAACTTAGCAAAAAACAAATTTGGACATACTTTAATGTCTTTCGTATTTGTTTTGTTTTTAACAAATATCTACGGACAGGATATTGTTATTAATGAAATCAATTACCGTTCGGTTGAGTTGGAAAAAAACATTGACTTCATCGAACTACACAATACCGGAAATTCATCTGTGGACCTATCTGGTTGGCAGTTGACCAACGGAATTAGTTACCAATTTCCTTCGGGTGCAAGTATTAGTGCCGGAGGCTACCTTGTCGTATGTGGCAATCCTGCCGACTGCCAGTCTGAATTCAGCTTTAGCGGTGCTTACGGTCCTTTTACCGGAGCATTGAGTAGCGAGTCAGACGACGTTGTTTTAAGAAATTCATTATTTAAAATAATTGACGGAGTAGATTATGAAAGCTGGAAAGAGTGGCCTAATGTCAGACATTTGGATCAAAGGATTACAATACCTATCCGAACCAGACCCAGTGGAACTAATTACACTGAAACGACTAACGATAAAACGGCTATTTCCATTCAAAAAATAAATCCTAATTTGGATGGAAATCACGGAGGAGCTTGGAGTGCCGATATACCGACACCAAAGGCAAAAAATACTTCTGTTTTCCAATCGAATTACACACAATTGCCTATCATTAAAGATGTGACGAAATCACCGGACAAGCCAATGACTGGTGAAGCCGTAAGAATAAAAGCCGATTTTGATGACTTTGCTTCGTATGCAGGCAGTATGACTGTCGAACTCGAATATCAAACGATGAACGCAGGTAGTTATATTGCAAAATCTGACGCTGCTTACCAAAGTGGATGGAATACCATTCAGATGCTTGACAATGGAGTTGGTGCAGACTCAACAGCCAATAACGGGATTTACACAGCTGTCATTCCAGCAAGTGTTCAACAACATAGAAGACTCGTCAGATACCGCGTAAAAGTAAGTACGACAAACGGTTTCAGTAAAATTTACCCTGACCCAAAACACACAGAAAGCAACTATGCTTACTACGTATATGACGGACACGCAAACTTCAATGGCTACAGTTTTGATAATATCAATCCCATGCAAGACCTTACAGTCATTACCAAATCATCTATTGCCAATCAATACATCGGCAACGGTGGCGACAATAGCAGTCAATACAATGGCTACGAATATCTCGGTGAAGGTACAATAGTCTATAACGGTAAAGTGTATGACCATGTTCGCTTTCGACCGCGCGGTAAAACCCGCGCACCGAGGGTCAAGCCGGGTGTCAAATTTGATATGAACTCCGAAAGAAAAATTCAACTTGTAGATGATTGTGGTGAAGAATATGATGTGCCTCGTGGCAAACTGGTTATTTCCGGTACATGGGTCAATGATGCTGCTTCGCATGGCTTAGTAGAGAGTCTGGTTCAAAGAATCATGGAACTCACCGGAGGGATGTACAAATCTACCGATTACACTTCCTTACGAATCGTAGATAGCTCTACCGAAGCAGGTAATTCCGGTGATTTCTGGGGAATTTACCTAATCAGCGAAGAATACGACAGTGATTTATTAAAAGAACATAAATTGCCTGACGGCAACATCTGGACAACTTACGATCCCGTAGGAGCAACAAGGTTTTCTTATGTTGATAGCTATGGTGACTTTCCGGGAGCTAGTACTCAAGGAGTATGGCAGACCGGAAGCAATGTACAAACTACTCCCAATGCTGCTGACCTTGATAAAAAAACGTTCTTTGGCGACTGGATTGCTAATGAATTTTGGGGCAATGGAGAAGACAACTATGTTCGTAAGCATAGCTATCGCGAATACTATAATCCAGTAACCGGTAAATGGCATGGTTGGTGCAAAGACTACGATGGTTCTTTTGGTAGCGGTAATAATGTCAGAGCAGTCAGTACGACCAGTACTGCGAATGTCAACGAAATCATACAGCAACCACTTCTCATTCCAGGTTCATTACAAAGAGAATATGAAGGCGAACTACGCTCGGCTTATGATTTATTATTAAATCAAGAACAACGAAATTTTCTTGTAGATTCGGAATTAAAGAAAATTTATAATCAAAATGCTCCTTACGATTGGACGACCCTCGATCACAGTAGATGGAACAATTATCAAACCTACCCTGAAGGTAACGTAGATGCTCATTTCCAATTTTATAAAAATTGGTTTAGAGACCGCGCTGCTTACATACTAAATGACGGTACACACGGTATCGCAGATAATAGAATTCCCAACAAACCAACCATCAACCTGACAGGAACCCCTGCTTTGGATAACCTAACCTTCAGCAATTCTACTTTTACCGACCCCAATGGCAACGGCACATTTGCTGCCCTCGAATGGAGAGTAGCAGAGTGGAGCGATCCTTCCAATCCGATTTATGATAATAAATGCGAAGCTAAATACGAAATAGAGACCAAGTGGAGAAGCGGTCAACTTACTACATTCACTGGCAACTATACTATTCCTGCTGATGCACAACTCAAAGTTGGCAGAACCTACAAAGTAAGAGTACGTTATAAAGACAGTAGTGGAAGATGGAGTCATTGGAGTAATCCCGTAGAAGTCGTACCCACACCTGCTGCGCCCGCCAATTACGATTTGGTTATCAATGAAATCATGTACAATGATGACGCGGATTGCTGTGGTGGAGAATATGTTGAAATTTATAATAACGCAAACAGCACTGTCACTCTAAATAATTTCAAATTTACAGAAGGCATCGACTACGATTTTCCGAATGGCGCAAACATCCCCGCTGACGGTTACATCGTACTTGCAAGAGATAGCAACCTTTTCGTCCAAAAATATGGATTCTCACCTTTCGGTGATTACAAAGGCTCACTTTCAGACGGAAGTGAAGACATTGTATTGGAAGGACCTTACAGAACAGTAGTAGATACCGTCCGTTATGATGACAATAACGGTTGGGACGAAAATCCTGACGGCGAAGGTACATCGCTCGAACTCCTCAACCCTAATTCTGACAATGCCGAACTCGTCAATTGGTTTCGTTCTGACGTACTTTGTGGTACACCCGGCGTAGCCAATACCCGCGTATGTACAGGTACAGCCGAAAGCATCGTCATCAATGAAATTAATTACAACTCCGACAATGGCGTAAGCGATCCCGGAGATTGGGTAGAACTCTACAATCCCGGCGGATCGGCTGTGGACATATCCGGTTGGGAATTTTATAATAATGATACCTTATATACCATTCCAGCAGGAACGACCATCGGTGCAGATGATTACCTTATCTTGGTAGAAGATACAGGAATGTTTACGGCAGTTTTTACTCATTTGACAGCTAATCAATATATTGGAAATATCTCACTCGGATTGAGCGGAAAAGGCGATAGAGTTTCTCTTTTTAATGAAAATAAATGCCTATCCGATTATGTAGCCTTTGACGATAAATTGCCTTGGCCCGAAGAACCGGACGGTGGAGGACCGACCCTTTCTCTTATTGCACCCAACTCCGATAATGCCTTACCTCAATCATGGGAGTCATCATCCGCTATCAATTCTGCTTATGGTACACCCGGACGCGAGAATACACCTTGTTTGGAAAGTATTATCGTAGCACCGACCGGACCAGTATGTATAGGTTATCCGATTACAATGACGGTAGATAATTATTATCCGGATGTCTCATACACTTGGTATTTTATTGGAGGTAGCCCTATATCTTCCAATGCAGGTTCGGAACAAGTAACATGGAATACGCCCGGTATGAAGACCGTTCAATTAATCACCCAATACGAAGAATGTGTTAAAGTACAGAATTATCAAATCAATGTAGATTGTACCGTATTAGATACTTATACAACACCAGAGGATGTTACGTTGAGTACTACTATTTCCAATGCAGTAGCAGGTTCCACCACTTCTCTTATATCTGATGTCAACAATGGTACATTGACCTTGAATCCTGATGGTAGCTTTGACTACGTACCAGATGCAAACTACTCTGGTCCTGATGAATTTGTATATGAGGTTTGTGCTGGAACTCCCGTAATAGATACATTAATTTATATATCTGCCAAAACTTATTCCGGGCAAATCGCTACTTCAAACGATGATGCTGAAGAAGAATCCAGTGGTGCTATGTACTTCAATAGTAGCGACCTCGAATTTATGACAGACAACAACAGAGGCGCACAAAACGCCGTTGGGCTTCGAATTGCAAATATCAATGTACCGCAAGGTGCCGTGATTACCAATGCTTACTTACAATTTATAGCAGACGAAACAGATACCACTCCTACATCGCTAACAATTAACGCAGAAGCAACAGGCAATGCTCCTACATTTGCAAATGTTATCAATCATATCAGTACCAAAACACGTACAACATCAACAGTAGCGTGGAATAATGTACCCGAATGGGTAATTGATGCAACCTATGACAGTCCTGACATCACTTCTATTATACAAGAATTAACAGATAGAAATGATTGGGCAAGTGGCAATGCTATGTCTTTTATCATAGAAGGAACAGGACAACGTGTTGCTGAATCTTATGACAATATAAACACCACAAAAGCTCCCAAATTATTCATCAACTACGAATCTGTTGATTCTGTTTCTATCATAGAAACAGGTAATCTGGTGTGTACAGCAGCTATCGTAGAAATAGACGTAACACCAGTCAACGATACTCCGATTGCAATAGATGACGACTTAACAACAACAGAAGACATCGCAGCTAATGGTGACGTATTACCTAATGACAGTGATATTGAAAATGACGCACTTAGCGTAAATACAACTCCAGTAACCAACCCTGCAAACGGAACGGTCACTTTAAATGCAGACGGCACATACACTTATACGCCTAATGCGGATTTCACCGGTACAGATACCTTTGAATATGAAGTCTGTGATAACGGTAGCCCTTCAGCTTGTGCCACTGCGAGTGTAGTAATTACTATCAATGCAGTCAATGATGCACCATTGGCAGTAGCTGACAATTATACTGCCACAGAAGACAATGTATTGTCTGATAATGTCATGACAAATGACAGTGATATTGAAAATGACAATATGACAGTGACTACATCACCCGTTACACCACCTGCAAACGGTTCAGTAGTTCTATCTCCGAATGGTGATTTTGACTATACACCAAATCCTGACTTCAATGGTACGGACAGCTTCCAATACGAAGTTTGTGATAATGGCACACCCGCAGAATGTACGATTACAACAGTCAGCATTGATATAACACCCGTTAATGATGCACCGATAGCCGTTGATGACAATGTCAGCACACCGGAAGAAGCAGCAATCACTATTAATATCGTATCCAACGATATTAATGTAGATGGTGACAACCTCACAGCAAATACTACATTAATTACACAGCCTACTAATGGAACGGTATTTATACTTGGAAATGGATCTTCTTCTTATACGCCTAATACTAACTTTAGCGGTACAGATACCTTTGAATACGAAGTTTGTGATAATGGAAACCCTGCATTATGTGATACTGCGATGGTTACTATTACTGTTGATAATATCAATGATGCACCGCTTGCAGTTGCTGATACCTACTCTATGATTGCCAATGATACCTTACAAATGAATGTATTGACCAATGATATTGATCCAGAAAGTGATAGTCTGATAGTTGGTACATCACCTATATTAGGTTCTGGCTACGGCAGTCTCATTATGCAGCCCAATGGCGATTTTGATTACATACCTGAACCGGGATATACGGGTACGGTGACATTTTCTTACCAAGTTTGTGATGATGGTACTCCTGTCGAATGTACAACTGCCCAAGTAACTATAGCAGTTGAACTAGATTGTGTTGATGTTCGATTATTTGCATGGATGGAAGGTCCTTATGATGAAACGACCTTTGAAATGACCAATGAACTGAATGTCACACGCAGACTACTGCCCGGACAAACTCCAGTAAGCGGTCTTGCTGTACCAACTCCTGCCGGACAACCTTACAGCGTTGCCCCCTGGAATTACGCAGGTACAGAAGGAGCAGCTTGGACAGATGCCAACTACGCGACAGATATGGTTGATTGGGTCTTAGTTTCTTTCAGAACAGACATCGCAAGCAATACAGAAATCGCACAAACAGCGGGTATCATCAATAAAGACGGTAGTATTACCTTCCCCGACAGATGTGGATTTACGGCTATTCAAGGCATTGATTCAGTCTATGCAGTCGTCGAACACCGTAACCACATCGGTATTATGACACCCAATCGTGTAGAAATTATTAATGGTGTATTGACTCATGATTTCCGTACCAGCGAAAGTTACAGAGACCCGACGGGTTTTGGACAAAAGCAACTCTCTACCGGAGAATGGGCAATGTACGCAGGTGATGTGGACCAAAGCGATTTTCCAAGTTTTGATATTAAAGGTACAGACAAAGCCGAATGGATACTCGACAATGGTGTTTTTGACCAATATCTCAATACAGATTTTGATTTGAATGGAGATGTCAATGGAGCAGATAAACTATTGTGGTTTGAAAATAACGGTATATCATCAAGAGTACCGAAGTAAACCGTACGAGACATATTTTTGGTAGTGCCACAGATGTAATGCTGAAACCACGAAGGACACCAAGTACACAAAAGTCGAATGAACGAAGTGAGAAAACTAAGATAGTGCAAGAAATTAATTATTAATTAGACTTTATTTAGAAAACTTTGTAAACTCTACGTCTATTCGATTTTAGTGTCTTTGGTGTCCTTCGTGGTTCAATAGCATTATATCTGTAACACTACCATATTTTTTTACAAAAGGGGCTATTTCAATTGAAATAGCCCCTTTTGCTTTTTTATAGAAAACGAATTAAGTATTAATGAAATTTCTTATGTTTTGACAGCTTTCATTTGTTTGATAGCTCCAATCAATGCCTTATTTGCCCCTATATTGCCTATCGAAATCCTGACCTTGCCCGGTGCGCCAAAATTATCTACCGGACGAACAGAGATACCTTTTTCTCTTAGAAAATCAACAAATTCGCCAGATGGAATTGGCGGGTCTATCAAAATGAAATTGGCTTGAGAAGGCGTAAATTTGATGTTCAATGCTTTAAATTGTTTATGTAAAAAAGCGCGTTCTTGCGTAACTAATTGCACAGTTTGATTAATAAAATCAGCATCCTTCAAAGCACCCAAAGCTCCTTCCATCGACAATTTACCAATCAAAAAAGGACGACAAAGCTGCCTTAGATAATTGGCAATTTCCTCATTCATATACGCATAACCCACACGCAAAGCTGCCAATCCATAGGTTTTTGAAAAACTATTTATTGCAACAAGGTTTTGATAATCAGACAAATAGGGCAAGGCTATTGTGTAATCTTCTTTTGTTGTAAAGTGCCAATACACCTCATCCAATATCACCGCAACATCCGCCGGAATTTGTGCTAATAAAGCTTCCAAAGTAGCTTTGGGAATATACGTTCCTGTCGGATTATTGGGACTGGTCAGAAAGATGATTCGCGTTCGGTCATTGACCGCATTTATGATACCTTTGACATCCAATTCATAATTCGACTCTTCTCGCAAAGGTATGTCCACCACTTTCGCACCCGACCACGCAGCAAACATCTTGTAAGCCACAAAATACGGTGAAGAAATAATCACTTCATCGCCCTCATTCACAAAGCCTCGAATGATTATGTCAATCAGTTCTGAGCCACTACTTGCACACACAAATTGGTCGCGACGCAATTGGTTATTATAATAAATTTCCAGTGCTTCGCGCAAACGAATATCTGTTGTATCGGGATAAATATGTACCTGTTGAGCGTGCTGTTGGATAGCTTCCACGGCTTTGGGAGATGGTCCGATGGGGTTTTCATTGGAGGAGAGTTTGTACGTCTTTTGATTCTTTTTGGTTGGAATACTTTTACCACCTTTATAGCCGTCTTTGATGCTAAGGTGCGCTTTGAATCGACTGCTAATGCTTTTATGTTTTTCTTTCATGCTCTAAAATAAAGTGAAACTTGTTTTTGGAAATGTAAAATAATAAATTCAGAAAATATCACAAATGCTTAAAAAAGAATTATTAGGGAAGAGGAAGAAAATAATCTACCCCAAATGAAACAGTTATTTTTTTTATATGTTTGGCTAAATTTGACGCGAATACTCCCTGTATTTAAGGAGAATTTAGGGGTGCAGGACAAATTTTTAATTTTATTTTGAAATGCCACTGTACTGACGACTTTAGCCGTCAAGTGGCTCGGTACTTTCCCGCGACGGCTAAAGTCGTCAGTACGAGGCAGATTAAAAATTTGTCCTGCACCCGAATTTAGTGAAACATATAAGAAAAAGAACAATTCAGACGGGTAGATTATTTTCTTCCTCTTCCCTTACCTACTACAATGCTTTTTTAATAATTGGCGAAAAAAACACGTTCTTTGATGGAAAATCAGAACGGGTACGAACCTTGCCATGCCAATGAAGTTACCAATGTCCACATTGTAACATTTCTGAGTATGAAAGATAATAGCTCATCATTCTGATTATGAACTAATTTTAAAAATTAAAATAAATGATACGAAATATTATTTTATGTGTACTGATAAGTTTATTAGTTAATATCCCGAACATTGTACAAGCCCAAGAACAAGCACAGGAGTTTGAAGATTCTACCCAATTAAAAGTATTGTCTTGGAATATTTACATGCTCCCACCTTTAGTTTTATTTACGGGCAAACAAAAGCGTGCGAGAGCCATAGGGCAATTGTTGATGGATAGTGATTATGATGTGATTGTATTTCAGGAGGCTTTTCATCATGGAGCAAGATGGCGTATAAAGCATTGGTTAAAAGATACTTACCCCTATCAAATTGGTCCTGCGGATATGCACTACGTATCACTTCGTACTAATAGTGGGATTTGGATAGTAAGTAAAATACCGATAAAAAAAGTAGAGTCAGTTTGTTTTAGAAAACGCTGGGGATTTGATAATAAGATGGCAAGAAAAGGCGCGCTTATGGTCGAAGGTAAAAAAAACGGACATACATTTCAGATAGTAGGTACTCACCTCAATTCGGGCGGACCTGCTGATATAAGACTTTCGCAAGTAGAGGCGATTCAAAAAGAACTCTTAGAACCACACCAAAAGGCTGATGTTCCACAAATTATTTGTGGTGATTTTAATATAAAAAAAGGAACGGATACCTATCGGAAAACGCTTAGAATGCTCGAAGCCCAAGACGGTAATTTAAGAGGAGAATTAAAGCATACTTTTGACAATTCTAATGACATGAATAAGCATGGAGGAGACTCAAGTATTATTGATTTTATTTTTTATCGGGAGAATGGATGTAGGACAAAATCCGTTGAGCGACGTATTCCGAAGATTCAGCATCGTTGGCACAAACGCCACAAAGACCTTGCTGATCATAATCCGATAGAAACGGTAATTACTTGGTAGTGAGAGGAAGTAATAAGTTTAAGGCTACCCGTCTAACGTTGGACGCTTTGATAATCAGTGAGTTATAAAGGTATTGAAATTCAAGCGATTGTAATAACTGCGGACTGTCCAACTGCGGACTGATAGCCAAATTTAAAAAATTTGGCTACGCCAAAATTGAATTTACTCATTCATAAGCGCGCGTAACTCTTTGGTACTGAGGAAGCCACCGCGAATACAATTGGTGAGCACAATGATGGTTTTTTCAGAATAAGGCATCCGAATGAAGTAGGAATTATAACCTTTCCACCAACCACCGTGATAGACGATTTTGTCACCGTTTTTCTTGGTATTTACACGCCAACCCATGCCGTAATTGTCGTGTGAATGTAAGCGTCGATGCGCGGGCGTAAAGGCAAGTTCAATTGTTTCGGGACAAAGCAAGGTATTATTATAAAAAGATTGGTCGAAGCGCAACAAATCTTCCACACTCGAATAAATACCTTTGTCTCCTACAACACCATTATAATGAGAATCTTTTATTTTTCGTCGTCGTTTGTCATGTCCGAGCGTTGTAGGCAAAGAAGATGCGTCTTTTTGATAAACAAAAGAATCATACATCTCAAGTGGATCGAAAATATGCTTTTGCATAAAATCTCGATAGGTTTTGCCACTCACTCGTTCTATAATAGAAGCCAATAGACAGTAATTGGTATTGACATAATTATAACGATAGTCGGGGCGATAGTAACGTGTGGGTTCGTATGTTTCCATCAGACACAGTACATCATCATTCGTAATCGTTGCACTCCAATTTTCCCAATGCTTATCACTGAAATATAAATATTCAGGCAAGCCTGATTTTTGTATCAATAAATGCTCAATAGTAACGCCTTCATAAGGAAAATTCGGGATGAATTTTTGGACAGAGTCTTTGATGGAAAGGTCGCCCCATTCGTGGAGCATGAGTATAGCAGTAGAAGTAAGTGGTTTGGTGACAGATGCCAGTTGGAATGGTGTCTCTGTCGTCAAGAGGTCTCTTTTTCCTCGAATATCGCCATAGCCGAAAGCTCCTTTATAGACGACTTTTCCTTTTTCGGCAAATAAAACAGCTCCATTAAAAGAACGCCAACCATAGCGACGACTAAAATAACGTTCTATTTTTTTGACCAATTTAGTATCAACAATTACTACTTCTTCTTTTTCAACAGGTTCAAAACCAGAAGTAATAGGGCGTGGGGGAGTGTATAAAGTAGATTTATTATTGACGGAGAAAGCACCTGTTAATATAAAGAATAGTCCGAGACTAATGATAGTCCCAATTATTAGTTTGATACGTCTCTGTAAATTCATCATTTTCTAAATCAAATAAAAGGCTCGCAAATCTCTTAATTTTACGATAAAAAAACAAAGTTGTTTTTCCAGAATGTCTATTTTTTTGTCAGTGTTAAGTAATTTCTTTCTAAAATGTCACAGAAGTAAATGCAAGGTACTGTAAAACAGCACCTTGCATTTGTTCAGAATTGTGCTTTCGGATCTCTTTTTAATCCGGTAAGCTACTGTTAAAGCCGTTATTTGGTGACCATATCAGCTTATCAGCTCCGTTTACATCGCCGTCAAGATTGAAATCTGTCAGTTTGTACAAACCAAAAACACCATTTTCACTACTCCATTTTGCTTTATCATCACCATTAATATCCTCTAATCTTTCGAGTGGACTAATAGGGATGTTACCAGCATAACTACCATATACACCTGAAGCGATTTGCTTCAATTGTAGTTGCGGAAACGTTACGGAGGAAGATTGTGTAAAATCATGAGCTATTGGGGTTCTGGCAAATGAAGGTGTTATATGTGAAACCATAGAAAGGTGATTCCGATGTCGCACACTTATGTAATACTGATCTTGGTTTGTTTCTGTAAATTTCACATTACTACCGTCTAAGCCGATGACATCTCCGTCACTTTGTAGCAAGGCGGTTTGACGTGCTACTACTTTGGCGTTGACTTTATCACGAAGTTCGACTACCACCCAATCGACAATCACATCATTTGGATTACTGGCATCAAATGCAGTAATACTGACGGACTCCCCCGTATTGTAAGGAGATATCAAAGGTAATAGACCATACTGGTGTAGCTTGGTTCGCATCCTGCCGATTGATGGGTCATAAGCACCTTCAAGTATGATTTTTGGTTGAACGCATAATGTACCCGGTACTATGATTTGTTCTACTTTTTGACAACCTTCAGTATTCGTAATCGTGACGGTATAAGTGCCTGCTTGGAGTCCTCCAAGAGTAGAGTTGCTTTGTCCTGAACTCCAGGCATAAGTAAAACCACTGGAGCCGGAAGGATTTAATGTAATACTTCCGTCTGCATTTGTATCGGTTTCTGCTGTAACGTTCGGGGCTAAGTAAATGCCAGTCTGGTCTTCGATATAAGCCATACCTTCAATAGCTGCACCCGTAGCATCAGTCACTGTAAGGTAGTGTAAGCCGGGAGATAGATTAGCAATACTTGGGCTTGTATCTCCATTGTCCCATTCGTAGGTAAAGGGTGCTGTGCCACCATGTACTGTCACGGTAGCTGTGCCATCTTTAAGACAAGTCATTGCTGTACCTTTAACGGATAAGGCTATATCAGCGATGGTATTATTGACGGAGCCAGGATGAGCAACGACCAAAGTATGTCCTTCTACGGGAATGATATTACCTCCACTATCTGTAAGCGTGATATTTTCGACACTGTAGATGTAGAGGTTTGATAAGTCGATTGCCTCTCCTGTGGGTAAATCTTCAAGAACAACTATTTGAGTGACGGTACCCCCTCCCAAAACATTCGTTTGATTTTGCCCTGATAAGGCGATGTCTGTCTGCCCCGGAGAACTTTGTGTAAATGTCAACATGTCGTCAAAGTCACCGTTACCAATAAGCCATGCATTGGAGAAATCCGTATTCTGTAAGTCCCCTGTGTATTTAAAAGTATAGGCAAGTCCGTAACTTGATAGTGTAACCCCGCTTGCGGGTGTTATTTTCATGTCGAAAATAATGTCAGGGTTATTATTGAAAAGTGAGGCTTCCTGTACTTCGGCGCATATATATGCCTGTGGCAATGTATTCACGATTTGGTTGGATGAAGTAGGGATGTTATTGATTAAGCTGCTCAAACCCATATCGGCTTCGCCATGTGTTTTTTTATAATTAGCATAAACAACATTCATATCTAAATAGTCAATGACACCATTGCCATCGCAGTCTATGTATGCAAGATACTCATCTACCCAGTTTGGAATGACTTTTCCATCCCAATCCGTTTGACCGGGACGTGTAGGTCCTGTACTTCCATAGGCTATACCAATGTCAAGAATATCTGTTGCATCAACTATTCCATCATTATTGGCATCGCCGGGCCAAATACATCTGTCGGAAAGTGTAACGGAGACGGAGTCTGTTTGCCAATTGTCGCACCAATCTTGTACTTCGAGTAAATAGGTGCCGGATTCGTTGACGACATGTTTGGGTGCATTGCCCACCATTTCATCTCCTTTATACCAGCGATAGATTTGCATATCTTCTATACCGGATTCGAGTACAGTTATGTTATCACAAATATTAACGGAAGGTGGTAGGTTAAGTGCGTTGGCAAGTCCGCCTACGGTCACTTCCTTTAACATAGTAGCTGTACAGTTTGAGGCATTTGTGGTAACTAATTTGACTTGGTAAGTTCCGGCAGTCTGAAAATCGTGTGTATAATTGGCAGAACCGGAAACCAATACATCATCAATGTACCAGTCATAACCCATAGCACTGCCTGAAGAGTTTTTGAAGGGAACAATTGTACTTGTGCATGGTTTGTTCTGATCATAAGTAAATGAAGCGGTAAGGGCTGAAATGATATTCATACCGCCATCGGTACCGACCCAATAGCATCCAAGTTCATCTTTTTGCACAGTGAGTACATTGTTATCCGCAAGGGAGGAATTACCTACGTTATAAATGGTGCAAGCTTGTCCGTCATATTTACATAGACCTTCGCTTGTTGACAGCCATTTGTCATTATTACCATCTATTGATATGGATTGAATGTCATTGGGTAATTGAGGAATATTTTGATTGAGCCAATTTGAGCCGGTAAATTGAGCGATATTATTGGGTGTAGAGAGCCATATTTTACCATCATTATCAATTGCAATACCTGTGATGAGGTTTTCAGATAAATTTGAATTACTACTATTGTATATTTTCCAATTATTATTTTCGTCAATATTAGCGATACCTTTGGCAGTGGCTATCCATACTTTTTCTGTATTTTCATCATATAAGATGTCCTTGATATTATTGTCAGGAAGATTGGAATTGGCAACGGTGTATTTAGTCCAAGTGCCGTCAAATACAGCTATACCACTTTTTTCTGTTCCTATCCAAATATTATCGTCATCATTTCCGGTAATAGTATTGACGGCATCATTAAAAGGGCTGTGCGTGGTATAAGACATATCGTCAATGTCTATTTCGAGTATATTATTACTTGTACCTGTCCACATTTTTTCATTTTCATCATAATATAATGCTCGTATTTCGATTTCGTCGAAGAGTGGGTTTTGCACCCATTCGTCATTATAAAATTGAATAAGTCCGTCGTCTGTACCTATCCACATTTTTTCATCATCATCTTGTGCAAAAGCATTGATGGCATCACCGGATAGGGGTGAGTTGAGTTGGGTAAGATTGGTTATTTGCTGACCTGCGTTCTGTTTTTTGAGAGATTGATTGGTGCCAAACCACTGTTCATTATTTGTTGTTGCCAGAATGGTATTTGTTCGTTCTGGTCCATTACCAAGCAGTTGATTTTGAGCTTGCCATGTAGCGGCATTGCTTGAGGAAAAAATGCCCGATGTAGTACCGACCCATTGATTGCCGGAGGAGCTAATGGCTACGGTTAGTATGGTATTGCTTATGCCATTGCTGCTTACGGATTTCCAAGTATTACCATCGTATTTGACTATTCCGGTAGGCGTAACTGCCCATATATCACCGGATGCAGGGTCAATGGTTATATCATTTATGATATTGCTTGGTAGGGGGGAGTTGGCAGAGTTCCAGGTAATGAAGCTGTTGGTAGTATATGAAAGTTTTGCAATGCCTCCTGTGTATGTACCTACGTAGAGTTCGCCGGTGTTGCTCAAAACGATGTCTTTGACTTTATCATCCGGTAGTGAGCTGTTTTTGTTATTGAGTACGACCCAATTGCCATTGCCATTAAAAAGTGCTATACCGCCACCTTTGGTAGCTACCCAAATTTGTCCGGTTGGACTGACAGCTATACTTTGTACATTCTTGTTAGGAAGTCCTGAATTTTTGGTATCAAAGGTCGTCCAGTTTGTACCGTCAAATTTGGCGAGTCCACCTTTCGTACCAAGCCATTTGACCCCATTGGCATCTACAGTAACGGCGTTGATATGGTTGTGTGGTAAGCCAGAATTTTCATTGGTATAAAAGATGTTTGAATCGTCTGTACGGTCTATTTTGGCGAGTCCACCTTTCGTGCCAGCCCAGATATAATTTCCTTCTTCGGCAAGTGAGCGTATGTGATCTCCACTGGTGAATTGTCGCCATTCGGGTAGGCAATCGGGTATTACATTTCCTTGATTTACAAAGATGCTTTGGCAGGAAGTATTGGAACCACAATTGTCGGTGACGGTGAGGCATACGACGTAGTTGTCAGATGAAGCAAATTCATGTTCTGCTTCTGGCTCAGTGAAGTTCTCGATTTTGTCATCACCATAATCCCATTGATAATCAATGCCTTCTCTACCGTCTTTGGCTTTAAATTCTATTTTTAAGCCGTCTGTGGCATAGCTAAAATCTGCATTGGGTTTGAATATATTTTTAAGGAAGCGACGAACATGAAGGATGCCTGCACGAGATTTGCCTTTCATAGAAGTCGTGGGGGTAGCAGCATTGAGTAAGTGATTTTTGAGCTGTAGAACATTGCTATTATTGCAAGTTCCGAGTGCGAGTGCGATTGCGCCTGTGACGTGTGGGCTTGCCATGGAAGTGCCTGAGTACCAGCCATAAAAATTGCCGGGCAGGGTACTATAAATTTCCCCACCCGGCGCTCCGATATCCACAGATTTCTCTCCATAATTGGAGAATAAGGTCAAGCTGTTGTGTCTGTCGGTGGCAGCAACAGCAATAATATTTTGGAAGTCGTAACTTGCCGGATAAACGGGGATTAAGTCATTGCTTTTCCCGTTGTTGCCGGCTGCGGCGACTACTATATGGTCATTATCTCGTGTTGGTGTAAAGGCATCTTCGAGTGCTTGGGATGTTTGTTGGATTCCCCAACTTACGTTGGAGACATCTGAGTTCATTTGAAGTGCGTACTCAAGTGCTTCTTTTGCACTTGCTATGTTACCAATTCCTGCCGCATCAAATATTTTGAGTGGCATGAGTTGGGCTTGCCAAGCAACTCCGGTAATTCCGATACCATTGTTACCTTTCGCGGCTATTGTGCCGGATACGTGTGTTCCGTGACCGTTATCGTCATAAGGATTGTTGTCATTGTTGATGAAATCCCAACCGATAAAATCATCGATTTTTCCATTTCCGTCATCATCTATTCCATTTTCATCGCCAGAGTCAAAGACCCATTGACCGCCTTTCCATTCGAGTACGCTGCCGTCTCCGTCCGCGTCTTCGGCGAGATTTTGCCATATATTGTCGACAAGGTCTGGATGTGTCCAGTCAATCCCTGTATCCAATACACTGATAACTACCGAGTTTCCTGTTGTAATTTCCCAAGCTGCTAATGCACCTATGTCTGCACCTGATAACCCTGCAAGTTGTCCTGTATTATGTAAGCCCCATAATTTGTTAAAGGACGGGTCGTCAGGGGCATTGGAAATTCTGATGGAATGGTTCGGTTCTATGTAATGAATACTGGGATGACTTTTCACATAATCGGTAATAGTATTAAGACCTTTAAAGGTCTGTCCGTTTATTTCTACTATTAAAGGAATCCTCCAGAGTTCCGTATCCGTATTTTCAAACTTTTTTAAGACTACAGCTTTCGTCTTTTTTGTAATTTCAGCTCTTTTGTTTAAAGTCAAGTTTGACTTAAACTTTACAATTACTTCTTTCGTCTCGTCTTCAGTGTGTTTGTTTTGTTGGGCGTGAACTTGTGTAAATACTGTTGATAATAATAACAATATTCCAAGCACCACAAAATTAGTTGGTGGATAGGAGTCCATCATGATTCGGTTAGGTTGAGAAAGCCGTTTGTGCCTTTGCACATTACAAAGGTAAGCCGACTTCAAGGTAAAAAAAAACGTTTAATGCCTTTTTTTTGAATTAAAAAAAAATTTAAATTAAAACAATTTTGCTATGTATCCTCCTGTTTCTCTGAATTAATTGTGTTTTTACTTGTGTTTTAAGATGATTTTTTTTAACTTTGCAATATCATCTTTTTTATTAAACTTGTCTCTGCAAATGTACAAAAATCGCTTCGTAAAACTGCTAAAAACTTTTTCTGAACAAGATTTAAAGGAATTTGAGAGATTTTTACACTCTCCTTACCACAATCGTAGCCAACAGTGCATTGATGTTTTTGATGCACTATTACATTATTTGACCAAAGAACGGGTGGAGGCTTTGTCTAAAGCAGCTCTGTGTGATAAGATATTCAAAGATACGAAAAAAGTAAATACTTTGGAAGTGGTTTTGAGTAAACTTACTCGTTTGGCGGAAGAATTTATTGTTTTGGAGCATTTGGATAGGAAACCTTATATGAAAAAGCATTTACTGCTCGAAGAATTATTGGAGCGGCAGAATTTAGAGTATTTTAAAAATACTGTTAATCCAGCGATAGATAAACATGAGCGTACAGAGCGCCGGGGAGGACAATTTTATTTCGAACGATATTTATTATCGAATAATCGGTACAAATATGCCATGTTACGTAATGAACGAGATGCATGGCAAAACCTCAAGGAAACAACTCGCGCTTTAGATGAATTTTATTTAATTGAGCGACTTAAACTTTCTTATGAGACCATTAGTTTTAAAAAGCTGTATCCTGTTTCACAAGATGATATTGAAATATATCCTACTGAAGAGTTGTTGAAATTGACTGATATTAAAAAAAACCCAATAGTTGCTCTTCAACATACTATGTTGCTAACTATTAGAGATGAAGAAGAACGATATTTTGAAGAATTATTGAATTTACTTGATAAATATTATCTTAATATCCCAAAGGATGAATTATTAAGCTTATATAGTATAATGACTAACTTCTGTGTTAGAAAAATAGTCGGTGGTCACACAAATTACACGAAAACCCTCTTTGTAATATATCAAAAACAAGCAGAGCAAAGTGTTTTGTCTCATGGAAAATATATATCAAGTCAATTAATAAAGAATATAGTCTCTATGGGCGCACAAGCAGGTGAATTTGACTGGACAGAGGAGTTTCTTGAATCACATACCAATTATATTCGACCAGAAATTAGGAATAATGTTTATCATTTTAATAAAGGGGCTTTAGCTTTTTATAAAAAGGACTTCAAAGCTGCCATGGATCACCTCAACAAAACTGACAAAATGGACTTGTCCTTCGAGTTAGGCAGAAAAACGGTCTTACTACGTACTTATTATGAGTTGGACGAAAGCCTTGCTTTTGATGCGCTTTGCAAATCCTTCAAAGAATATGTCCATTCGCAAAAAGGAATGCCTGTAAGGTTGAAAAAAGCTTATGTCAATTTCGCTATTGTACTGCGAAAAATAGATGGCTTACGTAGAAGCAAAGACAGTGAAAAAATAAAAAACCTCTTAGAAAAAATCAATAAATACGAGTATTTAACCAATAAACCCTGGCTAATAGAAAAGTTAAAAGAATTACCAGTATATAAAAAAATGTTGGCAATGGCAGGAGAATGATCTACGATTTCTTCTTCTTTTTGGGGCGGTCTATTTCTATATTGACTTGAGCGAAGAAAATATTAGTACGAAGTGGACTCTCTACTTTCAATTCTCGTGCACGAATATAGGCAACTCGAAAGGAAATTTCTTTGGTGAGTTTGTAATCCAATCCGGTATATATCCGAAATTGGTTTGGGTTTGCATCAGGACTGATACGGTAAAATAACTCGGTAGCAAGAAAAGGTTCGATTCTATCGGGAAATTTGGGTTCGTATTTGACAAATAACATAGGGCGGATGTGGGCAGTATTGTTTTGTTTTTTGTCGAATTCGTATTGGAATTTGGTGTGTAGCCAAAACTTGAGGTCTTTATCTTTGAGTTCGTAGCGCAAGATGGGTTCTGCATATAGGCGATGTCTGTCCACAACAGGCATCAATGAAAAACGATAACCACCTGCCATTCTGAATAGTGACGTTACTTTATAAGTCGCTTCAAAATTGATAAGGTTGAGTTGAAATTTGGAGATATTCTGGTCGAGTCTTACTTGGTCGGAAAGAAAAAGGTTGAGTTTGTCATTAACTTTATATTCAAGATTGATGCCTTGCCAAAGTTGGTTGTCTTTTTCGGATTGGGCGTGAATAGACAATGGAAGCAATAAAAAAACAAGCACAGTCCATATACTATTCATAGCCAAACGGGAAAAAATCGTTTTGGATACTTCACAGCATACCTTTTTATACTTCTTCATATTCACTGGACTTATTTTGGTGGACTTGTCCATTTTCAGAGGTGTTTTTGATGTCGATTATTTCTGCTTTAAATTCGATTTTGGATGAATTTTTCAAAGGTTCAAAATAAACCAGTAAGGATGCACTGTCATTCAAATAATTCATGGAGATGACCTCTACTTTATTGACTTTGCGTCCGGTGCGGGTTTCGAGGTCTTCGATGAGTTCTTTTTCGTTTTCGGGTTTGACGCGCTCTACATATTCGTAAGTTACCTTTTTTATATCATACACTTCTCTGAAAAATACTTTTTCCGCGATAAAAATAGATCCGACAATAAAGGTATTGATAAATGCCAGTTCGAGAATATTGAAATGAAGCGTACTAATAGAATTCATCACTGCGATACATACCAAGGCAAACAGGTAAGTCATATCCTTGATAGATATGGTCATTGTACGATAGCGCATGATAGAAAACAGCGCAAACAAACCAAAACCAAAACCTATTCCCAATTCGACAGTTGCCATCAAATGGCAAATGAAGAAAATGAGGATATTAAAAATCAAGTAGGTAAATGTGTATTCAGGTTTGTCGTTGGTCGGTCGATATATCAGCAACACAATGAGCAAAGCGGCTGCCAGATTTAGTCCCAATTTTAGTCCCAACTCTTGCATACCTTCAATGTCTAACAACAGCATATCCAATAGATTAACACGTAGCCAGGGAGCGGTAAAAGTCATCATTCGTAATTTTCGCTATTTTGAATAGCTTATTCTTAAATCCGTTTCTTTTTACTTCACCATTACAACAACTCATCACACCCAGACAATATTTGCTGAGTCGGATAGGGAATATTCTTTCGTCGTGCAAGGTACGCAATGCTAAGGACTTTCGACTAAATCTTTGTTGTTTTATCTCAATAATGGCGAGTTTTGGGCTGGAAATTATGTTTGTAGTTTCATTATAGGGCTTAAATTCCAAATCAATATCAATCGTCACCCGCTCACTCATGTCTCTACTCACCAGCGTCATTCGGCTATAATATATCCATATAACAGGCTTCAATTTATGAGGGTCAAGCGGCGTATGTCGTTCCAAAAGAATGGTCTCCGTCAAGCCGAGTTCGGTTTTTATACTGTCTGTTTGAATGCGGGTTTTTACGGTGCGATTTTTATTCGTTTTGTGTTTAATTTCAAAAAAAGAAATTCCCGAATCAATATAATTTCGATACCTTACTTTATAGCGATTTTTTCGTCCATTATGATGTTCGTGATAGCTATCCCATTCCGCCGTATCATAATACAAAGAACTGTAATTACCCACTCTACGTCCCTTAATTTCTAAGATACGATAATCCCTTGCCAGTTGCTTCATAATACCGGGCAATCGCCCAGCAGATAAGACCAACTTAGTATCTTGCCTATCCAACAACTTCACCGCGTCCATTTCAGCAAGTGAAATAGGTTCGAAGTTTTGCACAGCACTTTGAAAAGCAGGTTTGTTAAATAGTTTGTCCGTCATTATTCTTTGCCTTGCAGCTATCAATCAAAAATGATTAGCGTATCTAAATCATAGATTTGCCCCTTTTCTGTAATCTCAAAAGTTTTCATAATCGGCCCTATCCCTGATTCGCAAGTATTGCATTTGGAATAAGCAAAAACGGTGTATTCTCCTTTGTATAAATATTTAAATTGGAATGAACCGTCAAAATGTGTGCGAGTGTCATCATCATAAATAGAGTTGTCTCCATAAATAATAAACACTTTCTCATCCGGCACAAAATACTCCTCTTTTAGAACACCATCACTATCAAGATCTTTCAAAAATAACTTACCGACTACGCTCGCCGATCCACCTTCACCGGGGGCTTTTTCGCAAGCTGGCAATAGAAAAGTTATTAAACATAAAGAAAATATACCATATACAATGAATCTTCTGTTCATAAAAAGTCATTTTTTAAATGTGGATGTGAATAAGTGTAAGTACACTGTAAATTAAATAAGTTGTTTCGCTAAGTACAATAAAATTCGTCTGCTGACACTCAAGTTGGATTTGATGTCATTATGAGGATAATTAATGTAGCTTTTTAACGAAAATAAAAAACAATTGTTACGCGAATACAGATGACAATACTAATTTTAGGGCTTGCACTTGATTGGTTTTGTATATCATATAAGTTTTTATTCTCGCATTTAGACGTAAAAATAATGAATTAGTATCACCTATCTTAATAGATTGATTTTTATTTAATTAAAAATAAAAAATTAATAAATATGATTACTTTTGTATAAAAAACATATTTTGAATTTTTATTGAGAATTGATATAAATAATTTTTTTGAACATTCAGACATTGATTTTACCATAAATTTATAATACAATTATGTGACATTGTATTTTGAAAAAAAGTCAAAAAAAAGCAACCAACCGAAGGTTGATTGCGTATTTACATTAAACATTTTTTTAATAAAACTTGAAGATTAAGCACGGGAATGAAATTATTAAAATTGGCGGCGATAGATATTGGCTCGAATGCTGTGCGTTTATTGGTCAATGACATCATAGACGAAGACGGGAATCCTTATTTTAAAAAAGCATCTTTGATACGAGTGCCTATACGGCTGGGAGCAGATGTATTCAAAACCGGAAAAATATCGGAGCAGAACGTAGAGCGTTTGGTTGATGCGATGAAGGCGTACAAACTACTGATGCAAGTACATCAAGCGACAGGTTATCGTGCTTTTGCGACCTCTGCCATGCGTGAGGCATCGAATGGTGAAGAGGTGGCGGCACACATTCGGTCGGAGACGGGCGTTGACTTGCAGATTATTGATGGGATGATAGAAGCCGAATTGTTATTTGCTACGCGGATCAGCGAACAATTAGATATGAGCAAGTCTTATCTCTATGTGGACGTGGGAGGTGGTAGCACGGAGCTTACCTTATTTAGTAAGAACAAAAGTTTGGCTTCGCGGTCATTTAAAATTGGTACTATTCGGATATTGAGTGGACAAGTAAGTGAAGATAAATGGAAGGAACTCAAAGAGTGGTTATCAAAGGTTTCAAAGGGTATAAAAGACATGACTGTCATTGGTACGGGTGGTAATGCGAATAAAATATCAAAGGTGTTGAATGGTAAAAAACGAGATAAAGCCTTTGTACGCTATTCTCATTTGAAGGATTTGTATAAAGAACTGTCAGTTATTGACGAAGAAGAACGGATGCGTCGATATAGTATGCGACCGGATCGGGCAGATGTGATAGTACCTGCGGCAAAGATTTTTACAACGGTCATGAAAGTATCTGGTGCTAAAGAGATGTTCGTTCCCAAAGTTGGACTTTCTGACGGTATGATTCGCTGGATGTACCGCAAAGATAAATTTTAAATTGGAGGATGTTGGAATTGTGAAATTGTATGATGGTAAGATTATATATTGTAGTATTTTGCTTCGCAAAATATTCTTTTCACAATTTCACAATCATACAATTTCACAATTCCAATATCTTAAAACTTCACATCAAAACGCGCGGTGATATTCATAGGAGCTTCCATCAATGCCGGGCGAACGGTGTAGGCTCTGTTGGTCGCATTTTTCATGATGACTGAAAACTTAGTTTCAGGTGTAATATTGTAAGCCATACGGAGGTCAAGTACAAGGCTACCATTATCGAATTGGTCACGATAGGCTTTGATACCCAATATATCCTCTCTGCCACCGGGTACAATCCCATCCAAGAATTCAGGCAATAAAAATTTCCCTAAATCATAAAAATAAATATCCAATGCTTCCATTTTGCTATTGTATTGTAAAGAAACACCTATGGATAACTTATCTTTTATTTTAGTTTCCGCATCTAATTTGGCAGTATGTCTAAAGCGGTATTTAAGTACATTTTGGTCGGAGGTAGAGTTCATTTGGACTTGCTCGGTAAAGTCTTGATACTTCGGATCGATATAAGTATAACCTGCAAGCAAGGTAGTTGGCAATCCAAACAAATCCCCTTGTCCCATAAAACTAATTTCTCCTCCTGCAATGCGTGTATCATCTATATTGCCGGACTGAAAGCCGTCAACACGATTGTCGGGATCAGCACCACCAAAGGAGAACTCCATCATGTCTTGATATGCTGTCATAAAACCGGAGATGTCAAGAAAACCTTGCCAAGAAGAAATTTTTACGCCTTGACGCAAACCGATTTCTGCCGACCAACCCGTTTCTGATTGAAGGGTAGGGTTCGGACAAATAAACAGTAAATCACCCACATCCGTAGAGATGTAACGCTCGGCAATCGTCGGATAACGATAACCTTGTCCCCACGATGCACGCAGATAAGTATATTCGGCAGGTTGATAATTAAGACCTGCGCGAAATACGGGTTTGGCTTCCTGTGATTTTGTTTCAGGATTATTAATAAGTCCCGTTGGATTTTCATCTGAGGTATGACAAGTACTCGAAATCATTTCGGGACTGTTTATCGTATTCCTTTCATAGCGTCCTCCAAGAGAGACGGTTAGTTTGTCAAAGAATTTTTTGTCCAATTGTACGTAAGTACCCACATTAGAACTGTTGTATTTGGCGTTGCCATAGAGTTGAGCTTCTGATGCAGTATATGAACCTACAACCCCTGCCACTAAGTTGAGTCCAAGACCTTCAAAATTACGCTGATATTGGTATTCTCCATACACCAAATCTGATTTGTTAGCTTGATTATTTCCATTATCATTATTAATATGATAATAACGACTTAGGATTTTGTGGCGATTCCCTTTTTTATCAAAAAAGGTCACAAAAGGGTCAATATTATATCTAAAAGTTTCACTGCTTGTCGTCGTACTAAATCCATTAAGTCCCAAGCCGTCGAGAAGGACTCCTACTTTCCCTTCTATTCTCTCGAAAGAGCCATAACTTTCTGAATAAGGGTTTTGCCATAGGAAATAAGAAGTACTTGAACCTCGATTGATATTACCATTGATACCTATCGTAAAGCGGTCGGAGATACGATAGCGGGTATTAAAATTGAATCGTCCTTTGCGGTCTTTTTCATATTGTCTAAAGCCATTTTTGTTATAAAAAGTACCACCTACTACGAGGTCAAATTTGCCAAATTTCTGACGATGAGCAAACTGAATACCATAGTCTGCCGGTCTGCCGAGGTCTTTTTCACCTCCATAAAAAGTCGTATCGCGACGAGCATCATCCCACCATTTACGGTCGAAGGATTTACACTCAGGATTGCCCGAACAGGTGTCAACCGCAGCAGGATTCATATAGTTTACATAATAAAGAGATACTTTGGTGAGTGGATCGCTGGTCGGATAAGCTGTTTTGAAATTGATAATACCATTCATGGCAGAAGAACCGTAAAGCGAAGAAGCTGCCCCTTTGAGGACTTCCACCTGTCCGACATTTTCTATCGGAATATCGCCCCAGTTCGGAAAGCCCGCATCACCTGCAAGGAAAGGCAAGTCGTCAATGAGTAGCAATACACGGCTACCTGCGCCATAAGAATAGCCAGAACCGCCACGTATATTTGCTTGACCGTCAATGACATTTACACCGGGTACTTTCTCTACGACTTCATCCGAAGCAGCATTAGTGTTGTCTATCAAATCTGGTTTGAGTACTGCAATGGAGACCGTAGATTCACCAATTTTGACAGGAGCTTTAGTGGTTGTTACAACTACTTGGTCTAATATTTCTGCACTTTCATTCAATGATATGGCGAGTTCTTTTACTTCACCTGCGCCCAGTGTAATGTCTTGTGTTTCGCTTTGCAGACCGATGTATTCAAAAGTCACGCTGTGTGTTCCCGGAGCAAGTTGTAGTTCGTAATTGCCGTCAAAATCGGTGGTCGTACCGTCCGAACCGTCTCCGACTTTAATGGTAGCAAATGGTAATGTACTACCGTCACTTTTATTGATAAGCTGCCCTTTTAATGTTGCTTGTTGAGAAAAAGCATGTAAGGAAAGTAAGGATGCAAATAATAGAATGATTGAGGTCTTAAAGGTTTGATTACTCATGGTTTGTAGATTTTAGTGAATATAGAGTAAAGGGTAAAACAAAATCCACATAAAACAAATCGCTTCGCAATTTGCTTTGTGTAAATTTGTGTATCAATTGATAGTCAATTAATTACACTTTTGAAATTCGTTATTTTATTTTGTCAACTAATGTTTTTGTATTGCAAAGTTAGTTTTTTTAACGATAAAGCAAGTTTTTTGCACATTTTTATCTTTGATGTCTGTTTTAGTTATACATCAGACCAATGACGTAACATTTATTGAAGTATAGAATTGATAAATTGAAAACGGGTGAGTTTGTCACATAGGGCTACACCGAGTCGATAGGACAACTGTCTGTTTGTTTTTCTTCCCTTTAGGGTGGGAAACGAGTGGGACTTGTGATTTTTTGTATTTTGTTTTATTAGGAATGCGGCATAAATAAGTTGCCCAACTTGGGGAGGTTATTTTATGTTTAGTTTTTGCTTTGAATGAGGGCGTTTATCGGGATAAATAACTGAATTCAAAGGGAAAAATAAGCATAAAAGAAGCCGCCAAGTTGGTTAAGTTATTTTTGCCGCGTTCCTTAGAAAATAGAGCCAACTTCTACCACAGAATTGGAACGTCTGATAGCAATGTTGTAAAGTATGGAAGTGACCAATATCCCCCAACCTTAAAATGCCACCACTACACCTATCGTAGGTAGCGTCGTTCCATTTTCAGAAGTCAAAAATTTCGTCTGATAGGCTGCCGGATTATTTGGATCAATTTGTGGATTGCCTTCTGTATCTCTATCTAATAACAGAATGTCTTGTGCAAAGCTATTTCCATAGATATTTTCAATGTCCAAATACAAATTCAAACTCCATTTTTTGAAAAACCATTTTTTGTCCACGCGCATATCAAGTGTATGTGAAGCCTTATAGCGTTCTGTGTTCAACTCGTTCCAATCGAGTAGTCCGAGTCCGTTGACTGTCCAATTTTCGATGAGGGCAGAACGCGGTATATCATAAGGCGTATAAGGCAGCCCCGATTGTAAACGCCAATTCAAACCAACTTCCCAATTGCGTTTGAATCGCTTGCCTCCGGTCAGGTTGACTGTATGTCGGCTATCCCACGAGGAAGGTACAAATTCACCGTTTTTATCCTCAAACTCACTCCAACCCAGCGTGTATGACACGATGCCGTAAAAGCCTTTATAGAGGCGTTGTTGGAACAAAAACTCCAGACCGTAAGTGCGCCCTTCTTTACTGGAAGTCGTGGCTTCGTTACCGATTACACCAAAATCACCGCCGAGATTCGCAAGGTTGATGCTGTCGCGCAGTAGGAAGGGATAGTTATTATATAATTTGTAAAAACCTTCGAGCGTAATCTTAGAATCTGTCGCTGTATTAAGTTCTAAACCTGCCACAGCGTGCGTATTGCGAATGTACGATACGCCATTTTCTTTATTAATCAATGTCTCATTTTCGTCTTTATATCCCATGACGGTGTATGGTGGCAATTGGTAATAAATACCAGAATTGAGGTTGATTGACAAGCGTTCGGTAAGGGCATAAGCAAGTGAAAGGCGTGGTGAAAGTTGGTCGAGCAGATTGCTCATATCTTCCGAATAGGAGTTGGCATCGGTGCGAACACCAAGCGAAAGTACGAGGCGGTCGTTGACCCATTTTTTACTAATTTGACCAAATAAACCGTATTTGTGAAAATTAAAATCCGTAGAATAATTGATGGTAAAAGGTCCGGTAGGTGTGCTGATTCGATTGAATGTTGTGTTATTGTATTTAGCAAATTCATAATTCGTACCATAAGTCAATTTGAAGCCTTTAACAGTGCTAGTATGTTCTATTCTAAATTTATTTTCAATCTCTTGTGATTTATAATTTAAAATTAAATTGTCATCATTTTCAATATTATCCTCATATTTAGTCGCCTTGTTGTTGAGCATATTACGACTCAAAACGAAGGTCCAATAACCATTTTCGGCATAGCGTTTATAGACCAAGCCATTGGTATAATTCCACTGTTCGTTGACGGGTAAGTTTTCGAGTAAATACTGTTCGGATTCGATGTCTTCGATGTCTTCTTCGGTCGGATCTTCGATGTCTGCGAGGCGACTAAAACCTCTGTCAAGATTGAGCGAAAAATTGTCGATAGCTCCAAGTCCGATAAAAGTTAATTCGTTTTTTTGGTCAAAACGGGTTTTGGTTTTTACTTGAAAATCATTGTATGTTGGCAAGAAAGGCAAACCAATTGCCTGAAATAAAAATTGTAAATACGATTGGCGTGCCGATGCGAGAAATGTGGTCTTCTCCCCTATCGGACCTTCCAATGTGATACCTGCATCACTCGCTCCGATGGTTGCCGTAAATCCGAGTCTGTCGTCACGTCCGTCTTTTTGTTTGAAGTTAAAAACCGAACTGAGGGCATTGCCACGATTGGCAGGAAATGCACCGCTAAAAAAATCGACTTCTCGTACGAAATCAACATTGATCAGCCCGACCGGACCACCGGATGCACCTTGCGTAGCAAAGTGGTTGATATTAGGAACTTCTACATCGTCGAGGTAAAAACGATTTTCGTTGGGTGCGCCACCGCGTATGAGGAGGTCGTTGCGAAAAGAGGCGGTAGAGGTAACGCCGGGCAGAGATTGTACGACTTTGGAAATGTCGCGACCACCGCCGGGATTGCGCTGTATTTCGGCTACGCCAATGGTGCGAAGTGAGACGGGGCTTTCTTCTGTTTTGCGAAAAGGAGAGGCACGGACGACGACTTCTTCAAGTTGGGCAGTGCTTTCTTCGAGTCCAAAGTCGGCAGCCGTTGGGCGAGAGTTGCTGACTTGTATTTCGTAGAGTATTTTTTCATTAAAACCGACATAAGTGACCTGGATATTGTAGAGTCCGGGTGCGAGTCTAGTGATGGCATAGTTGCCATCGAGGTCTGTGGTCGCACCGGTATTTGTACCTTGTATGACGACATTGGCAAACATAATCGGCTCATTGTTTATAGCATTATAAACGCGACCTTGTATGATGCCGTTATCTGTATTTTGGGCTTGGATTTGAATGGAGAGGCTGAAGATGAGGCTGATAATGGTTAGGTACTTTTTCATTCTTTATAGTAAAATTTTCACGAGAAGAATGAAACAGCAAATCAACGATATTGTTATGACAATATTTTAATAAAATGTATTTAATACACTGTTTCACAAATTTATTTACTTTTTTGAGTATTTCTTTTAAAATGACTCTTCACCAAAAAATCCT
>ENA-ORXR01000559-ORXR01000559.1-marine-metagenome-genome-assembly--contig:-NODE-559-length-49093-cov-4.452628_pt1 | contig 49093 bp, 55 predicted proteins | sample MGYA00237866_ERZ511479 | MGnify/ENA metagenome assembly ERZ511479
GGCCACCGCACTGGCCAGCACGCCCTCGTGACGCGGCCCACCAGCGGCAAGCTCTTGCGCCGCGCCGGCACTGTCGGCTGCCGGTTCCGCAGTGATGCCCCTTGCATCGAGAAACGCGCGCGCCTGCGGCAGCAGCACGAGATGCGCGCGGACGTGTTTGACATCCTCTATCCCCACACCGGCCTGCGCCATCAGCGCGATACGCACCCGCACAAAGGCCTCTTCGATGATGTGCATGCCGCTGTCGGGCAGCAGGCGATGTATGTCGGCGACCCGGCCATAGGTCGTATTTTCGACCGGCAGCATGGCAAGATCCGCGCGCCCCTCGCGCACGGCGCGCAGCACCCCCTCGAAGGTGGTGCAGGGCACGGGAATGCCATCGGGGCGGGCCTGCAAACAGGCCTCGTGGCTATAAGCCCCCAAGGCGCCCTGAAAGGCGATGCGCATGGGCTGGTTTGCGGTCATGACATCGGTCCTTTGTAAAAACATTTCTAAATGGGCGTTTGGTCGCGGTAACTACACCTTGCCTGCGCGGAGGGAAAGCAATAGATACCCCGTCAAATACTTGAAAATTTCACAACGATGGACTGACCCATGGATACAATGACACTTACAAAAGTTGCTGCTGGTGTGCTGGGTGCATGGCTGGTGCTGTTGCTGGGCAAATGGGCGGGTGAGGAAGTTTACCACGCGTCCCTGCACGGCGAAGCCTCCTATGTGATCGAAGTCGAAGCCGCTGAACCCGAGGAAGCCGAGGAAGAAGTGCCGTTCGAGGAACTGCTTGCCTCTGCCTCGATTGAGGATGGCGCAAAGGTATTTCGCAAATGCACCGCCTGTCACAAGGTCGAAGCTGGCGAAAATGCGACCGGCCCCTATCTGCACGGCGTTGTGGGTCGCGATATCGACGCGGCTCAAGGCTTTGAATACTCCGGCGCGCTGGAACAGGTGGCCGATGTCTGGACGCCTGAAAACCTGAACGGGTTTCTGGAAAAGCCGAGTGCATGGGCGCCCGGCACAACGATGGGTTTCTCTGGCCTGAACAAGCCCGAGGACCGCGCAGACGTCATTGCCTATCTCGACAGCCTTGACGACTGACGGCCTTGACGGCTGATAGGCCTGCCCGAACCTGCGAATTTTCAAAAGGCCGCCTGCAACGGGCGGCCTTTTTGCTGATTGCCGCCTAATTTCCGCCAGATCACAGGTTTGCAACTTGTATCTTGGCGCGTGCGGCCATTAGCCTACATTCCTAAGAACACCACCGACTGTCTTGCGCAAAGGAGCCTGCCCATGATGCCTCACCCTTTGAACCCGAAATACAGCAGCCGCGCCGTGCGGCTTTGTACGGCACTGGTGCTTGGCCTGGGGGTATCGACGTGGGGGGCGGGCAGTCACGCAGAGGAACATGTGCCGGTCGTGAAAAGCCACGGCTATTCCTTCTATGGTGATCTGACCTATCCTGCGGATTATCCGCATTTCGACTATGTGAACCCCGACGCGCCAAAGGGTGGCGAGATCGCGATTTCGACCCTTGGCACATTTGATTCGATGAACCCCTATTCGCGCAAGGGCCGCGGTGGCGCGCTCAGCACGATCATGTACGAAAGCCTGCTGGGCGAGGGTGTTGGCGGCGAAAGCGCCCCTGCCGACGTTTATGCCGAATATTACTGCCTGCTGTGCGAGACAATCGAATACCCCGAAACGAAAGACTGGGTGATTTTCAACATGCGCCCCGAGGCACGGTTTTCCAGCGGTGATCCGGTCACGGCCCACGACATCGCCTTTTCGCACAACCTGCTGCTGGATCAGGGGCTGAAATCCTACGCCGATGCCGTGCGCAAGCGGATCCCCAAGGTCGAAGTGCTGGATGACCACCGGATCAAATTCTACTTCACCGAAGGGCTGTCGCGCCGCTCCATGATCGAACAGGTGGGGTTTGTGCCTGCGTGGTCCAAAAAATGGTACGAGGAAACGGGCGCGCGGCTGGACGAAAGCCGTCTGGAAATCTCGCCCGGCTCCGGCCCCTACATGGTCGCGGATGTGGATGTGAACCGCCGGATCGTGTACGAGCGCAATCCCGAATACTGGGGCAATGATCTGCCGTTCAATCAGGGCCGAAACAATTTCGACCGCATCCGTGTGGAATATTTCGGGGATGAAAACTCCGCATTCGAGGCCTTCAAATCCGGCGAATACACCTTCCGCAACGAAGGCAATAGCAGACAATGGGCCACCGCCTATGACTTCCCCAAGGTGCAGGATGGCTTTGTCGTGAAAAAGGAGCTGCCTGACGGCTCCCCGCCGACGCCCAACGGCATCGTGTTCAATCTGGGCCGTGAGGTTCTGCAAGACAAGCGCGTGCGCGAAGCCGTAGCACTGGCGTATAATTTCGAATGGACGAACGAGTCGTTGCAATACGGCCTGTTCAAACAGCGTGCGTCGTTCACGCAGGACACACCGTTGATGGCGACAGGCGCGCCGCAGGGCGCCGAACTGGAGCTGCTGAAAAGCCTTGGCGATGTGATCGCACCCGAAATGCTGGAGGCCGAGGCGCGCATGCCCCACACCTCGGGCGTGGCGCGGCTGCTGGACCGGCGCAATGCGCGCGCGGCATCGCGTCTGCTGGACGATGCGGGTTGGGCTGTGGGGGATGACGGCAAACGGCGCAATGCAGACGGCACGCCGCTGCGCCTGACCTTCCTGCTCAATTCTGCGGGTTCAGCCACCCTCGCGGCTGTGGTCGAGAACTTTATGTCCAACCTTGAGGGTTTCGGCATCGAGGCGGTGCTGGAAAAGGTCGACGCCTCGCAATACACCTCGCGCGAGCGGGATCGCGATTACGACATGGTGTTCGATCAATACGCCGCTTTCCTTGGTACGGGCACGGGTCTGGCACAGCGCTATGGCTCCGAGGCGGCCAGCTTTTCGCTGTTCAACCCCGCAGGTCTGGCCAGTCCGATGGTCGACGCCATCATAGAGGCATCCCTGCGCGCCCAGACGCGCGAGCAGGAGCAGGCGGCGATGACCGCACTTGACCGTGCCCTGCGCCACGAGTTCTTTATGATCCCCGTGTGGTATAATGATGTGTACTGGACCGCCTATTACGACCAGTACGACCACCCCGAGGATCAGCCGCCTTACGCGCTGGGCTATCTTGATTTCTGGTGGTACGACGCTGACAAAGCGGAAAAATTGCGCAGCTCTGGTGCGCTGAGGTAATTCATGGGCGCCTATATTCTCAGACGGCTGTTGCTGATCCCTGTTACGTTGTTCGGGATCATGCTGGTCAATTTTGCACTGGTGCAATTCGTACCCGGCGGCCCTGTCGAGCAGGCGATTGCCCGCATTCAGGGCGGCGGCGATGTGTTCGGTGGCTTTGCCGGATCGGGCTCTGACAGTGACACCGTCGATCTGGGCGGCTCCGAGAATTATGTGGGCGCGCGCGGCCTGCCGCCAGAGTTCATTGCAGAGCTGGAAAAGGAATTCGGCTTTGACAAACCGCCGGTGCAGCGGTTCTTTAACATGCTGTGGAATTACATGCAGTTCGATTTCGGGGAGAGTTATTTCCGCTCGATTTCCGTTATCGAGCTGATCAAGGAAAAGCTGCCCGTGTCGATCACGCTGGGTCTGTGGTCAACGCTGATCGCCTACCTTATCTCGATCCCGCTGGGCATTAAAAAAGCGGTGCGCGATGGCTCACGTTTCGACACATGGACCTCGGGCGCGATCATTGCGGCCTATGCGATTCCCGGTTTTTTGTTCGCGATCCTGTTGCTGGTGCTGTTTGTGCCCGCCAACTGTTTTCGCATCCCCGGCCTTGCGGATGTCTGGGAGAACGGCGCCACCTTCAATCCCACCTGCTATGAGCTGTTCCCCCTGCGCGGCCTGACCTCGGATAACTTCGAGGAGCTGAGCGCCTGGGGCAAGGTCAAGGACTACTTCTGGCACATCACGCTGCCGGTGCTGGCCTCGACCATTTCGGCATTTGCCACACTGACGCTGCTGACGAAAAACAGCTTTCTCGACGAGATCAAGAAGCACTATGTCATGACCGCCCGCGCCAAGGGTCTGAGCGAGCGCCGCGTTCTGTACGGCCATGTTTTCCGCAACGCGATGTTGATCGTGATCGCGGGTTTTCCGGCCGTGTTCATCGGTGTGTTCTTTGGCTCAAGCCTCATCATCGAGACGATATTCTCGCTCGACGGGTTGGGGCGTTTAGGGTTCGAGGCGGCGGTGGCGCGGGACTATCCGATTGTGTTCGGTACCTTGTTCATCTTTGGCCTGATCGGGCTTGTGGTCGGCATTATCTCGGACCTGATGTATGTGCTGGTCGATCCGCGCATTGATTTCGAGAAGAGGGAAGGCTGATGGCGCTGTCCCCGCTCAACGCGCGCCGCTGGCGGAACTTTACCCGCAACCGCCGGGCGTTCTGGTCGCTTTGGATTTTTGCGGTGATCTTTACCCTATCGCTGTTCGCGGAGTTTCTGGCCAATGACAAGCCGATCCTCGTGAACTATCGCGGCGAGATGTATATGCCTATCTTCAACTTCTACGCCGAGACAGAGTTTGGCGGCGATTTCCAGACGGAAGCGGCCTACCGCGATCCGGAGGTAAAATGCCTGATTGCCAGCGGCGGGCTGGAGGATTGTTTTGACGATCCCGAAGGCATTGTGGCGCAGATCGGCGAGGGCCGTTTCGACACCTCTACCGAGGGTTTCCAAAAAGGCTGGGCGATCTGGCCGCCGATCCCCTACAGCTTTGATACTGCCGTGGACCGCCCCGGTGCCGCCCCGCTGCCGCCCAACGGCGAGAACCTGTTGGGCACTGACGGGACCAAACGTGACGTGCTGGCACGGGTCATCCACGGCTTTCGCCTCAGCATCGTGTTTACGCTGCTGGTCACGGGGCTTAGCACCATCATCGGCATTGCGGCGGGTGCTGTGCAGGGGTTCTTTGGCGGCTGGCTCGATCTCATCTTCCAGCGGGTGATCGAGATCTGGACCTCCACGCCGTCGCTCTATGTCATTATCATCATGTTCGCGATACTGGGGCGAAGTTTCTGGCTGCTGGTGTTCCTGCTGGTGCTGTTCAGCTGGACGGCACTGGTGGGGGTGGTGCGGGCCGAGTTCCTGCGCGCGCGCAACCTTGAATACGTCCGCGCGGCGCGGGCGCTGGGCGTTGGCAACACGACAATCATGTTCCGCCACATGCTGCCCAATGCGATGGTGGCGACGCTGACGATGCTGCCGTTTCTGATCACTGGCACGATCTCCTCGCTGGCCGTGCTCGACTTTCTGGGCTTTGGCCTGCCGTCCTCCGCGCCGTCACTGGGGGAGCTGACGTTGCAAGCCAAACAAAACCTGCAAGCGCCGTGGCTCGCCTTTACGGCCTTCTTCACCTTTGCGATCATGCTGTCGCTGCTGGTCTTCATTTTCGAGGGGATCCGCGATGCGTTCGATCCCAGAAAGACGTTTCAATAATGGCGCCTTTGCTGGACGTAAAAGACCTGCGCGTGTCCTTCCGACAGGATGGCAAACTCTCCCCCGCGGTCAGGGGGATCTCGTTCCACGTCGAGCGGGGCGAGACGGTCGCACTGGTCGGTGAAAGCGGCTCGGGCAAATCCGTCTCCGCGCTCAGCACCGTGAGCCTTCTGGGCGAGACGGCCCATGTCGAAGGCTCCGTGACCTATGAGGGTCAGCAGATGATCGGTGCCAATGACGCGCTGCTGCGCCGCGTGCGCGGCAACGACATCAGCTTTATTTTCCAAGAGCCGATGACCTCGCTCAACCCGCTGCACACGATCGACAAACAGCTGGCGGAATCGCTGGCGCTGCATCAGGGGCTGTCGGGTGACGCGCTCAAGGTGCGCATCCTCGAGCTGCTGGAGAAGGTTGGCATCAACGACGCCGAGAGCCGTCTGGGCAGTTATCCGCACCAGTTGTCAGGCGGCCAGCGCCAGCGTGTGATGATTGCGATGGCCCTCGCGAACAAGCCCGACGTGCTGATCGCGGATGAGCCGACAACGGCGCTGGACGTGACCATTCAGGCGCAGATCCTTGATCTGCTCAAAGAGCTGAAAGACAGCGAAGGCATGGGCCTGCTGTTCATTACCCACGACCTTGGCGTGGTGCGCCGCATCGCGGACCGGGTCTGCGTCATGCAGCAGGGCGAAATTGTCGAACAGGGCCCGACGGCGCAGATTTTTGACAGCCCGCAGCATCCCTACACGCAAAAACTGCTGGGCGCGGAGCCTGCGGGCAGTCCGGCCCCCGTGCCCGACGGGGCAGAGGTGATTGCGCAGACAGACAACCTCAAAATCTGGTTCCCGATCCAGCGCGGATTGCTGCGCCGCACCGTGGGCCACGTCAAGGCCGTGAACGACGCGAGCCTGAGCGTGCGCGCGGGCGAGACGATCGGCATCGTCGGTGAAAGCGGGTCTGGCAAAACCACGCTGGCGCTCGCGATCATGCGGCTGATTTCCTCCGAGGGGGGGATCACCTTTATGGGGCAGGACGTGCGCAGATGGTCCACGAAAGAGCTGCGGCGCCTGCGCAAGGACATGCAGATCGTGTTTCAGGACCCGTTTGGCAGCCTGTCCCCGCGCATGACCTGCATGCAGATCATTGCCGAAGGGCTGGGCATCCACAAGGTCGACCCCCAGCGCGACAAGCGCGAGTTGGTGCATGATGTGATGATCGAAGTGGGCCTTGATCCGGCCACGATGGACCGGTATCCGCATGAATTCTCGGGCGGTCAGCGCCAGCGCATTGCGATTGCCCGTGCGATGGTCTTGCGGCCACGCCTGCTGGTGCTGGATGAGCCGACATCGGCGCTGGACATGACCGTGCAGGTGCAGATCGTCGATCTGCTGCGTGACTTACAGGTTAAATACGGGCTGGCCTACCTGTTCATCAGCCACGACCTGAAAGTCGTGCGGGCCATGTCGCACCGCGTGATGGTGATGAAGCGCGGTGATGTCGTTGAATACGGCGATGTGGACGCGCTTTATGACAATCCGCAGACGGACTACACACGCACGCTGTTGCAGGCTGCAACCTGAAACGGGGGCGGGCTGTGCGTCTCAGCCCGGTCCGATCATAAAGCAGCTGACATTGCGCGCCTTGAGCCTGCGACAGGCCAGATCGGCTGTTTCCCTGCTCATGCCCAGAAAATTCGCGTCGAACCCCTGCGGTTTGCGGATCACCTTGCGCAAGGAGCCGTCGAGGGTGGCCATCTCTGCCAGTGCGGTTTTGATCAGCACCTTTTCCGCAGCATAGCGGCTGCCAAAGCGGCCGACATTCACGCCCCAGTGACGCCCGCCCGAGGTCGAGACGCGTGTGACGACTTCTTGCGGGGCGGCCTGTTTCTTTGGCTTGGGTTGCGCGCCGATGACCACCAGCCCTTTGGGCCGCAACGCGGGCCGGACCGACGCCGCAGCAGAGGCCAGGACAACCTGTGCCGCATCTTTGACCGGTTGCGTGGTCACGGTGGTAGGCGTGGCTGTTGGTGTCTCGACGACCTCCGCGATGGCTTGATCAATGGCTGAGCTCAGCACATCGCTGATCGGGTCGGGTACGGGTGCGGCGGCCACCAGCACAGGCGCATCAGCCGCGCGGGGACGCATCGCGGGGCGCAGCGATGTCTTGACGGCGCGGATCAGACGGATGGTTTTGCCCTTTGCTCCCGGGGCCGGTTTGCCCGAAGGTGCGATGACTTGCGGGCTTGCCTCTGCGATATAGGCAGGGGCCTGCGGTTTGCGCAGCGGTGCGCGCGAGGGCGCACGGCGAAAGCCGAGGTCCATCAGCTCCGCCACCTTTGCATTGCGCGATGTGGTGGATTTACCGCCAAACACCGTCACGATGATCCGCTCGTTCCCGCGCTCTGCCGAGGCGGTGAGGTTGAAGCCCGCCGCACGGGTATAGCCGGTCTTGATCCCGTCTGCGCCCTTGTAGGCATTAAGAAAACGGCGGTTTGTGTGGTTGACCTTGCGCACGCCGGCATCCGCCGTGATGCGTGAGAACAGATTGTAATACTGCGGGAAATCGTAAAGCAGATGCCGACCCATTACGGTCATGTCGCGCGCGGTAGACTGGTGGCCCGCCTCTGTCAGCCCGTGGGCGTTCTTGAATGTCGTGCGGGTCATGCCCAGCTGCTTGGCTGTGCGGTTCATGCGGCGGGCAAATTTCGCTTCCGAGCCCGAGATCGCCTCCCCGATGGCAGTGGCGGCGTCGTTTGCGGATTTCACCGCAGCGGCCCGAATGAGATAGCGCAGCGCGATGCGTTGGCCGGATTTTAGCCCCAGTTTGCTGGGCGGCTCTGACGCTGCATTTTTGGAAATGCGGACCTTTGTATCCAGCGAAATCTCGCCGCGTTCGACCGCCTGGAATGCGATGTAGAGCGTCATCATTTTCGTGAGCGATGCCGGATGCAGCCGCGTCTCGGCGTTGCGCGCATGCAGCACCTCGCCCGTGCGGGCGTCGATGACATAAGCTGCATAGGGTGCAGCCATCGCACTGATGGGAACAAGAACAAACAGCCATATAGCTGCCAAGATAAATAGCCCGAAACGGGCCGGCTGTGAGCGCCGCGCCTTCATGATAACCTGCCTAATCTGCCTCTGATCCCCGATTTTTCGGGTGATCTTTTTATTTATTGTTTCCAGATTAGCATTAAATTCACGTTTTGATAACCCTGTTTCTAAAGGGACTTAGAGGGTTTTCTGCGATGCGGCATCGCCGATCTAGCGGGGCAGGGCGCGCGTTCCACTACATGCTGTATTGTGGCGGGAATGTGGCAGGAGTTGGGCAGGATTCGCCGCAATTGCAAAGGCCCACTCATGCAAGGGTCACCGAGGTATAATGGGGTTCGAGAAATCCCAGCTCGATGCCGAGGATGCAGGGCGCGGGCACCACCTCGCGCAGGGCCGTCTGAAGGGCGGCCAGCAGCCCTTGCATAAACGCATCGTCGCGGTGCGGCTTGCGCAGCATCCGCACCCGCAGCAATGCGTGGGTGTGGTGGGTCTGCGCCAGCGGGTGCGCGCGGCCCTTGCACTGGCCGGCACTGTCGTCGTGCTGGCGAATGACCGCCTCTATCGCGGCCAGCATGGCAGCGGCATCCAGATCCAGTGTGGCGGAATAGCTCAGGTCAGCTTGGGGCATGGGGAACTCTCTCGTTCAGGTCAGGGGGTTATCGGAGTGATCGGATCAGGGCGGGCAGGGCGCCCAGATCGGGGATGTCGCGGTAGCGGGGGTGATCCTCGGGGATGTCTGCGGCCTCTACTGCCCATGGGGTACCGTGGGGAACATGGACGGCCCATCCCCCCGCGTCCAGCATCGGCACCACATCCGAAGCAAGCGAATTGCCAACCATCATGGCCTGATCGACGCCCGTGCCGTGTTGCGCAAAAATGCGGCGGTATCCTGCTGTGGTCTTGGCCGAGACGATCTCGATCCCGTCAAACATATCGCGCAGGCCCGATTGCGCCAGTTTGCGTTCCTGATCCATCAGGTCGCCCTTTGTGATGACCAGAATTTTATGGCGATGGCGCAGGGCCTCAAGGGTGTCGGCAACATGGGGCAGCAGCTCTATCTCGTGGCTCAGCATGTCGCGGCCCGTGACCAGCAATTCCGAGATGACAAAGGCAGGCACACGGCCATCCGTCACCTCGATCGCGGTTTCGATCATCGACAGGGTGAACCCTTTGATCCCGAAGCCATAGTGCGGCAGGTTGCGCCGCTCGGCCGCTAACAGGCGCGCCATCAGCGTGTCGCGGTCGGTGTATTGCGACAGCATCTGAACAAACACATCCTGCGTCAACGCAAAGAACCGCGCGTTATGCCACAGCGTGTCGTCTGCATCAAAGCCGATGGTACTAAGAATGGGGCGCATCCAACTGCGTTCCTTTTCTGCCTGCCCCCTTTTCTAAACAGGGCATCACGTTATATAGACAGCACAACATTAAAACCCACATGCATTTACCGCAGGAGCAGCAATGCACCTTGATCCGATAACACTGGCAGGGCCACAGGACGGTGACGAGACCGAACTGCTGACCAAAGTGAAGCCAAAGACCAAGCGGCCACCACTGTATAAGGTGATGTTGCTTAACGATGATTTTACACCGATGGAATTCGTCGTGCATGTGCTTGAGCGTTTTTTCGGCCTCAACCATGCACAGGCGTTCGAGATCATGCTGACCGTGCACAAAAAGGGGCTGGCGGTTGTCGGCGTCTTTAGCCACGAGATCGCAGAGACGAAAGTGGCGCAAGTCATGGATTTTGCGCGCCGCCACCAGCATCCGCTGCAATGCACCATGGAAAAAGAAGAGTAGATCATGCTGGATGCGCGACTGCCGCTGGCACTGGACGGCGGCCTTGCGTGGCCAGAGGAGGGCGCGATTGCAGTGTTCGGGCCCGGCCCTGATCTGGATCTGGACACCCTGCCAAAAGACCGCACACAGATCATCCACGATTTTTATCCCGCAATCACCAGCTGGGCCGCGCGCGGTTTCGAGACGGCTGTGGTCGTTGAGGGGCGCAGCGCCGCCGCCCTTGTCTGTTTGCCCCGCGCCAAGCAGGAGGCCCGCGCCATGATCGCACAGGCCTGCGCGACCAGTGACGGCGTGGTCGTGATCGACGGTCAGAAAACCGACGGGATCGAGGGCATCCTGAAATCCATGAAGGCGCGCGTAGATGTCCACGGCCCTGTGACAAAGGCCCACGGAAAGCTGTTCTGGATCGACGCGCCCGCCGCAGATTGTTTCGCCGACTGGGCGGCCGGCCCGTCCCTCACCGACGGCGGGTTCTGGACCGCGCCGGGTGTGTTTTCAGCGGACGGGGTCGATCTGGCCTCTGCGCTGCTGGCTGATGCGCTGCCGCCCAAGCTGGGCAAACAGGTCTGCGATCTGGGGGCCGGGTGGGGCTTTTTGTCGGCGCATGCGATGACCCGCGAGGGTGTCGAGGCGGTCCATTTGGTCGAGGCGAACCACATGGCGCTGGAATGCGCGCGCCGTAATGTGACCGACCCGCGCGCCGTGTTTCACTGGACCGATGCAACCGACTGGACGCCAGAGCACCGCATGGACACCATTCTGATGAACCCGCCATTTCACGTCGGCCGCGCCTCCGAACCGCAGATCGGGCAGGCTTTCGTGGCGTCAGCCGCGCGGCTTTTGGCGCCGCAGGGGCATCTTTGGATGGTGGCGAATCGTCATTTGCCCTATGAAGCAGAGCTGAAAACACGTTTCGTACAGGTCGAGGAGATCGGAGGCGACGTGCGGTTCAAGCTTTTTCATGCGCAGCGCCCCTTGCGCAAGCGGCGCTAACAGCCAAAGGACAGCCATGTCATTCTCGATTTCAGGCAAGACGGCCATTGTCACAGGGGCCGCCAACGGTATCGGCCTCGCTATTGCGCGCAGCTTTGCCGACAAGGGCGCCAATGTGATGTGCGCCGACATTGACGAAAAGCGCCTGAAAGAGGAACTGGGCGAGACGCGCGACGAGGGGAGCATCCGCTTTTTCGCGGGCGATCTGCGTCAACGGCTGACCATCGCCAATCTGGTTTCTGCCACGATCGACGCCTTCGATCAGGTCGACATCCTGATCAACGCATCCCGTCAGGTGCTGCCCACCGAAGCCTTGGATGTCGATGATACCTCGGTCGAGCAGTTGCTGGACCAGAACCTGATGACCGCGATGCGCCTGACCCAGCAGGTCGCCAAGCGGATGATGAAACAGGCCGAGGAACAGACCGAGGGACAGGTGGGGTCGATCATCAACCTCAGCTCGACCGCCGCACACCATACCCAGCCGGAACTGATGGGGTATTCTATCGCCTCTGCGGCGCTGGACCAGATGACGCGGTCGATGGCGCTGGCGCTGGCGCCGCACCGTATCCGCGTGAACGCGGTTGCCTTTGGTTCGGTCATGTCCGCCTCGCTCAAGGCGTCGGTGGCCGAGAACCGCGAATGGCGGGATGACATCCGCAGCCACACGCCGCTGGGGCGCATCGCCTCCCCTTCGGAACTGGTTGAGGCGGTACAGTTTCTGGCGGCCGAAAGCTCCAGCTTTATGACGGGTGAAGTCATGGTGGTCGATGGGGGCCGGTCCTTGCTGGATGCGGTCAGCGCACCTGCGCATTAGGCGCTGCGCGCCCCTGTTCACCGCAGAAAAACTGTGCTGTAAAGTGTCAGATATTTCTGACAGAGAGCCCGCAATGACCGCACCTTTTGAAACTGAAAAATCCCGTGCAAGCGCGTGGTTCCGCACCCTGCGCGACGAGATCGTGCAGAGCTTTGAGGCGCTGGAGGCCGATCACGATCAAGGCCCGCTCAGTGATGCAGCACCCGCACGTTTCGACGTGAGCGAGACAACGCGCACCTCCGAGGACGGATCGGACGCAGGCGGCGGTGTGATGAGTGTGATGCGCGGCGGGCGCGTGTTCGAAAAGGTCGGCGTCAACATCTCGACGGTCTACGGCACGTTGGGGGAGCGCGCGCAAAAAGCGATGGCCGCACGCGGTGTCCCCGGCATGGCCGACGATCCGCGGTTCTGGGCCGCGGGTATCAGCCTTGTCGCGCATATGCAGAACCCGCATGCGCCTGCTGTTCACATGAATACGCGCATGTTCTGGACGCCGGGTGCGTGGTGGTTCGGCGGTGGCTCTGATCTGAACCCCTGCATCGAATATGACGAGGACACAGCGCATTTTCATGCCACACAGCAGCAGTACCTCGACCCCCACGGCACCGCGATTTACCCCAAGCTCAAGGCATGGGCGGACGAATATTTTTATATTCCGCACCGCAACCGCGCGCGCGGTGTCGGTGGCATTTTTATGGATGACCGCAACACCGGCGACTGGGAGGCGGATTTTGCCCTGACACAGGACATCGGGCGCGCCTTTCTGCCCGCCTATGTCCCGCTAGTTAAAAAACGCAAACCGCAAGTCTGGTCCGAGGCAGACAAGGATGCGCAACTGATCCACCGCGGTCTTTATGCTGAATACAATCTGGTCTATGACCGTGGCACGAAATTCGGGCTTGAGACAGGGCACGATGCCAATGCTGTGTTGATGAGCCTGCCACCGCTGGCGAAGTGGGTCTAAGCGGCGCGCGCGCGTCTTTTCCATCTTGACGCAGGCAGGCGTGTCACATAGTTCAGCGCGCAGTGGCGTTATAGCTCAGTTGGTTAGAGCGAACGACTCATAATCGTTAGGTCCCTGGTTCAAATCCAGGTAACGCCACCACTTACACCGCATGCATATTCTGTCGGGTAGCCGTCCAGGCATCGTGCCTCCGCAGGTTGCGCGTCCGCTGCGGTCACGCTTGGTCCCCCCGGTTTAGACCCAGACGACGCCCCGGATTTTGCACTATATTTATATTTTTGAAATTCGGGCGCTTCGTCACCGGCATTCCCTGTGGAGGATCATACCGCAATTTGATCATGCCTGCGCGCGCAAATCCGTAAAAAACAAGACTAATATGCGACTCTACTTCCAATTGTGTTTGGAGTTTCCGGCGTATGCATTATAATTAGTCCATGAATAATGTCACACCACAGCCGACAGACGAAGATTCGCGCCATGCTTTGATCAGCAGGGTGGCCCGACGCGTACGCGAAGTACGCAAGCAAAAAGGCCTGCCGCGCCGCGTTCTGTCAGAACTCTCTGATGTATCGCCGCGCTATCTTGCGCAGCTTGAAGCGGGGGAGGGGAACATCTCGATTGCGCTGCTCGAACGTGTTGCGCGCGCGCTCGAGGTGCCGATGGAGGCGTTGATCACGCCGCGTGTCGCGCTCGGCTCCGAGGCGCAGCGGTTTGCAGTGCTGTTCGATGCGGCGCCCGAAACTGTGCGCGCGCAGGTGCGCAAGCTGCTGACAGCGCAGAAAACCGACAACCTGCGAAACGGCCGGATTTGCCTGATGGGCTTGCGCGGGGCCGGAAAATCAACGCTGGGTGGGCTGATGGCCAAGGCCTTGAACATCCCCTTTGTAGAGCTCAGCACGCTTGTGCAGGAAGAAACCGGCATGCCGCTGGCCGAGGTGCTATCGCTGTACGGCGCCGATGGTTTCAGCCGTCTGGAGGCAGAAGCACTGGACCGCGTAATTGCGCGCACGGGCCCGATGGTGCTGTCCGTATCCAGCGGGCTGGTTGAGCAGGAAGCCCCCTTTACGCGGCTGTTATCGTCGTTCCATACCGTCTGGCTGCGGGCCTCGGCGGATGAACATGTGAACCGCGTGCGCGTGCAGGGCGATATGGCCCCCATGCGGGAGCCGTCAGTGGCAACCGACCAGATTGATAGCTTGATGAAAACCCGTGCGCCGCTCTATGCCCGCGCGCAAGCGACGCTTGACACCAGCGGGCAGTTGCCCCCGCAATCCTTGCGCGGGCTGGTGGCGCTGGTGCGTGAAAAAGGGTTCGTGGAGGACTAGGCTGCGGTCGGCGCGCTGCGCGGTTTTTTGAAATCTCATCCGACAACGAAAAAGGGCCGCGAAATTCGCGGCCCTTCGTGGTTACCCGTTTCGGGAGGGGTGGATCAGCTCCACGCCATCCGTGCGGGGTGATACTCAAAGCTGATGTGGTGCTCTGCGCCGGTCAACCCGTCCTTGGTGTGGTTATAGAGCGAGCGCCAGTAAGGCTGGATCGTCACCCCTTCTTCTTGCATCATGGCCTGACCTTTTGCCATGATCGCGCGGCGCTTCTCGACATCGGCGGTTGCCAGTGCGTCTGCCAGCAAGGCGTCGAAGTCTTCATTCGACCAGCCGGCCTCGTTCCATGCCTCGCCCGAGCGATAGGCAAGCGCCCAGATCTGGACGCCCAGCGGGCGGTGGTTCCAGTTGGTCGAGGAGAAGGAGTATTTCACCCAGTCGTTCCAGAAGGTCGAGCCGGGCAAGATCGTCCGCTTGACCTTGATGCCCGCATCGCGCAACTGGGCTGCCACCGCGTCGGTGGTGTCCTTGCGCCATGCATCGTCGATCGAGAACAGCTCGTGCTCGAAATCGCCCATGCCTGCTTCGTCCATCAGCGCCTTGGCGGCTGCGGGATCTACCTTGGGGGCAGGCAGCTCGGCGTATTCGGGGTGCATGGGGCCAACGTGGTGGTTTTCGGCCACGATGCCGCGCCCGCCATAGCCCAGCTCAAGCAGGACCGAGTTGTCGACAGCCATCGCCAAAGCCTGACGCACGCGCTTGTCGGCGTAGGGCTTTTTGCCGTCCACTTCGGCCAGCTGGTTGGGGCGGATCACGATGGTCGCCGCTGTGGCGATCTCGTGCTCGTTCCAGCCGTCGAGGCCGGACATGATGTCGATGAACTCACCTTCCATGGAATAGAATGCGTCGACTTCCTCGGCCTCGGCTGCGGCGATCCACGCGGCAGGGTCGGTGCCATAGTCGATGTATTCCAGACGGTCGATGTAGGGTCCGCCCGACACTTCGGTGCCCCACCATGTGTGGTCGGGGTTCTTGACCAGAACGCTTTTCACGCCAACCTCAAGGCTTTCCGGCAGGTAGGGGCCGGTGCCGATGGGATTGTCCATCATCGCATCCGCGCTGAACGAGCTGTGGACGATGGCCGCAGGATAATCGGCCATGCCCGCGATCAGTGTGATGTCAGAGGCAGGCAGGTTCAGCTTGACCGTGTGGCTGTCGACAACTTCGATCGCGCCTTCGATTGCCTTTTCGGTCTCGGCGTCGATCAGCGTTGCGAAACGCCCCGCCATCGAATTGCCCTCAAGCGACTTGTCACACCAGCCGGTGATATTGCGCGCGACATCGTCGGCGGTAAAGTCGTCACCATTGTTCCACTTGACGCCCTTGCGGACGTTCAATGTGTACATCGTCGCATCATCGTTGATTTCCCAGCTTTCCAGCAGACCGGGGGAGAAGGTGCCGTCATTTTCATAGATCGCCAGATATTCCAGCCACCCGCGTGAGAAGTTCGCGATCTGCGACCAGTCATAGGTGCGCGGATCCTTGAGCGCGCGGACTTCCATCTGCATGCGTACGGTGCCGCCCATCTTCTTGTTGCCATGCCCGTCGGCAAGGGCAGGGGTGGGCATGCCGATCATGGCATAGGCTGTGGCCGCTGTGGCGCCAAAGGAACTGGCAAGGGCCAGAAACTCGCGGCGGTTGACGGGGTCGGCTTTTGCGTGCTCTGCATTGTCCAGAACGGACTGCGGCAGCGGCGTGCCGGTGCGTGTGGTAAATGTCATTTTCTTCCTCTCTGTTGTACTGGCAGCGGCGCAAACAGAAACGCGCCGCTCCGAAAGACCCGTTTGGACGGGGTGGTGATCACAGGTTTGCCCTGCTTGGCCCGCGCGCCTGAGGGAAAAACCACCCCGCGCGCAGTGCAGGGCAGATGATCCAGCCATATGACGCTGGCGTCAACCCCATCACCAGTGCGCTGTCGGGGCCGCCTGACCGGGCTGCGGGCGTCGCGGGTGACGCTCATTTGGCAGTGCGCGACATTTGGGCCGTCTGGACGTCGCCAACATGGTAGTAGCACTGCGCACGGCATAACGTAGTGCAGGTGCACCCAAATGGTAATTTTATGCATAAATCACTGTGCCACAGCCTTGCCACTGGAACGCTGCACCGCGAAAACACCGGCCCGCGCAGTGCAGGCGCCTTTACGCGACCCTAAAAACCCGCCACCACTCGGGGTATGAGCACGCATTTCAAAGGGATCATGCTGACGGTGCTGGGCGTCTTGTTTGTCGTGCCCGACAGCCTGTTCGTGCGGCTGATTTCGGCGGACGCACTGACGGTTGCCTTCTGGCGGATCGTGAGCGCGGGCGTGCTGATTGCGCTGGGTCTGCTGGTCTGGCAGGGCACCGCGCCATTTCGCGCAGTGCTGCGCACCGGTCGGGTGGGCGTGATCTATGGCCTGTGCACCGGCTTCAGCGGGGTGCTGTTCGTGCTGGCTGTCGCGCAGACCTCGGTGGCCAACGTCGTTTTCATCATCGCCTCCATGCCGGTTTTTGCGATGATTTTCAGCCGCATTTTTCTGGGGGAGCCTGTGACCCGCCGGATGCTGCTCACGATTCTGGCGGTGGCGGCGGGTCTTAGCCTCATCGCCTACGGCTCGGGCGGGACGGCAGGCGCATCTTGGCAGGGCGATCTGCTGGCGCTGGCGGTATCGGCTATGTTTGCAGCGGGGCTGACGGCGGCGCGGCAGGTGCGCCATGTCTCGATGGTAGCAGCCGTTCCGCTGGCCTATCTGGCGGTGGCGGTTTTGCTGCTCCCTTTTGTCGACCCGTTCCGGCTGGACGCGGGCCAGTGGCCGCTGTTCGCCGCGCATGGGGCCTTCATCGCTTTGTCGTCGATATTTCTGGCGCTTGGCCCCCGCTACATCACCAGCGCCGAGGTGTCGCTGCTGGTTTTGATCGAAAGCATCTGCGCGCCGCTGCTGGTCTGGGCCGTGCTGGGCGAAGATCCGGGGGCATGGGCGCTGGCAGGCGGCGCAGTGGTGCTGGGCGCGTTGTTCGTGTCAAACCTTGTTGTCCTGCTCAGGCGCAGGCGGGTCTAGAAATCGGCATCAACACCGGGCAGGTTCAGGGCCTTGATCAATTCCCGCAATTCCTGCCGCGCCGCGATGTTCGAGATATTGAGCTGTTTGACCCCGATGTCCTTGAGGTCGAGCAGGGTCAGGCCGCGCGGAAACAGCTCCCGGAAAATCACCCGTTCGTTAAAGCCGGGGGCGATGCGAAAGCCGATGCGCTTGCTCAGCGCCTGAATGGCCCGCTCCATCTTTTCCTTGTTGGTCATGCGCTGTGCGCCCATGCGGTTGCGCACCACAACCCAGTCGATCGGCGGCAGTCCGGCCTGTGAGCGTAACTGCCGCGCATTCCAGACCATTTCGGAATAGACGCTGGGGCCGGTGATTTTGTCGCCCGACGGATCGGTGTGGGCCAGCAGATCGAAATCCACAAAGCTGTCGTTGAGCGGCGTGACCAGTGTATCGGCCAGACTATGCGCGACCTGACTGAGGCGGGTGTGCGAGCCGGGGCAGTCTATCAGGATGAAGTCGTTGTTCGGCTCCAGCTCTGCGACGGCGGCGGACAGGCGGTGGTCATAGACGTTCTCCCCCGGGCTGAGGTCACTGGCGTTCACCTCTGGCAACTCGTGGCAATGCGGGCTGGGCAGTTTGAGGCCCGAGTCCTTGAGAAAGGCCTTTCGGTTGTCGGCAAAGCGGCCAAACGTGCGCTGGCGCAGATCCAGATCCAGCGCGCTGACCTGATGGCCCATCCGTGCCAGTGCCGTCGATATGTGCATGGAAACCGTAGATTTCCCTGCGCCGCCCTTTTCATTCCCGACGACGATAATATGCGCCATGCCATTTGCCCTTTTGTACCCGTCCCCGCTGTGATGCAGGGTATCGTTGGCTGCACTATAGGTAGCGCGCGCGCTGTTGAAAAGTGATGAACGCCCCGATGCGTGAACACCGGGGCGCTTTGCGTGCGGCGGGGCCTACAGGCCGATGGCCAGATCCGCGAGCCAGATCCACAGCGGGATGCTCAGGATCGCGACGGGCGTGCCAAGGCCGGTCGAGGCCCCCACATAGGCCGAGGCGTTCGCTTCGGGCAGGGCGCCGCGCATCGTTGGCGGGCCCGAGATGTCCGAGCTGGAGGCTGCCATCACTGCCAGCAGCACAACGCCACCCGCCGAGAACCCCGTAATCTGATGGGCAACCATGCCCAACCCGAATCCGATCAACCCGTGGATCAGCGGCGCCGTCAGACCATAGAGGACGTAAGCGTGGGCGACTTTGCGCAGCTCTGACAAACGCTGCCATGCCTCCATCCCCATGACCAGCATCAGGATCGACAGCAGCCCGCGGAACAGTGGCTCGTAAAAGCTGTTGTAGACGCTTTCGGGCTTGCCCAGAACACCGATGGCGATGCCCAGTAACAGCGCCGAAATCGCAGCGGATTGTACCGTGTCCGTCAGGATCGTACCGACCAGACCGTGCGGCGTGGCGGGTTTGTCGCCGTCGCGCGGGGTCTTGGCCAGCCCGCTGGCCAGCCCGTCCATCGTCATGTCTGCGGTGCCGCCTTGCGCGGGGGACGTGGCAGCGGCCGTGCTGCGGGCCGCGGACATTTTCGCCAGCAGGATCGCCGTGACCAGCGCTGCGATGTCCATAAAGGGATAGAGCGCGCCGATGAACCCTTCATAAGAAATCCCCTCTCCATCGAGCATGGCCATCGCCGCTGCAAGGGTCGAGGCAGAGACAGCCCCGAACAGGCCCGCCGTGGCGTAGCCATCCATTTTGGATACCCCTTTCCACCGCGCGAGCGTGTTGCTGCCCAGCAGCACGATCCCGATCCCCGCTAAAATCGCACAGACCGCAGGGACCGCCAGCGCGACCAGATCGGCCTCTCGGATCGAAATGCCCGCGCCCAGACCGACCTTGAGCAAGAGGAGCATGACCACGAATTTATAAACCGGCTCGGGCACGGCCAGTTTACTGCCAAGGGCGGCCAGCACCATGCCCCCGATCAGGAAGGACAGCGTGGGCTTTTGAACCTGCGTCAGGACCGTCGTCGCGATATCGCCAATGAATTCCATCGTCTTCGCCTTTGTTTGGATATTGATGGTGCAGGTATGACGGCAGATGGAGGAGAAATAAAATATATCTTATTTTAGATTTCGTTCTGTTTTTTCGAATGATGTAGCAGGTGTGTCCTGACTGAACACGTTGATCCAGCCCGCGCGCCCGCGCTCCCAGATAGAGGAGACGAACATCACGTCCTCTGCCTCCTGTCCGCTGCGCCGGAACCTTGCGCGGTAGCTGATGAGGGCGTGATCCGGCCCGAGCGTGCGGGTGCGTACCGCCTCTAGTGTGTAGGAGGCGACACTGGGCCCCTGCGCCAATTGACCGGCATGTGCCGTGGCATCCGCAAAACCGTCAGGATAGACGCCCAGAAATTCAGGGTGCAACAGCGCGGCATCGGCTGCTCTGTCCCCCGCTACCAACGCATCCCAGACACGCCGCTCCTCGTCCTCGATCTGTGGAACCTGTTCCATTCTCGTCCTTTCCATAGAAAAAGGCGCGCCCGTGACAGGCGCGCCTTTCAAACGTCTCGTGGTCAATGGCTTTAGAAGCCCAGACCTGCGTATTTGTTCTTGAACTTGGACACGCGCCCGCCCGTATCCATCAAACGGCCAGAGGCGCCGGTCCATGCGGGGTGCACCGTGGGGTCGATATCAAGCGACAGCTGGTCGCCTTCCTTGCCCCATGTCGATTTCATTTCGATGATCGTGCCGTCGGTCATTTTGACGTTGATCGTGTGGTATTCGGGATGTGTATCGGTTTTCATCTGAATTACCCCTTCGGTGCTTTGTAGTTTGCGTTCTCGACGATCCGCGCGGATTTACCACGGCGCGACCGCAGATAGTACAGTTTGGCGCGACGCACGCGGCCGCGGCGGACCACGGTGATGCTGTCGATGTTGGTGGAGTGCAGCGGAAAGACGCGCTCCACACCTTCGCCGAACGAGATTTTGCGAACTGTGAACGCGCCGGCGATGCCTTTGCCGTGCTTGCGGCTGATGCAAACACCTTCATAGTTCTGGACACGGGTGCGCGTGCCCTCCGTCACCTTAAAGCCGACGCGGATGGTGTCACCGGCGCGGAAATCCGGGATTTCCTTGGCAAGCTCGGCAATATGCTCCGCTTCGATTTCTGCAATCAGGTTCATCTGATGCTCCTATGATGCTCGTGGTATGCCACGAAGTTTTGACTGTGATCCCAGAGCTTCGGTCTGTTCTTACGGGTCTGGCCTTCATCGAGGGGCAGCCCACCGGAGGTAGCATCGTCGTTGCTTTTTCAAATGTGCATTGCGCACGCATCCGGGATTCGCTTTTGCGAACCGGATGCTGCCGTATAGGCGCGATGCCCCGCACGATCAAGCACTCAGTACAGCTTCATATCCATCAGCACGATCTCGGAATACATATGGTCGATTTCATGGGGCAGCAGGCTGGTCCCCTTGTAAAAACGCGGCACCTCGATCTGCTCGACCTTGCCGGACTGCGCACGGCGGACCAGGCGGCTGTCGATGCTCAGCACGGCAGGGGTTTCGGGCAGGACCGTATCCGCGATGTGCTGCACATGGCGCGCCAGCACATCGCGCTGGCCGGCATAGACGACATCGTGGGTGACATAGGCGTCCACCTTTTGTTTGACCGACAGCACCAGTGTCAGCGGGCCTTCCGGCGTCTCGACGACAAGGCTGGTCAGGTTCAGTCCGGCGTGATCGCGCAGCACTTGCGCGTCGATGCCGTGCACAGCGCCTGCCGCCAGCGGATCGCGCGTCAGCGGCAGGGGCGCGCCCCCGCTGTGCCGCCAGATGCGGCGCGTGGCATCCAGCACATGAAATCCGATGCGGTCGACCAGTGGCAATGCCCCTTTGGCGCTGGTCAGGTTGGTCGAGGTCACGGCAGGATCGTGCATTGCGTGGTGCATCAGCTGCTCACCCAGTCCCATGCCGCGGTGGGATTTCAGAACGTACCAAGAGGTCAGATTGCGGTAGCGCTGCGGTCCGCGCGGGGTGTGGCGCAGACTGTCGTTCATCCCCATCACCCCGACCAGCGTGCTGCCGTCGCGCGCGGTGACGGCAAATTCGCCTTTCGGCCCGCCCCAGCGGTTTGCCAGCAGTCGCGTCCAGCCTGCGGGCCCCCATTTTGCGCGGGCAAAGGCCGCGTGCATAAAGGCTTCGATCTCGGCACGCTCGGACGTGGTGGCAAAAGTGATCTCGACCATTGTTCAGCCCTCCTGCATCTGTGGCACAGTGATCCACATGCCGCGCGTGCGCGCAAACAGCGCCTCTGCAAAAGTCCAGATTTCGGGGACGGTTTGCAGATGATGCGTGACAAACCCGATGGGCTGCGCGGAATTGCCCGCGCGCCGGTCACGCAAATGGTCCAGTAGCATCGCCAGCATTTTATCCTCCCCGCGAAAGACGCGGTCGTATTTCCAGCGGATCGGGTCCAGATGGGCGTCGACATGGGTCAGCCCCGCGACAGGCGTCGCATCCGCGCGCCCCTCGTACGAGCTGAGAAAACTGTAGCCCCAGTCGGGCAGATGGGCGCGCGTGGCATCCCCGATCCGGTTCCACGGCGGCACAAAGCCGGGCAAAAGCTGCGGCATCTGCGCCTCGTGCAGGAGCGCCCAACCCTGTGCCAGATCGGCCCTTTGTGTCGTCAGATCGCGGGTGTCGCCCACTTCGGAGGCAGGCAGGCCCGCAGGCTCGTGGTTGATGTGGCGCAGCCCGTGTTGCAGCACAAAGACATGGCCCGCATCGCGCAGGCGCGGGGCCAGATCACGGCCCAGCCCCTCGGGGATGACGGCCAGATGGGCGGGCACGGCGTGACGGTCCGACAGATCCAGCAGCCGCTCCAGATCAGGGGTCACAGTTTGTGCATCGTCATCGCGCCACCACAGGCGCGGGGTCTGCGCGGCGGCCTCCCACAGGGCCAGTTCCTGCTCCAGCGCGGCCCAGCTACTCATCCGTGTTCTCGGGGTGGCGCGCCCACAGGTCGGGGCGACGCGCCGCCGTCAGCTTGTGCGACATCTCGCGCCGCCATCTGGCAATCTCGGCATGGTTGCCCGACATCAGAACGGCGGGGATTTCGCGGCCCATCCATTCGGCGGGTTTGGTGTATTGGGGATGCTCCAGCAGGCCTGCGGAATGGCTTTCCTCGACCGTGCTTTCGGCATTGCCCAGCACACCGGGCAGCAGGCGCACAGTGGCGTCGATCATGGCCTGCGCGGCCAGCTCCCCACCGGTCATCACAAAATCCCCAAGGCTGACTTCGGTAATGCCGTAGTGCTCGATCACCCGCTCGTCCACGCCCTCGAACCGGCCGCACAGCATCGTGACGCCGGCACAACGCGACAGATCCCGCGCCATTGCCTGATCAAACCGGCGCCCGCGCGGCGACATGTACAGGATCGGCCAGCGACCTTTGGCACGCGCCTGCACCGCCTCGATTGCGGGGCCGACAACATCTGCGCGCAGGACCATGCCGGCGCCGCCCCCCGCAGGTGTGTCGTCGACGTTGCGATGTTTGGTCAGCCCGTGCGCGCGCAGGTCGTGGGCATGCAATTGCCACTGCCCGTCCTTGAGTGCCCGCCCCGTCAGACTGCCGCCCAGCACACCCGGAAACATGTCGGGAAACAGGGTGAGGACATGCGCCTGCCAGACGCCCGCATAATCCGGCGTATCCTGCATCAGCTCGCGCGGTTTGAACGTTGGCACGACGCGCTGCTTGCCGTGGCTGCGATCTGGCGCGCTCATCCCGGAGCACCAGCAGCCAGCAGCGCAGCTTTGGCCGCGTTGCGCGCCTGCGTGTCGGGATGGGTGCGGTTGATCTCGAGCATCGCTTTAAGGGTGTCGTCGGACAGGCGGGTATTCTGCGGCGGCTGCGCAATCAACGTGGCGCGCAGATCAGCGGGGATATCGCACAAATCCAGCACGGGGTCCGCAGGCCCCAGCGGCAGGTCGGCGCAGTCCTCCAGCGCAAAGCTGCTGACGCGGGCGGGCACGCGGCTGGTCACATCGCGCACCACGCCTGCCAGATCGGGGGCGGCGGGGTATTGCGCGCAAAAGGCATCGTAATCCAGCGTCATGCCCGATGATTTAACATGCTCTGCCCATGCAGAGCGTTGCCACCGCGCGGGCGCCCGCGTCGAGAAACAGATGTGCAGCGGGGTCTGCGGAAAAGCCGCCTGCGCGCGCTGCCAGAACAGATACAACAGCACGGGCGCCGCCGTGTAATCCGCCAGCGCCCCGCGACCGGGCATGTGGCCAGACAGCTCTTCGGCGCTGAGCAACAGGGTGCGGCGCGGCATGCCCGGAAGCTCTGCCAGCAGCGCGTCAAAGCGGCGGCTGACCTTGTCCAGCGCATCGGCCGTGCGATAGGTGGAATAGCCGCGCGTGGCTTGCATCAGCTCCTGCATCTGTCCTTTGAGGCGGATGGCGAGGGCGGGCATCAGCACCTTGCGGTTGGCGCGCAGCACGGCCTGCACCGTCGACGTGCCGGTTTTGTGAAATCCGGCGTGCAGCACGATTTTGCGTGGCATCAACCGGCCCCCTCGATCAGCGCGCGCTTGGCCTCGCGCAGGGGCTTTGCCTCCAGCTCCGAGCGGTTGAGCACCAACAGCTGCGCCTGAACATCCGCAGGCAGTGCCGCGTTCCGCTCGGGCGAGGCAACCAGCGCCGCGCGCCGTTCGGTCCCCAGTTTGATATGGTCCAGAACAGCCTCCGCCAGCCCCAGACGTCGTTTGCTGTAGTCCTCAAGGGCGGCGGACAGGACCGTGTGGTCGGGCAGCTCCAGCCGGATCTGTTCGATCATCTGCCCGTGGGCCGCCGACAGCTTGAGCTTTTTGACATACTCTGCCTCCTCCAGCACCATCCGGTGGGCGCGCAGATGCTGGCCATAACAGCTGCGCAACCACGGCGCAGGGGCGCGGGTGGTGAACAGATAAGTGAGCTGCGTATCGGGATTGACCGCCAGAAAGGCCACCGCCAGCGCGCGCATCAGATGGGGCGCTGCGCCGTAGGTCCGGATGCCGTGCCGCCCCGGCATGTGCCCGCTCAGGTCTTCGGCGCTCAGCACGATGGTGGTGGCGTCCTCGTCCTCCAGCGCCTCGGCCAGATGCGCGGCCTCGTATTTGACCAGCCCCAGATCATAATCCTCGCGCGATTTACTATAGGCGCGGGCGGATTCGCATAGCGCCTTCATCCCCGGTCGCAGCACAAGACGCACATCGGGGCGCAGGGCGGCGCGGTTGGCGCGCAACGTCTGTTGCAGCGCTGTCGTGCCCGTCTTGTGGAACCCCGCGTGAAAGATGACCTGCCGCATGTTCAGTCCTTTGGCGTGTCGGTTTTAGGCGCGGGCAGCACCCCGTCGGGCGGGTCCGCAACCATGCGCCGCGCCGCCAGATCGACGGTCGGCACCGCGCGTTTGGTAAAGGGCAGGAAGGTGGTCGTCGAACTCCCGCTCAGCTGAAGCTCCAGCAGGTCGTCGGCGCCGTGGTTCTGTACCGTCTTGACGCGCCCCAGCAGCACGCCACCTGTGTCGTACACCTCAAGCCCGATCAGATCGGCGTGATAGAATTCGTCATCGGGCAGGGAGGGCAACTGCGCGCGCGGGGCGAACAGCTGCGTTGCGCGCAGGGCATCGGCGTCTTCCTTGCTCGACACATCGGGCAGGCGGGCGGCAAAGCCGTTCTTGATCGGGCGCAAGATTGCCAGCGCAAACTGGCACGCGCCGCTTTCGTCGGTGAGCGGACTATAGCGTTCGATGTCCTCGGGAATGGCGCAAAAGCTTTTGATCCGCAGCTCCCCCTGCACACCGTAGGCGCCTGAGATAACGCCAACACAGATCAGATCGCCACTCATTGCGAGGCCTGCGCACCAAGGCAGATCGTGCCGGTCCACTGGCCATCGCCGGCAGAGCATTCAGCGCGCATCAACATGCCGTTCAGGTGGAACCCCAGTACAGCACCAAGGCACAGAACAGTCAGGAATTTGAGTAGTCGGAACATCAGCGGTCCTCTATGTGCAGGGCGGCGGCGCGGGCCTCCCAGCCTTTTGTTTCAAGTTCTGGTGTCAGGGATACATCGCGCGGCCAGCCAAGGCAAAGGTAAGCGACAAGCGACCAGTCGGCAGGCGCGTCCAGATCACGGCACAGCCGGTCCGGGTCCAGCACCGACACCCAGCCGATGCCCAGCCCCAGCGTGCGCGCGTGCAGCCACATCAGCGTGATGGCCCCCACAACCGAATAGCGGCGCATTTCAGGCATGGTGCCCGCGCCCAGTCCGGCCCCTTTGGTCGTGCTGTCATCACAAAAGATGGCGATATGTTCGGGCGCCTCGTTCATGCCCGACAGTTTGAGCGAGGCATAAAGAGCGGCCTTTTCGCCGTCGTACCCCTCCAGCGCTTTTGCATTGGCGGTTTTGTAATTCTCCAGTGCTGCGGCACGCGCATCCTGCGACCGGACGCGGATCACGCGCCACGGTTCTGACAGGCCAACGGAGGGCGCAAGGGAGAGCGTGGAGAGACACTCGGTCACGAGCGCCTGCTCTACAGGGTCGGTGCGGAAGTGGCGCACGTCGCGGCGCCACTTCATCAGGTCGTTCAGACCGGCACGGAAATCGTCGGAAAACGCATGCATGCCGGTCCGGTCCTGCTTACTCTTCAGCGGCTGCCGCTTCTTCTGCGGGTGCCTCTGCGGGGGCCTCGGCGGGGGCGGCAGCAGCTTCGGCGGCAGCTGCGGCTTTGGCGGCTTTTTCTTCCACACGTTCGGCTGCTTTTTTTCCCGGCGTCCCTTTGTTGGGGTTGTTGCGCTCTGTCTTGGGGCGCGCGCCTGCGGCTTCCAGCATGCGCTGGACACGTTCGGTCGGTTGTGCGCCTTCACCCAGCCAGTACTCGACCCGCTCCATGTTCATCTTCACGCGGTCCTCGCTGTCTTTGGGCAGCAGGGGCGCGTATGTCCCCAGCTTTTCGATGTAGCGACCATCGCGGGGCATGCGGCTGTCTGCTGCAACGATACGGTAGAACGGGCGCTTTTTGGAGCCGCCACGGGCGAGACGAATTTTCATAGCCATGAGGTGTAGTCCTTACGTTTTATTTGCGATTGTTTGATGGTGCTGAATGACTTCAGCGATGATGAAGTTGAGAAACTTCTTGGCGAATTCGGGGTCGAGATCGGCCCGTTTCGCCAAATCTTCTAGCCGCGCGATCTGCCCTGCTTCGCGGGCAGGATCGGACGGGGGAAGGTCGTGCTCGGCCTTGAGTTTCCCCACAGCCTGCGTGTGTTTGAACCGCTCGCCCAGCGTATAGACGAGGATCGCGTCGAGGCGGTCGATGCTTGCGCGGTGATCGGCCAGCACTTCGGCGGCGCGGGTGACGGGATCGGTCATGTCATCGCCTCCGGGCCGGGGTGCCGGTACAGTTCTTCGGTTCCCATGCTAATATTCTCATACGTCCGCTCAAGCGTTGCGCCAAGGCGATGCGCAAGCGCTACCGATCGGGTGTTGCCGGGAACGATGTTGCTGGTCAGAGTGGTAAAACCAAAGTTGGAATAGGCATGCGCCCGCACGGCGGATGCCGCTTCGTAGGCGATGCCCTTCCCCTCATAGCCGTCGAATACGATCCAGCCGATTTCTGGTTCGGGCCAGCCCTCAGGGTTCCAGATGCCGCAGATGCCGACCGGTGTATCGTCCCCCGCAAGGGTGATTGTCCAAAAGCCGTAACCGCGCATGTGCCAATGGCCGATTGTCTCGCTGAACCAGCGCCACGCTTTGTCACGGGGGAGCTGGCCCCCGAAGCCCACCGCGCGTACAGGATCGGCGTAGAAGGCGATGATCGCTTCGACGTCGGACACTTTCGGGCCGCGCAGGACCAACCGGTCGGTCAGGATTTCGGGGGCGGGAGTTATCATTTCTTCTTCCCAAAGCCTGACAGACCTGCGGGCAATGTCATGCCGCCGCCGCCCATGCCGGGCATTTTGCCGCCTGCCATCTGCTTTGCCGCGGCCTCCATCGCTTTGGGGTCCATACCGGCCATTGCCGCAGGGTCCATGCCCCCTTTACCCATCATTTGTTTCATCGCGGCTTTCATCATGCCGCCTTTCCCTTTGCCCATCTTCTTCATCATGTCAGACATCTGGCGCTGCATTTTCATCAGCTTGTTCAGATCAGATACTTCCATGCCGGCACCCTTTGCGATGCGCTTCTTGCGGGAGGCTTGCAGCAGGGCAGGGTTGGCGCGCTCTTTCTTGGTCATGGAGTTGATCAGGGCGATCTGCTGTTTGAGGATGCGGTCATCAAGGCCTGCGTCCTCGACCTGTTTGGCCATTTTGCCCATGCCGGGCATCATACCCATCATGCCTTGCATGCCGCCCATCTTGATCATCTGTTCCAGCTGCATTTTCAGGTCGTTCATGTTGAACTGACCCTTGGCCATGCGCTTCATCATCTTCTCGGCCTGCTCAGCCTCGATGGTTTCCTGCGCCTTCTCGACGAGGGCGACGATGTCGCCCATGCCAAGGATGCGACCCGCGATGCGCTCTGGCTCGAACGTCTCAAGGGCGTCCATCTTTTCGCCCAGACCCACATATTTGATCGGGCTGCCGGTGACCGCGCGCATCGACAGCGCCGCACCCCCGCGCCCGTCGCCGTCCATCCGTGTCAGTACAACGCCGGTAATGCCGATCCGCTCGTTGAAATTCTGCGCGGTTTGCACAGCGTCCTGACCTGTCAGGCCGTCGACCACCAGCAGTGTCTCGCGCGGGGTGACCACGTCGCGCACGGCCTCGACCTGCGCCATCAGCTCCTCGTCGATCGACAAACGGCCGGCGGTATCAAGCATATAAACGTCATAGCCGCCAAGGCCCGCCTGGGTCTTGGTGCGTTTGGCGATGGCGATGGGGTTCTCGCCCTTCACAATCGGCAGGGTGTCAACGCCGATCTGGGTGCCCAGAATGGCCAGCTGCTCCATCGCCGCAGGGCGGTTCACGTCGAGCGAGGCCATCAACACACGCTTGCCGTCTTTTTCCTTGAGCCGCTTTGCCAGTTTGGCGGTCGTTGTGGTTTTACCGCCGCCTTGCAGGCCGACCATCAGGATGGGCGCTGGCGGGTTGTCGACCTTGAGCGCGCCCGGCTCCCCCTCGCCGCGCAGCACGTCGATCAGCGCGTCATGCACGATTTTAACGACCTGCTGGCCCGGCGTGATGGATTTGGTCACGGCCTGACCGGTGGCTTTTTCCTGCACCGCCTTCACGAAATCACGCGCCACAGGCAGCGACACATCGGCCTCCAGCAAGGCAACGCGCACTTCGCGCAGTGCGGTCTGGACGTCTTCCTCGGACAGCGCGCCTTGTTTGGTCAGGCGGTCAAACACACCGGATAGGCGTTCGCTCAGGTTCTCAAACATGGGCAGATGCCCCTTTCAGATCGGTTGCAATGTCCCCAATGTAGGGACCCCGCGAAAATACACAAACGCCGCCCCCATCCAAACACGATGGGTCAAAACCACAAGGTTTTGCCCCAGTGGGCGTAATACGCTGACTGGGGGCGATCCTGTTGCACGCACAGGACCGGAAGGCATGGCTTCCGGAAGGTTCGCCTGCGTTTAAGACGGGGGCCTGCGCGTGTCAAGCTGCTTGCACTTGGCCGTCAAAGCGCGACAGTGGCGCGGACACGAATGAACAGGGCACGGCACGCGATGGAAAACTGGGACGAGGTCAGGACCGCCTTTCAGGTGGCGCGCTGCGGCACCGTCAGCGGCGCGGCAGAGGTGCTGGGCGTGCATCACGCCACGGTCATCCGCCACATCGACGCGCTGGAGGGGCGGCTGGGCGTCAAGCTGTTTCAACGTCACGGGCGCGGCTACACCGCAACCGAGGCAGGCACCGATCTGCTGCGGGTTGCACAGGCGACCGAGGACCAGTTTGGCCAGCTGGTCAACCGGATCAAGGGCGGCAGCACCGAAGTTTCCGGTGATCTGGTTGTCACCTCACTGGCCGAGAACGCACCGCGCATCGCGCCCTTGCTGGTGGCGTTTCAGGCACAGCACCCCGACGTAGTCGTGCAATACCTCACGGGGGAGCGTCTGTTCCGCCTTGAATACGGCGAGGCGCATGTCGCCATTCGGGCAGGAACCGCGCCGCCGGACCAGCCCGACAATGTCGTGCAGCCCTTTTTATCGGCGGCGGTCGGCCTGTATGCGGCGCCATCCTATCTTGCGGATCACGGGGTGCCGGTGCCTGCCAGCGGTTTTGCCGGTCACCGTTTTGTAGGGCCGCAAGACGTGGACAGCCGCGCCCCTTGCTACACTTGGCTGGCCGCAAATGTCCCGCGTGCGCAGGTCACGTTTCGCAGCGATGACCCCTCCGCCCGCGCGCTGGCGGTGATCGAGGGGGCGGGCATCGGATTTCTGGACATAGAGCAGGCGGCGGCGGACGGCACGGTGGTGCAGGTCGCGCCGCCTGATCCGGCGTGGTCCTCGCCGCTGTGGCTGGTCACGCATGTGGATTTGCACCGCACCAGCAAAGTGCAGGCGCTGCTGGGGTTCCTCAAAACCTACGCGAAACAGGCACAGACGCCGTGACGCCACAGGCGCAGGGTCATCTGGCGATGCTGGCGTTCAGCGCGCTGGTGGCGGGGTCTTTTTCACTCGGGGGGCTGGTCGCGAACGACATCGCGCCGCTGGCGCTGAACGCGGTGCGCTTCGTGATCGCCGCCGCTGTGGTGGGCGCGGTCGCGCTGCTGAGCACAGGCATCCCGCGCCGCACCTTTGACGCGCCGTGGCGGTATGTGCTGTTGGGCGGTTTATTCGTGATCTATTTCGTGCTGATGTTCGAGGGGTTGAAAACCTCCCCGCCTGTCAGCTCTGCTGCGGTGTTCACGCTGGTGCCTGCGATGTCGGGTGTGGTCGCGTGGTATCTGCTGGGGCAGCGCAGCAGCGCGCGGATGATGCTGGCGCTGGCCATCGGCGGGGCGGGCGCGCTGTGGGTGATTTTTCGCGCCGACATCGCGGCGCTGCTGGCCTTTGACATAGGCCGGGGCGAGGCTGTGTTTTTCTTTGGCTGTGTCGCGCACGCGGTCTACACCCCGCTGGTGCGCAGGCTCAATCGCGGCGAAAGCGCTGTCGTCTTTTCGTTCGGCGTGCTGGTGGCGGGGGCGCTGTGGCTGTTGGTGCTGGGCGCGCGCGATATCGCGACAACACACTGGAGCGCACTGCGTCCGCTGGTCTGGATCACGATCCTTTATGTCGCGGTCTTTGCCAGCGCGATTACCTTTGTGCTGGTGCAATTCGCCACGCTGCGCCTGCCCTCGGCAAAGGTCATGGCCTATACCTATCTTGTGCCCAGTTGGGTCATCGGCTGGGAGGCGGCGCTGGGCAACCCGCTGCCCCCTGCGATGGTGGGGCTGGGAATTGCCCTGACGGTGCTGGCGCTGGCGATGCTGCTGCGCGACGACGAGGCGCGATAGCCCCGAATTCACATTTTCGTGGGAACCAAACGCGCAGGCGCGGTGTTAACCCAGCAACGGAAATAAGAAGGAACGAAACAATGCGTGGTATTATTTATCTGGTCGGTCTGGTCGTAATTGTTCTGGCGATCGTGCAATTCGTGCTGTGATACGCCCAGCATGATAGCAAGACGGAAAGGGAGCCTGCGCGCTCCCTTTTTTTTGTGCGCGCGTGTCAGGGCCGCATCCAAGGGCAGCCTCAGGGCGCGGCATCCGGGAGTTCGCTTTTCAAAAATCGCTCGAAGGCATCCAGATTGACCGGCTCGAATTGACCGAACCCCTGCATCCAGACGGAGGCCGCGCGCAGGGCATCCGGCTCCAGCTTGCACCATTTGACCCGCCCGCGCTTTTCCTGACTGATCAATCCTGCTGTCGTCAGCACGCCAAGGTGTTTGGAAATCGCGGCCAGCGACACGTCAAAGGGTTCTGCCACGTCGGTGACAGCCATGTCGTCCTCCAGCAACATCGCAAGGATCGCGCGCCGCGTTGGATCGGCCAGTGCCGAAAATGTGGTATCGAGGGTTGCCATCGTGCAGTCATACCGCGCGCGCCTGCGGGGGGGAAGGGCACTGATCCACGCATGCCGCGGATCGCAAAGCGCGCAGGCGTTGCACGGGGTGCCACAGCATAACCTGTACGCAATTTCCGCGATCGGGTGCTGGCGCAAATGGCCCGTGGGTGGCAATCACCGCGCGACAATCAACCGGATGGTTGAATATGTAGTAGGGATGGATTTGCGCCAATATGCGGTAAAATGGCGCAATGTGACTTGGGTAACTGATGAATAAGTATAATTAAAACAACAGTTTGCCGTAGCGCGGCTTGCCGTTGACTCAGCCACCGCCGCGCAGTAGCTATCCCACACGAATTCCCGAGCGGAGAGCGGACGTGGACGAGCAAGATCGCAAAGCAGAAATGGCGGCGATTAACGCACGGATCGCGGCGGCCAAGGGGCTGCAAGAGCCTACTGCGCGCGTGGACGAGCATTATTCACAGGCCCAGCTGGCCTGGCGGATGGTGATAGAGCTGGTGGCCGGTCTGGGGATCGGTTTCGGCATCGGATACGGGTTGGACCTGCTGTTTGGCACGTTGCCCATATTCATGGTGCTGTTTGTCATGTTGGGCCTCGCGGCCGGAGTGAAGACAATGCTCCGCTCCGCGCAGGAGATACAGGACAAGAAGCTGGCCGAACTGGCCGCGGACGACACGCCCCAAGGGGCAGACATAACGCGCTCCTCCGGAGCGGACACAACGCGCTCCTCCGGAGCGGACATAACGCGCTCCTCCGGAGCGACCGATCAACCACCCAAACCGGGTGCGCAAACGTAAGGGGCCGAGACATGGCATCAGAAGCAAAAGGCGAAGAGGGCGGTCTGGTCTTTCACCCGATGGACCAGTTTATCGTTTCCCCGCTGACAGGTGACGGTGCGGTGCATTGGTTTACTTTCACCAACGCGGCGCTGTGGACATGCCTTGCCGTTCTGGCTGTTTTCCTGCTGCTGGTTGTCTCGACCTCCAAACGCGCCGTGGTGCCGGGCCGGATGCAGTCGGTCGCCGAACTTGCCTACGGGTTCATTTATAAAATGGTCGAGGACATTTGCGGCAAGGAGGGGGTCAAATACTTCCCCTACATTATGACGCTGTTCATGTTCATCGTCTGCGCCAACTTCCTTGGCCTCATCCCGACTGCCTTTACGCCGACATCGCATTTTGCCGTAACGGTCGTGCTGGCCTTTTCGGTCTTTATCGTGGTTACCGTGCTGGGGTTCGTCAAAAACGGTGCGGGCTTTCTGAGCCTGTTCTGGGTTGCATCCGCACCACTGGCCTTGCGCCCCGTGCTGGCCGTGATCGAGCTGATTTCATACTTCGTGCGCCCTGTCAGCCACTCCATTCGTTTGGCGGGCAACGTCATGGCGGGCCACGCGGTTATCAAAGTATTCGCAGGCTTTGCAGCGCTGGTCGCTGTGTCGCCTATCGCGATCCTCGGGATCACGGCGATGTACGGTCTGGAGGTCCTCGTGTCCTTCATTCAGGCCTACGTCTTTACGATCCTGACCTGTGTGTACCTCAAGGACGCACTGCACCCACACCACTAACGATCACTTTAACGAACGACCGGAGGGCATCTGTCCTCCGACAACTTCCAACGCATAGGAGAATATCATGGAAGGCGAACTCGCACACATCGGCGCAGGTCTGGCAGCAATCGGTTCCGGCGCAGCCGCAATCGGGGTTGGTAACGTTGCAGGCAACTACCTCGCAGGCGCATTGCGCAACCCGTCCGCAGCTGCTTCGCAGACTGCAACACTCTTTATCGGCATCGCCTTTGCCGAAGCTTTGGGGATCTTCGCGTTCCTCGTCGCCCTGCTGCTGATGTTCGCTGTTTAAGAACTGACGACTATTCCTATGCTGGGGGCGGTACGGTACGCTGTTCCGCCCTCCGGATACGGAATTTTGCTATGTTCCGACAGGAACTTGTTTTGACAGGAGGCCGAAATGGCAACTGAAACCGTACAAGGTGACGGCCTGGCTGATGCCACCGGTGTCGCAGCCAAGACTGCAGAAACAGGCGGCATGCCACAGCTGGATTTTTCCACTTGGGGCAACCAGATTTTCTGGTTGGTGCTCGCACTTGTCGCGATCTACCTCATCCTGTCGCGTATCGCGCTGCCGCGCATCGCTGCCATTCTGGCGGAACGTCAGGGCACGATCAGCAATGACATTGCTGCTGCCGAAGATTTACAAGCCAAAGCAGTCGAGGCCGAAGCGGCTTACGACAAAGCGCTGGTTGATGCCCGCGCCGAGGCACAGCGCATCATCGCAGAGGCAAAGGCCGACATGCAGTCCGATCTGGATAATGCAATCGCCAAAGCCGACAAAGACATCGCCAAAAAATCAGCCGAATCCGAGGCCGCCATCGCAGAGATCCGCGCAGGTGCCGTGACCAGCGTCAAAGCGGTCGCAAAGGATACGGTCAAGGAAATCGTTGCAGCGATGGGGGGAACGGCCGATGCAAAAGCCATCACCGCCGCTGTCACCGCACGGATGAAAGGTTAAGATCATGCGCATCACGCTCACATCCGTATTCGCCCTGTTGGGCGCCACACCAGCCTTCGCGGCAAAAGGGCCGTTCTTTTCGCTGGGCAACACAGACTTTGTGGTGCTGCTGGGCCTGTTGGTTTTCATCGGCATCAACGTCTATTTCAAAGTGCCCGCACTGGTGATGGGCATGCTCGATGGTCGCGCCGACGGCATCAGAACCGAGATCGAGGAAGCGCGCAAATTGCGTGAGGACGCGCAGAGCTTGCTGGCCTCTTACGAGCGCAAGCAGAAAGAAGTGCAGGAACAGGCCGACCGCATCGTCGCCTCTGCCAAGGATGAAGCCGCCGCCGCAGGCGAGCAGGCAAAAGCCGACCTTGCCAAATCGGTCCAGCGCCGACTGGTCGCTGCCGAAGAGCAGATCGGCTCTGCCGAGGCGGCTGCGATCAAGGAAGTGCGCGATCAGGCGGTTCTCATCGCTGTTGCTGCGTCCCGCGATATCATTGGCCAGCAAATGACCGCGAAAGAGGGGAATACCCTGATCGACGACGGCATTGCGCAAGTAGACGCAAAACTGCACTAGGCCTGTCACCTGTCGAAAATTCTGAAGCCCTGCCGGAAACGGTGGGGCTTTTTCCGTTGTGCGCCGCGCGGGGATTGGCATTGGCAGGCCGGCAATGTGCAAAGGGGCAGCCCTGTGCGCCTCTTGGTGTTACCCCCCTAACTGCCATTCAGAGAAATGTGACGTGGCATCGGCGGCGCCTGATCCTCCGGCACCATCTGGCAGTGCGGCTTGAACTACAGGCCGCCCTGCGCGTGATCCAGCCGTTGCCGTGCCACATCTTCGTGTCGCGCTGCGCGTTGCTGGTCGAGCAAGGCGCGCTCGACGAATGCCAGATGCGCCTCGACGGCGGCACGCGCGGCCGGTGCATCCCGCGCCATCAGCGCATCGTGGATCGTCCGGTGTTGGTCCAGCAAAACGCCCCGCGTTGTTTGCTGGCGAAACATGATCTGCCGGTTGTAGAACACACCACCACGCAGCAATTCGTACATCGACCGCATCATGTGCAGCATCACGACATTGTGGCTCGCCTCGATGATGCTCATGTGGAATTGCGCATCAAGGGCGGCTTCCTCTTCGGGGTTGCGGGCGTCATGGGCGGATTGCATTTTGTCAAATACCGCACTGATGACTGCCAGATCGGTGTCGGACCCCAGACGCGCTGCACGCTCTGCCGCCAGCCCTTCCATGTCGCGCCGGAACGATAGGTAGTCCATTGCCGCCTCGTCATGGCGGGCGAACAGGGCGGTCAGCGCAGGCGAAAAGGCAGAGCCGAGGACATCGGCGACAAACACACCCGCACCCGCCTTCGCGGTGAGTAACCCCGCCTCTTGCAGCTGCGCAATCGCGTCGCGCAGGGAGGGCCGCGAGACGCCCAGTCGCTCTGCCAATTCGCGCTCCGACGGCAGACGTTTGCCGGGTTGCAGGATGCCGCGCAGAATAAGCTCCTCTACCTGCCGCACCACGGCAGAAGAGAGTTTTTCAGGGCTGACAGGGCGAAACGGCATAGGGCATCCTTTGACTGGTCAAATTATATGACCAATCGGACGACCTGTGCAAGCGGCGCTATTTTTGCTTTTTCAACTGGACGGTCAGGGGCGGATATTTGAATTCGTCTTTTTCATTGTCGACGTTTGCCGCTGTCACGGCACCCACGATAATCACGCCCAGCACACCCCCTGCGGCGGCCCCGCTCATACGCTGTTGGGTTGTGGCATTAAAGGCATTGATCGTGGCCGATCCGCTTTGCCCTTCCAGCGTGCAGCGCACAAAGATCGCGGGCGAATTGGGCCCGTAATCCGGCACGACGACATTCGCAGGTGTGGTAAAGGCGGCGGTGTAGACCCCTGAATCCAAGGTGCACGGCACGCCTGACAACTCCTTGCGGGCCCCGTCCGCCCCGATGCCCGAACTGCGGATCGCAACCGTTTCCTGACCACGGAATTGCGGCACCGGATTGCCCCGTTTGCGTGGCCCTGCATAAACGTCCAGCCCGACCGCATTCGCCTTGATCTTTGGTGTGACGAGCACTGGCGGCGTGGTGATTTCGGCAGCAGTACAGGCAGACAGCAACATCCCGCCGGCAAGGGCGATTTTGATCATCGGGCGCATAAGGGGTTCTTTCATAATGAGAATCTCCAGACAGAATTTCACCATTCTGGTAATCTGGATAGAGGGCTTGGCACGCGGGTCGTGGCTTGTGTCAATATCACAACGCCTTTGTGGCCCCGCCCCTTGAACAGTCCGGCTTTCCTGCGTTCCAACCTGCCTGCGTTAATGAATTGTTAAGTCTCGCGTCGCCATAACGGTTAAATGAAAATTAACTTTGCCCCTCTGCGCTTTGTCGCTTTTGCCGTTGCTGTCGGTCTGTTGACCGCTTGCAATACCGCCGGTCCGCAGTTTCGCGGGCTTGAGGCGACGACCGTCACCGTCGAGGGATCGACCTTTGATGTGCGCGTGCGCGGGGAGACGGCCGAGGCGATCCGCACCAATTCCGAGTATGCCCCCCGATTTGGCGTCATCCGCGCGCGGGCGGGCAAGGCGATGGCGCTGGTCAGCGGTTGCGAGGTGAAAGAGGTAAGTGGCGATCAGGCTCAGGCGACGGGCACGCTCAAATGTGCGAAAGGGGCCGCGCGCGCCGACGCATCCGCACAGCCTGCCCCCCGCGTCGATCTGGACTGCGTGCCCGTGCGCGGCACCAAGGTGCCCCAACTTGACGGAACATCCATCGACATTGACTGCGCGCCCGCCCTCTGATCGCAATATGTTGTGGATAACTGGCGCAAACGCGCTGTAACTTGTAGGGCGCAGTTGACACCCCAAGGGCAAAGCCGTCACGCTGTCGCACGGGCAGGAATCATGTGTCAGGCGGTGTATGCGCTTCTCGAAACTCAAGCTGACGGGCTTCAAAAGCTTTGTCGACCCCACGGATCTGATCATCGCGGATGGTCTGACCGGCGTTGTGGGGCCGAACGGGTGTGGGAAGTCGAACCTGCTGGAAGCATTGCGCTGGGTCATGGGCGAAAACCGACCCACGGCGATGCGCGGCGGCGGCATGGAAGATGTGATTTTCGCTGGTGCCGCCACACGCCCTGCGCGCAACTTTGCCGAAGTGTCCTTGCAGATCGATAACTCGGAACGGCTGGCCCCTGCGGGGTTTAACGACAGCGACAACCTCGACATTGTGCGCCGGATCACCCGTGACGTCGGCAGCGCCTACAAGGCGGCGGGCAAGGACGTGCGTGCGCGCGATGTCCAGATGCTGTTTGCCGATGCCTCGACGGGTGCACACAGCCCCGCGCTTGTCCGGCAGGGCCAGATCAGTGAGCTGATTAACGCCAAACCCAAAAACCGCCGCAGGATTCTCGAAGAGGCTGCCGGCATCTCGGGGCTTTATGCGCGCCGCCACGAGGCAGAGCTAAAGCTGAATGGTGCCGAGACGAACCTCGCGCGTGTGGATGACGTCATCGAGCAGTTGGCCGCCCAGCTGGCCCAGCTTGCGCGTCAGGCGCGTCAGGCCGCGCGCTACCGCGAGATCGGTGACCAGCTGCGCCGGACAGAGGGGATGTTGCTGTACCGCCGCTGGCGCGAGGCCGATGATGCCCGCGCGCGCGCAGAGGATGAATTGCGCGGACGCGTCACGGCCGCCGCGCAGGCCGAGGGGCATGTGCGCACCACGGCCAAAGAGCGCCAGATTGCAGAGGACGGCCTGCCTGCGCTGCGCGAGGAGGACGCGATTGCTGCCGCCGTGATCCAGCGTCTGATTGTGCAACGTGACACGCTCAGCGATCAGGAAAACCGCGCGACTGCCCTGATCGAGACGCTGCAAGCCCGGATTGACCAGCTGGCCCGCGACATCGACCGCGAGGGCGGCCTGAACCGCGATGCGGGTGAGACGATCGAGCGGCTGGAGTGGGAAGCGCGCGAGTTGACCAAGGCGGGTGAGGGGCATGATGCCGCGCTCGAGACAGCGGCAGATGCCGCGCGTGAGGCGGCTGCTGTGTTGCAGACCCGTGAGGGTGAACTGGGCCAGCACACCGAGGACGTGGCCCGTCTTGCCGCGCGCTATGGCTCGGCCGAGCGGTTGTTGGAGGACAGCCGCAAAACCCAGACCAAATCCGAGGCGGAGGCAGAGCGCGCGCGCGCGGCTGTGGCCACCAGTGAGGCCGCTCTGGCCAAGGCAGCAGGCGATTTTGCGACGGCTACCGCAACGGAAGCCGCTGCCGTTGCTGCTGCTACCGCCGCAGATGCGGCCCTTGTGAATGCCGAAGAAACCCGCGCGCAAACGCAGGCGCGTGAGGCCGACGCCCGCGGGGAGCGGTCCGAGGCAGAGGGCGAAATGAACGCCCTGCGCGCCGAGACGACGGCACTCGCGAAACTGGTGGAACGCGACACCGCAGAAGGCGGGCAGATCCTGGACCGTTTGCAGGTAGAACACGGGTTCGAAAAGGCGCTGGGTGCGGCCCTTGCCGATGATCTGCGCGCGCCCGAGGTCGACGCCGACGGCCCGTCCGGTTGGGCCACGCTGGCCGCCTACACCCATGCGCAACCCTTGCCGGACGGGGTCACACCGCTGACCAATCACGTCTCCTGCCCTGATGTTCTGGGCCGCCGCATGGGGCAGATCGGTTTGGTGGATGCAGACGATGGTCCGCGCTTGCAGGCGGCCCTGCAACCCGGTCAGCGCCTTGTTTCGCCCGAGGGGGATTTGTGGCGATGGGACGGGTTCCGTGCATGGGCCGAAGATGCGCCATCAGCCGCCGCGCTGCGTCTGCAACAGCTCAACCGGCTCGAAGTCCTCAAACAGTCGTTGGAGCAGGCCAGCCAGCGGGCCGAGGGTGCGCGCGCAGCACACGAGCGCCTGACGGCGCAGCTGGCCGCGCAGACAGAGGCCGACAAACGCGCCCGCGATGCGCGCCGCGAGGCGGATCGCATGGTGGCTGATGCGGGGCGCGCGCTCAGCCGTGTAGAAGCGGACCGCAACCTTGCCGCGGGCCGACTAGAGAGCCTTGGCCTTGCGGTGACGCGCCACGAGGAAGAGGCGATGGGCGCCCGCGCCCGCGTGCTGGAAGCCGAACGCGCACTGGCCGATCTGGGCGATCTGGATCAGGCCCGCGCAGGGGTCGAGGACGTGCGCATGACTGTCGAGGCTGCGCGCATTACGATGATGTCGCGCCGCTCTGGCCACGACGAGCTGCGCCGCGAGGGCGAGGCACGGCTGAAGCGCGCGCAGGAAGTCATCAAAGAGCTGAGCGGCTGGCGTCACCGTCTGGAAACGGCAGAGAAACGCAGTGCCGAGCTGGTCGAGCGCAAGCAGACCTCGGAGGTGGAACTGAAAGAGGCCAGTGCCGCGCCCGCCGAAATTGCCGCCAAACGCGATGAGCTGGGCCGCGAGATCACCAAAGCAGAGGCGCGCCGCGCAGAGGCCACTGACAAGCTGAGCACCGCCGAGGCGACCCTGCGCGAGGCCACATTGGCAGAGCGGGAGGCAGAGCGCAGCGCATCGGAGGCACGGGAGGCGCGGGCCCGCTCGGAGGCGCGCAGCGACGCCGCGCGCGAGACGGTTGCCGCCGCCGCCGAACGCATTGCCGAGGATCAGCAGCTTACCCCGAACCAGTTGCTGACGCAGCTGGATGTGAACCCTGACCAGATGCCCGGCGCCGATACGCTGGAGGCAGATGTGAACCGCCTCAAGCGCCAGCGCGATGCCCTCGGCGCGGTCAACCTGCGCGCCGAGGAGGACGCCAAGGAAGTGCAGGAAGAACACGATACGCTGGTGACGGAAAAGACCGATCTGGAGGAGGCGATCAAGACGCTGCGCGCGGGCATTGCCAGCCTCAACCGCGAGGGGCGCGAGCGTTTGCTGACCGCGTTCGAGCAGGTAAACACGAATTTCGCGCTGCTGTTTACCCATCTGTTCGGCGGTGGCGAGGCCAGTCTGGTCATGGTCGAGAGCGATGATCCGCTGGAGGCCGGTCTGGAAATCATGTGCCAGCCGCCGGGCAAAAAGCTCAGCACCCTCAGCCTGTTGTCAGGGGGCGAGCAGACGCTGACCGCGATGGCGCTGATCTTTGCGGTGTTTCTGGCCAACCCTGCGCCGATCTGTGTGCTGGACGAGGTTGACGCGCCGCTGGACGATGCCAACGTAACGCGGTTCTGTGATCTGCTGGACGAGATGTGCCGCCAGACCGACACGCGGTTTCTGATCATCACGCACCACGCCGTGACGATGGCGCGGATGGACCGCCTGTTCGGTGTCACGATGGCCGAACAAGGCGTGAGCCAGCTCGTCTCGGTCGATCTGAAAAAAGCGGAAACTCTGGTCGCCTAACCTTTGCGCGCGACGGGCGTGACGGGCACGACTGGCCCGCCCGCTTTTTCCCACGCACCGAACCCGTCTTTGAGGTGCGCTGCTTTGAACCCCATGTCCTGCAACGTGGCGACAGACAGGGCAGAGCGCCAGCCGGATGCACAGTGGAACACGAATTTTTTGTCCTGTGCAAAGACGTCCTTGAAATAGGGGCTGTCGGGGTCGATCCAGAATTCCAGCATGCCGCGCGGGCAGTGGAACGCACCCGGAATGGTGCCTGTGCGCTCCCGCTCACGCGGGTCGCGCAGATCGACGATCTGGACAGCAGGATCGTCAAGCATCGCAATGGCGTCGTCCGTCTCGATCTCTTGGATGCGGGCACGGGCGGCGGCGACCATCTGTGCGGCGGATGTCTTGAGGCTCATCGCGTTACGCCGCCTTCGAGCTTGGCCAGCAGATTGGGCGTGGGCCATGCGTCTGCGGGAAAGCCGAGACGCTTTTGCTCTTTTTGTACGGCGGTACGGGTATTGGCGCCCAGAATGCCGTCGATGTTGCCCACGTTATAGCCACGCTGTTGCAGCGCCCGTTGCAGGCGTTTCATCTGGTTCCCGCTTAGCCCTTTTTGCGGGTTGCCCGCGTTATAGACCTGCGCGCCGTTTAGCCGTGTGGCGAAATAGGCGGCGGTCAGAACGTAGGTAAAGCTTTGGTTCCATTCGAAATAAACGTCGAAATTCGGGTAGGTGAGAAAGGCCGGCCCCCGGTGGCCCTGCGGCAGGATGATCGAGGCAGGCAGGTTCCCCACAAGCCTGCCATCGCGCGGCCGGACCCCCATGCGCGCCCATTCGGAGGCCCGTTTTTTCGTACCAAGCCCTGTCAGCGACCAGTCAAAATTGGCAGGCATGACCACCTCGTCGATCCACGGCTGGCCTTTGCGCCATCCGAGGCTCTTGAGCATTTTGCCCCCCGACACCAGTGCATCCGCCGGCGATGTTTTCAGCGACACGCGCCCGTCCCCGTCGCCGTCGGTCCCGTTTCTGATGATGTCCTCGGGCAGCATCTGCACCATTCCGATTTCGCCCGCCCATGCACCTGTGGTGCGTGCAGGGTCGAATTGACCGCGCTGGTACAGCTTCATCGCGGCAAAAACCTGCGGGCGGAACAGCTGCGGGCGGCGGCAATCATGGGCAAGGGTGACCAGCGCATTGGCCGTGTTGAAGTTGCCTTGAATGTTGCCGAAATCCGTCTCGAACGCCCAAAACGCCAGCAGCACGCCACGGTCCACGCCATAGCGTTGTTCGATCGTGTTGAAGATGCGGGCGTATTTCTTGCCGTTACTGCGGCCACGGTTGATGCGGTCGTTCGAGATCAGCCGCCGCGAGAAATCGACAAAGGGCCGTTGAAACACCCCCTGCGAGCGGTCGGCGCGCAGAACGCTGTTGTCCTGCCTCACGCCGCTCAGGAATTTTTGGGCAATGCCGGATTTCACGCCGTGGCGCGGGGCCTCGGCAGCGAGTTCGGCCTTGAACGCGTTAAAATTGCCGCCGCAAGTCGCGGCAAGCGCGGAGACAGGGGCGAGAGCCACAAGGGCAGCAAACAGATGGGTGCGCATGTATCACCTTTTTATCGTCGTTTCAGAACAGACCCAGCACAATCACCAGCCCCAGCATTACACCCCACGCCAGCCACAAACGGCGCAGGGCTGCGTCAATATCTGCGGGCGTCAGGCTGCGTTTTCCTGTGCTTCCGACCCACTCGAACTGCCGCATTTCCCCATCATAGCTGCGCGGTCCGGCAAGTGCCACACCTATGGCGCGCGCCATCGCGGCCTCGGGCCAGCCCGCGTTGGGGCTGCGGTGGCGGTTTGCATCGCGCGCGATATCCAGCACATCCGTCACGCCTGCGGGCAGCGCAATCAGCGCACAGGTCAGCCGCGCGGGGATGAGGTTCAGCGCATCGTCCATGATCGCAGCCGCCTTGCCGAAACGCTCGTGTTTTGGGGTGCGGTAGCCGATCATGCTGTCCGCCGTGTTCACGATTTTATAGACCATCAGCGCGGGCAACCCGCCGACCAGAAACCAGAAGGCAGGCGCGATAACCCCGTCCGACAGGTTTTCCGCCGCACTTTCGATGGCAGAGCGGGCCACGGCAGTGGGGTCCATTTGTGCTGTGTCGCGGCTCACGATCAGGGCGACGGCACGGCGTCCATCACCAAGCGAGACGCGCAACCCGTCCGCCACAGCGCGCACATGCTGCACCAGTGAGCGCTGCGCGAGCAGGATCGCGGCTGCGATGATCTGGGCAACTGCGCCCAGTTGCGCGATCCCCCAGCCAACCAGATAGGCGCCCCCCATCAGCAACGCCAATGCTGCGGCCCCTGCGATAACGCCTCCGCGCCCGGTGTTCAGGCGGCGGTCCAGCGCGTCCACAGCGCGGCCCATGATGACAGCCGGATGGGGCACCTTGCGCCACAGCCACGCAGGCTCTCCCAACGCGGCATCCAGCAGCATTGCAAGGGCGAGGATCACAGGCCCACCCCTGCCAGTGCGGCCGCGACGCGGTCCCATTGGTCGGGGGCGGGCAGGCCAAGGCGCAGCCAGCGTGGATTGTAGGGAAAGACGCGGCTCCAGATCTGGTGGGTGGCAAGGCGGCTTTGCCATGCTGCGGCGTCGGTCACATCGTACAAACGGAACAGCGATGTCCCGCCAAGGCAGGCCGCACCCGCAGCATCCAGCAACCCGTCAAGCCGTGCAGCATCGGCGGCAAGGCGACTGCGGCTGCGCTGCGCCCAGTCGGGATCATCCAGCGCGCGGGTGCCGATTTCTAGCGCGGGACCGGCAACAGGCCACGGCCCCAGCATCTGTGCCAACCCCGCCACCAGCGCAGGATCCCCGATAACAAATCCAAGGCGAAGCCCCGCCAGCCCCCAGAATTTACCAAAGCTTTTGAGAACCAGTGTATCGGGGTCCGCACTGTGCCCGATCAGGGAGGCGTCGGGCATGACGTCGCAAAAACTCTCGTCGATGATGCGCAGGGGGGCATGCAGATCGGCATTGGTAAACAGGCGTCCGTCGGGGTTGTTGGGATGCACGATGACCTGTGCAGCAGCATCTGTCGCACTGCCCGCTTGCGTCCAGCCACAAGCGGCGAAGGCGGCGGCGTGTTCATTGTAGGTGGGGGCCGCGATGTGGACGCTGGCGGCAGGTCGCAGGCGGGGGATCATCGCAATGGGCGCCGAGGCCCCCGGCGTTGCCAGCACTGCCGCACCCGCAGGCACATCCCAGAACCGTCGCGCGGCAGTGACCAGCGCGGATTGCGCGCCAGTATCGGGCAAGGCGAACCATACGCTACCGTCTGTTTCACCCAAAGGATAGGCAACAGGATTAATTCCCGTCGACAAATCAATCCAATCCACCCGCGCACCGCCGTATTGTTGTGCAGCAGCATCAACTCCACCCCCGTGATCGCGTGGATTATTCATAATGCGTGTCCTACCTTGGTCTGAGTGGCCGAAATCAGCCGATATTTCCCCTGTCACAAAGCTGAGTTTTGATTAAATTTCAAGATGTGGGTATGAGTCGCTATCTTTTGGATTGAAACGTATATTATTGCGCAACCCTCAGTTGAGTATTTTGCAGGTCAGGTATTTTATGTCGTCTATTGCTGAGCAAAACACGCGCGTCCTAATCGTGCAAAGCGTGCCGGAACTTTCCGCCATCTGGAAAAGCCATCTAGTGCGTCAGGGTATGAGTGTCACCTGTGTGAGCGGGCAGGAAAGCGCGACCGCGCATCTGGCCGAACATGACACGGATATCATCATTCTGGATCTGGTGATCAGCGAGGGTTCTGCGCTGGCCGTGTCGGATTATGCCAACTACCGCCAGCCCGAAGCGCGTGTGATCTTTGTCACCAACACAAGCTTTTTCTCGGACGGGTCGATTTTTGCGCATTCGGCAAATGCGCGCGCTTTCGTCCAAAGCAGCACACCGCCAGAAGATCTGGCCGCGATGGTCGCCCACTACGGATCCGAAGTCCGCGCCACCTGATGCTTTAGCCGCGCCCGTGCGGTGCATCCCAGTTGATCACAGGATTGATCGGGATAATCCGGTTTGGATTGATCGTCTCGTGGCTATAGTGATAGTGCCGCACGATGTGGTCGAAATTCACGGTCTGCGCCACACCTTCCCGTTGATACAGCTCTCGGGTGAAGCCCCATAGATTAGGGTAATCGACGATCCGTGCGCGGTTACATTTGAAATGCTGGTGATAGACGCAATCAAACCGGACCAGCGTGGTAAACAGGCGCCAGTCGGCCTCGGTCAGGTGCGCGCCGGTAAGGTAGCGATTGCGCGACAGCGTCTCCTCCAGCCAGTCCAGAGTGTCAAATAGCGGATGCACCGCCGCGTCATAGGCTGCTTGTGTGGTGGCGAACCCGGCTTTGTAGACCCCGTTGTTGAGCGTGTCATAGACGCGGGCATTCACGGCCTCGATCGCACTGTGCAGTTCCGGAGGCCAGTAGTCGTCAGTGTTGCCGGTGAGGTCGTTAAAGGCGCTGTTGAACATCCTGATAATCTCGGACGATTCGTTGGACACAATTGTGCCGCGCTGGGTGTCCCACAGGATCGGGACAGTCACACGACCGGTAAAGTCGGGCACAGCACGCGTATAGATGTCGCGCGCAAAAGGCAGATCGAACAGCGCGTCCCCCGTGGCCCCGACGAAATCTGTTGCGAAAGACCAGCCATCGCCCATCATATCGGGGTGCACAACGCTGACGCCTATCATCTGCTCCAGCCCTTTGATCGCGCGAAAGATCATTGCGCGATGCGCCCACGGACAGGCGTGCGAGATATAGAGGTGATAGCGTCCGGCCGCGGCCTTGAACCCGTCTGTACCGCTGGGTCCCGCACTGCCATCGCGGGTGATCCAGTTGCGAAATACAGCTTCTTGCCGCTTGAACGCGCCGCCGCTTTCTTTTGTGTCGTACCATGTGTCGTGCCACTGGCCGTCAATCAAGAGCCCCATCAGTCGTTCCCCTATGCTGCGTTAAAGCGGGTGTAACCATTTTCCATTAGAAACCGAAGGATGCTGCACGCGCAGAAAGCGTGCGATAATGCACATAGCGAAATAAAGTTACAAAAACCCCTTGCAATGCGACATGTTTAGATCAACTTTGGGGTGAGTGAACAGGAGGCGACTCATGGATATTTTTCTTCCCAAAGGCTTTGAAGCAGGCCGTGCACGACAGTCGATAAACCGCGCAGCACGCGCACCACACCTGACCGTCGAAGCGGGTGGAAAGTACTATCCGGTGTTGCGGCGCTGGGCTACGGGTTTTGCGGTTATGTCTGATGAAGTCCCTGTTTTAAAAGGGATTGTGAGCCTCTTTGACGGCGCGCAGCATCTTGGACAATGCCTGATTACAGGGTCCGAACAGGCAGGCAGTGAGCAGATTTTCAGTATCAAACAGGCCGCCCAAGTAGATTATGCCGCTGCCGTAGAATATAATCACGCTGCCTATACATCAGCAGCCCACGGTTGAACACATAACCATACGCAGTCGAATGGGGCGCCCGCAACAGGGCGCCCTTTTGCGTTATTGCAGGTCTTTGAACGCATCGGCCAGCCGCTCGCAGGCCTCTTGAACGCGCGCGCGGGTGGTGCCGATGTTGAAACGCAGATACGTCTCGCCGCCGGTGCCGAACGTGGGGCCATAGTTGGCGGCAATTCCTGCCGATTTCTCGACCCGCGCTGTGAATTCCTCGCGGCTCATGCCGGTGCCTGCAAAATCCACCCACGCCAGATAGGTCGATTGCAGCGCCATTGACTGCAGACCGGGGATGGCATTCACCGCCGCATCGAACAGCTGTCGATTGCCGTCAAGGTAGGCGATCAGATCATCCACCCATGCGGCCCCCTCGGGTGAATAGGCCGCCGTGGCCATAAACAGGCCAAAGCTGTTGGGCGACAGCCCGAGGGCCGCCATGCGCGCGCCGAACTTTTCGCGCAGTGCTGGATCGGCGATAATGACATTGCCTGAATGGCTGCCCGCGATGTTGAATGTCTTGGTCGTGGCGGTCATCATCACCAGACGGTCGGCGATGCCGTCGATCAGGCTCATCGGGGTGTGGGTGTGTCCGGGCATGACCAGATCGTGATGGATCTCGTCCGAGACAAGCACCAGATCGTGCCGCTTGGCAAAGGCCGCGACCTGCTGCAATTCTTCCACGCTCCAGACGCAGCCGCCCGGATTATGCGGCGAGCACAGGATGACCATCTTTTCGCTGCCGTCCATCTGCGCGTCATAGGCGTCAAAGTCCATGCGGTAGCGGCCATCCTCGATCACCATTTCGCATTCGACCACGGTGCGGTCTGCCGCGCTGATGACCTTGGCAAAGGCGTGGTAGACGGGCGTGAACAGCACCACACCGTCACCCGGTTTGGTAAAGGCATCCACACACATCGCTGTCCCGTTGACCAACCCGTGCGTGGTGAAAATATGCGCAGGGTCCAGATCCCAGCCGTGGCGTTCCTTCATCCACCACTGGATCGCGGCACGGTATTTGCTATCATCCCCGAAGTAGCCGTACACCCCGTGATCGGCCATCGCCTGCACCGCGTCCTGCACGACGGGGGCGGTGGCAAAATCCATATCCGCCACCCACATCGAAATGCCGGTGTCGGCAGGCACGCCGTACAGCTGCTCCATTGCGTCCCATTTGACGCTGTGGGTGCCGCGCCGCTCGATCGGGGTGTCAAAGCTCATCTGGTCGTCTCCTGTCAAAGGTCTGGTCGCGCTAAAGATCTGGCGTGAAAGTAGCCAAGCCAGACTTATGTGCAAGCCCTGCTTGCGGGCTGCGGGACCATGCCCTACATCAACGGGCATGAAACGCCCTATTTTATACCACCCCGATCCGCGCCTGAAAAAAGCCTGCACCGAAGTGGCGGATGTGACGGATGATCTGCGTGCGCTGGCCGACGACATGCTGGCGACGATGTATGACGCGCCGGGTGTCGGGCTGGCCGCCCCGCAGGTCGGCGTGCTGAGCCGGCTTGTCGTGCTCGACTGTGTCAAGGAAGAGGGCGAGAAGCCGCGCCCCCTGATCATGTTCAACCCGCAGATCACGGGCAGCTCCGATGCGCTGAACACCTATGAGGAAGGCTGCCTGAGCCTGCCGGAGCAATTCGCGGACGTGACCCGCCCCGCGCAGGTCGAGGTGACGTGGATCGACCGCGATGGAAACCCCCGGCGTGAGGAGATGGACGGGCTGTGGGCAACCTGCGTTCAGCACGAGATCGACCATCTTGATGGCAAGCTGTTCATCGACCACCTCAAACCGCTGCGTCGCCAGATGATCACGCGCAAGATGGTCAAGTTCAAGCGTGAGCTGGCCCGCGGATGAGTGTGCTGGAGATCCTGCGCTGGCCCGACCCGCGCCTGATGGAAATCTGTCCCCCTGTCGAGGCGATCACCCCGCAGATCGAGACACTGGCCGCCGATATGCTGGAGACGATGTACGCCGCCCCCGGTCGCGGCCTTGCCGGCCCGCAGGTGGGCGCGATGGTGCGCATTTTCGTCATGGACACCGGCTGGAAAGAGGGCGCGCCCGACCCGCTGGTCTGCATAAATCCGATGTTGCAAGAAGTGAGCGAGGACCGCGCCACCAGCGCCGAGGGATGCCTGAGCCTGCCGGGCATCAGCGCAGACGTGTCGCGCCCTGCGCAGGTCCGGATGGTGTGGACCGGCCTGAACGGCGCGCGCTTTGTCCAAAGCTTTGCGGGTTTTGGTGCCGCCTGCGTGCAGCATGAACTCGACCATCTCGATGGTGTGGTGACGCTGGATCATCTGGCGGCAGGACCACGCGCCGCCCTCGAAGCGGCCTATGCGCCGTGACTGTGCGCCAGATCCTGACATGGCCCGATAAACGCCTGCGCACCCGCGCCGCGGAAGTGGGCGATGTTTCTGACGAGGTGCGCGAGATCTGGCGCGACATGATCGACACGATGGACGCCATGCCGGGCGTGGGTCTGGGCGCGCCGCAGATCGGTGTGATGCTGCGGCTGGCGGTCGTCGACACATCCGAGGCGCGCAATACGCGCATCCGGCTGGCCAACCCCGAAATCATCGACGCTTCGGCCATTATGAATGTGCATGAAGAGGCCTCTCCCTGCCTGTCGGGCGTGAGTGCCAAAATCAGCCGTCCGCGCGGCGTGCGGGTCCGGTTTCTGGACGAGACAGGCAACCTGACCGAACGCGATTTTGTCGGGCTGGATGCGACCAGCGTGCAGCACCAGATCGACCATCTGGATGGCAAGCTGTATGTTGACCGGCTGAGCAAGGTCAAACGTGACATGCTGTTGCGCCGCGCGCGCAAGATGAAAGGCTGAGCGGATGCGCATCGTCTTTATGGGCACGCCCGAATTTTCCGTGCCGGTGCTGGAGGCGTTGGTTGCTGCGGGTCACGAGATCGCGGCCGTTTATGCCCAGCCGCCCCGCCCGGCGGGCCGCGGCAAGAAAGACCGCCCCGCGCCTGTGCATGCGCGTGCTGTGGAACTGGGCCTCGAGGTGCGCACGCCAGCGTCCCTGCGCACGGCTGCGGCGCTGGCAGAGTATCGCGACCTGAACGCGGAAATTGCCGTGGTCGTGGCTTA